>Ga0335069_10010449_pt1 | contig 13150 bp, 15 predicted proteins | sample Lox_Sample_11_FD_206714 | JGI IMG/M metagenome (GOLD analysis project Ga0335069, IMG submission 206714) | Soil microbial communities from Loxahatchee National Wildlife Refuge, Florida, United States - Lox_Sample_1.1 | ecosystem: Environmental > Terrestrial > Soil > Wetlands | place: USA... | reverse complement strand
GCTCGCCGGCTTTCGCCGGTGACTTAGGTCGTCGTGCACATCGTTCTCGCCGAATAAGTTAATCTATAGAGGAGAGCCGTCCACAGTTCGCTGTCCACGGTCCACTGTTTTTCATGATTTTCGTTCTCGACAACTACGACTCGTTTACCTACAACCTCGTGCAGTATCTCGGCGAGATGGGGCAGGAGGTTGTCGTCCGCCGCAACGACCAGGTCACCATCGCTGAGATCGAAGCCATGAAGCCGGAGCGCATCCTGATCTCGCCCGGCCCATGCACGCCTCAGGATGCCGGCATTTCCATTGAACTCATCAAGCACTTCACCGGCAAGGTTCCCATTCTGGGTGTCTGCCTCGGCCATCAGGCGATGGGTGCAGCCTTCGGCGGCAACGTGGTTCGTGCCCGCCAGCTCATGCACGGCAAGACCAGCCAGGTCGAGCACGACGGACGCACCATCTTCCGCGACGTGCCTTCGCCGATGGAAGCCACGCGTTACCATTCGTTGATCGTGGCCGAGAAGGGCTTCCCCAAGGACCTCGAAGTCAGCGCCCACACGACCGATTCCGCCGGCAACCGCGTCATCATGGGCCTGCGCCACAAGCGCTATCCGGTGGAAGGCGTGCAGTTCCACCCCGAGAGCGTGCTGACCGCGCATGGCAAGCAGCTCATCCGCAACTTCCTCAGTCTGTAGTTGGCATGCACGGAAGTTTGCACCCCGGTGCAAACGACGGTTTGGAGCAATCGAAGGATTTCGCCGGTTCCAATCGAGAATTGGTTGACAGCTAGCCGTCGTGGGCGAGATGCTTACACGCTATGGAGACACCGTCGATAGCCGAACCGAAGCGGGAGCAGCGCACCACCCGTCGTTTTGCTCTCCGGCTGCCCCTCACCGTTAAGTTCCCCGAAGGCGACCACAAAGAAGCGCAGACGCGTGACGTCAGCGCGCGCGGGATTTCGTTCTACATCGACAGCTCCATCGCGGAGGGCTCGCCCATCGAGTTCACTCTCACGCTGCCCCCGGAAATCACGCTCACGGAAAGCATCCGCGTGCACTGCACGGGCAAAGTGGTGCGCGTCGAGCAGCAGCAGCCCGGACGCGTCGGCATCGCCGCCGTCATCGAGCGCTACGAGTTCCTGGCCGAAAGCTAAATACTCATTCCTTCGACCGACGTCGGCGCTACGCAGCTATCCGATCATGCCTTTGCGCCGGAAGTGCTGAGCGCCACCCTGCCAGCCGCATTGATGTCTGCGAGCGGATCCTGATCCACGGCTGAAAGATGGCAGCAGCTTTTGCCCTTCAGTAGCTTTTGTGTGTACTGGTCACCGATTCCGCCTGTTCGTGGGCGTGGTAGCTGGAGCGGACCAGCGGGCCGGATTCGACGTGGCGGAAACCCATCTTCAGCGCTTCTTCTTTGAGGAAGGCGAACTCTTCGGGCGTGTAGTAGCGGATCATCGGCAACTGGTTCTTCGACGGGCGCAGGTACTGTCCGATAGTGAGGATATCGACGCGGCGCTCCGCCATCTGGCGGAAGCAGTCGAGCAACTCGGTGATTTCTTCGCCGAGTCCGACCATCACGCCGGTCTTGGTGACCGTGTTCGGGTCGATCTGTTTCGCGTTACCTAGCAGGTCAAGCGAACGCTTGAAGTTCGCGCCGGAACGCGCCGAGCGATAGAGTCGCGGAACGGTCTCGGTGTTGTGATTCAAGATGTTGGGGCGTGCGTCGAGGACGATTTCGAGGCAATCGCGGCGTCCCTGGAAGTCGGGGATCAACACTTCGACGTGGCAGTCGGGAACCAGGTGCCTGATCTCGCGGATGGTCTCGGCGAAGATCTTCGCGCCGCCGATGTTGTCGTCATCGCGATTCACACTTGTAACGACAGCGTGCTTGAGGCCGAGCGTGGCGACTGCTTCGGCAACGCGGCGGGGTTCGTCGAGATCGATGGCTTCCGGGCGGCCCTTGGGAACGGCACAGAATCCGCAGCGGCGGGTGCAGACATCTCCCAACAGCATGAATGTTGCGGTCTTGTGATTCCAGCACTCGCCGATGTTCGGACATTGCGCCGACTCGCAGACGGTGTGCAGGCCGAGTCCACGGGCCAGTTTTTTCAGGTCGTGGTAGTTGTCGCCCATGGGCGCGCGGACTTTCATCCAGGAGGGCTTGGGAACGCGCGGCTTGGGGCCGACTTCGATCTGGATGAGGTTTGTCGCCATCACTGGTCTTCTATTCTAACAAGATGCCTTTTTCAGCCCGAGGACTCAACCGAGTCCCGAAAAAGGAAACTACGGGGGTAGCTGGATGCATAGGCCTTGTTCGGTGCTAGGCTGTCGGCCGAAGGAGGACTTATGGTCGATCCTGCGACGGTAAAAGGACGTGTCAACATCCTTAGCATCGATGGAGGAGGAATTCGCGGAATCATCCCAGCGGTGATTCTCTCCAAGCTGGAGGAATGCCTCGGCAAGCCGCTGGCGGCGATTTTCCACCTGATTGTGGGAACGTCAACCGGAGGGATCATTGCCGCGGCGGTGGGTAGCAGCGCCAACGGCGGGAAACCGTATCGCCCCAAAGATCTCGTCAATTTATATGTGAAGAATGGCCCTGCCATTTTCAATCTCGATTTTGTTCACCGTATCGAAGAGTTCGTGCGGCCGAAATATTCGCCCGAGCCTCTGGAGAAGGTTTTGCTGCAATACTTCGGCGATACCGATCTGAAATCGGCGCAGACGAATTTGCTGATCTCGAGCTACGACATCGAACACCAGATCCCCTTCTTCTTCAAAAGCGAGAAGGCACAACACAAGGATGCATACAACTGGAAGCTACGCGATGTAACACGAGCCACGTCGGCAGCGCCAACTTACTTTCCGCCCACGCGAATCGATAACGGCCACGGCGCCTACACGCTGGTCGATGGCGGAGTTTGCGTGAACAATCCGTGTATGGCCGCTTTTGCCGAAGCGAAGCGTTTGTTTAAGAATGCGGCGGACTTTCTCATGGTTTCGGTCGGTACTGGAGACCGCAACGATTGCCTTCATTACAACAGCGTGCGTAATTGGGGAATGATCCAGTGGGCCGAGGAGATTGTGCCCGTATTCATGGACAGCGTGTCTGAAAGTTCAGACTACGAGATGCACTACATCCTCGGACCGGGAAAAAGCTTCCGATTCCAGCCGCGGCTGAAGCCGGGGAATTCGTCGATGGACTGCGTTACTCCTGCGAACCTGGCTGCGTTGCAAAAAATCCCGGCGGACTATTTGAAGAAAACGAAAGCAGACGCGTTCGACAAGAGAAGTCCAAAACAGAAGTTCACGGATGTTTGCGCTTTACTCAGTTAAACCTGACCGGTCGGTCCTTACATCGTGTGCAAGTACTGGACGATGGCGTTGACCTGGTCCTGGTTCAGCGTGTTCTGGAAGGCGGGCATCATGGCGCGTCCCATGAGGATGGTTTGCTTGACCATGGCATCGTTGGCGGGAGTGCCGCTGGGGAGTTCGCGGCGCTGGAAGACTCCGACGAGCGGCGGTCCGGCTTTGCCCCCGTTGTGACAGGAGCCGCAATACTGGGCATAGAGCTGCTGGCCATCGTAGTTGCCGCCAGCGGTGGGCTGAGCGGCCGCTTGCTGGCTCGGCGCGGGGGGCGGTCCTTGTTGCTCGGCGCGTGCGATCTCTTCCGCGGAGTGACCGCCGGGATTGGTGCTGCTGGCGCCGTTACATCCGGCGATGACGAGCGCGGCGAGGAGAAGCGACAAGATGAAGGCTAGGCGCATGCGATGACGGTTTTCCACCGTAGAACAGACTAAAATATCAGGGCCATGCCTGTCGCGTTGAAGCGTGTGTACGATCCTCCGTCGCTGAGCGACGGGGCGCGGGTGCTGGTCGATCGGCTGTGGCCGCGCGGGTTGAGCAAGGAAGCAGCGAAGGTCAAGCTGTGGCTGAAGGACGTCGCACCTTCGGATGAGTTGCGACGGTGGTATCACGCGCGCCCGACGCAGTGGCCGAGGTTCCGCGAGAAGTATCTGGAAGAGCTTGGGTCTCCCGACGCGGCGCTGGCGCTGGATGAGCTGCATGAACTCGCTCATTCCAGCAAGAAACTCACTCTGCTGTATGCCTCGCGAAACACCGAGAAGAATAACGCTACCGTTCTGAAAGAACTGCTGGACGGAACGAAAAAGCCTCCGCGGAGCACGGGCGGAGGCGCGGCCGCGTCGGTGCGGCAAAGGGCGCGGGCGAGATAGACATGCCGCCGACGGTCCGAATTGCGCTCGCCAACCTTCGTTTCCCGGAAACACCAGAGAAGTCGGTTGCGGCTGCTGAGCGAGCCATTGCGGAAGCTGCGGCGGAGAGGGCGGAGATCGTCTGCTTTCCGGAATGCTTTGTTCCTGGTTATCGAGCGAAGAACAGAAATGTCCCGCCCGCCAATGCGGAATTTCTCGACCAAGCGTGGAAGCGTGTGGCGTTGGCCGCAGCGAAAGCAAACATCACCGTGGCGCTCGGGACGGAGAGAAGCGTCGACGGCGTCGTTGTTCCGACGGTCCTCGTGGTCAACGCCGATGGCACGACCGCTGGATTTCAAGACAAGGTGCAGCTCGATCCATCGGAAGACGATACGTATGGCGCAGGTTCGGGAAGGCGGGTGTTCGAGACGGGTCGGCTGAAGTTTGGGATCGCGATCTGTCATGAAGGCTGGCGGTATCCCGAGACGGTGCGCTGGGCGGCGCGACGCGGTGCGCAGGTAGTGTTTCATCCGCACTTTCACTGGGGTGAGCCGGGCGATTACTCGCCATCGACGTTTGGCGATCCGGCAAATTCGTTTCATGAGAAGGCGATGCTGTGCCGGGCCGCAGAGAATACGGTTTACTTCGCGTCGGTAAACTACGCGAGCGAGGGGTCGCCGACCACTTCGGCGGTGGTCGCACCCGACGGTACTCTCCTGGCGTATCAGCCGTATGGGCGAGAAGGGCTGCTGGTGGCTGATATCGACACTGCGAGTGCGACCGGGCTGCTAGCTTCTCGGTACAAGGCGGCGGAGTAGGAATAACCGGCGCTCGGGGAAGTAACCTTTTCGTTGGTGACTATCGCGTGACGATAGATTACCTCGCCACCATTGCACTTGCGGGCTGCACGATTCATACTGCTGCGGCTCATGCCAGACCTCGGCAAAATCTACGCTCGCGCGCTGCAGGAATACCTGGAGTCGCTGACGCAGGACGAAGACGTCCCGACGCGGCGCAAGCGGAACCTGCTGGTATCGTTTGCCGAGCTGCAATACAAACTGCACGGCGGCAGCCGCTGTGCCATGTGCAACACGCCGGTGCGGCACGTGATTCCCGTGATGACGGAAGGTCTGGATGGCAGCGAAGTGCGGTATCCCTGCCTGTGCACACGGTGCCTCGAAGCGGAGAAGATCACGGCCAAGCGCGTCGTGCTGAAGATCGGCGAGGCGACGGTGGAGTATGTCGGCGCCGGACGCGATTACAAGATGGGGTCGGCAGCGCATCCGGAGCTAAGACCGATGCGGAAGGTGAAGCGGGCGGCGGCGGGGTGACATCCAGACTCGCTTCTAACGTACTTTCTCGTAAAGAGTGAAGGTCTCGGTCATCCACACTCCCCGGTCAAAGAGCACACGGCCGGGCGAAACGTGGCGCTGCACATATCCATTGGACAACAGAACTGAGGCGGTAGGATCGGCGTCTCCGCGGAGGGACGGTATCAGAATATACCTGGTCAGATTGTTATCGCCCAAGTGCGATAGCGGAGGCTCTGCGTCACGGGAATGGTGAACGTAAGCCGTTGGCCAATTAGCATAGATATTGCGGTCAAAGTAGGGCTGTAACGCGACCGCGAAATAGCCCGCGCCCGTGATTTCTCCGGGCCTCGCGCCGATCTGATGAAGGAAGCGCGCCATGTCGGCGGCGCCGGAATATGGATTGACAAGGTCGAAGCGCCAGGCGCGTATCGCCGACCAGGTCTGAATGGCGAAAACAACGGACAGAATTAAAGCCAGAAGCGATGGCTTGTACCAGTGCGGGAGTCGCTCCTCCCTCGGCGGATACGCGATCCACAACGCGGCGATGAGAGCGACGACAATGGCGCCCTCGTGGTGCGGTCCACCAAAGAAGAAGGCCTGAAATACGATGATGCCACCGACTCCAAGCACAAATACCAGAGCTTCGCGCCGCCACACGGCGAATACGGCCACCACAGCAAGAATCGCGGCGGCCAGATACCAGGGGGCGATGATGGCATGTTCGAGCGTGGAGGCTAACTTGTGAATGCCTCCGCCTTGGAAGGTGCCACCGACGATGACGATGTCGCGCGCCGGGTAGGTGGTCTGGAAGAACAAGATAAACCCAAAGCAAATCACCAGCAGGGAGAAAAGCCGGGTGCGGCGTCCGGCGGAGGTGAGCGATTTCCAGACTGGAAGTTCGCACCAGACCGCTCCCGCCGCAAAGGCGCCGGCCAGCATGGCGCCGTGAACGCTGACGAAAGTCAGAACCGCCAGGGAAATCGCGAGCGGAACGGATTGGCGTCGACGATAGAAGATGGCCGCTGCCCCCGCGAAGAGCAGCAGCATCACGTACGGTCTGGCAACGATCGCGTACTGGTAAGCGATATAGAAGGAGAAGGCCATCAAATAACGAACCACGCGCGGAAACGGCGCGCAGAAAATTAGCAGCGCGGCGCCGGCGATGGCGAAAGCGGCTCCGATCCAGTTCATCGCCGCATACGGGGCGTGGAAGATGTGCTGTGCCATCCACAAGATGCCGTCCCACAATCCGGGAGAGACTTCGTAGTGCATCTCGTGAAAGAGCAACTTGCCCAGGGGAAGATCGCGCGCGATGACCCAGGCCTGCGCTTCGTCGGCCCAAGGCTCGTGATGCATGACTCCGACAATGACGAAGAGTGCATAGGCCGTCAGCACTCCGCAATCAAGAAGCCGGAGCCCGTGGCTTGGGAGGAAGAGTGCTTTGAGGCGGGCCCGGAGAGGTATGCTCATGACGGAAACAACAAATCTACATACGCGCAAGAAATCGTGACAAGGCAGAAGTCATGCGTGAACGCCTTTACGCGGAGGGTTAACACTAGGTTTTCGGCCGGGCGAGCAGCTTGACTTTGCCTTCTTTGAGTTCGACTTCGTATTCCACTTCCTTGCAGTGGTACTTGGTACGCAGCTCGTTGGTCTTCTTCTGGACGAACGAGGCGAACGAATCGAACGTGGCCGGCGCGGAGCTCTCTTTCGACTGCAGGCGCGCGGTAGAGAGCGCGTCGAAGAGCATGCGGACGGTATCGCGCTCGGAGGCGGGATCGGTGATCTTGACCTTCAGCGGCTCCCACTCGGCGACTTTCTTGGGCTTGGCATCTTCGTGCATCTGCTCGGTGCGGAGTCCCTGGATGGAGAGCAGCGCGTCTTGCGGACGGCGGTAGCCTTCTTCCTTGATATTGACCTTTTTGCGCCAGAGGTCGGAGTAGATGGCGTACTTCTGCTGGAGCGTATTGAACTTGAAACGCTGCGAGGAGGTGAGGCGGTTGGAATCGCTGTGGCGCTTGAAGGTGGATTGCACTCGCCAGTCCAAATCGCTGGGAGGCCGCTTCGCGCCGCCGCCAAAGAAGATGTCGTACTCGATCTTTAACCGTCGCAGGTTGTCGTCGAGCTGATTGAGTTCCTCGTCAACCGTCAAAGCAGTAGCTCCGTCTACAGCTTGGGAAAATCCAGAGTTGCCAACAGTTCGCGTTCAAACCCGCGGACCTTAACCCGCCATCCCATGAATTGCCTGCTTGGCCCGAAGTTCCGGAACAGCAGAAACAGGGTGCCCATGGAAAAGGCAATCGAAATCGCGATCGCTGACGATCATGCCGTGTTACGGGAGTCGCTGGCAACGTTACTAGAGACACAAGCCGACATGAAGGTAATCGGCAAGGCCACAAACGGGACAGAAGCACTGCAACTGGTGCAGAATCAACATCCTGACGTGCTGCTGCTCGATCTGTTCATGCCCCAGGGCAACGGATTCGACGTCCTACGCGTGCTTGACAAGGAAGGCAGCCGCGTGGCGTCGGTGGTGTTGACCGGCTCGGAGAGCCAGATGGACTACCTGCAGGTGGTCCGGTTGGGCGCCCGCGGGCTGGTACTCAAGGCCGACGATCCGAGGAAGCTGTTTGACGCGATCAGGGCCGTCGCGAGCGGGGAGCTGTGGTTTCCGCCGGACATTGCACAGGGCGTGCTCAACGCCATGGCCGGCGAAAGCCGGACGGAGAAGCCCGGGAACATCGGGCGGCTGTCGGAGCGCGAGCGGCAGATCGCGCAACTGGTCGCGAACGGCATGCGCAACCGGGACATCGCCGCCGAACTCCACATCAGCGAGAACACGGTGAAACGCCACCTGCAAAGCATCTTCGACAAGACCGGGGCTCGGGATCGGCTGGAGCTGGCGGTGATGGCGATTGGGGAGATCGGGAAGCAGGCGGCGTAAGCATACGTCGCTCGACCTCAAAAAATTTGACTCGCATATAAGAAAACAAACGACTTAGCGGACAGCAATCTGAAAACAAAGGACTTAGCCGTTCGTTAAGCCGCGAATTCCGGCTTCAATAAGAAAACAAAAGACTTAGATAGAACAGAATATAGATTGCATTATCTCGGCGAGCACTGGCTGGGCGAGGCGGCGTATTTGGTTTGATCGAGGCTGAACTGCTGGACCGGAGCTTCTGCGCCACGCGGATAGTAAGTGATGTTACGTTTTCCGTTTGGCACTTTGATGGTTACCCGAACTTGTTTTGAAATGTCCCCTCCATAAATTGACCAGCCTTGCGCTTGTTGACCGTCGCGCACTCCCGCCTTGTAGGCCTCGCTGTTGGGTTCGACGCCGGAGATGATCTTCTGAGGGCTCGTAAGAGAGGCGATATCGAAGCCGAGATCGAAGCGGGGGATACGCTCGATGTGTGATTGGGCGCAGGGTCCCAGAGCGTTCTCCGGAATGGGAATGGTTCCGCCCTTTTCGACATACTTACGAAGTGACTTCGCGATGGCGCCACCCGCCATCTGCGAAACGGTGTGGAAGATGCGGCGGTTGGTGAGAAGCAACGGATGGTGATAGAGCTTCTCGTATTGCGAGTTTTGGTCGACCATGCGGAACATGAGGTCGTCAAGTGACGACTTGTTCTCGGTGCGGGCACGAATGGTGGAATCGAGCCAAAGCGCCAGCACTGCACCGCGTTTGTAATCGAGTTGATCGAGCGCCGATTGGTGCGCAGTCTGAGTACGAATGAAATCGGCGAGCGTAGCATTGACGCCGTCGCTCAAGGCATATTCCTGAAGCTTTCGGTTCGTGACCTCCAGGTACGTGGGAAAGTCGATCACGCCAGCCCGCAACAACATCACGTCCTGGTAAAAGAGGGTGAATCCTTCAAAGAACCAGGAGACGGGGAAATCCGATCCGGGCGGCAGGCCGATTTTGTCGGGATTCCAGAGATGGAACTCCTCGTGGGCGAGGATGGCGAGGGTTTCCTCGGGGAGATCGTCCTGGCGGGAGAGATGCATCATGAACGCATTGGTTAGCGCGGTGCCTCCGGTGTCGCCACGTTCCTTGTCGACAGGGGTGAGAGTGACGAGGAGGTAAGGGAAATTGTCGTCGTGCCAAAAGCGGCGCTCGAACTCGACGATCCTGGTGACGTCGGTGATCCATTGATCGTCGGTGAAAGACCATTGGCCGCGGATGGCGAAAATGAGTGCATGGCCGGAAGTGCCCGTGCGACGGATGCGATAGTCGCCGCCGACAAAGAGGGAGTTGAGGGCGTAAGTCCACAGGCCGTGGAAGGACTGGCAGCGGTTGTCGGCGCCGAAGCTGGTTGCGAGCGACCAGGTCGGGGGAAGTTGCTGCCAATTGAAGCGGGCGTCGACTGGCTCGAAACTTTTCAGTTTGGGATAGACGAGCGAACTGGTGCCGACCAGGTGAAAGTAGCTCGGTGAGAGGTCGGCGCGAAAGCGGGTGCTGCCGTTCAGCGGTCCCTCCCAGTCCTTTTTCAGAACGTAGGAGATGCGTACCAGGGTATTGGGCGAGAAGCGGATCAGCTTTTCGCTGGGCGAACTTGTATCGGCAATGGTGGTCCCCGCGGAGAGCGCTTTGATTTCGCCGATGGAATTTTCCAGATGCTGCTGTCCGGCCCAATCGGACGGCAGGATCAGCTTGTCGGTTCCCTTGCTGTTTCCGTTGAACTCCAGCGTGACGCGGAGCGTCATCTGGTTACCTTCGACGATGGGATCAAACGTGTAGGTCAAAACGATGGCCGAATTGGGGGCTGGGAAGGGACATTGGGCGAAGGAGGGGATGGCCGCACAAAAGAACAAGACGAGGCAGCAGATGTTTTGCGCAAGACGAAGTCGCATGCGAAAAGAGAACGGGCGCGGGCGATGTGCTTGCAAGGAAGTTAGTGTACGTCAGTGATCAGATGATCTGGTGATCGGGTGGCAAATCAGTATCGGACTGTTTCTTTTCCCGATACGCTTGCAGCCGCGCCTGCGCTGGCGGGGACATGGCTTCTTCGTCGCGCAGTTTACGCAGTTACTTAGCAGGCAGTTTAACCGAGAACTCCGGGCACGAGTTGGTCGTGATCTCAAAAGAGATCGTGTTTGACCGGACGGGTATGGAGGTCCCTTCATCGGTATTTGCGGGCTGCTTCCTCTTGAGCATTTCCGAACGGAAACCGACCCCGTAAGGAGGTTTTCCCGACCGAGGGTGAAAGTCATATCCCGTCGCAACGAGGGTGTATTTTCCTGGCGTCAGACGATAGAGGCTGCAGATGTTTGAAAGCCGAAACACGGTGCTTTCGCCGGGTGTTAATGATAGGTCCAAGTCCCTGAAATTCGAAAAGGCAAGACGGCCCTCACCCGGTTTTGTCGGTTCTGGCGGTTCTCCTTTGAGCGCTCTCATGGCATTTGTTTCCGGCGCCAGCTTGCCAGTTGCATCAAAAACGTCGATAAGAAAGCTTGTTATGGCACTTTCATCCCCACTGAACGCGATCGCGTGGTCTGAGGTATTGGTAAGCGTGACCGATAACTCAAGTTGCATTGGATCGGCTACTGTGGTCACCGGAGCTGAGACGGAAACCGTAAATTCCGGCTTTTTCTCCTGTGCGGACGCCGGAAACGCCAATACCAGATTCAATACTCCCAGTGTGATTGCGAGGCGAACTCCCATAGCTCTCATGCCTTCCTCCAGAACCATTTTGTTTACTGGCATCCAAATGCGCCCGTAGTCGACCGGTGGCCACAGGTTCGCCCTCCTTTGGGGCTAACCCGCAGTTGCCAGCAGCATTCATCGCACCATGGGGGCTGTAGCGAGGCGTCGCGGAGCTTCGCTCCGCCTTCGGAAACTATGTACGAAAGGAACCCCGGGTTTCGCGCGCAAAAAAAGCGCGCTCCACCCGGGGCTATTCTCTTCCGTCCGCTCTGCGGACTGGGTCACGGGCAATTCCATCTCCTTGGGACCGTCGGGCCAATGTGAGGCACCAGACAACTACGGTTCATCTTCATTCGTCAGCTTCCTAACACCCAGCCAGTCCGCCGAGTCATTGTGTCACGGTAACCGTGAGAACGTTGGACTTTATCAATGCTCCGTTAGGGTCATCCATAAATCGACGCTGAACCTGAATTGTGTATGTTCCGGGTTGGGTTATCTGGAAGAGATCCGCAAGGTTAAGATGATAATCAATCCGGCTCTTTGGGCGGAAACCGTGGGTGAGATAGGTCTCGTCCCATTTTGCAGGGCGATTCGTTTTCCCGTGAATATCCTTCTCAAGATCAGTTTCAGGCACGAGGTTGCCTTCTGGACCTTGCACAATGAACTGAAAATAATGCGCTGGGTGAGGAAAACAATGCGGCTTATCGTCATTGTCGGACCTTTGCCCGCACTTGTAGTAATAGCTAATTTCTTGCCATTCAACTCTCTCATCGGAGGTATTCTTCAAGGCCACGATGAGTGGGATTGCCTCTCCGAGTTTGACAGTGTTTCCGTGTGGCGCCCTCAGTTCGATTGTCATGGGTGTTCCCGAAACTGCTGGGGCATTCGTTTGGGCCATGATTAGTGTTGCCGACATCATGAGCGCCAAAACAATCAAGCCAGGTGTTTTCATGAGAGGCCCCTTTCATTGCGGGCAAAGAGTTGGTGTTGAGTTAGTCACGGTACCACCCCATATCGGATATCCGTAAGCTGAATCTGACTTACTGCTCTGGTACGGCGGTGTTCCTGAGGGACCACAGACCAAATCGTAATTTGTCCCGCTAACTGGTGCTTTGGCCTTCACGTGAGAGGTTCTTCCGAGCCGATCTGGATGTGTGCCTCTTTTAGATCAACGTCGAGGTCTCAGTAGGGATATCTCGGCGCTGCGCGCCTCGACATGACAAGGGAAGTCTATCTGTGGTTCCGTGGGCCTAATTGATGCGGAAGCCTCTGGTCATCTGGAGATCTGGTGATCAGATGATCAGATGAGAGGTTCTTCGGAGCCGATCCGGATGAATGCCTCTTTTCGATCAACGTCGAGGTCTCAATTGGGATATCTCGGCGCTGCGCGCCTCGACATGACAAGGGGACTCGATGGGTGGTTCGTGCGCGTAACTGATGCGGAAGGTCTTGCTCGTTGCAGAGTCTCTTTGCGAAATCAACCCTCGATGATCCGATCACCAGATCATCTGATCGCCTGATTACTTTGTCGCGCTGGCGGCCATCTTCTTCACCATCTGGATGACCAGCTTGCGATCGCTTTCGTTCAGTCCCGTTGAGTAGCGACGAATCTGGTTAAGGAAGCGGACCTGGTCGTCGGTGAGCGAGGGCAGGTTCTTGCTGCCATTCTCGGGAATGCCGTCGGCGAAGAACTGCGCGAGCGGGACGTCCATCGCGGCGGCGATTTTTGCCAGCGTGTCGAGGGAGGGGATGGTGTGTCCGTTTTCGACGCGGGAGAGATAGCAGCGCAGCAGGCCGGTGCGCTTTTCGATGTCCCCCTGGGAGAGAGCCTTCTGCAAACGGAAGTTGCGGATTCTTTCGCCGATGTTCATGTTGTCAAGTCCGACAATAGAAAGCTAATCAGGGGAGGCTGAATAGTAATCAGAGTAGAACCCTGTTGCAAGCAGATTTTTTCGCTTTATAAGCCGTAAGGTGATC
>Ga0335069_10010448_pt1 | contig 13152 bp, 8 predicted proteins | sample Lox_Sample_11_FD_206714 | JGI IMG/M metagenome (GOLD analysis project Ga0335069, IMG submission 206714) | Soil microbial communities from Loxahatchee National Wildlife Refuge, Florida, United States - Lox_Sample_1.1 | ecosystem: Environmental > Terrestrial > Soil > Wetlands | place: USA: Florida... | reverse complement strand
AGCGCAAGCCCAAGCACGGCCCCGCCGGCGATCTGCGCCAACGCTACCGAGGCGGCTGAATGGTGTGCCAGCGACTGCAGCCCCGCGAGCAGGAGACCAAAGGTCCCGGCATAGAGCAGGGCGCCGCTCAGATTGAGCGAGCGGCGGGCCCGCTCGGCGTCCGGTAGCGAGTAGCGGGCGATCAGGATGGTGATGATCCCGAGCGGCACGTTGATCCCGAACAGCCAGCGCCACTGTGCTACCGCGAGCACGGCCGAGGCGATGGTCGGACCGAGCGCCGCCGAGGTAGCCACCACGAAGGCGTTGATGCCGATGGCACGGCCGAGATGACGGTGCGGATAGGTGAAGCGCACCAGCGCGGCGTTGACGCTGACGATCCCGGCTGCGCCGAGTCCCTGGACGAGGCGCGCGATGCTCAGCGTGAGGAGCGAGGGGGCGAGCGCACAGCCGAGCGAGGCGAGCGTGAAGACCCACAGGCCTGCCTGCGAGATGCGGCGGTAGCCGATCACTTCGCCGAGCGCGGCGAGCGGCAGCAGCACCACGAGAATCGCCAGTTGATAGGCATTGACCACCCAGATCGAGGCGGCGGCGCTGGCGCCGAAATCGCCGGCGATGGTCGGCAGCGCGATGTTGGTGATGGTGCTGTCGAGCACCGACATGCAGATCGACAGCACGATGGCCGTGATCGCCCAGTAGCGGCGCGGCAGCGGCAGGCCGTCGGGAGCGTCCGCATGACTCGGACTCGACATTGTCCGCATGATACTGAGCGCGGCGGCGAGGTGTCATAAGCTGGCCGGAACGGTGTGTGACACGGCTCAACTGCTGCAGCTAGAATGGCAACGGACCGTCACGAACCGAAGTCAACGATAAGCGTGTCCACCGAACTCGACGAACGGGGCGCCTGGGCCGGGGCACCGCCCGAGCGGCGCCGCGGCGAGCGGCGCCGGCAGGTGCTGCGGGCGTTGCTGCTCGGGAGCATCCATGCGCGCCGGCGCCAGCCGCGGCGGGCGAGCGAGCAGGCAGTCGCGGCGATCGACTGGCATCACCCGCAGTGGCTCGCGACCGCAGTCCTGATCGTGACGTTCTCGTGCGCCGACGCGCTGTTGACCCTCGCGCTCATCGAGCACGGCGCCTACGAGGCCAACCCTCTGATGCGGCCGCTGGTCGTCGGCTCGGCGCTCGCTTTCACGCTGGTGAAGATAGGGCTCACCGGCGGGGGCGTCGTGCTGCTTACGCTGTTGGCGCGCACGCGCCTCTTCGGGCGGCTGCCAGCCGGACTGCTGCTCTATGTGCTCCTGGCGGCCTACGGGGCGTTGCTCCTCTACGAGTCGAGCCTGCTCGGCCTCCTCTAGTCCCGCGGCGCTGGCCTCGGGGAGCCTTTTTCCCCGGGAGCGGTCTTTCCGCTAAACTACTGGCTCGCCTTCTGTTTTTCCCTCCCATGCTGGAACCGACACCCCTCTACGGCGGTAACGCCGACTTTCTCGATGCCCTCTACGAGCAGTACCTGCGCGATCCCGCGAGCGTGGACGAGCGCTGGCGGAGTTATTTCGCGCAGCTCGCGCCCGTGGGGGCCGAGCGGGCGCACGGGCCCATCAGGGACGCCATCGTGGCGCGGGCGGCCGCGCCGCGCAGCCCCGCCGGCTCGCCGGCCGTGGCCCGCCCGGCCGATGCCCGCCAGGCGGGGGTCTCGCGGCTCATCCAGGTGTGGATCAACCGCGGTCACCTCGTCGCGAGCATCGACCCGCTCTCCTTGCAGCCGCGGCCGCGGCCGCACGCGCTCGAGCTCGAGCATTACGGGCTGAACGCCGCGGATCTCGATCAGGAGTTCTATACCGGCAGCCACACCGCGGCCGTGCCGAAGCGGATGAAGCTGCGCGACATCCTTGCGCAGCTGCAATACATCTATGGCGGCAACATCGGCGCCGAGTTCGCCCACGTCTCGAACTCGGAGGAGCGCAACTGGCTGCGCGACGAATTCCAGCAAGGACGACTCACAGCGCGCTTCAGCAACGAAGAGCGGCGCGGCATCCTCTGGCAGCTCACCGCCGCCGAGGGCCTGGAACGCTACCTGCACACCAAGTACGTCGGCCAGAAGCGCTTCTCGCTCGAGGGCGGCGATGCGCTCATTCCGGCGCTCGATGACCTGATCCAGGGGAGCGGTGCGGCCGGAGTCGAGGAGGTCGTGATCGGCATGGCCCACCGCGGCCGGCTCAACGTCCTCGTGAATATCCTCGGCAAGTCGCCGGCGGAGCTGTTTACCGAGTTCGAAGGCCGCTACGACCCGCTGAAGGTGAAGGGCTCGGGCGACGTCAAGTATCACAAGGGCTTCTCGGCGGATCTGCGCACGCCGGCCGGCAACCTGCATACGGTGCTCGCCTTCAACCCCTCGCACCTCGAGGTGGTCAACCCGGTGGTCGAGGGTTCGGTGCGCGCGCGCCAGGAACGGCGCGGCGACGAGCGCGGCGGCCGTGTGCTGCCCGTGCTGATCCACGGCGATGCCGCCTTCGCCGGCCAGGGCGTGGTGATGGAGACGCTGCAATTGAGCCAGGCGCGCGGCTTCTTCACCGGCGGCACGTTCCACCTGATTGTCAACAACCAGGTCGGCTTCACGACCTCCGAGCCCCGCGACCTGCGCTCCACCATGTACGCGAGCGACGTCGCCAAGATGCTCGAGATGCCGATCTTTCACGTCAACGCCGACGACCCCGAGGCGGTGGTCTTTGTTGCGCGCCTCGCGCTCAAGTACCGCATGCGCTTCCGCAAGGATGTGCTCATCGATCTGGTCTGTTACCGCCGCCACGGCCACAACGAGGCGGACGAGCCGGCGGCGACCCAGCCCGGCATGTACCGCACGATCCGCCAGCATCCGAGCGCGCGGCGGCTGTACGCCGATCAGCTGATCGCCGCGGGCGTGCTGACCGAGGCGGACGCCGAGGGAATGATCGCGCAGTACCGCGACGGGCTCGATGAGGGACGCCCGCAGGCCCGGGCCTCGCTCGGCATGATCGGCAACAAGTACACGGTCAACTGGACCAGCTACGCGCAGGTGGACTGGACCGACCCGGTCCCGACCGGCGTCGAGCTCGCGCGGCTGCGCGCGCTCGGCGAGCGCATCACCAGCGTGCCGGAGGGCTTCAGTCTCCATCCGCGGGTGGCGCAGCTGGTGAGCAACCGCAGGAAGATGCTGGCCGGCGAGCTCCCGCTCGATTGGGGTTGCGCCGAGACGCTGGCTTACGCCTCGCTCGTCAGCGACGGCTTTGCCGTGCGCCTGACCGGGCAGGACAGCGGCCGCGGCACCTTCTTCCACCGCCACGCGGTACTGCACGACCAGAACACCGACGCCACCTGGATTCCGCTGCAGCACCTCGCCGCGGGCCAGCAGCGCGTGCAGGTGACCGACTCGGTCCTGTCCGAGGAGGCCGTGCTCGGCTTCGAATACGGCTATGCGACTACCGAGCCGGGCTCGCTCACGGTCTGGGAAGCGCAGTACGGCGACTTCGTCAACGGCGCGCAGGTGATCATCGACCAGTTCATCAGCTCGGGCGAGGCGAAGTGGGAGCGCTTCTGCGGGCTGGTGCTGTTGCTGCCGCATGGCTTCGAAGGGGCGGGACCCGAGCACTCCTCGGCCCGTCTCGAGCGCTTCCTGCAGCTGTGCGCCGAGAACAACATGCAGGTATGCGTGCCTTCGACGCCGGCGCAGATGTTCCACATGCTGCGACGGCAGATGCGGCAGTCGTTCCGCAAGCCGCTCATCGTCATGTCGCCGAAGAGCCTGCTGCGCCACGAGCTGTCGGTGTCGCCGCTCGAGGACCTGACGCGCGGCAGCTTCGCCCGCGTCATCGGCGAGATCGATGCGCTGCCCGCCGCCGAGGTACGGCGCGTCGTATTCTGCAGCGGCAAGGTGTATTTCGACCTCCTCAGGACGCGCCGCAAGGAAGGGCTGCGCGACGTGGCGCTGGTGCGCATCGAGCAGCTCTATCCGTTCCCGAGCGAGGAGTACGAGGCGATCCTCAACCGCTTCCCGAACGCGCGCGAGGTCGTGTGGTGCCAGGAGGAGCCCCAGAACCAGGGCGCCTGGTATCAGATCCGGCACCGGTTGCAGGAGTCGGGCATGGAACGCCGGGCCGTGCTCTACGCCGGCCGGGCACCTGCGGCAGCGCCGGCCACCGGCATGCCGCGGATCCACGAGCTCGAGCAGCAGGCGCTGGTGGCCACGGCGCTGCATGCCGCCGGCACCGAGGAGTCGGCGCGCGAGACCATGCGCCTCGCAGCCGTGGTGCCCGGTGGGGATGCGGCGGCTCCGGCAGGCGCGCCCGAAGGACAAGCCGCGTCGCCGACGGCGACTCAGATAAGGAAGCGCTCATGAGCACCGAGATCCGCGTTCCGCAGCTTCCCGAGTCGGTCACCGATGCGACCCTGGTTGCCTGGCACAAACAGCCCGGCGAGGCGATCCGCCGCGACGAGAATCTCGCCGACCTCGAGACCGACAAGGTGGTGCTGGAAGTGCCGGCGCCGGCGAACGGCATCGTGCGCGAGATTCGCGTCAAGAGCGGCACGGTGGTGACGAGCGGCCAGCTGCTCGCCGTCATCGACGAGGGCGACACGTCGGCGACCATGCCGGTCAAGCTGTCTCCGGCCGCGATGGCTGCCGCGGCTCAGGCTGCCGCCTCGCAGGCGGCCGCCGCACAGAGTGCGCCCGCCGCCAAAGCTGCCGCGGCGCCCGGGGCTGCGCCTGCCGGCCGGGCCGCGCCCGCTGCCGACGCCGAGGCGGGGCGCGACGGTGGCAAGCTGAGCCCCTCGGTGCGGCGCCTCGTCGAGGAGAATCGTCTCGATCCGAGCTCCATACCCGCCTCGGGGCGCGACGGGCGCCTGACCAAGGCCGACGTCGTAGGCTTCCTCGACAAGAAGCCGGCAGCCGCGGCGGGCGCGTCGGCCGTGGCGTCCGCGCCGGCGAGTACAGCTGCGCCTCAGGCGGCACCGGCGGCTCCGGCCACGGCCCGCGCTCCGGCGCCTGCGGCCCGGGCGCCCGTGCCCGGAGTCCGCGCCGAGCAGCGCGTGCCGATGACGCGGCTGCGCGCGCGGATCGCAGAGCGGCTCATCGAGGCGCAGTCCACCCAGGCGCTCCTCACCTCGTTCAACGAAGTCGACCTGACCGCGGTGAACGAGCTGCGCGCGCGCTACAAGGAGCGCTTCGAGAAGCAGCACGGCGTGAAGCTCGGCTTCATGTCGTTCTTCGTCAAGGCCTGTATCGAGGGGCTGAAGAGGTTTCCGGTGATCAACGCCTCGGTGGACGGCACCGACATCGTCTATCACGAGTACTACGACATCGGGGTGGCGGTCTCGACCGAGCGCGGCCTCGTCGTGCCGATCGTGCGCGACGCGGACGGCAAGAGCTTCGCTCAGATCGAGAAGGAGGTGGCCGATTACGCCCGCAAGGCGCGCGAGGGCACGATTGCGCTCGGCGATCTGACCGGCGGCACCTTCACGATCACCAACGGTGGGGTCTTCGGCTCGCTCATGTCGACGCCGATCGTCAATGCGCCGCAGAGCGCCATCCTCGGCATGCACAAGATCCAGGATCGCCCCATGGTCGTCGACGGGCAGGTCGCGGTACGCCCGATGATGTATCTCGCGGTGACCTACGATCACCGCATCATCGACGGGCGCGAGGCGGTGCAGTTCCTGGTCGCGGTCAAGGAAGCGCTCGAGGACCCCGGGCGGATGCTGCTCGGAATCTGAAGCCGTGGCCGCGGGGCAGCCGCGGCCGCGCCTTCCCTAGAAGATCTGGCGGAACAGCCAGTAGAGCGATCCGGACAGGAGGATCGCGGCCGGCAGCGTCAGCACCCAGGCCATCAGCAGGTTGCGCAGCGTCGTCAGCTGCAGCCCCGAGCGATTCGCCGCCATCGTGCCGGCCACACCGGAGGACAGCACGTGGGTGGTGGAGACCGGCAGACCGAAGTTGTCGGCGGCCGCGATGGTCGCCATCGCCACGAGCTCGGCGCACGCACCCTGTGCATAGGTGAGATGGGTCTTGCCGATCTTCTCGCCGATGGTCACGACGATGCGCTTCCAGCCCACCATGGTGCCGAGGCCGAGCGCGATCGCCACCGCCACCTTGACCCACAGCGGAATGAACTTGGTCGCACTGTCGATCTGCTTCTTGAAGCCGTCGAGCTCCTTGCGCGTCCCGTCGCTGAGCGCCTTGGAGTGCGGGTCCTTGCCGTAGAAGCGGATCGCCTCCGAGGCCAGGTACATGTCGTTGCGCACGTTGGTGACGGCTTCGCCCGGGATCCTTGCGAAGGTGCCGCTGGCACTGACCTGCGCACCGATGCTGCCGCTGATGGCGGCGAGCGCCGGCACGACCTGATCGTTCCAGGAGTGGGTGCGCACGTAGGTCGACAGGATCTCGCGCGGGTCGGCGGGCGCCGGCCCGGGAGCCTCACGCAGCAGCGACTGTTGCGTCTCGCCCGCCATCTGGATGAAGGGCGCCATCTGCTGCACCGGCATGGCGCGGTTCAGCGCGTAGGCGATCGGCACCGTGCCGATGAGGATCAGCATGATGAGGCCCATGCCCTTCTGCCCGTCGTTCGAGCCGTGCGCGAAGGACACGCCGCCGCAGGTGAGGATCAGGATCCCGCGGATCCACCAGGGAGGCGACGAATTGGCGCGCGGCTCCTGGTAGAGGTCGCGGCTCTTCACCAGCGCCTTGAGCACGAGCAGCAGCAGCGCGGCGCAGACGAAGCCGACGAGCGGCGAGAGCAGCAGCGAATAGCCGATCTTGGTGGCCTGCGCCCAGTCGACGCCGCTCGTGCCATCGCGGCCGTGCATGAGGGCATTGGCGACGCCGACGCCGATGATCGAGCCGATCATCGTATGAGAGGAGGAGGCCGGGAGCCCGAGCCACCAGGTGCCGAGGTTCCAGAGGATCGCCGCGATCAGCAGCGCGAATACCATGGAGAAGCCTGCGCCCGAGCCCACCTGCAGGATCAGCTCGACGGGCAGGAGCGAGATGATGCCGAAGGCGACCGCGCCGCTCGAGAGCAGCACTCCGATGAAATTGAGGGTCCCCGAGTACACCACCGCCAGGTGCGGCGGCAGCGAATGGGTGTAGATGACGGTGGCGACGGCGTTGGCGGTGTCGTGGAAGCCGTTGACGAACTCGAAGCCGAGCGCGATCAGGAGCGCGACGCCGAGGAGAAAGTAGGGGAGGATCGTGGTGGCGCGGCTGCCCACGCCGTTGATGTCGTTGATCAGGCTGTAGCCGGTGTAGCCGATGCCGATGACCACCAGCGACAGGAAAATCAGTCGGGTCCCGAGGCTCGGCTTGCGGTCGAGGACCGGGCGGGCCGCGGCGGCGGGTGCGAGGGTGTCGACGGCGCTATTCATGATTATTACTCGCGGTGCGGCAAAGCCACCGACACTATGTCGTTCATATTTCGCTTTTATGACCGCCTGGCGACGCTTCGGGATTGCCTGCCGCGCCGGCCGCATCCGGTTTGTGCTACTTTCGCCGGCCTGAAGAATCACTAACCTCAAGCTTTACAAACACTTCCATGCCGAACACCGACAAGCCGCAGAGCGGCTCTGAATCCTTCGACGTCATCGTCATAGGCGGCGGGCCGGCCGGGTATCCGGCGGCGATCCGCGCGGCGCAGAACCAGCTGCGCGTGGCCTGCATCGACGAGTGGCGCAACCGGGACGGAACGGCGACCTTCGGCGGCACGTGCCTCAACGCCGGCTGCATTCCCTCGAAGGCGCTGCTCGAGTCCACCGAGCTTTACCATCGCGCGCGCGAGGAGTTTGCCCACCACGGGATCGGCGTCGGGAGCGTCTCCCTCGACCTCGTCCAGATGCAGAAGCGCAAGGCCGGCATCGTCAAGGGGATGACGACCGGGATCCTTGCTCTCTTCAAGTCCGCCGGGGTCATTCCCCTTCAGGGCCACGGCAAGCTCCTTCCCGGGCGGCGCGTGCAGTTCACCGCTCACGACGGCACCCGCCGCGAGCTCGGTGCGCGGCACGTGGTGCTCGCCTCGGGCTCCGTGCCGATCGAGCTGAAGTCGGCGCCCTTCAAGGCGCCGCAGGTGGTCGACTCCTGGGGCGCGCTCGATTTCGATGCGGTGCCGAAACGTCTCGGCGTCATCGGCGCGGGCGTGATCGGGCTCGAGCTCGGGAGCGTGTGGCGGCGGCTCGGAGCCGAAGTCATCGTGCTCGAGGCCCTGCCGGATTTTCTCGCCTTTGCCGATCAGCAGCTCGCCAAGGAGGCGCTGCGGCACCTCAAGAAGCAGGGGCTGGACATACGACTCGGCGCCAAGGTCACGGGCGCAACGGTGAGCGGCGGCGCAGTCGAGGTCGTCTACGGCGATGCGAAGGGCGAGCAGAAGATCGGCGTCGATCGCCTCGTAGTCGCGGTCGGACGCCGTCCCTACAGTCAGGACCTCCTCGCCGCCGACACCGGCGTCGAGCTCGATGAGCGCGGCTTCATCAAGGTCGACCATTCCTGCCGGACGGGTGCGGAAGGCGTGTGGGCGGTCGGCGACTGCGTACGCGGACCGATGCTGGCGCACAAGGGCAAGGAGGAGGGCGTCATGGTGGCCGACCTGATCGCGGGCCGCTACGGCGAGGTGAACTACAAGGTGATCCCGGCCGTGATCTACACCACACCCGAGATCGCCTGGGTCGGACTCACCGAGGAGCAGGTCAAGGCGAGCGGACGCGACTACAAGACGGGCGTCTTTCCGTTCCTGGCGAGCGGACGTGCCCGCGCCATGGAGCAGGCGGCCGGCTTTGCCAAGCTCATCGCAGCACGCGACGACGACGAGATCCTCGGCGTGCACATCGTCGGACCGCTCGCCGGCGAGCTGATCGCCGAGGCGGTGCTGGCGATGGAGTACTCCGCGAGCAGCGAGGATCTGCAGCGCACCATCCACGCGCATCCGACGCTCTCTGAGGCCGTGCACGAGGCGGCCCTCAACGCCGACAAGCGGGCCATCGATTCGATCAACCGCTGATCAGATACGCCGGCGCGCCTCGATGACGTTCGGCACGCCGGCCAGTCGTCGCAGCACGCGCGCCAGCTGCTCGAGGTCGCCGACCGCGATGCTGAGGGCAAAGTACGCCACGCCCACCTCGTGGTCGGTGCGCGAGGTGACCGCGTCGATGCTGATGCGCTCGACCGCCAGCACGTCGGTGAGATCGCGCAGCAGCCCCCGCCGGTCGTAAGCGCTCACCGCGATCTCGACGTCGAGCGCGCCGGTGTCGGCCGCGGCCCAATCCACCTTAAGCACCCGGTCGGGCTTCAGGGCGCTCATGCGCAGGAGGCTGGCGCAGTCGCTGCGGTGCACGGTGACACCGCGTCCGAGCGTCACGTAGCCGGTAATCGGCTGCGGCCGCAGCGGTGCGCAGCAGCGCGCCAGCGTGGTCGGCAGATCGCCGACCCCCTCGATCTCGACCGGCGAGCGGGGACGGTGGGCTGCGGCGCGCGAGGTGCGCGTCAGGCGCGGCGGCGCGGGCGGCTGGAACAGCCGCCCGGCGGCGTGCATCAGCTGGGTGACCGTGATCTCGCCCTCGCCGAGCAGCTGGTGGAAGTGATCGAGGTCGCGCGCCTTGAGCTCGTGCGCCAGCGCGGCGAGCTGCTCGGGGCGCACTCCGATGCGCGTCAGCTCGCGCTCGGCGATGCGCGCTCCGGCGCTGCGGTTGTCCCCCACGTCCTGCCTGCGAAACCAGGCGCGCACCTTGCCCCGATTGCGCGGCGAGGCGAGGTAGCCCTGCTCGGGGGCGAGCCAGTCGCGGCTCGGCGCCTCGTGCTTGCCGGTGACGATCTCGACGATCTCGCCGTTGGCGAGCGCGCGGGTGAGCGGCACCATGCGTCCGTTGACCTTGGCGCCGCGGCAGCGGTGGCCGAGCGAGGTGTGAACGTTGTAGGCGAAGTCGAGCGCCGTCGCGCCGCGCGGCAGGTCGATGACCTCGCCCTTGGGCGTCAGCGCGTAGACGCGGTCCTCGAAGAGCTCGGCGCGCATGCCCTCGACGAAGTCGCGCTCGGCGTCCTCGCCCGCGGCGCCGTCCTGCGGCTCGAGCAGCCGTCGCACCCATTCGATCTTGCGCTGGTACTGGGCATCGCGCGGGCCGCCTTCCTTGTAAGTCCAGTGCGCGGCCACGCCGAGCTCGGCGTGCTCGTGCATGTCGCTCGTGCGGATCTGCACCTCGACGCTCTTCGCCTGCGGACCGATCACCGCCGTGTGAATCGAGCGGTAGCCGTTGCCCTTCGGCGTGGCGATGTAGTCGTCGAACTCCCCAGGGACGTACGGCCACTGGCTGTGCACCACGCCGAGCGCGGCGTAGCACTCCGGGATGGTGGCGACGACCACCCGCACGGCGCGCACATCGAACAGCTGCTCGAAGGCGAGCTGCTTGCGCTGCATCTTGCGGTAGATGCTGTACATGTGCTTGGGCCGGCCGTACACCTCGGCCGCGATGCCCGCCGCGTGCAGCGCCGAGCGCAGCTCGCGGCACAGCGCGTCTATGTAGCGCTCGCGGTCGGCGCGGCGCTCGTTGAGAGCCGCGGCGATGTGCCGGTACTCATCCGGCTCGAGGTAACGGAACGCGAGGTCCTCGAGCTCCCATTTCAGCTGCCACACCCCGAGCCGGTTGGCGAGCGGCGCATAGATGACGCGCGCCTCGACGGCGCGCCGCTCGCGCTCGGCGGCGGGCATTTCACGCGCGTGGCGCAACCCGACCAGCTCCTCGGCGAGCCGTGCCAGCACCAGCCTTGGATCGCTCACCACTGCCAGCAGCATCTTGCGCAGCGTCTCCGCCTGGCGGGCGTCGAGGCCCCGTGCCGGCGACCAGTCGCGCGGCAAGCCGAGCGTGCCGAGGCGCTGCAGCGCCACCGCCAGGTCGGTCGCACTCTGGCCGAGGATGACCGCGGTCTGCTCGGGTGTGAGCCCGGCGCGCGAGATGACCGGGCGCGCCAGCAGAGCGTTGGCGAGCTCGCTGCTCTCGGTCAGGCCGCCCATGATCTCGGCCGCTTCGGTGGCGAAGCCGAGATCGGCCGGCACACGCTGGCTGGCGCGCTCGAGGGCAGCGCGCGCGCCGATGATGGCGTCGCGAAGGGCAGGCGGACAAAGCAGGTTGGTTTCCATGGGGACGCGCTTGTCTCTCGCGGGGGACGTCGGGGTTGGGCGACGGGGGTGTGGGCCCGCGGGGTTATGGCTATGATAAACGGATGGGAGCACACCTGAGTTGGGCCAGCATCCAGCGCCGCAAAGGCGGCCTGGCGACGCGGCGCAGCGAGCAGCGCGAGCGCGCACCGCAGGCCGGCCAGCAGCTGGTGCGCTTCGAGGGCTACGGTCCCGGCGGCGCCGCGGTGATCGTCGAGTGCCTGACGGATGACCGCGGACGCGTCGGGGCGCAGGTACGCCACGTCTTCCTCCAGCACGGCGGCAATCTCGGCGCCGACGGCTCGGTGGGCTATCTCTTCAATACCGTCGGCCTCATGACCTATCCCCCGGGGACCGACGAGGAGCGGCTGATGCAGGTGGCGCTGGAGGCCGGCGCCGAGGACGTGGTGCCGACCGGCGATCGCTCCATGGAGGTGTTGGCGGACCCCTCGGAGCTCGAGACGGTACGGGCCGTGCTCACGCATCGCGGCTTTGCGCCCCAGAGCGCCGAGGTCACGCAGCGGGCAGCCACGGCGCTGGCGCTCTCGGGTGAGTCCGCCGAGCGCATGGTGCAGCTGCTCGTGACGCTGCAGGGGCTCGACGAGGTCCGGGACGTCTATTCCAACGTCGAGATCGCGGACGAGGTGCTCGGCGGGCTGTGAGTCGCGCGGCGCGCGCGCCTCAAAAAAGGAACCCCACCGGCGGGTGGTCCAGCGGGTGGGGCTCAAGGACACCGCGAGCTCGGTTCGGGAAGCAAGCGCGGTGGTATGTCAGCTATCGGCAGACGCGCGCCGCACTTCAGGGCGCAAAGCGCGCGCCGCTTCACAATTTCGCGTTGCCGCGCCTCAGGTGTCCCCGCGCGGCGAAGCGGTGCGGCCTGGGACCGGAAATGCGTAAGCCATTGTTTTCAGTTAGTCTTAGCTGCTCCAGGGGATGATTCGGTCAAGTACCGTCGGAAGCTCCATTCGAATGTCGAGATACCGGACGAGGTCGTGGCGCACGTTTGATCCGGCAGTCGCCGCCGCCGCGCCTCCCCCCCCACCGTCCGACGTTCGCATCCTCGGTCTCGACCCCGGCTCACGCCGCACGGGCTTCGGTATCCTCGAATGCCGCGGCGCGCAGCTCACGCTGCTCGCGCAGGGTTGCCTCAATGTGAGCGCGGCGGTGCCAGCGGCGCGGTTGCGCCTGATCTTCGAGGGCCTCGCGGCGCTCTGCAGCGAGCACCGCCCGGGCGAGGTTGCGGTCGAGCGGGTATTCGTCAGCCGCAACGTCGACAGCGCGCTCAAGCTCGGACAGGCGCGCGGCGCGGCGCTGTGCGCGGTGCCGGGCGGCGTGCCGGTGTTCGAGTACGCGCCGCGCGCGATCAAGCTGGCGCTGGTCGGCTCAGGCGGAGCCGAGAAGTTCCAGGTGGCTCACATGGTGCGTGCCTTGCTCGGCCTGCGCGGGCCGCTGTCGGCGGATGCCGCCGATGCGCTGGCGGTCGCGGTGTGCCACGCACATGCGCGGCGCCTCGGTGCGCTGGCCGCGCAGCAGGGCGCCACCCGCCGCGGGCAGGCGCAGCGATGATCGGCGCGGTGCGCGGCAGGATCGCGGCCAAAGCTCCCCCGCAACTCACGGTCGACGTCGGCGGGCTCGGCTACGAGCTCGAGGCACCCATGTCGACCTTCTTTCACCTGCCGCCGGTCGGCGCCGAGGTGAGCCTGCTGACCCACCTGGTGGTGCGCGAGGACGCGCACGTGCTGTACGCATTTGCCACCGAGGAGGAGCGGCGGCTGTTCCGCAGTCTGATCAAGGTATCGGGCGTCGGGCCGAAGATTGCCCTGGCGCTGCTCTCCGGCATGAGCGTTGCGGCCTTCTCGCGCTGTGTGCAGAGTGAGGACGCGGCGGCGCTCACGCGCGTGCCGGGCATCGGGCGCAAGACCGCCGAGCGGCTGATCGTCGAGATGCGGGACCGCCTGTCGCCGCCCGCGCCGGCGCCGGGCGCATCGGCCGCCCC
>Ga0335069_10010447_pt1 | contig 13152 bp, 12 predicted proteins | sample Lox_Sample_11_FD_206714 | JGI IMG/M metagenome (GOLD analysis project Ga0335069, IMG submission 206714) | Soil microbial communities from Loxahatchee National Wildlife Refuge, Florida, United States - Lox_Sample_1.1 | ecosystem: Environmental > Terrestrial > Soil > Wetlands | place: USA... | reverse complement strand
CCCGGAGGGTTCACCTATAACGAACAGAACCCGCCAGTGCCCGGCCGCATACCAACCACGCTGGTCGTCTCCGTGCCCCTGCCCGACAAGCTTACATTCATCATGGGCATGTGGTCCGGCGTCCGCGGCAGCAGGATCATCATTGACTCGCCCGCTACGCTCACCGTGTTCTTCTGACGAAGCGATTTCCGACCCTCATGGTGAGGAGCACGCCAAGCGTGCGTCTCCGGACGATGCTTCGCATCGCTCGGGGAACCATGAGGCCGCGACATTCCGGGCCTCATCCTTCGAGAGCTTGCTGACGCAAGCTCCTCAAGATGAGGGGATAGCGCTTGCTATGGAGCAGCAAGGCTGATCGCACGCGTCAGCGCTTGCGCATGGCAGGCGAAGCCGGACCGCTGACGTCGGCGAGCTTTTGTGCATCCTCGTCCTTGTCGAGGGCGACGTACTGCCCCTGCCAATAGGCAAGTGCGGCGGCGGGCTCGGACAGTTCGAGGTCGAGAACGCGGCCGATCACCAGGGCATGGGAGTGCCGCTCGACGATGTCCTCGACCTCGCAGTCGATCGCCGCCAGCGCTCCCTTGAGCAGCGGCACGCCGGACGCAAACTGCGTCCATTGCGCGCCGGCGAAGCGCGCGGCACCCTTGCGCCCGCCCCGGCCATCGAACCGCTCGGCGACCGCAAGCTGGTCGGCTTTCAGGATGTTGACTCCAAAGCAGCGATACCGCTCGAGCAGCGGCCAGGACGACGAAGCGCGGTTGATGCTGACGATCAGGGACGGCGGATCGACCGCGAGCGAGGCGACCGAGGTCACCGTCATGCCGCTGATGTCCTCGCCCCGCCCGACCGTGATGACGCTGACGCCGCCGGCGAGCTGCCGCATCGCGCCGCGAAATTCGCCATCGGTCACCTTGAACCTGATGCCGCGAACGATCGAGTTCATGACGCCCTCACTCTTCCGATGGCCAGCGCGGAGCAGTTCGCGCAAAATCGCGCTTTCCGGGCCTCAAACTGCGACGAGCCGCGCTGCCGCGGCCTTGCGATGCCGGCATTGATATCGTGTGCAATCCGACCCTCTTCAAGCACCAGCGTGCGACCAACCAAGCGTCAATAACATGGTGGGCTCCGCAAACGCGGTCGACCGGCCACTAGAAATAACGATGACGGCCCTAACGCGCACGTCCCAGGCGTCCGATTTTTTTCGCGAAGTGGAATCGCGAGAGTGCGATTATTTCAGCACGCAATCGTGACCGCGGCCATGTGGCAAAACGATGTTCAACCCGCCGCGGTCTTCGCGGCGGGCGCGACACTGATCGCAAGCTTGCCGTAACGATCGGAGAAGGCCGTGGTGTCGATTTCCTCGAGCTTGAGCGCCCCACTCATCACGCCCGCCTTCCAGGCGTCATGTTCGGCATCGTGCTCGAATTCCGGCAGCACTTCGCGAGCGAACAGCTCCAGCGATTCGCAGATGTGCTCATGGCTGTTCTTGCCGGCCTGGTTAAGCAGGATGACCTGGTCGATATGCGAAGCGCGGAAGCGCCGGAGTTTTCGCCTGATCGTCTCCGGCGAGCCGATCAGCCCGCCGCGCAGCGCCTGCTCCTGCGCCTCGGGATTGTCGCGCTTCCATTTGTTGTATTCGTCCCACATGTTGACCGTGCCCGGCGCCGGACGCTGCCGGTTCTGCGAGGCGCCATAATAGCGCAGCGCGAACTGGAAGAAGGTGGCGCCGTCGGCGCGGGCACGCGCCTCCTCGTCCGTCTTCGCACACATGAAGAACGAGACCAGCGCCATGTTGGGGTTGATCTCGTAGTCGGCGAGTTTTTCCAGCCGTTTCGTGATCGCGTTGTAATAGGCATGCACCCAGGCATGCGCGGCGTCGGCGCTGACGAACTGGAAGCCGAGCGCGCCAAAACCGTTGCGGCCTGCGCGCTCGATGGTCGGCAGCTGCGAGCAGGCCATCCAGAGCGGCGGATGCGGCTTTTGCACCGGCTTCGGCACCACATTGCGCAGCGGGACGTCGAAATATTTGCCGTGATGCTCGGTGCCGATTTTGGTGAACATCGGAAAGATCGCGCGCACCGCCTCCTCGAAGACTTCGCGCTTGGTCTCCATGTCGCGGCCGAACGGCGTCAGCTCGGTGATCGAGGCGCTCTCGCCCATGCCGAACTCGCAGCGGCCGCGGCTCAAAATGTCCAGCACCGCAACGCGCTCGGCGACGCGCGCCGGATGATTGGTCGTGAGCTGCAGGATGCCGTGGCCGAGCCGGATGTTTTGCGTGCGCTGGCTTGCCGCGGCGAGAAAGGATTCCGGCGCCGGCGAATGCGAATATTCCTCCAGGAAATGATGCTCCACCACCCAGGCATAGTGGTAGCCGAGCCGGTCGGCGGTCTCGAGCTGTGTCAGCGCATCGTGGTAAAGCCTGAGCTCATCGCCATCGTGCCACGGCCGCGGCAATTGCAGCTCATAGAAGATGCCGAACTTCATGACGCTTCTCCCGACGGCTTTTTCAGGCAGTGTAGTCCCGCCTTGCAGCCTGTCCAGCCGCGTCGGATCTGGCCAATTCCGCGCGGCGGAAGAGCCGCTTGCGTCGCGCCGATGAATGGTTAGGTTGTGTGGCGCGAGTCGTGCCGGCTCGCGCTCCCCTCCTCCATCGAGCCCCATGCCCACATTCTCGCCGCACCAGGATTCCGCGCTGAAGGCCGTGGCCGATTGGCTGAAATCGAGGCCCGGCAAGAATGCCACGCCGCAGGTGTTTCGCCTGTTCGGCTATGCCGGAACCGGCAAGACCACGCTGGCGCGGCACATCGCCGAGGGCGTCGACGGCAGCGTGAAATTCGCCGCCTTCACCGGCAAGGCGGCGCTCGTCATGCGCAACAAGGGCTGCGAGGGCGCCTCCACCATCCACTCGCTGATCTATCGCGCGCGCGAAAGCGGCGTCGAGCAGCCGAGCTTCGAGCTGTGGGACGACGCGCCGGCCTCGAAAGCCAAGCTGATCGTGATCGACGAATGCTCGATGGTCGATGCCGAGATGGGCCGCGACCTCTTGTCATTCGATTGCCCGCTGCTGGTGCTCGGCGACCCCGCGCAGCTGCCGCCGATCCAGGGCGCCGGCTTCTTCACCGACGGCACGCCCGACGCGATGCTGACCGAGGTGCACCGCCAGGCGCAGGACGATCCGATCGTGCGGATGTCGATGGACGTGCGCGAGGGCCGCGAGCTCGACGTCGGCCGCTACGGCGAGAGCGAGGTGGTGGCGCGCACCGAGCTCGACCCGGCGCGCGTGATGGCCGCCGACCAGATCCTGGTCGGGCGCAACAACACCCGCCGCGCCTACAATACGCGGATGCGGCAGCGCCAGAACATCGAGGATCCCCTCCCCGTGGCCGGCGACAAGCTGGTCTGCCTGCGCAACAACCGCAAGAAGGGCCTGTTCAATGGTGGGCTGTGGCGGGTGAAATCGCGCACTGCCTCGCGCGCGAAAAACTCGCGCATCATCGGCATGCGCCTGTCGCCGGACGAGAAGTTCGCCCACAAGGTCACAAGAGTCTCGGTGCGCCAGGACTGTTTCGAGGGCGGCGTCGAGACCATCCCCTGGGAGCAGCGCAAACCCTATGACGAGTTCGACTATGGCTATGTGCTGACGGTGCACAAGTCGCAAGGCTCGCAGTGGGACGACGTCGTGCTGTTCGACGAGAGTTTTGCCTTCCAGGACGCCCGCGCGCGCTGGCTCTATACCGGCATCACGCGCGCCGCCAAGCGGCTCAGCATCGTGGTGTAGTCGCCGGCGCTGCAACGAGCGAACTCGAGCTCACCGTCGCACAACCGGAATCGCGACAATATGTCCGTAAATTCGCACGGCGAAGCCACAACCCCGGCGCGTGTGGAACCGGATCATGATGCCGCCGTCGCCAATCAGGACAGGCTGTCAATGGGTTCCGCGGCGGCTCCAAACGAATGCACAGGTTGTGCATTTCCTGTAGAAGCAACGTTGGTATGTATTGACATTCCAAAAAGAATTTAAACCGAGAGTCGCAAAGCGAACGGACACACTACATCGCGTTCGGCATAGTGAGTTCAAGGGCAGGATTTAAGCTCATCGAAAAAACACATCGGACACGGACGCGGGACAGCTCGCGCCACGAGGTTCTTTGTGTTCGAGCAAGCCTCGAACGATGATTTCAAGATGAAGGGTATTGTTGTGATGACTGACAGTGAGACCAAGGCAGCCACGAACGGTTTCGGGATGCCGTCGTTCGCATTCAAGCTCGCGTTGCCCGGCCTGTTCGGCGATTTCGCCGAGCAAGGCGTCGCTCGCGCGCAGGAAAGCTGCGAGAAGATGAAGGGTGCGTCGGAGGGAATGGCGGAAGCGCTCAAGCAAACCTATTCGAGCACCGCCAGGAGCGCGACCGACTACGGCCTCAAGGTCATCGAGATTTCCAACGCCAATACTGCCGCTGCGATCGATTTCTTCGCACATCTGCTGGCCAGCAAGTCGGTCACGGACGTCGTCACGTTGTCGGCTGCGCAGGCGCGCAAGGGTTTCGACCAGGTAGCGGCGCAGAACAAGGAATTGTGGGAGCTGGCCCAGAGGCTCGCGGTGGAAACCGGCGAGCCGGTCAGGAAGCGCGTCACCCAGGTATTTCAGAAGGCCAGCTAGAGGCGGCCAACGCCCCGAGGTCAATGCCCCAAGGAAGAGGAGGGATCCGGCCGGTTGGACCAAGCCCGCCACGTGCATGCATCCCCCATGCGCGATGAAGCAATGCCCAGGTGCATCGCCCCCCAAAGTCGCACCAGAGAGGCGCTATCCAACCGGCCGGTTCTTTTTCATTTTTTCAAGAACGGCATGAATTTCAAAGAACGACACGCCAGATCCAAAGGAGGCTTGCATGGGTATGGTCATGGTCAAATGCCCGCAGACCGGGCGCGCGATCCCGACCGGCATCAGGATCGATCGCGAGAGCTTTCGGCGCCGGCCGGTATTTTATAGCCGCACGCACTGTCCGACCTGTCAGATCGATCACACCTGGTTCGCACAGGACGCCTGGGTCCACGAGCCTGGTTTCGTGGAGCGGCGTCCCGTTGAGGATTTGCTGATAGGGCGGATCTGACGCCGCTGTTCCGGGGGAATGCCATGACGCACATGCAAGGCTTTGAGACCTCGACCTGGCTGATGCAGGCGAGGGAGTTTCTCGTCGAGGCACGACGGCTGAAGCCGGGGGTCGAGCGCAACGAGCTGCGCGAGATTGCAGCGGTGCTGCGTGAGCTTGCCAGGCTCGAAGCAGACGCCGACTCCGAGTCAGAACCAGACGTCGATCGGCGGCAACGGACCTGATCGCGGACAACGAGGCGATCGCCGCGTATGGCCCGCCTTACCTCCGCCTCATCCTCCAAAACCGAGCCGCGACATCGAGGGCATGTCCAGCGAAAAGATCTCCTCGATCTCGCGGCGCATGTTGCGGTGGCATTCGCATGCCACCGCCGTGAGCCGCGAGCGGTCGATCTCGATCTGTCCGCGGCGATCGGACCGGATCGCCCCGGATGCGCGCAGATTGCGCATCAGGAGGGTCACCGTCGTCCGCCGCACCCCGAGGATTTGTGACAGCGCCTCCTGAGTCAGCGGGAGAACATCGTGATCGACGAGGTCACGAAGATGGAGCAGCCATCGCGCCATGCGGGCTTCGACCGGATGCAGCGCATTGCAGGCGACGCCATGCTGAAACTGCACCATCATCGCCCTGAAATAGATCTGAACGAAGTGCCGAATCGCCGGGCTGCGATCAAAGGCAGTACGAAACCGTGCCGCGGGAATGCGCAAACCAACACCCGCTGCGCGGACAATGGAAGTATTCGGCGACGGCAGCGGGCCCAACACTGAAAGCAGTCCGATTGCCTCCTCGCGTCCGACCACGCCCGTGGCAACCGTCTGCCCGTTCGCCATGTCCATCATCAGCGAGATGGCGCCAGTTTCGGGAAACAGAACATGGTCGATCTGTTCGCCCGCGCGCGAGACGATCGCGTCCTGATCGAGCGCGACCATCTCAAGTCCGGGCGCCAGCAGATCAAAATCTTCTGGTGGCAGCGTTGCCAAAAGGCGGTTGCCGATTCCGCCGGCATTCGTCACTGCGGGTCACTCGCTCTGAACTATCCGATGCAATTTCGCACGTCGTGTCGCGCTGACCTTAACATATGTTCAGATCGTCGTATAAATCTCGTCTGTCCATGCTGAGCTAATCCAAATTCGCCTGCAGACGTTTCCGCTTTCAATAAGCAGCTCCAAGAAAAGCCCTCGACGAGCGAGCAGATATTTGCTCGCGACAGCTGCCTTAGATGTGAGTACGTCGGCACACACAACTGCAAAATGCGTATTGGTAACACCGTACGGGAATTTGTTGCGCCGCTACATGGGTTGCCGGCTCTGTCGAGGCGCAACGTGCATCGTGCACAGGGGCGCGACTGCATGAAGTGCGCACGCCTGTGCGCAGCGCACGTCGTGCGCAGCAACATGCGAGTGGTCAGGCGATCACAGGACTGATCAGCGCGTCGAGCCTTGCCTTCAGAGCCACGCCATCGGCGAGCGGACGCAGCGGCGGACGCACGCGGAGCCAGCCGGCATCGCCGGTCTGCGTGGCAAGCACCGCCTTCAGCGCGGCGGTGAAGGATTGCGTACCCGCGATGACGTCGATGGCCGCCTGCATGCGCCCTTCCGCATTGGCAGCGTTGTCGATCATCGCCTTGACGAGGCCGGGCACGACGTTGGCCATGCCGCAGATCGTGCCGGCGCCGCCCTCGGCAATCGCGCGCGCGATGTCGGTCTCGTTGCCGACGGTGATCGCGAGCTCGGGCGCGGCGGCGCGATAGGCGCGGAACTGTTTGAAGTCGGCGCTACTGTCTTTCACGCCGGCGACCAGGACGCCGTACCGCCGGCGCAAATTCGCGGCAACCGAAGCGGGCACGGCAACGCCGGAGACCTGCGGAATGTTGTAGAGCGTGACGCGCAGGCGGGCGTCCGCCACGCCGTCGATGACGGCGGCAAACGCGTCCTCGATTCCTTCGGCGGTGACACCGCGGTCGAAATAGGGCGGCAGCATCAGCACATGCTTCAGGCCGAGGCCGAGCGCCGATCGCGCCAATGCGACGGCATCGGTGATGGCGGGAAAGCCGCCGCCGAGCCCGATGCGCTCGGCGCCGATGCCGGCTTTGAGCAGCGCCGCGACGGTCTCGATCCGCTCGGCAATGCTGAACGAGGTGCCCTCGCCGGTCGTGCCGAACAGCACCACGCCGTCGACGCCTTGCTTGAACAGATTCTTGGCGTGACCTGCGAGCTTTGCGTGATCGACGGCCCCCGCGGCCGTGAGCGGAGTGGCCGTCGCCACCCAGAATCCGCTGATTTGATCGGTCATGACATCTCCTCGCCTCGCCCAGAGCAGCGGCGCATATTCTTGACTTATCTTGTACCTTACATACAAGTTGGCTGCAACGCGTGACGGACGCGCCGCGGCTGGCAAAAACGCATGGCCGCCGGCCAAAGTTGCAGCGCAGGCACATTCACATGGACATGATAGCACCAGCCGAACGTTCGCACGATCTGCTTGCCGGCCTGCGCGAAAAACTTGGGCCCCAAGCCGTGCTGATCGGCGACGAGGTTCCCGCGCGCAATTGCAACGACTGGAGCGCGAGCCTGCCGCAGATGCCGATCGCAGTGGTGCGACCGCTGGACGCGGCCGGCGTGTCCGAGGCGATCGCGGCCTGCCGCAACGCCCGCCTGCCGTTCGTGCCGCAGGGCGGGCTGACCGGCCTCTGCCGTGGCGCCGCGCCCGAGGCCGGCTGGGTCGCGATCTCGCTGGAGCGCATGACCGGCATCGAGGAGATCGATGGCGCCTCCGCCACCATGACGGTGAAGGCCGGCACGCCATTGGAGACGATCCAGCAGGCGGCGGACGACGCCGGCTTCTTCTTCCCGCTGGACTTGGGATCGCGCGGCTCCTGCGCGATCGGCGGCAATCTCGGAACCAATGCCGGCGGCAACCGCGTCATCCGCTACGGCATGACGCGCGATCTCGTGCTCGGCCTGGAAGTCGTGCTGCCCGACGGCACCGTGATCACGAGCCTCAACAAGCTGCTCAAGAACAACGCCGGCTACGACCTGAAGCATCTGTTCATCGGCTCCGAGGGCACGCTCGGCATCATCACGCGCGTGGTGCTGCGGCTGTTTCCAAAGCCGCGCTCGACCATGGCCGCGCTCTGCGCGCTGAAGGATTATGCCGCTGTCGTCGCGCTGCTCGATGCGGCGCGCAGCTCCCTCGGCCCGCTACTCTCGGCCTTCGAGGTGATGTGGCCCGATTATTGGGATGTCATCACCGGGCGCGCCGGCGTGCGGCCTCCGGTCGGCGCCGGCCATGGCCTCTACGTGCTGGTCGAGGCGCAGGGCACCGATGAGAACATCGATGCGCCGCGGTTCGAAAGCTGGCTCGGAGGGTTGATGGAGCGCGGGCTTTTGGCCGACGCCGCGGTCGCGCAGTCGCTGGCGCAGGTCAAGGCATTCTGGGCCGTGCGCGACATCTGCTCCGAATTCGCCCAGGTGCTGGGGCCGCATATCTCCTACGATATCGGGCTCGCGGTTGCCGGGATGGATGAGTTCGTCAGGCGCTGCAAGGCGCGGCTCGCAGCCGACATCGCCGGATGCGAGAGCGTCTATTACGGCCATATCGCCGACGGGAACCTGCATCTCGTTGCCTGGGTCGACGGCCTGCCCGTCGAGCGCCAGCCGAAAGCGGCGATGGACGCGATCATCTACGGCCTGGTGCGCGAGATGGGCGGCAGCGTCTCCGCCGAGCACGGCATCGGCACGCTGAAGAAGGCGTGGCTCGGGCACGCCCGCAGCGAGGCCGAGATCGCGCTGATGCGCACGCTGAAAGCCGCGCTCGATCCGGATCATCTGCTCAATCCGGGCAAGGTCGTCTAGCGCCGTTTTCGAGCGAAGTCGGCACTGAAGGCAAAAAGTCACAGCCTTGCTTCCGATGCGATCGGAACGGAAGCACTGATTGACAGACGTCCTCTGCCGAACCAGATTCCGCCCGCCGCGCCGGAGAGGCGCGCGAGGCCGGAGGGGCCGATGAAGTCGTTCAAGCTCGATGCGCCAAAGTCGCTGTCGCAGCGGGTGCTGCTGCGGCTGCGCCAGGCCATCATCGACGGCGAATTCGCTTTGGGCGCACCGATCTCGGAAGAGATGGTGGCGCAGTCTTTTGGCGTCAGCCGCACGCCGGTCCGCGAAGCGCTGAACCAGCTGCAGGGCCAGGGGCTCGTGGTGATCAGGCCGCAGGTCGGCAGCTTCGTGTTCACGCCGAGCGCCGCCGACATTTCGGCATTGTGCGCGTTCCGCATCATCATCGAGCCGCGGGCCGCCGAGCTCGCCTATCGCCACGACCGGGCCGCCACCATCGCCGCCATGGAGGAAGCGATCGCCGAGATGAGGGACGCGCTGGCCGGGAAGGACAACATCGCCTATGGCCGCGGCGACAGCGCGCTGCACGACGCCTTCTTCGCTCATTGCAACAACCACTATCTCGTCGAATCCTACCAGCTCGTCTCCGGACGCGTCGCGGCACTGCGCACCAATCTGAGCTCGCCGATCGACGTGCGCACGCCGGCCTCGTTCGACGAGCATCGGAGACTCCTGCGCTGGTACGAGCGCGGCGATCTTCCGGCGTTCGAGACGCTGCTGACGCAGCACATCAGCAATTCCGGCAAGACCTACGCGCGCGCGCTCAAGGTGGAGTGACGAGGTTCGCGCGATCCTGCCGCTCACGTGCTGCGACATCAGACCCTCATGGTGAGGAGCCGCGCTCTCGCGCGGCGTCTCGAACCATGAGGCCCGGACTGCGGCCTCATCCTTCGAGACGCGGCGAAGACGCCGCTCCTCAGGATGAGGGGATAGAGTTGAACAAGATCTACGCCGCCTTCTCCCGACCGTAGAGCAGCAGCATCAGGATGATGACCGCGCCATAGATCAGCTGGCGGCCGGCCTCGGTGATCTGCATGACGGACAGGATCGACTGCAGCAGCGTGATCAGGATCACGCCCGCGATGGTTCCGAGATAGGAGCCGCGGCCGCCGAGGATATGCGTGCCGCCGAGCACCACGGCGGCAATCGAGGGCAGCAGATAGGCGTCGCCCATCGATTGCGCAGCCTTGGAGGCGTAGCCGGCGAGCAGCACGCCGCCGAAGGCGGAGAGCCCGCCGGACAGCGCGAAGGCCAGCAGGGTGACGCGCCGCGTGTTGATCCCCGAGAGATAGGCGGCGCGCTCGCGATTGCCGATCGCGTAGATGGCGCGGCCAAACGTGGTGCGCGCCAAAAGCCAGACGGCGATGGCGCCGATGATGGCCCAGACCAGCACCGCGTTCGGGACGCCCGGGACAGCGCTGCCGGTCGCGATGTAGCGCATCGCGCGCGACGCCTCGTCCTGCGGCGAGAAGCCGCCGGTGTAGACGACCATCAACCCCTGCGCCACCGCATTGGTGGCCAGCGTGATGATCATCGAGGGAATGCGCAAGTACGCGACGCCGACGCCGTTGACGACGCCGATCGCAACGCCGCAGAGAATGCCGAACGGGATCGAGATCCACAGCCCGAGCGCGCCATGGCCCGCGGCGGCGCAGGCCATCATCGCGCCCGTGGTGACGACCCAGGGCACCGAGAGGTCGATCTGACCGAGCAGGATCACCAGCATCATGCCGGTTGCGATGACGCCGAGAAAGCTCGCGACCTTCAACTGCTGCAGCAGATATTCCGGCGACAGAAAACTGCGCGAATAGAGGCTGCCGAGCAAGAGCAGCAGCACGATGCAGCCGAACGCGGTGGCGACGGCGGGATCGAGACGGCGGAGGAAGGCCGGCAGCCGGATCGCCGGCCGGGGGGCGGTGGCGTCGCTCATCCGAACCACTCCAGGCGGTTGCGCACCTGGAACAGGCCGAACGCGCCGATCGAGACCGCCAGCATCAGCACGACGCCCTGGAACAGCGGCTGCCACAACGGATCGAAATCGAACACGAACAGGAGGTCTCCGATGGTGCGAAACGCGAGCGCGCCAAAGATCGCGCCGACCGCGCTGCCGCGGCCGCCCATCAACGAGACGCCGCCGAGCACCACGGCCGCGATCGAGAACAGCGTATAGGCGTTGCCGCTGGCATAGGCCGCCTCGCCCGTATACGAGAAGAAGGTGAGAAACAGTCCGCCGATCGATGCGAGCAGCCCGGCCAGCGTATAGGCGAAGAACTTTGCGCGCTGGATCGGAACGCCGGACATGTAGGCCGCCGTCTCGGCCGAGCCGATCGCATAGGCGGCGCGCCCGACCACCGAGCGGCTGTAGGGCACCCAGATGACGAGCACCGCGAGCGTGAGCACCACGAGGCTGGCGGGAAGGAAGCCGAACAGGCGGCCGGTCATTGCGTCGGCCAGGGTCTCGTTGACCGATCCGCCCGGATTGGGCCGCAGGAACAGCGCGACACCGTAAAACATCGCCCCGGTCGCAATGGTGGTCACGATCGGCTGAAGCCGGCCAAAAATGACGATCGCCCCGTTGAGCGCGCCGCAGGCGAGACCGGTGGCCAGCACGCCGACGACGCCGAGCACGGTCTCCGCGGCCGAGCCGACCACGATCGCCGAGGCGACGCAGTTGGTCAGCGTCAAGACCATGCCGACGGAGAGATCGATGCCGGCCGTGATCACGACCAGCGCCTGCGCCATCGCGACAAAGGCGAGCAGCACGCCCTTGTTGGCCGCCGTCTGCACCATGTTGACGCCAAAACCGGCCGGATGGTTGGTCGCATAGATCGTGAACATCACGACAAAGATGCCGATCGCGGTCAGCGTGCCCTGCTGTTCCGAAAGCCAGTAGCGCCAGTCCTTCATGGCCCGATCTTGTCCGCTATCGCCTCCGCGGCGTCCTGCACGTTCAGCGCGCTGGACACCAGCGCGCGCTCGGTGATTTCGGCGCCTCGAAGCTCCCTTGTGACCGCGCCATCATACATCACCAGCACGCGGTCGCAGCAGCCGATCAGCTCGTCATAGTCGGTCGAATAGAACAGGATCGCCGCGCCCTCGTCGGCGAGCCGGCGCAGCAGCCGGTAGATCTCCTGCTTGGTGCCGACGTCGATGCCGCGCGTCGGGTCGTTGAGCAGGATGATGCGCGGCCTGTTCATCAGCCATTTGGCGATCACGACTTTCTGCTGGTTGCCGCCCGACAGCGCGCCGACCGCGATGTCCGCCGAGGCGGTCTTGATCTCCAGCAGGCGGATCACCTCGTTCACGAGTTCCGACTGCCGCTCCTTGTCGATGATACCGAAGCGGGCGATGCGGCCGAACGCAGCCGCGGACAGATTGTCCTTGACCGACATCGGCAGCATCAACCCTTCCGTCTTGCGATCCTCCGGGATCAGAGCGAGGCCGTTCCGCGCCGATTTTGCCGCGCCCGGGCTCTCGATCGTGACTTTTGCGCCATCGACCAGAATGTCGCCGCGGCAGTCGCGCAGCACGCCGAACAGCGCCAGCAGGAGCTCGCGCTGGCCCTGGCCATCGAGGCCGCCAAGACCGATGATCTCGCCCGCGCGGAGCGAGAAGGAAATGTCCTTCAACCGTCCGGTCCAGCTCAGCCCCCGGCATTGCAGCGCCGGCGGCTTGCCACTGTCCTTGACGCCGGGCTTTGCCGGAAACACATGCGCATATTCGCGGCCGATCATCAGCTCGATCACCTGCGCGTCGGTCTTGCTGCCGGCGGCGAAGGTCGCGATCTTGCGGCCGTTGCGGAACACCGTGCATTCGTCGGCGAGTTCGGCGATTTCATGCATCCGATGGGAAATGTAGAGCAGCGCCAGCCCCTCGGCGCGCAGCCGTTTCAGTACCGCGAACACGCGCGCGACATCGGAGGCCGTGAGCGCCGACGTCGCCTCGTCGAGGATCAGGATTTTTGGGCGCCGGGCCAGCGCTTTTGCGATCTCGACCATCTGCCGGCGCGATAGCGGCAGATCCTTCACCAGCGCGCGCGGGTGGATATCGTCGGCACCGGCGCGGGCGAGCGCCTCCTCGGCGAGCGCGCGCTGACCCTGGCGGTCGATCATGCCAAACCGTGTCGGCGGACGGCTGATGGCGATGTTGTC
>Ga0335069_10010446_pt1 | contig 13154 bp, 6 predicted proteins | sample Lox_Sample_11_FD_206714 | JGI IMG/M metagenome (GOLD analysis project Ga0335069, IMG submission 206714) | Soil microbial communities from Loxahatchee National Wildlife Refuge, Florida, United States - Lox_Sample_1.1 | ecosystem: Environmental > Terrestrial > Soil > Wetlands | place: USA: Florida... | reverse complement strand
TCTGCCGTGAGAACTCCAACCGTATGAGCCGACGTACCACCGGTGGCGATGTCCTAGTTGCCGCCACAGTCTTCGCCCTCGCCTTCTTGTACTTCTACCTCTTCCACCAGCTCGGTTGGTTCCTGGAAGATGAGGGCGTCCTCTACTACCACTACCTGCGCGTCTATCAGGGAAACGTTCCCTACCGCGACTTCTTCACGGGGTACGGCCCGATCGGCTACTACCTGCATGCCTGGGCGTTCGCTCTGTTTGGCATCTCGATAAACGCGATCCGTGTCTTGACCGCGGTGGTCAACGCTGCGGCCGCCGCCGGGCTCTACCTGGTAGCGCGGCGGGTTACGTCACGCGGGTTTGCACTCGCGCCACCGGCGCTCTTCGCCGTCATGCAGCCCTGGGACATCGCCGTCATGGTCTTCCAGAACTCCCCTTATCCGTCCTGGTGGGCCATTGCTTTTGCCGTGTGGGGCACTTGGGCGATGCTCCGTTCTCTGGAGGCGTCGAGCCGTGGGCGCTGCTTAACCTGGTTGCTGCTCGCGGGGGTGTTCGGGGGTTGGGCGTTCTTCACCAAGCAGAATACCGGGACCTTCTACTTGTGGGCGGTGACGGGTTTTCTCGCCTCGTCTCCGCAGCAGCCTGCCGCGGGAGACGAGCCGGAGCCGTGGCGGTGCCGCTGCCTGCGCGTCGCTTACCTGGCGTTGATTCCCCTGGCGACGCTGTTGCTGGTGCGCAATTTCCTTGGCGGTGCAACCCTGCTGGCCTTCGTCCTCCCAGTGGCCGCTCTCGCCATTCTCGGCATGCGCCGATCGTTCGGCCGGCAAGCCTGGCAAAACCTCCTGTGGTCGTTTGCCAGCGTGGGCGCAGGGGCATTGTTCGCCACCGGACCGTGGCTTTTCTACTTCGGTCGGCAAATGGGTGTGGGTGCCTTTCTGGATGCCATCCTGTTCCTCGGGGCGGAGGTCGACCGGAACCTCTACGTCCCCTTCCCTTCGCCTACCCCGGCGACGCTCCTCCTCGTGGCGTTGCTCTTCAGCTGGATGCTGCTGGCGGGCCAGCGCCGGCGCGCGCACCGCAGGGCGGCTGCGTTCACAAGCGTGCATCCGATCCTTTTCGCAGCCGCGAGCACGGCGGCGTGCATTGTGGTTGTGGGTGTATGGCAAGCGGCGGCGATCAGGCGCGTCCTGCGCTTCGAGTACAATCTCTGGCAGATTTACGCTTTCGTCAGCGAGAGCATCGACAATCTCACCGCGTATCTCTCGGTGCTCGCCCTCGTGGGCGGGGTCGCTGTCGTATGGCGGGAAACGCACACATCCGCCCGCCGCCCTGAGACACGAGCTTCAAGCTTCAAGCCTCACGCTTCAAGCCTGGCCGCGCTTGTCGGTACTCTGTGGATGGCGGCGTGCACTTTCGTGTCGTACTACCCACGCATGGACTACGCGCACTTGGTCGGCGCGGTGCCCCTGGTCTACGTCGTCGCCGCCGCGTTGCTACCCCGCGTGCGCCACTACGTCCATAGAGCCTTCATCAGCCGTACTGCCCCTGGGGCAATGGAAAGCAAGCTCCCCTCCCCCGTGCCACTTCCGGCACGGGGGAGGGTTAGGGAGGGGGTCGCACACTCGGCATTCAACCTTCTCTGCCTCGTCGTGGTGGGATTTGTCGTGGGCACGAAGTCGGCCCCAAAGGTCTACAGCCGCGTCATGGTTACGCGTGACGCACACGGCCTGGGCTTCACTCAGACGCCACACGAATCGTTGACCCTGGCGCGCGCGCACCTGTACTTTCCCATCTATCTGCCGCGGCAGCGGCTGCACATCGACGCCTTTCAGACGCTGGTAGAGTACCTGCAACAGACCACGGCCCCACACACGCCCATATTCGTCTTTCCGGCGTTGCCGATGGTGTACTTCCTGGCCGGGCGCGACAACCCAACCCGACACGACTATTTCCTCGGTGATAACGTGAGCTATGCCGAACAACTCGACGTCATACGCACGTTGGAAGACACGTCCGTCGCCACGGTCGTGGTGGATAACGATCCGACGAACTACTTTGTTGCCAAGAGCACCGATTTCACACAGCTCATATGGACCTACCTGCGGCAAAACTATTATCTCGAGCGCCGCTTCGGCTCGTACGATGTCCTGCGCCGCTACGGGTCGCATCAACCTTCCCCTGACCCCCTTGGTAAGGAGGGGGAACTGCGCCTGCCTTCCCCTCCTTACCAACGAGGGGTCGGAGGAGGTTGATTTGCCGGGTATGCGGCCGACGCACTATGCCCCGATCACGTCGCGCGACACCGGCCCAAGAACAGAGCGGAGGACCTGCGTCACCAGGAGGGCGCCAGCCAATCCGCAGACGAACGCCAGCGGTACGTCGAGCGCCGGCGGCAGCCGCAGGAGCGGCCGCAGCACGTCGAGCGCCGCATAGACGAAGAACAAGTGCAGAAGATAAATGGCGTACGTCCACTCACTGAGCCGTCTGACGAGCAGCGGCACATGCGCCATGCTGCGGCCTGCCAGGAAGAGCAGAACGATTGCCGCGAGGATCAGGATTTGGTCTGCAATCACGGTGACCAGCACGGAGAGTTCATAGGTCATGCGCAGCTTCAGCCCTGCAATCAGGACGACCCCGCAAGCCAGCAGGCCGAGACGTCGCGTGTGTGCCGAAAGCACGTCGAGGGCGTTCCTCTGCGAGCCACACAACCACCCGAGCACGAACCATGGACCCCACAGCAGCGGGTTGCGCAACAGCCAGAACGTCAGCGGCGCCCCGTGCGGTCGCGACAGCATGCCGTACAGCTCGTTGAGCAGCAGCAGTCCGAGAACCGTGCTGGGAGGAAGCCGGGACATGGGCCAGATCAGCGGAATCAAGGCGGCCAGAACGGCGACAAAGTAGTACGGTGAGAAGGCAGCGCCAAACAGCAGGTTCTGCAGTGCCGAGTCCGTCCCGGCGTGGCCTGGCTTCCAGGCGTCGTATGCCAGCGCAGCCACGGAGACACAAAAGTAGGGCGCCAGGATGCGGCGCAGCCGTCGCCCCACCGTTGCCAGCGAAATTGGCGCGGGCTGGTAATAGAGGAATCCCGACGCAAAGAAGAACGTCGGCACGGCAAAGCGCAACAACTGCCCTAGATGGCGCAGCGCCCTGGAGGTCTCGGGTGCCCACACTGCCGGCAACGAATGAATGAGCACGACGGCAACAATCGCCGTGGCTTTCATGAAGTCTATTTCCCTGCTGCGTTGCATTCGGGCTGTACAATTGGAGGGAAGCTGTCGTATTGCAGGGCACAGTACCTTCCCTACTAGCCCCTCCTTGGGGCGAACTTTGGGGCGAACTTTCGGAGGACATATCGGTGACGCACGGCGATGTATCGAAGAGTGCTTCTCTGCCTGGCCGCCGGGGAGCGGCAGTGTCGCGCTCCATGCGCTGGTGGACACTCGTCTGCCTCGTCATGCTCGGCGCGTGCGCTGCCGTCGCCGTCGGGGAGATCACGCTGCGCCGCTTGCCTGAACAGCCATGGAAGAAGCGCGTCGAGTTCGGGCCGTTCGAGTGGCTCGAGTACGATCCGTTCTTCGCGTGGATGAATCGCGCCGGTTTCATGGGCGCGGACTTCACGATCAACAGCCTGCACTTACGCGGCCCGGAAGTGGCCGTCACCAAACCTGCAGACACGCTACGCATCATCTGTCTCGGGGACTCGCGCACGTTTGGGATCTGGCAGGATTTCGGCCGGTTCCGCTTCGACAACGCGTACGCCCCTGCGCTGCAAGCGCTGGCCCGGGCGGAGGGGCACAACGTGGAGGTCGTGAACGCCGGTGTCATCGGGTACAGCAGCTCGCACGGATTGCGGCAACTGGTTGCTCAGCTTCTCCGGCTCGACCCCGACGTCATCGTGGTCGGGTTCGGTCTCAATGATTCCTCCTTGTCCTGGAACCCCGCCCTGCGCGCGCTTGAACCGCACGGCTCTCTGACACGGTCGCTACTGTATGCCGCAGGCAATCTCCGCGCGTTTGAACTTGGCCTCAGCATCTTGCAGGGGGTACCGGCGCTCTTTCCACCAGTCTTGACGGTGCCGTGGGTAGGCCCCAAGGAATACGCCTACCACCTCCGACGCTTTGCGGAGGTGAGCGCGGCGCATCACGTGCACCTGCTCTTTCTGGACTTACCGCTACGTCAGATCGAGGTGGGTGAGGATCTTCCGGCCTACCCCGAGGCCAATGCTCCCCCCTCAGGGCTCATGTACTTCAGATTCGGGGCACACGATTTGCCCGAATTGCATCAGATTCAGCGGCGCTATGGTGAGATCCTCGATCAGGTGGCGGTGCAGACAGGCACACCTATCCTCAACATCGGTGCGATCTTTGCCGCCCAACGAGGGGAGCCACCCTTCGGGCGATACGATTTGGTGCATTGGAACGTCACGGGCGCACACATCATCGCGCGCTCCGTCTACACCACGCTGCGCAACTTGGGGTGGCTCGCTCCCGTAGCAGTCCCCCGGCACCAGCAAGCGTCATGATGTTGCCCCAGGCACGAGTCAGGTCAGCCGCTGCAGTCCGATTGACACGCCGCAGGCTGCGAGGCACTGTGTGACTCCAACCGGGAACAAATCTCCATCCGAATCTCATCCGGCGCGATGCCGAACGCAGACGGCTGCACCTCAGGCTCAGGTATCCCCTTTCGGGCGTACGCTTCCGAATTGCTTGATCGGCCGCGACTGGGTTAGGGTGCGAGGATGTCTGAAAGCACTGCGACGATGGGGGGAAGGCGCTTCTACCCCGAGATCTTCCTCGTCTCGCTGGCGATGATTCTCTTTGAGATCGCCTACACCCGCGTCTTCTCGTTCAAGCTCTACTATTATTTCACGTATCTGATCATCGGCATCGCCCTGATGGGCATCGGATCGGGCGGGGTTTTTCTGGCGATCATTCCGCGCCTCCGTCAAGTGCAGCCTGAGCGCTCCATCCTTGCCTGCTCCTTAATCGGTGGCATCGCGACACTCGTCGGGTATTTTGTGGTGGCGCTGACGCAGCTCGACATGATGCACCTCAACCAACCGTTGCCGGCACTGAAGCTTGCCCTGATTTGCCTCTGGCTCTTTACGCCGTTTCTGATGGCTGGAATCCTGATCGCCACGTTCTTTGCGGCCCGCCCCGGCGATGTCAGCCGCCTCTACTTTGCTGACTTGATCGGCGCCGGTCTGGGTTGCGTGGCATGTATCCCGTTGCTGTACTTGCTTACCCCGCCCGGTTGTGTACTGGCCAGCGGGTGCGTCTTCACTTTGACCGGTTTGCGCGTCGCCGCCGCCACTTCACGACCCACCTATTGGTTTGGGGGCGCCCTCGCGTTGGCGTTGTTGGTGGCCGCAGCGTTTTCAGGAAGGCTCCCCGACCCTGTTCCTGACGTCATGAAGGGCGACTGGCTGTCCAACCAGCCCTTATTCTCACAGTGGAGCCCCGTCTTTCGCGTTGACGTCATCCGCGTTCCAAAAGACGATTTTTACCTCATCCTGCATGATGGGGTCCCGGGTTCAGGCATCCACCGCTTCGACGGCAACGCGGCAGCGCAGACGCAGTTCGACACCGACTCCCGTTCCTATCCGTTTCGACTCCTCAAGAAGGAGCCGCAGGTCCTGATCATCGGCGCCGCCGGTGGCCACGAGATCCTTGCTGCGCTGCACTTCGGAGCGGCGCACGTCACGGCCGTGGAGCTGAATCCAGTCACCGTGTCGCTTCTCACGACCCACTTCGCCGATTTCAGCGGGCATTTGGGAGAGAACGAGCGCGTCACCCTGGTCAACACCGACGGCCGCTCGTTTATGAGACGCAGCCCGCGGAAGTATGATCTCATCTGGTTTGTAGCCCCGGATAGCTATTCCGCGATGAACGCGGCAACCTCGGGCGCATTTGTCCTTTCCGAAAGCTACCTCTACACGGGCGGCATGATCCGCGAGAGCCTCGAGCACCTCACGGACTCCGGCGTGATCTGCATGCAGTTCGGCGAAGTCAATTACGAGCAGAAGCCGAACCGCACCGCCCGCTACCTCGCAACCGCGCGCGCTGCTTTCAAGGAGATGGGCGTCAACGACTTCGCCGCGCACGTGCTCGTCGCCACTTCCCCGGGATGGCCGGTGGCCCTCTCGACGATTCTTCTCAGCCGGACCCCGTACACCGCTGCGGAGGTCAAGGCCTTCACGCAGAACGCTACTGCCATACCCGGGAGTGTCGTCCGCCACGCCCCTGGTCAACCCCCGGGGGACGGCATGGCCAGTACAGTAATCTCCGCGAGCGAACCGATGCTCAACCACTGGTACGACACGCGTCCATACAGTGTCGGCCCAATCAGCGACGATTCACCGTTCTTCTGGCACTTCACGCGCTTTCGCGACGCCTTTACTGTGCGCGCCGCGGCCAGCACAGACGTTTTCGACCGGGAAGATGCTGTTGGCGAGCGCGTGTTGCTGATGCTGCTTGGTTTCGTCACCGTGTTCGCAGCTGTCTTCCTGCTGCTTCCCTTCGCCGTGATTCGCGATACGTGGACACGCATGCCATACAAGCTACCTGCAGGCGTATACTTTGCGGCGATCGGCATGGGGTTCATGCTCTTCGAAGTCACGCTGATCCAGAAGTTCACGCTCTTTCTCGGTTATCCAACCTACTCGCTCACCGTGACGCTGTTTGCGCTGCTGATTTTCACCGGCCTCGGGAGTCTGTCCAGCGAACGCTACGCCGGGCAGCGCAACGGTGCCCTGCAGATCCTCTTGGCCACCATTTTTGCAATGACCCTCTTCTATCAGCTGGCGCTCGACCCGATCATGGCGCGGTGTATCGCTTTTGGGTTGCCCGTACGCATTGCTCTGGCGGTGCTGTTCATGGCGCCGCTCGGCTTTTGCTTGGGTGCATTCATGCCGCTCGGGATCGGCACCATCGCCGTCGCTAGCGGCCGCAGCAAGGAGTTCATCGCCTGGGGCTGGGCGGTGAACGGCTTCTTCTCAGTGATCAGCTCGATCCTGACCACGATCTTGTCGATGACCATGGGTTTCCGGTTGGTGCAGCTGTTGGCAGTCGTGGTCTACGCCACAGGTGTGCTGGCGCTGACGCGCATACCCGCGGCCCCGCAGGAAGCGGCGGCGCAGCACTCTGCGGCGTAACGCTTGACAGAGCATTTCACCACAGAGCAGAGGACGCAGAGCAACGCAGAGAAGAGCGCGCAGAGTTCCTGACGCTGATCCCCTACCCCTCTGCGAACCTCTGTGTCCTCTGCGGTGAGCCTTTCTCCTCTCCCAGCCTCAGGGGCTACATAGCGCGACCAAGTCGAGCGCGTCATCCAGGTTGTCCGCGCTCACGAAGAAGTCTTCCGGCCGAATCAGCTCGTCGCCGGCGCCTGCACGCGCGCGCCGCCGTACCAGGACGGCCAGCCGAGCGAACGCGAAGGTCACTACCCACTTGGGGAGGAGGTGCCGAATGCCGAGCGGATCAAGCCGCAGGATGCGTTTGACGGCGCGCTCGCGGCTGCGGTCGAACGCCCTGACCGTAGCGTTGCCGTGCATGCCGAGGATGGTGACCTCGGTGAACACGCGCTGCAGCAGCGCGCGCAACTCCGGCGCGATGTACTCGCGCACGTGATAAGGATTCTCGGAGAACGTCCTTAGCCGATTTGGCGTCGTCAGCAGCAGCTGGCCCCCGGGAGCGATCAGCGCTTTCAGCCCTTCGAGGAACGGCATCTCCTCGCGGATGTGCTCCAGCACCTGAAAGTTCGTGACCAGGTCGAAGCCGCCGGCCAGGGACGCCGCCTGCGTGAGATCGACGTGTACGAACGTGAGGTTCCGCTTGTGCCAGTTATGGCGGCAGGTCTCGATCGCAGCAGCCGAATAGTCTACTCCGACGACTGACAGCGCGACGCCAGCGAGGGCCTGTGTCCCCCACCCTTCTCCGCAGCCCGCATCGAGCACGCGCTTACCAGGTGCCAGCTCCGCCGCGTAGCGGTACGCGGCTAGGTGCCGCGCCACGTCGTAGTCAAAGTTCTTGCCGCGCCCGGGCCGCTCGCCGGTAAAAGTGCTCATGCGCGGCTTACGCCGAATTGCGAATGCTGAACGGTGAGTCGCGAAGGGTTGAAGTCAGGTCGCCTCATAAGGCGGGGGCCCGCCGGATACTCGCGCGCATCCCGAGGACGCCGATTAAGTAGACCGTGACGGCGAGCACGGTGACGACCCGAAAGCCATAGGTCATCGCCAGGACGACGGCGAGCACGGTCGCCACGACGGAGGCGCAGCCGTTCACGCCCCACGCCCACGGAACGAAGCTTTCGTTGCGTCGCCGGATGATCTGGATGCCGGTCGGGAAGAACATGCCCATCACCAAACCCAGCGGGATCAGCACCGCAGAGGCCACAACGACGCGCAGCGGGAACGCGCTGCCCAGGAAGGCTTGGAACAGGCTCGGAATCACCGCGAGGTACAGCAGGCTCAGGAGCGCCAAGCCACCGAACAGCGGCAACAAGCGCTCCTCAGGCGGCCGCTCCATGCGCCCGGTCAGGAAGCTGCCGACACCGGAGTACGTCAGCAGCGAAAACAACACCACGGTGAGCGAGTAGGTCGGGTAACCGAGAAAGAGGACAAACTTTTGGATGCAGCTGATCTCGATGAAGATGTAGCCCAACCCGATGCCGAGAAAGAACGCGATGAACCCCCACTTGCCTTCGGTGTGCAGGCCCTGGCGCTGGAACACGAGGAGCGGCAGTAGAATCAACACCGCGGAGAAGACAATCGAGAACACCAGGATCAGTGCGAGGATGATCTGCGCCGTGGCCAACGTGTGGCCGAGATCGACTTCGGACAGACTCTTCCCCAAGTTGCGCCACTGGTAGAAGTTGAAGAAGAACGGATTGTCGTCGCTGGTCGCCGTTAGCGTCAACGGATAGCGTCCGAGGAACGCTGCGCGCTCCTCCCGCCGAGTGCGCAGGTATTGCGAATGCACGCTGGGCAACGTCTTGCCGGGTAGCGCCCAGATCTGAAAGCCCATGCTGTCCGCAAAGGTCTGTAGCTGCTGCACATCGTCGGCGGTCATCGGACTGTTCTTGGTCAATACGGCGACCTGAGGTGCCTCCTCAGTGGAGGCAAGGACGGCGACCCGGCCTTCCACATCCTCGATACCACGGCGGTGCAGTGCCTCCATCACCAGCGAGACCTGCCGTATCGTATGGCGCGGAAATCCGTTCCGCTCGGTCAGGTCAGCGACGATCACCGAGAGAATACCGTTTGGAGTCAGGTGGTCGAGGAATTCGCTGATCGCCTCGGTGGTGTACAGGTAGCTTTCCGAGAGCACGTACGCTCCCGTCGACAACGCCGCCAACGTGTCTACACCGGTCAGTTCGATCAGGTCGTAACGCGCATCGGAATGACGTACCGTGCTACGGCCCTCCCCGGCGATCATTGTCACGTCGGGACGGTCGTAAATGTGCCCCGCGAAGTCGGCCTGGTCGACCTTGACCACCTTGACAGTGAACGGGTCGAGCTCAACGCCGGTGATGTGCGTAGCGCCGTTCTTGATGGCGTTGACGATATCGGTGCCGCCGCCGACGCCGATGACGAGGACGTTCGGCTGCTTCAAGAGGACGTAGGGCGCCTTGAGAATGAGATGGTCGAACATCTCCAGCTTGTCGAGGTCGCCGTCGAAGTTGTAGATCACGGCGCCGGCATCGCCGTCATGGGTCACCATCCGCAGCTTGGGCGCGCGCGTTGCGGCGTTGGCTTTCCAGAATGGGCTGATGCCCCAGTTGGCGTAGCTAAAGGTGCGCGTGAACTCCTCATTCGTGAGTGCGAACACGTCGGTGCGGAAGATCGGGCTCCAGTGGTGACCGTATTGCCGCACGTTCACGTGATCTCGTGCGAAGGGATACAGAAACTTATCCGGGCTGGGACCGATCTGCACGCTGAACAAGGCTGCAATACCTGATACGGCAACCAACACCGTTCCGACAGCCGGCACGGTCATGCCGCGTGCACCGCTGGCGCTGCCGAACATGACGCCGGCCAGGCTCACGATGATCGCGGCAACGATCACGGCTCCCGGTGTCGTCAGACCCGCGACCACGAAGACCACGATGAGGCAGCCAAATCCCGCGCCAACAAGATCGAAGAAGTAGAGGCGGCTGACGTGTTGCGACAGTGTCTTGAGCGCCACTGAGATACACAGGCCGGCCAGGAAGAACGGCGCGGTCACGGCCACGTAGTAGACCACCATGAAGGGAATCTGCCGTCCCGGTTCCCTGGTCATGTAGAACGGGTGAAACGGCACGGTGGCGCAGACAACGTACGCCACCACGATCGCCAGCCCGCACGCGGTCGCATAGAAGGCGAGGCGGCGGGTCGGCGGCGTGCCGGCAAGCCCGGGAAACACGGCGAGGAATGATCCGCTCGCCCCGTAGCCGAGCAGTGCCACGCTGATGGTCACGTAGGCGAAGTGGTACCACAGCGAGAACGAAAAGATCCGCGTCAGCGAGATCTGCAGGAGCAGCACGGCAGTCGACACCAGGAAGACCCCCGCGTAGACGAAGCGTACATGCTCCGGGTCAAGAGCGGAGGATGGCGAACTCGCGCCGGCTTCGGGCACGGTCGATGGTCCCGCCGCCCCTGCTGCGCCACCTGCTGCGTCGGCGAGGTTCCTCAATTCGCCCGCGCGCGTCATTGGCCGAACTCGATTGGTCTTGGTAGAAGCCTGATATGTGTCAGCATCATCAATCACCTTTGGTACAACAGGACGCGCCAGAAGCGCAAACCAATTCTGGCACCGCGGAGAAGATCCTCGCGCCAAGAGGCCAAGGCGCCAAGAACGGCGGAGGCGGAGATTTTGTAAAGCATCCTTCGTGCCTTTCGGGTCCGTCGTGTTGAGATCTTCCTTCCGATCACGGTTCGCCGCCGCGCTCATGCTGCTGGGACTGGCAGCGAGCGGCTGTGCTACGCTGTCACGCGTGGACCCGCCATGGGCCGCAGTGCGGCCGGCGCTGTTCCGCGGTGCGCAGACCAACTTCGGCGCCGAACCCTACAGCAGCTGGTTCGGAGACACCGATGGGCGGATTCTCTACTTCGGCCTCTCCGCGTTCTGGGAAACGTCGCTGCAGTGCGGCGCAGAAACGAATTCCTACTGCCCGCTCTCGGATCTCAAGGAGCCCGGGGATCATCTGATAGGGCGCTTCGATATGGTGGACGAGAGGTTTCTCGCGCCGCTGGTCGTGCGGCGGGCAGATCCGGCCGCGCCGTCGTCGGTGTGGGATGTTCTGGTGCACAGCAATGGGCGGATCTACTACACGACGTTTTGGGACGAGTTCGGTTCGGTCCTTCCGGACGGCGGTGACGTGCAGCACTACGCCGGCGCGGGCGTCGGGCTCAACGAGCTCTGGGAAGGCCCGGAGGGCGAGATTTACGCCACTCGCTATCTGGGCGACAGACCGGGAATCGCCGTCTTCGGTCCTGACGGTGTGCTGCGCCGCGAACTGCCGCTACCGCAAGACGCGGGCGCCCTGATCTGCCCGAAGAGTCTGGCCGTCGATCCGAACACGCGCGACATCGTGTTCAACAGCGACATCTTCTACACCGACAATCGCCCGCCCGGGCATGACGCCTTTCGCATGTCCCCGGACGGTGAGATCATCGAGCGCACGGCCTATCCGATTCTCGCGTTCCTGTCCTTTGACCGCGCCGGCCGGGGTTGGTTCGTCGACGACTACGGCGAGCGCAACGTGCTGCGCATCGTCACGCCGTCGGGTGACTCGACCAGCCACGACCTCGGCGCTCACGACCCGCTGGATCTCGTGCAGGACATCAAGCATGCCGGTGACATTACGCTCATCACCTCCTGGGGAATGAGGGTGTACGTAGTGCGCGAGCGAGCGGGCAAGGGGTTCGCCGTCTCGACGCTGACGCCGGAGCGGCCGAACAACTGCCCACGTGATTTTGCTTTGGGCTACACCGCGGTGCTGTCGCCGCACCGCGATGTCTACGAGACCGTGAGCTGTCGAATCACCGTGCTACGTGCGGGCAACGCCGATGCGGGTCGGTCGCTGCCGGCGAACTGAGGCTCCCATCAGTTTGCAAAACCTACCGGTCCCCTTCGGGACTAGTTCTCATGCCAAGGCCCCCGCCGTTCGCTTTTCCCGATTCGGAACAGATCCTGACCGAGCCGTCTTTTGCGCTTGCCGATTCGACTTGGTAGACGCTCCGTGTGATCGCTGACCGACGCAGACCACACCGGGACGGACGGTTCGCTCTCGCGCGCCTGGTGCAGGCGCCGTTCGTTCCTGTTGTCGTGGGCATAAGCGTCCTGCTCGGCGTAGCGTGCGTGCTGGTCGCCAGACGTCAGTGGTTCGTGAGCGATGACTTTCTTTTCCTCTCCGTCGCGCAGAAACCGAAGGGCTGGCTTGTCTGGACACGAACGTTTTTCCCGTTCGAGGGCCGGCTCTGGTGGAGCTACCGGCCGTTGACCATCGACGTCTTCTTCCACTTGTGTTTTCGCGCCTTCGGGTTCGATCCGTTCGGGTACATTCTGGTTGTCCTGGTGGTGCATTTCTGTAGTGGCCTGATCGTCTACCGATTGGCGACGCAGCTCGGATTTGATTATCGTGTCGCCGCCCTGACAGCACTGCTCAGCGTGTCCTGCTACCCATCGACAGCGGACAGTTTCTGGATTTCCGGATTTCAGCACGTAGGGACCAAGTTCCTGTTCCTCCTCACCGTCTCGGTGTTCCTCGACTACCTGCGAACGCACCGGTGGCGCTACCAGCTGGCCTCCTGTGCGGCGCTCGTACTCGCTCTCTTGTCCAATGAGTCCGCCGCAACGCTTCCCGGTGTCTTGCTGCTTGCACTGCACTGCAGGACGGACGGGGCGCTGTCGTTGAGCGGCCGACTGGTGAGCACCTTGAGAGTGCTGCCGCACCTGATCCTCACCGCTGCCTACCTGGTTCTGCGGCTGAAGCTGTTTGGGCCCGTCACCATTCCGTTGCCGCCAATGTACACACCGGTTTTGGGCTGGCATATCATCGGTAACTACCAACAGTATCTGCTGTTCGCATTTGACAACGATCGGCTCAAGCTGGAGGCAGCGGTAGGGGCGGCAGTGGTGATACTGGCGTTCGTCATTGCCTCCCCCGAGACACGGCACAAGCTG
>Ga0335069_10010445_pt1 | contig 13154 bp, 10 predicted proteins | sample Lox_Sample_11_FD_206714 | JGI IMG/M metagenome (GOLD analysis project Ga0335069, IMG submission 206714) | Soil microbial communities from Loxahatchee National Wildlife Refuge, Florida, United States - Lox_Sample_1.1 | ecosystem: Environmental > Terrestrial > Soil > Wetlands | place: USA... | reverse complement strand
CAACCGAATGCCAGCCCCCGCAGTATCGCCTTCGCCTCAGGCGGTGAGTTCTGGATCACCGAGAATCGCGTCAATATGGTCGCCCGCATGGCAGTGACGGGTCAGTTCTTGGCCGAATACCCGGTGCCCACTCCTGGCAGCGGACTGAGGGCGATCCTGGCGATTCCCGATGGACGCCTCTTTTTTTCCGAGCACGATGCGGGACAGATAGGTGAGATTATTCCGGACCGATGATAATTCGAAGAGGGCTATACGGCAAACATTCGTGTACAAATATGTCTGGTCGTTCCGCTTGCTGTCGACAAACTTGTCGAATTACCCGTGAAGGCTTAGGCCCCATAAACGGTAAGCTCTTACAATGAAACACATTTCCTCTAGTATGCGGCTTGGCATTGAGTATGCACAAGGTGGAGATATGAGGCAAACTACTAAGAGGTGGAACATGAAATTCTCTCACCCGCGATTAATTTCGAGAGTGTGCCGGGAGGAGTTGATGTATCGATGTTTGACGGTGATGACAGCGATTATCATGGTAACCGCCAGCATCGTGGCAGCGCCTGCACAGCAGCTGTCTCAGGCGCCGGCTAGCGTTTACAATCAGTCGGCTCCTGGACCCTACGCGGTGCCGCAACCCTTCAGCCAGGAACAGCTGGATCAGATGCTCGCCCCCATCGCGCTCTATCCGGATGAGCTTCTGGCGCAGGTGTTGATGGCAGCTACATACCCGGCTGAGGTTGTCCAGGCGGCACGGTGGGTTCAACTTAACGCGCGACTGACTGGGGACCAGCTTGCATGGGCCCTGGAAGAACAGCCGTGGGACCCGAGTGTCAAATCGCTCGTCAATTTCCCCTCGGTCTTGCAGATGATGAACGATAGACTCGACTGGACGCAGCAGCTGGGAGATGCCTTTCTGGCTCAGGAAGAGCAGGTGATGGCAACGGTCCAGCAACTCAGGCAGCGTGCCTGGGCTCAAGGGTATCTCGCGAACACGAGTGAGCAAACAGTCTTTGTCGATCCGCAGACGCAGCAGATCGTCATCCAACCGGTAGTCCCGCAGATCATCTACGTGCCGGTATATGACCCAATGGTAGTTTACGGCCCGTGGTGGTGGCCCGCGTACCGACCTTATTACTATCACCCCCGGGGAGTGGTCATCAGAGGTGTCTTCGGCTTCGGTCTCGGAATCCGGATTGGCGTGGCGTGGGGCTATGCATGGGGCGGCTTTGACTGGCATCGTCATAACGTCATCATCAACGCTGAACAGAACATACGCATCAATAACCATATCGACATAAACAGGTATGTAACCCGCGCGACGGTCGAAGGCAGGGATAGGGGCACGTGGAAACATGACCCTGTGCACAGACAAGGAGTGGCCTACCGGACTCCGGCCGTCGCTGAGAAGTATGGTCGAGGACCTCGCCCGGGAGCCGATACTCGACGCGACTACAGAGGCTTTGAGCAACCCCGTGGATCAGCCGCTCCTCAGGCCAGGCTCGAGCCACCGCACGGGGCACCAGCTCCTCAAGCGCAGCAGCCGCGAGTCACACCATCCCCTGTTGCCAAGCCTGAGCCGCCGAGAGTTCAGACTCCTCCTGCCCAGGAACCGCGTGTTGCGCGGCCCCCTGCGGCTAAGCCAGAGGTGGCGCGGCCTGCGCCTGCGCAACCGGCGCAACCGGCACCAGCTCCGCCTGCTGTGCGGACTGAGCCTCCGCGGCCGTTGGCAAGTACCACTCGTGCTACACAGGGAACACAAGGACCCATGCCGTTTGGTGGGCCCGGTTCGAAAGCTGAGATACGGCAGTTCAGTAACAGGGGCCGCGAAAGCCTCGGCAGCACGCCTCCGGCAGGAGCGCCGCAGCCCGCAGGTGGCAGCGGCGGCCCGCACGGCGGAATTACCACGGGGGGCGCTCCACAAAGCCCACCTCGTGGTGGAGGTCCGGGTGGCGGCGCGCCCCAGGGCGCTCCTCATGGAAGCGCCACGGGTGGTGGCGCTCGACCCGCAGGTGGCAGCGGCGGCCCGCACGGCGGGCACTGAGTTTTGCATATGAAACTCCTTATGGAGGGATAGTGATGCTGGGATCTGAAAATAGAAAAGAAAAAAATTCTCGCGGAAAGATAGAGCTTCTCATGATTCTGCTGCTTCTCGGTAGTCTCCTCACGTGCGGCGACGCCTACGCGAAAATTTCCACTCAGAAGATTTTTTCCTCCCCGCAGGATGCAGTCAACGCACTGATCAAAGCGGTCAAGGAGGCTGACACGAAATCACTGCTGGCGATATTTGGTCCTGGGAGCAGGCACATAGTCCTCTCGGGCGATCCGGTAGAAGACAGGAAAGGCCGCGAGTGGTTCATCACGCGTTATGAACAGAAAAGCAGACTCGAAGAAGAAACACCGGGCACGTTCGTGCTTCACGTGGGAGAAGAGGAGTGGCCTCTACCCTTTCCAATAGTCAAGGCCGGGAACGGCTGGAGGTTCGACATAAAGGCAGGTAGAGAGGAGATAGTGGCACGCAGAATCGGCAGAAATGAATTGAGTGCGATCCAGGTGTGCCTTGCTTACGTCGACGCACAGAAGGAATACGCGTCGAGGAGGGCTCACCAGGGAGAGGGACTTCTTGAATATGCGCAACGCTTCGTGAGTGAGCCCGGCACGGAGGATGGCCTCTATTGGGAGACTGCAGAAGGTCAAGAGCAAAGCCCCATCGGGCCTCTCTTTGCGGCTGCACGCGAAGAGGGCTACGGCGAAAAACCCCTGGGTGGGAAGCCTGCGCCGTATCATGGGTATCTTTACAGGATTATCAAGGCCCAGGGCAAGAACGCACCCGGCGGCGCTCACGATTACGTGGTGCAGGGAAAGATGATCGGCGGTTTCGCACTGATAGCCTATCCCGCACATTATCGCGCTTCTGGCGTTATGACATTCATTGTCAATCAGGATGGCGTGGTTTACCAGAAGGACCTTGGGAAGAACACCAGAAGCGTAGCCCGCTCGATGCAAGCATTCGACCCGGACTCCACATGGACCCGCGCACCCGAATGAGCGTACAAGGGACCCGGCAGCGTCGTGAATTGAATTTAGTTGACAAGTTAATTTGCTGAGCTATTATTTCCTTAGCCGTAGATTGCATAAACAAACTACATCTCGAAAGGGGAGGTCCTCATGGAAGGCAGCGTGTATAACATCATCGAATTAGTAGGCACAAGTAAAACCTCGTGGGAAGAGGCTGCAAAGAATGCAGTCGAAACAGCGTCCAAGACCCTCGAAGACTTGAGGGTTGCCGAAGTAATCAAGCTCGACGTAACTGTAGAAAACGGTAAGGTAACGGGTTACCGGGTGAGACTGAACCTCTCCTTTAAATATCACCAGAAGAAATAGAGTTTCGTCAAAAAAAGGAAACGCCGCCGTGCGAGGTCAACCCTGCCTCAACAGGTCGGCCGGCGTTTCCTGAAGAAATCTTTCCTTTCTCCGCAGGAGTCATACTTATCAGGCCAATGGACCTGGTGACCTCGCCAACGGCGACGGCAGGGGCTTTGCGTTCTTGCACTCGCGCAGATTCGAGAGTAGAATTAGGGCGATTTTTACTACGGATTTTTGAAGGAGTTGTTGGCATGAAAAAGCCGTGTCTTATCCTGGTCTCGTTGGTTATAGCAACTGGATTTGTGGCCTCGGGGTGCGGAGGGCTGAAGGTCACCATAGGGCCGGATTCGAAGGAACCCCTCAAAGAATATACCCTCGAAGGCAAGGAAAGGGGAAAGGTGCTCATTATCCCTGTGAGAGGATTCTTATCGGATGCTCCTGGCAAGAGTCTTCTTGGTGAGCGGCCCGGTACTGTTCAGGAGGTCGTGGCGCAGCTTCGGAAGGCAGAGAAGGATGATGAGATCAAAGCCGTGCTCCTGGAGGTCAATTCACCCGGTGGTTCTATTACAGCAAGCGATATCCTCTATCACGAGATCATGGCGTTCAAAGAACGGACGAAGGCAAAGATTGTGGCGGGACTTATGGATGTGGCGACATCTGGAGGTTATTACATTTCCTTGCCTGCAGACAGGATCGTTGCACATCCTACTACTATTACCGGGTCGGTGGGGGTAATTTTTGTTAATCCCAAAGTGATGGGTCTTATGGATAAGCTTGGGGTGGCGGTTGAGGTGAATAAGTCGGGCAAAGAAAAGGACATAGGCTCGCCTTTTCGCCCCTCCACTCCCGAGGAGCAGAAGATTTTTCAGGAACTCATCGATAGGATGGCGAAGAGGTTCCTTGATCTTGTTGCTAAACACCGCATGATGGACCAGACGTTGCTTTCTTCTGTTTCCACCGCCCGTATTTATTCGGCAGAAGAGGCGTTGCGGCTGAAGCTTGTAGATCGCGTCGGCTATATGAGCGATGCCATAGCCGAGGCGAAAGATATGTCAGGGCTTTCGAAGGATGCCAGGGTAGTGGTCTATCGTCGCACTAAGTACGCCAACGACACATACTATAATACCTCAACTACCTTGTTCAATGGACAGAGCCCGTCTCTTATCGATTTAAATCTTGCGGAAATTGTCCCTGCACTGGGCCCCGGATTCTATTACCTCTGGGCACCCGGGCTCGCCGGCAATTAGCATGCAACGGCAAGAGGCGGATGCCTGCCGGCAGGCGTTCGCATTATTGCGTCTTCTGTAGCGTGACCGTGACAACGTACAACTTGGTCGCAACATCTACCTTTGGTCTCGAGTCTGTGGTGGCAGATGAACTCAAGCTCCTGGGTTACACCGGCCTCAAGGTGGAGAACGGAAAGGTCTCGTTTCAGGGAGATGCCCATGCCATCGCACGGTGCAATATCTGGCTCAGGACTGCGGACAGGGTGCTGATCAGGATGGCCGAGTTTGCTGCTACAGATTTCGGCCAGCTTTTTGACCGCACCCTTGCAATCCCGTGGGAGGAACTGATTCCTGAAAACGGCCGCATGCATGTGGTCGGTAAATCGGTCAGGTCAACCCTCTTCAGCGTGCCCGATTGCCAGTCGATTGTGAAGAAAGCCGTGGTCGAAGCGATGAAAAGAAAACACCGTCGCAGTTGGTTCGATGAAAGCGGGCCGACATACAAGATTGAAGTCGCGTTGCTCAAGGACCACGTAACGTTAACTGTGGACACCAGCGGAGCAGGGCTTCACAAGAGAGGTTACCGGAAGGCGGCCGGAGAAGCTCCCATCAAAGAAACGCTTGCTGCCGGCCTGGTTCTGCTCTCCAGGTGGAAGCCGTCGAGGATTCTGGCAGATCTGTTTTGCGGTTCAGGTACAATAGCAGTAGAAGCGGCGCTGATCGGCAGGAACATGGCTCCCGGCCTCAACAGGCAGTTTGCTGCTGAAAGATGGCCGCACCTGCCGGAGAAGGTCTGGGCAGATGTAAGAGATGAAGCGCGCAGAGTGTCTTCGCGTGATCCTCTCGCCATACGTGCTTCAGATGTTGATCCAGCAGTGCTGGGGACCGCACGAAAGAATGCGAGGGATGCGGGTGTGAGCGACTGTATAACCTTCCGAGAGGTTGCAATGGAGAAGTTCACGGCCCGCGAGAAATTCGGATGCATCGTCTGCAACCCGCCGTACGGAGAAAGAACAGGGGAGACGACGCAGGTTGAAAAGCTCTGTAAGAATCTAGGCCATATGTTCACGCGCCTGGATGGCTGGTCCATGTTTGTCCTCTCAGCGTACCCCCACTTTGAAAAGTTTTTCGGCAGGCAGGCTGACAGGAAGAGGAAGTTGTATAACGGCACGATCCAATGTTATCTCTACCAGTACTTCGGACCTATCCCTCCAAAAACACATTGACACAAGACGCTCCCTTGCAGCCAAGCTAATGAGTTCTTATCTTAATGAACGGATTTAGTGGACACCTCCGACGAACAGGCAAGAACCAAAGAAAGGGGGATCGAGATGAAAAGAGTTCTGATTGCGTATCTCAGCAAAACCGGTACCACTGAAACAATGGCGCAGTATATTGCCGAAGGCGTGAGGATTGGCGGTCACGCGGCGGACCTGAAAAAGGTCTCAGACATCAAGAGCGAAAAAGACCTGTTGGGCTATGACGCTTATATTTTCGGATGTCCTACCTACTTTCTGGACATGCCAGAGAGTTTCGTAAAGTTTCTCGGTATAGCCGGCAAGGCGAGCCTGGAAGGAAAGATCGGCGGTGCCTTCAGTTCGCGGGCTCATCCATCGAGTGGCGAGGGCATCGGCCCTGCGAAAAGCATTTTTCAGACGATGGAATCGCAGTTTAGGATGAGGATGACGAATCTCGGCCCGTTCGATCTCCAAGGGGGGCTGACTGAACACGAGCATGATATGCACACGTGCCAGGATTACGGGAAGGCGGTCGCCGCAATGCTGGGGGCGTAGCGCCGATTGCCTTGGGGCGAGCGCGCTGATTCTTGCTGCCCTGCTTTTTTTCTGCAGTTCCATTCCATCAGGATTGCCGCTTACGCTACGCTATGGGAATTCCACTGTTGCTGGCTGTTCGCTGTGGGAGGTCTCAATGTAGTAATGGCCGGTTCCTCACATAGGTTAGAAGTACCTGCGATTCGTTGACTTTCGAATTTTGGTTACTGTAAGATAAACTAGGGAGTAAACCGACACAGAATGGCGCAGGTGCTTACAGAAAAGTCTCATTTGATACCGCGTCGAAGAGAGCATGTCCCTACCATAGAAATCAGTCATAAGAAGTGTCGCCGCTGTTTCTTTTGCATCCAGATATGTCCCGCCAAGGCTATCAAGCTGGAGAAGGAAACGCTCAGGGTTCTTCCTGAGCGCTGTGTTTTCTGTGGAAGCTGTCTGAAAGCCTGCCCGCAACAGGCGCTCTATTATTACAGCGGATGTGACAAGGTGAGAGAGTTTCTCGCCGATAAGAGGAAAACTGTTGCCATTCTGGACCCCTCATTTCCTGCTGTTTTCGAGGGGGCGTCGCCCAGGCAGCTTGTCACGATACTCAAAAATGTGGGCTTTACCGAAGTGTGGGAAGGAGCTTTTGGCGCGGACCTCGTGAGTCGCGCGTATCTCAAGCAGCTCACACTTGATGGGCTCTTGCGGGAGCATCCTGAATACGAAGAGGTATATAAACCCCTCATATCAACCTTTTGCCCTGTTATTGTCTTCTACGTACAGAAGTACTTTACGCACCTTATACCGAGCCTGGCGCCGATCGTCTCTCCGATGATTGCAGCGGGAAGGGTGGCTCGCCGCATAAGGCCTGCATGGAAGGTAGTTTACGTTACCTCCTGCTTTGCCCAGATGAGAGAGGTGCGTTCGCCTGAGGTGGCGGGTGCGATCGACGAGGTGATTACCATCAGGGAAGTGAACGAGCTGATCGAGGAGACTCGTGGCAGTCGCCGAAAGATGGAGGAGTGCGATTTCGATGGTCCGAGGCCGTATCTTGGCCGGGTCGTGCCGATGGTTGGCGGATTCTACCGGTCTATGGGCAGCACTTTCGATGTCATGATGGATGATGTCAGCGTGACTGGTGGGCCTAAGCGGGCCGTGGGCGCGCTGGGCCAACTGGCCACCGGTCACATCAAGGCCAAGTTCCTGGACGTCGTCTACTGCGAGGGCTGTATAGATGGCCCTTTCGTAGAGCGCGAACTCTTCCTCCTGGGGCGCCGACAGATAATCGCTCGGTATGCGGAAAGCGAATTGGGAAAGACAAACGTTCCGAAGATCATGATTGAGCTTGATCAATTCGCAGACATTGATCTGCATCGCACGTTCCTCAACATGGAGGAGCAGCTACCAACGCCGACAGAAGAGCAGATACGGACCATTCTCAAGAAAATAGACAAACTTCCACCCAACCATAACCTGGACTGCCGGGCCTGCGGTTATCCTACGTGCCGTGACAAGGCCATAGCCGTGGCGCAGGGGATAGCAGAAGCCGACATGTGCATGCCGTATCTCCTCGAGCAGAGTAAGAGGATTTACCAGCAGCTTGAAAAATCACACCGGGAGTTGCAACTGTCGCATCAGGAACTGGAGCAGGCGCAAACTCAACTCATCAGAACAGAAAAGCTGGCCTCATTGGGACAATTGGCCGCAGGCGTTGCGCACGAGATTAATAATCCGCTGGGTACCATAACAATTTATGCGCACCTTCTCTTGAAGAGCATGGACAAGGACGATCCGCGGCGGGAGGACGTGGAACTGATAGTGAGTGAAGGGAACCGCGCCAAGGAGATAGTACAGGGGCTGCTCAGCTTCGCGAGAGAGAGGAAGCTCAGGCCTGGTCCTGTCAATCTCAACGATCTCCTGGACGACGTACTGGGCTTGGTGGTAAATCAGTCTCTGTTCCAGAACATCAAGATCAAGAAATCGCTTTTACAGGATTTGCCCACGATAGTGGCTGATGAGACCCAGCTGAAACAGGTTTTTCTCAATATTATTCTCAACGCGGCGCAGGCCATGGAGGGCAACGGAAGGCTCTCGATAACCACTGGCACCGAAAGGAAACAGATAAGAGTCAAGATACGGGATACAGGACCGGGCATTCCTCCGGAAGTCAGGAAGAATATTTTTTCTCCTTTTTTTACGACAAAGGAGAAGGGAACTGGATTGGGACTTGCTATTTCTTACGGTATTATAGAGCGGCACAATGGGAAGATCGATGTTGAAACAGAGCTGGGGAAGGGAAGCACCTTCATTATTTCTCTGCCCACCTCGACAGGGGAGGAGCAGAGAACTGAAGACGTAGGTACAAGTAATATGGGCGTTCAAAACACAACTTCAGGGAGAAGAGACTATGGTGAACAAAACCAAGATTCTACTGGTAGATGACGATGTTGATTTCATAGACCTGAATAAGGCCGTGCTCGAAAATCAGGGTTTTGAGGTGTCTTCTGCCTTCTCCGGTCGGGAGGCGATGGACAAGGTGAGGTTCGAGAAACCTGACCTCATTGTACTCGACCTTATGATGGAGAAACATGACAGTGGTTTCATTTTCGCTAAGGCGGTTAAAGCTGATCCGCTCTACAGGAATATTCCGATTTTGATGCTGACAGCGGTTGCATCAGAGACTGGATTTGATTTTTCCCAGGAGATGGATGGCTACTGGATGAAGACCGATGATTATGCGGCCAAGCCGCTATTGCCCGACGAACTGATCAAGAGAGTCACTGCTTTGCTGGAGAGGGCAAAGAAGGAGTCTGAATAGGCTGGAGACTTCAGGGACGTTATGAGTGAAGCAGCCAATATACTTGTGGTGGACGACGAACGGGGAATCCGGGAAGGTTGCCGGAGAATTTTGTCTGCCGAAGGTTTTTCTGTAGATGTCGCCGGAAACGGTAAGGAGGGTTGGGATCTGGTGCGCTCCGGCAAAGCTTACGATCTTCTGCTTGTTGACCTCATGATGCCGGTCATGGGCGGCCTGGAGCTGATGGACGAAGTAACCCGATTCGACCCCGAGGTAATCATGATCGTGATCACAGGGTTTGCGACTATCGAAACGGCTGTGGAGGCTATGAAACACGGCGCGTACGATTACGTTCCGAAGCCGTTTACGCCTGATCACCTGATGGCCGTTGTGAACCGGGGTCTGGAGAAACGCCGCTTGCGCATACAGGCGCAGCGGCTCATGGAGGAACGGGATCAGAAACTCCTCGAGGTTGCAAAGGAGGAAACAAAACTTCGCGCGATTGTCGACTCCATGGCAGACGGCATTCTGGTGACCAACAACGAACGGCAGATAGTGCTGTGGAACCCTGCTGCCACAAGGATGCTCAACCTGCACGAGAAGCTTGAATCCGGGAAAGATATACATGAGGTGGTCCCGCAAAAAGAACTTATGGAGCTGATTGACAAAGCATTCACTCCTGACGCATCACAGTATACGGCTGTATCAGAAGAGATTGAACTTAATGTGCCCGAGCCACGCACGCTGATGGTGAACGTTTCAGCGGTCAGAGACAATGATGGGCAGGGGCTCGGCGTGGTAAGCGTGCTGCGCGACATTACGGTGCTCTCGGAAATCAATCAGGTGAAGACGCAGTTTGTTACTATGGTCACTCATGAATTGCGTGCACCGTTGGCAGCGATCGAAGGGTATCTGGCCGCATACCTGCAGGGTCTCGCGGGCACTGATCCGCAGGCAACTCGGCAGATGCTGGAGCGGGCTAAGCAGCGTGCTCATGCGCTCCTCGACATGGTTAACGATCTCCTGGAATTCAGTCGACTGGAAGCAAAGAAAACGGTGAGAAGAAAAGAACTGCTTGACCTCGCAAGCATCATCACCAATACTGTTGAGCTCTTGAAGGGGCAGGGCGAGCCAAAGGGAATTGAATTCCAGGTAGATGTGGCGGAGCCTCTCCCCTTGATAGAGGGGGACAGGTGCGAGATGGAGCAATTGCTCACCAACCTCATATCAAACGCCGTCAAGTATAATATCAAACGCGGCAGGGTAATGGTCAGTGCGAAAAAGAGCAATCACGCGCTCAACATCAGCGTGGCAGATACCGGTATCGGCATAGCCGCAGAGCACCTGCCCCACATATTTGAAGAGTTCTACAGGGTGTCGGGACCGGAAACGAGGTACACTACAGGTACGGGATTGGGCCTTTCAATAGTCAAAAAGATTGTCGAATCCCATTTCGGCCGTATTGAAGTAGAGAGCAAGCCCGACAAAGGCACAGTTTTTACAGTCAAGCTTCCCATTAAAGAGCAACGCAGGTGAACTCACTGTTGAAACTGTGTTCAGCATTCTTACAAAAAAGGAGACAGCATGGCGACCGCGAGTAAAGTCAAGCAGCCCACGGAAGAAGAAAAAGGATTGCAGCTGAATGAAATAGTTGAGAAGCGTGAATTAGCCCCCTCGATAACCCTGTTTAAGCTTTACGTGCCGGACATTGCAGCGCGGGTGAAACCCGGGCAGTTCGTGGTGTTGCGGGCCGATGACAGGGCCGAGCGAATTCCGCTGACTGTTGCCGATTTCGATCGCGAGCGGGGGTTGATAACAACCATCTTTCAGGCCGTAGGCGCATCGACGCAGAGAATGGCAAAACTGGAACAGGGCGAACGTATCCTCGATGTGGTGGGTCCTCTAGGCAGGCCGAGCCACATCGAAAAATTCGGCACCGTTGTCTGCGTGGGAGGCGGTGTCGGCGTGGCCCCTGTCTACCCGATAGCCAAGGCTTTGCACCAGATAGGCAATCGTGTCATCTCGATCATTGGTGCACGGACAAAAGAGATGCTGATCCTTGAAGAGGAAATGAAGGCAATCAGCGAGACCCTGCTCGTCACCACGGACGATGGTACGTACGGCCACCACGGGTTTGTAACTGATGAACTGAAGCGCCTGATACAGGAAAAGACGCAGATAGATCTGGTCATAGGAATCGGGCCGGTCATTATGATGAGGGCTGTGGCAGAGGTGACGAGACCGCATACCATAAAGACGGTGGTAAGCCTCAACACGATCATGGTCGACGGTACGGGCATGTGCGGATGCTGCCGGGCAACTATCGGCGGCGAAACCAAGTTCGTGTGCGTGGACGGCCCGGAATTTGACGGACACCAGGTGGACTTCAAAGAGTTGATGCTGAGGCAGCAGATGTATACGCGGGAGGAGCGCCGCGCAGCCTGGGATCATAAGTGCAAGTTGGAGGCTGCCGCTGCAAAACTGAAGAAGTCCAAAGTCCGCGAGAAGATGCCGGAACAGGATCCGAGGATAAGAGTGCAAAACTTCAACGAGGTGGCTCTCGGCTACACTCGCGAGAATGCCTTGAGGGAAGCCTCGCGGTGCCTGGGGTGCAAGAATATGCCCTGCGTAGAGGGTTGCCCGGTAGGTGTTGTGATCCCGGCGTTCATCAAGAAGATAAAAGAGGGTGATTTCATAGGCGCCATCCGTGAAATAAAAAATACCAATAGCCTGCCGGCAGTTTGCGGCAGGGTTTGTCCGCAGGAATCACAGTGTGAGTCGAAATGCGTGCTGGGCAAAAAGGGGCAGTCCGTTGCCATAGGGCGGTTGGAAAGGTTTGCGGCGGACTACGAATTGAGTCTCGGCGACGTGCGCGCCCCTGAAATAGCGCCTCCCACGGGGAAGAAGGTGGCTGTTGTGGGTGCGGGTCCCGGAGGCTTGACCGTGGCCGGTGAACTGGCAAAGAAGGGGCACGACGTGACTATTTTTGAGGCACTTCATAAGGCTGGCGGGGTGCTGGTGTATGGTATTCCGGAGTTTCGTCTGCCGAAGAGCATTGTGCAACGCGAGGTAGACTACGTGTCAAAACTGGGTGCAAAGGTTAAAGTCGATACAATCATCGGCCAGACTATGACGCTGGATCAGCTTTTTGAGCACGGATTCGACGCAATCTACGTCGGCACAGGAGCGGGTCTGCCGTATTTTCTGAACATTCCGGGCGAGAATTTGAACGGGGTCTATTCGGCCAATGAGTTTTTGACGCGGGCAAATCTGATGAAAGCATACCTTTTCCCTGAGTACGATACCCCGGTACGCGTCGGCAGCAGAGTTGCAGTAATCGGTGGTGGAAATGTCGCGATGGATTCGGCGAGAGTTGCCCGGCGTTTGGGCGCCGAGCATGTGTATCTCATTTATCGCCGGTCCCGGGCTGAAATGCCGGCTCGTGCGGAGGAGGCCCACCATGCCGAGGAGGAAGGCATCGATTTCAGGTTACTTACAAACCCAGTGAGGATCGTTGGTGATGAGAGAAACTGGGTTAAAGGCATTGAATGCGTAACAATGGAGCTTGGCGAGGCTGATGCTTCCGGCAGAAGGAGACCCGTTGAGAAGAAAGGGTCCGAGCACATCATCGATGTTGATGTCGTAGTTGTTGCTATCGGTCAGGGTCCAAATCCGATCCTAACACAGGATGCCCCGGGACTTAAATTGCGCAAGCCCGGATACATCGAGGCTGATCCGGAAACAGGCAAAACGACAAGAAAGGGTGTTTTTGCGGGCGGAGATATTGTAACAGGTGCTGCGACGGTTATCCTCGCAATGGGCGCTGGAAAAAAAGCTGCAGCCGCGATGGATGAGTATCTCAAGACCGGCAAGTGGTGATTAAGGGCGGGGTCACGGGTCACCGCTTAGAGTCAAGAGCCGAGAGGCAGTATCTAATCTGACATCTTCATGGCCGCGTAGTCCCTGACGACGCGGCCTTTTCCTTACATCATTATTACC
>Ga0335069_10010442_pt1 | contig 13156 bp, 9 predicted proteins | sample Lox_Sample_11_FD_206714 | JGI IMG/M metagenome (GOLD analysis project Ga0335069, IMG submission 206714) | Soil microbial communities from Loxahatchee National Wildlife Refuge, Florida, United States - Lox_Sample_1.1 | ecosystem: Environmental > Terrestrial > Soil > Wetlands | place: USA: Florida... | reverse complement strand
GACGTGCCTTCGCTCTCGCCGACGTGCCTTCGCTCTCGCCGTCGTGCCTTCGCTCTCGCCGACGTGCCTGCGCTCTCGCCGACGTGCCTGCGCTCTCGCCGACGTGCCTGCGCTCTCGCCGACGTGCCCTCGCTCTCGCCGACGTGCCTGCGCTCTCGCCGACGTGCCTGCGCTCTCGCCGACGTGCCCTCGCTCTCGCCGAACCGCCGTCTTGCCGTCCGAAGTCTCATTTTGCGGTGCGAAGGCTCACCTTTCGCTCCGCAGCCTCATCCTGCAGTCCGAAGGCCCATTTTCGGTCCGAAGGCTCGTCTTCCCGTCCGAAGCCCCGTTTTCTCGTCTTGCGCCTCATGGTCCGGTCCGACGCCGCTTCGCTGGAGCCGACGCTTCTTCGGCCATTTGGCCTGGGGTGGGGGAGCAAGAATGCTCCCCCCGACCCTCCTACCGGCTCACTGCGTGCCCTTGCAGACGCCTGCGACGCACATCTCGCCGGTGGGGCAGGTGCCGCAGCTGAGGAGACCGCCGCAGCCGTCGCCCGCAGAGCCGCACATGAGGTTCTCTTGTGCGCACGTCAACGGCTTGCAGGTGCCGGCTTCGATGTAGCCGCACATGTTGGCGACGCCGCCGCCGCCGCAGGTGGCCGGGGCGGTACACGGGTTGCAGTTCATCGTCAGATTACCGCAGCCGTCGGACTGCGGGCCGCAGGTGCCGGGCGGGTAGTTGCTGCATGTCCACGGAGTGCAAGTGCCCGCGTCGAGAACCCCGCACATCCCGGCCATGCACGTCTGCCCGGTCGGGCACGTGCAGTCGGAGGTGAGGCCGCCGCAGCCGTCGGACTGCTGACCGCAGAGGCCCTGGTAACTGGAGCACGTCAGCTTGGTGCAGCCCGCGTCCGGAGCGCCGCAGACGCCCGGTCCGCCGCCGCCGCACACCTGGCCGGTCGGGCACGGATTGCAGAATGGGGTCTGGCCGCCGCAGCCGTCGCCCTGCACGCCGCACTGCGTGAAGTTGGCGCACGTGAGCGGGACGCAAGCGGCATCCGGGGCGCCGCAGACGCCGGGGCCGCCGCCGCCGCAGATCTGACCGGTGGGGCACGGGTTGCAGAACGCGGTCTGGCCGCCGCAGCCGTCGCCCTGCACGCCGCACGTCGTCGGCGGGAAGTTGGCGCACGTCAATGGCGTGCACGTCGGCGGGGCGCCGCACTGGTTGGCCACGCCGCCGCCGCCGCAGGACTGACCGGTGGGGCACGGGTTGCAGAATGCGGTCTGGCCGCCGCAGCCGTCGCCTTGCACGCCGCACGTCGTCGACGGGAAGTCGGCGCACGTCAACGGCGTGCACGTCGGCGGGCTGACGCACGAGGTGAGGTCGAAGAGCATGAACTCGAGCAGCTTCTCCTGTGGCGTGAGGGCGCCGGCGGCGCACTCCGTCGGGAACTGCACGTCGGCGTTGCCCGAGTTTTCGACGTGGAAGTCGCTGAACACCCCGCGTCCGCACGCCGTCGCTCCGCCGAACGGGGTGTCGAACGTGAAGTGAATGTCCATGGTCGCGGGGTTCGGCGCCTTGGTCGTCATCCAGAGCTGCGACGGCGCATTGATCGACGAGAAGTCCTGGCGCACGTAGTCCACCGGAATCTGGTCGAGGGTGCCGCCGTAGACGATGGCCTGATTGAGCCACTGGCCGAGCGTGGCGGCGCGCGGCAGGGCGGCGTTGATGTACCCCGTGTCGGGCCCGTTGGCGTTGTTCGTGTCGCCGATCCAGTTGGCTACGCCGGTGAGGTTGCCGTTCGTGTTCCCGTTGAGGAGGTCATAGTGGTAGTGGGTCGCGAAGAAGCGACCGCCCGCGCCCGCGTAGTTCGCGAGGTTCGGCCACGTGTTCGGCCACCCGTTCGCCGCCGTGTACTGGCCGGGGCTTCCCTGGCAGGGGAAGAGGATGACGTCGTAGGAGTCCATCACCGTGGCGGTCTCGGTGAGCGCTGCCTCCGTGGGCGTGTTGCCGTCGATGTACGTGCCGCCGTTCTGGATGGAGCCCCGATAGATCTGCACGCGACCCGGCGCCGTGGGCACGCCGCCCACGATCACCGGATTGGTGAATTCACTCTGCGCGATGCCCATCTTGAGGAGCACGCACTCCATGGTGTCGACGTTGCCCGTGTCGATCGCGAACCGCGGGATGTTTCCCTGACTGCGAGTGCTGGGGAGCGTCAGGTTCGCCGCCGAGCCCGCAGTCCCTCCGCCCAGCGCGTTCGCGGTGCAGGAGTTGATCGTCTCCGAGAAGACGCGCTGCCACTTGCCGAGCTGCACGACGACCGTGATGTTCGACCCGCTCGGCGGGTTCGTGAGCGTGAACTTGCCGGAGATGTCGGTGAACGCTGACGCGTACGCCGGCGGCGCGGTGCACCCGCACTGAGCGTTGTTCGGATCGACGCCCGTGACCGGCGTCGGCGGCGTGCCGACCGGGACGTAGACGAGGGCGTTGTAGATGGGCAGGTGGTTGCCCGGGTCGAACACGTAGCCCGTGAGCGACGTCGTGGTGCCGCCGTCGCAGTTGCCGATGTTCGTCGGGCCGCACTTGTTGGGACCACCGCCGCCGCAGTACTGGCCCGTCGGGCACGTCGTCCCGCCGCAGTTGAGGAGGTTGCCGCAGCCGTCGTCGCCGTAGCCGCAGGTGTAGCCCAGCGACGCGCACGTCTGCGTCGGCGTGCACGTGATGCCGCCGTCGGCGCCCAGGCCGTTGTTGCCTCCGCACTTGTTGGGACCACCGCCGCCGCAGTACTGCGGGTTGTTGCACGTGCCGCACGCCACGACGTTGCCGCAGCCGTCAGCTGCGTACCCGCACGTGTAACCGAGCGAGGTACACGGATTGGGGATGGGCGTGCAGGCGATCCCTCCGTCCGGGGTGAGGCCTGTGTTACCGCCGCACTTGTTCGCTCCGCCGCCACCGCAGTACTGCGGATAGGGGCAGTTGGTGCCGCCGCAGTTGAGCAGGTTGCCGCAGCCGTCGTCCGCGTAGCCGCAGGTGTAGCCGAGCGACGAGCACGACTGCGTGGGCGTGCACGTGATGCCGCCGTCCTGGCCGAGACCGTTGTTCCCGCCGCACTTGCCCGGCCCGTTGCCGCCGCAGAACTGCGGGTTGGTGCACGAACCGCAGTTGAGGATGCCGCCGCACTGGTCGCCGGCAAAGCCGCAGTCGTAGCCGAGCTGCCCGCACGTCTTGGGGGTGCAGATGTACCCACCGTCCGGGTTCATCCCGTTGTTGCCGCCGCACTTGCTGAAGCCGCCGCCGCCGCAGTACGCGGGGCTCGTGCAGGTGCCGCAGTCGAGCGTGTGCCCGCACCCGTCGCCCGCCTCGCCGCACGTGTAGCCGAGCTGCGCGCACGTCGTGGGCGTGCAAATCGGACCGCCATCCGGGCTGACGCCGAGGTTGCCGCCGCACTTGCTGAATCCGCCGCCGCCGCAGAACTCGGGGTACGTGCAGGTGCCGCAGTTGATCGTGTTGCCGCAGCCGTCGCCGTTGGGCCCGCACGTGTAGCCGAGGTCCTTGCACGTCTTGCAGTTGCCGCCTCCATCGGTGGTCGCGTCGCCGCCAAACGTGCCGCCTTCGTGGCCGCCCAACGAGCCGTCGCCGAGGGCACCGTCGACCGATCCGTCGTCGCCCCCGTTGAAGATGCTGTTGTCGTTCCCGCTGCCGCACGCTGCGACTGCCCCTGCGGTGAAGCCAGCGATGATGAATAGACCAAGCCATCGTCCCACGAAGCGCATGCCCATCGCCGGATCCCTCCTAATGCGAGACTACAATCATGCGCGAATAGTCCAGCCGGAGCAATCTTCCGCGCACGCTCGCTAGCGGGTTTTCAGGTCACGCTCTTTCCAGTGCAGACAGCGCGACAGCGAACGGAGCCGCGGGCCATCGCGCCGCCTCGGCGTACAGAACCTCGCGAATTCGCGCCCTTGCGCATCCGCTTCCGAGGAGGGCACGCATGTCCTCGACGGTCGCTGCGTAACGCTCGTCGCGGATGCGGGCCGCCAGGGCCCAGAGCATCGAGTCAACGGGTATGCACATTCATCAGAGGCCGAGCCAGGGACCGGGGGCGATCGTCTGGCTGCCGTGGCGCACCTCGAAGTAGAGCATGGCGCCCTGCCCGTCGTCGCCCACGGTGCCGACCCGATCGCCCGCCCCGAGGTCCTGGCCGATCTTCACGTCGATCTCGTCGAGGTCGCCGCTCACCGTGTAGTAGTGGTCGCCGTGGTCGAGGATGACGATGCGGCCGTACGGCCCGTAGCGATCCGCGAACGCCACGCGACCCGGATAGACGGCGCGCACGACGGCGCCGACGGGCGCGTGTATCTCGAGGCCGGGACCATCGGTCCCCTCTCGATGCGCTGCACGCACTTCCGCGCGACCCGCCACCGGGAAGAGCAGGTGCCCCCTCGCCGACGGGAATCCGGGCGCGCCCTCTACCGGCTCCACGGGTGAAGGCGCGCCTGCGCCCCCGTAGACGGCGACGTAATCGCCGGCGCCGGTGGAGGACTCGAACGCCTTGTCGAAAGCCGCCTGGCGGCGACGCTCGTCTTCCATCGCGAGCCGCGCAGCGTCCATCTCCGTGCGCTGGCTGGCGAGCGCCACGCGATCGCGCGCGACGCGCTCGAGCTCGCGCGCCAGGTCGGCGGCACGCGAGCGAAGGTGCGCTTCATCCTGGATGTCGGTCTCGAGAAGCCGCCGCGCACGCTCGACGTGCATCGCGTAGCTTACGAGCTCTCCGAACCCTCCGCCGACCGGCAGCAACCCCGCGCGCGTCAGCTTGTAATAGGCGCGGCCCCGCACGACGACGCGCGTGTGCTCCGCGCCGAGCTGTCCGCCGATGCGCGAGAGCTCCTGCTTGTCCGACTGCTCCGTCGCGTCGAGGTCGGCGATGCGCCGATCGAGCGCGGCGAGCGCCAGTGACGGATCCTGCGGCGGGGCAGCGTGCCCGCGCGTCGTCACCGCGCTCAGCGCGCATGCGAGAGCGACCACGTGGACGCCCGCGGCATGCGGGCGACTCATACGGCCACCAGCTTGCGCAGGCTCGCGAGCGCCGCGGTCGCGCCGAGCAGCGCCCCGAGCCCCACCATGCCGGCGGCGACCGGCCACGGGAGGAACGAGGGTGAGACGCCGACGAGGGACGCGAGCTCGCCGTCGAGTCGCCCGCGGACGAGCAGGAAGAGCGCCGCGAGGAGCACGAGTGCGCCCAGCGCACCGAGCGCGCCCTGCACGCTTCCCTCGACGACGAAGGGCTTCTTCACGAACCCGTCGGTCGCGCCCACGAGCTTGAGCACCTCGACCTCGGTGCGGCGTCGCTGCAGGGCCATGCGCATCGTCGACCCGACGACCGCGAGCACCGCCGCGAACACCACGATCGCCAGCAGGGCCGACGCGGCGACCCCGCCGCGCACCAGGCGCGACAGCCGCTCGGTCCACGACTGGTACGTCTCCACGTCGTCCACGGTGGGCAGCGTCTTCATCTTCGCGACCATGTCGGCCAGCTCGGCGTCGGGCATGTCCGCCGCGACGTCGATCTCGATGGAAGCCGGGAAGGCCTCGACGGGCAGCGCGGCCAGCGGCGCGGTCGTCACGCCGGGTTCGCCCGGCCTGGGAAGCTGCGTCTGACCGAACTCGGAGCGGGCGTCGCCACTCGACACGTAGCGCACGGCCGTCACGCCGGGCACGCGCGCGAGAGCCAGACGCAGCGAATCCACCTCGTCCTGCGTCGCGCCGTCCTTGAGGTACACCGACGCGCGGCCCGCATGCGCCCAGCGCAGCTCGACGGCGTGAAGGTTCGTCACGACGAGAAGCGCGGCGCCCAGGCATACGAAGGCGACGGCAAGCGAGAAGATGCTCAGCACGTGCAAGCGCCACTCGCGCACCATGCCTCGCCGTGCGCGACGCGTCGTCGAGACCGAGAGCAGCATCTTCCTACCTACCTCCCTCAGAGCGGCAAGCTGTTGTCGTATTCGTCCGTCGCGATGCCGTTCGGCACGTCGATGGCCTTCCCCTCGTCGAGGACGACCACGCGTCGGGGCCGCACCTCGAGCAACGTCCGGTCGTGGGTGGCGAAGAGCACCGTCGTGCCGGTCTCGTTGATCTCCTCGAAGAGACCGAGGATGTCGATCGCGAGCTGCGGGTCCAGGTTCCCCGTCGGCTCGTCGGCCAGGACCAGCGCCGGCTCGCCGACGATGGCCCGCGCGATGGCGACGCGCTGCTGCTCGCCGCCCGAGAGCACGCCGGCCGGGTCGTCGCCGCGGCCCGCGAGCCCGACGCGCTCGAGCGCTTCGCCGACGCGCGCACGGATCAGCCGCTGGGGCAGCCCGAGCACCTCGAGGACGACCGCGACATTCTCGTAGACGCTCCAGGAGCCGACCAGCTTGAAGTCCTGGAACACGATCCCGATGTTGCGGCGCAGGAAGGGAACCGCGTCCTCGCGCAGGCGCGCGACGTCGCGACCCAGGAAGAGGATGCGCCCGTCGTCGACGGTCTCGGCCCTGTAGAGGAGCCGAAGGAGCGTCGACTTGCCCGAACCGCTGGGGCCCGTGACGAAGACGAACTCGCCGCGCTCGATGACGAGGTTCATCCCGCGCAGGACCGGGGCGCCTTCGCGGTACGACTTGTAGACGTCCTCGAACACGAGGATGGGCCGCTGCGCCGCTTCGCGCGAGAAGCGCGCACCTCCCGCACGCAGGAGCGGGCGGAAGCGCTCCGAGGACTCGGATCGGGCCATGTAAGTGCCCGTATCAGGCGCGCGCGAGCAGGGACAAATCTTCGGCGAGCCCAGCACCGACTGCAGCCTGCTCGGCCACGGCGACGGCGGCGGCGCCGTCTTCACCGGTCGCGAGCTCGCGCGACCCCACGCCGTCGAGGGCATCGGCCGCGGCGCGCGCCTGGGCGAGCAGGGGCTCCTCGAGCGGCAGGGGGACGTCCGCCCGCTGTCCCGAGACGCGAGCCGTGCGCACCAGCCGGTGAGCCAGGAGGTCGCCCTCGTAGATCCAGCGCGAGGTGGTCACGACGATGCTCCGTCGCCGCTCGGGTGTGGTGCGGTCGACGTACAAGTGCCCCGCAGCGCCCTCGGCCGTCTCGAAGACGACCTGCGCCAGGTCTGCACCACCCACGGCGCCGCGCAGCTCCAGCGGCCCTCCGCACAGGTACGCCGCGAGGTCGAAGTCGTGCACGCCGAGGTTGAGCAGCACGCCGCACTCGCTGGGGCGCGACGGACCCACACGCTTCAGGTCGATGGCCAGCGCGCGATCGCCGCGGAGCAGCTTCGCGAGGGCGCGCACGACCGGGTTGAAGCGCTCGGAGTGCCCGACGAACAGACGCGCGCCGCTGCGCCGCTGCGCCTCGAGGAGCGCCTTCGCCTCGGCAGAGGTCGCGCACAGGGGCTTCTCGACGAGGACGTGCACCCCCGCGGCGAGAGCACGCGACACGATGGGTGCGTGTGTGAGAATGGGCGTCGCGATGATGGCCACGTCGATGGGCGCGCCGTCGCACGCCAGAGCTTCGACCTCGGAGCGGCAGCGCAGGGCGCCGGCGGGCGCGGGCGCAGCGCGATCGACGTCGTAGGCGCGCGCGATCTCGAACCGCTCGGACAGTGCCGAGAGGACCCGCGCGTGCCGCGTTCCCATCGTGCCCAGGCCGATGAGGGCCACCCTCAGTCTCTGTGCCCGTACCCAGGCCACGCGGGACAGACGTTTAGGCGACGCGGCCCGAGTCACGCAAGAGCGAGGAAGCGTTGTATACGAGGGGGACCGTCATCGTCGAACGGTGGTCGGGGAGGAGCAGCTCATGGGTCGACTGGGCGAGGTGTTCGGGAGTCTCGGGATCGTGCTGCTCCTCGGAGCGTGCGCCGTGGAGGCGACGACCGGTTCCGTGCCTCCTCCTCCGCCGCCCCCGCCGGGAGCCGCGCCGCCTCCGCAACAGGTCGCCCAGGCTCATCCTGCGCCTCCGCCTCCCCCCGCGCAGGGGCACGCGCCGCCGCCTCCGCCGGCCCCGCCTCCTCCGCCGCGCATCTACAACCCGCCGCCTCCGCCGCCGCCGGCTCCCGTGTCGATGCGCTTCCCGCTGCGCATCGTCCACCCCGCGCCCGTCGTGAACAAGCCGTCGGGCCAGCTCGACACGGCGGCGCTCGTCGCGCTGATGAAGATCCGGCCGGCGCGCAAGTGTGGCCCGCGGCAGCTCGGCGGCGGCCACTGGATCCACCTCGATTGCAACGTGCATTCGGCGCTCACGACCGCCAAGCCGGCGACGTCCACGGCGCGGCACCTGCGCCTTCTGCGCGCGGGCGCGCTCAAGCTCGACGCACCGGTGAGCGCCACCCCGCCCGACGCGGTCGACCATCGGAAGGATGGGACCGAGGGGCCGATCAAGGACCAGGGACAGGTCGGGTCGTGCACCTCTTTCTCGCTGTCGAGCGCGATGGACAACGCCATCCTGCGGCAGAACTCGAGCGACGCGACGTCGTCGCTCCACATCTGGTCGCACTACGGCTTCCCGCAGATGCGTTCGGCGGGCGACGGCAACTTGAACAAGCCGATCGCGGTCTGGGCGGTGTGGCCGTACGACGAGCGCCTCGCGTGCGAGCTCGATCAGGACGGCGAGGGCGACTGCGGGCCGTATCAGCCCCCGGTCACCGAAGGCGGCGCGGGGAACGATCCGACCGTGCAGGCGGACATCAAGAACGCCGACTCGAAGGGCACCTGGCGCGTGACCGAGTACGACGCGATCGGCAGCGACCCCGATTCGATCGCGGCGATGCTCTCGACGGGTGCAGACGTGTGGTTCTCGATGGACATCGGCATGAGCTGGATGAACCCGAACGGGGACACCATCGCCGACTGGGACGCGAACAGCATCGACGGCGGCCACGCGATCCTCTTCGCCGGCTACCGCCACGTGAACGGCAAGCGCCAGTTCCTCGTCCACAACAGCTGGGGCAAGGAGTGGGGCGACAACGGCTTCGCCTACATCTCGGAGGCGATGGTCTCGCAGTTCCTGCGCGACGCCTACAAGGTGGTCGTGTCCAACGGTGCGCAGCCGCCGCCGCCGAGCAACCCCAACGCGCTGACCGACGACGATTGCGGCGCCGACCAGCTCGTGGACTCGGTGACCGGCCAGTGCGCGAACATGTGCCCCGACGACTCACGCCCTGCGAACGGTCAGTGCACCGCGGCGGGCGCACACGCAGGTGCGAAAGCTCCGCCGCCGAAGCCGCCTTCGCCACCGAACAAGCCGAAGCACTGAACCGCCGACCGGCTGGTTCGCTGGGTGCTTCGTCACTCTCGCGCAGTACTGCGTCAGCTTCGTTCGGAACTTCGTCAGTTTCGTTCGGAACTTCCGCTGGTTCGTCACATTCTTCCGCCGGTTCGTTCGGAACTTCCGCTTTGTCGTTCGGTCGAGACGCTCGGCCGACATGAGGAGCGGCTTTTTCGCTCGAAAGAGCGGAAGTCGGATCAGGTTCCGCGCACGGATGGTCCGGTCGGGACACAGGACCGAACGAAACTTCCGCTTCCCCTCTCGCTCTTTCCGCTTTTCCTATCGGCCTTTCCGCTTTTTCGTTCGACCGAGCGGAAGTCGGTTCCGTCCAAGCGGCTACGTCACTTCTTCCGCCCTCTCTCCCGTATGATCGGTGGACATGAGGATGTCGCACTTCGGCGCTTTCGCTGCTGCGTGCCTGCTGGCTCTCGCTTGTTCTTCGTCCTCGTCGGGGACCAACAACACGTCTCTTCAGGCCACCTGGTGCGGCGACGGAAATCCGAGCGGCGACTTCATCTTCGGACCCAATGGCGCCTGCTCCTACTTGTTAGAGCTGCCATCCGGAAACATCTGCGGCTCGCAATGCAGCTACCAGCTGAGCGGAAGCACGTTGACCATCACGACGACGTCCACGCCGGACGGCGGCGCCGGCGCCGGACAGGACGGTGGCGCGGCGACGACGACGTGCAGCTACACGCTCACGTTCTCGAACGGCGGCAACACGCTGGAGTTCAAGAGCGACGGCGGACAAGCGGGCTGCCCGAGCATCGACATCACTTCCGACCGTGTGGGGTTGGGCACCGGTCGCTCTTGTTCGTTCGGCTGCTGATTCAGTCGCGCTCGCGCAGGGCCTCTCGCAGGGTCTCGGCAACGCGAAGCCACATGCTCTCGTTGAGGTCCTCCTCGAGCGGCATGTGGGTCACGCCCGAGAGGGGCACGAGGGTGAAGGGGCGCTTCGCGCGCTCGAGCGCGTCGGCCAGCTTGAGAGAGTTGAGGAACCACACGTTGTCGTCGGCCGTGCCGTGCAGGATGAGCAGCGGGCGCGCGGCTCCGTCTCCTTCGACCGGCTTGCGCGCGAACGTGAGCAGCGACGATTCGTCGTAAGCGGCCGCGCTCTCCTGGGGGAGGCCCAGGTAACGCTCCGTGTACGCCGTGTCGTAGTCGCGCCAGTCGGCGGGCGGCGCGCCGGCGGCGCCGACGCGGTAGACGTCGGGCCGGGCGAGCACCGCGAGCGCCGAGAAGTACCCGCCGAAGGACCAGCCGTAGACGCCCACGCGCGACAGATCCATCTCGGGGTGTTTCTCGCCGAGCGCCTTCAGCGTCGCGACGTGCCCCTCGAGAGGCACGGTGCCCAGCTTGCCGGAGATGGCCCGCTCCCAGTCGTGCCCGCGGCGCGGCGTGCCGCGTGCGTCCATCGCCACGACGATGGCGCCGGTCGCGTCGGCCATCCACTGGGCACGGACGAAGCCGAGGGCGCTCTGCGCCACGACGTTCACGTGCGGCCCGCCGTAGGCCGCGTCGATCACCGCATAGCGCCGGTCCGGCCGGGAGCCGCGCGGGCGCACGATGGCAACGCGCACGTGGTCCGGCCCTGCCTCTTCCATCTCGACGCCGGCGAGCAGCTTCGGGGCCTCGGAGAGCGAGGGCAGCTCGCGAGCCGCCGTGCCGTCGAGGCTGCGAACGAGAACCCGCGGCATCGCCTCTAGCGTCTCCTCGCGCGTCACGAACATCGTGTGCGAATCGTCGAAGTGCGCAGCAACTTCCCCCCGCTCGGGGCCGATGCGCTGAGGCGCACCGCTGCCGTCGAGCGAGACGCGCCAGAGCGAAGTCTGCGTCGGGTCGGCGCCGGCCTCGACCACCACGGTGCGCGCCTTTTCGTCGACATCGGCGACCGCGACGTAGCCGAAGCCCGATGGCAGCAGGGATCGCACCAGCTTGCCCGACGCGTCGCGCAGCTCCAGACGCCACTCCGGCCCTCCGGCGTCGCTCGCCCAGAGGAAGCCGGAGCCGTCGGGCAGCCAGCGAGGCACCGAGGGATCGATGTTGACCCACGCATCGTCGCGATCCTCGAGGAGAACACGCGTCTTGCCCGTCGCCGGATCGACCGCGAGGAGCTGCCCCACGCGCTGCAGCCGTTCGAGCACGTAGAGCAGCGGCGGTCCGCCCTTGGGCCAGGAGACTTGCGCGACGTACGGGAAGCGCCCGTGGTCCCACTGCACCCACGCCGTCGGACCGCCGGCGGAGGAGACGAGGCCGAAGCGCAGGTCGGCGTTGGGGCGTCCGGGCCGCGGGTAGGCGATGCGCTGCGCGGGCTGATCGGTGTGAAACGGGTCGGCTATCGTGAGCACGTCGACGTGCGTCGTGTCGGCCTCCTCGTAGAGGAGGCGCGCCCCGTCGGGTGACCACCAGAAGCCGCGGTGGCGATCGAGCTCCTCGCCGGCGACGAACTCGGCGAGGCCGTGCGTGACGCGTTCGCTGCCGCCGCGGGTGATCTGCGCCTCGCGCCCGCCGTCGACTGGAGCGACGTGCAGGTCGTCGTCGCGCACGAACGCGATGCGCTTGCCGTCGCGGGAAAGCCGCGGGTCGATGGCGGCGCCCTTGCCCGTGGCCACTTCGGTCGTCTTGCCCGTCGCGAGCTCCACCACCCAGACGCGCCCCGAGAGCGTCACGAGCGCGCGGGCGCCGTCCTCGCTCAGCTCCAGCGAGGTGAACCCGCGCGTGCGCACGCGCATGCGCTCGCGGCGGACGCGCTCCTCCGGGGAGAGCGTCTCTGCGCCGGCCGAGAGCGACGCCGGCGACACGAGCTCGCGCGCCGCGCCGGTCGCGAGGTCCATCGCCCAGAGCGACTGCACGGGGTCACGGGCGGGGGAGCGCAGGAAGAGGACCGTCCTGCCGTCGGGCGTGAGGTGCGCGTCCGACGGCATGCCGAGCCGGAAGCCCCGGGTCTGCGCGAGCTGGCGGAGGATCTCCACGTCGGGCGCGTACGCGCGCGGGTCGTAAGGGCTCGGGTGCAGCGAATCGTCCTTCTCGGCGACGGCGCCCCCCGACGGCACGGGCGTCGCCACCGCCGGACACGGCGCCGCGCCACCTGCCGCGCACGCGGACAGGATGCAGAACGAACCGACCGACCCGAGCAAGCGCGCGCCGCGCACGGGCTTTGTCTATCAGCGGCCGATTCCGAAGGAAAACGGGAACGTCGCCTGCGACACGCCGTCGCTCGACGGGAAGTGCCAGGTACGCACCTGGCGCAGGACGCAACCCTCGACACGCGCGTTGTGAATGGTGGACCCGGCGAGCCCGGCGCTCGTGACCGCGCCCGTGGCGTCGATGGTCCACGAGACCGTGACGCCGCCCTTGAGCGACGGGTCCTTCTGCGCCTCTATCTCGTAGCAAGCCTGGAGCGCCCCACGGTGCGCGATGACGACGCGTCGGATCTGCTCGGGGTTCAGGCCGCCGTGCGCTGCGCCGGGGCCCGCGCCGCCCTGGACGCCGTGCTCGCCCGGTCCGTTGCCGCTCCCGTTTCCGGTGCCGTTGCCGCCGCCGGTGCCCCCGCCCGTGCCGCCGCTGCCGAAGCCGCCGGTCCCGCGTCCACCCGGTCCGCCGGCACCGGAACCGAAGCCGCCGCCCGTCCCCGGACCCCATCCGGTGTCCATCGTGCCCGAGCCGAACATGACGCCCGCGCCGGTGCCGCCGCCTCCACCGCCGGCACCATGAAGCCCGGTACCCGAGCCGCTGCCGAGGACCACGTTGTTCGAGTTGAGGCCGCCGAGCGCCTCGGTGACCGTCTGGATCTGCGCGAGCGTCTTCTTGATGTCGGTGCCCGTGTCGGCGAGCGCCTCGCTCAGGCCGCCGTAGTTCGTCGTCGGATGGATCTCGCCGG
>Ga0335069_10010441_pt1 | contig 13156 bp, 11 predicted proteins | sample Lox_Sample_11_FD_206714 | JGI IMG/M metagenome (GOLD analysis project Ga0335069, IMG submission 206714) | Soil microbial communities from Loxahatchee National Wildlife Refuge, Florida, United States - Lox_Sample_1.1 | ecosystem: Environmental > Terrestrial > Soil > Wetlands | place: USA... | reverse complement strand
CGGAGGCGCCGAAGTCCACCGTGTGGTTGGTGATCTGCTGGATCCCGCCGCCCGACCCGATCGATTGGTAGTTGAACTGCATGGCGGGGTTCAGCTTCTGGTACTCCGAGAACCACTTCGAGTAGAGCGGGAAGGGGAAGGTGGCCCCGGCACCATTGATGAGCAGGCTGTCTGCGGCGGCGGCCGACGTGGCCAGGGCCATCCCTGCCGCGGCGGTGAGAAGGAACCTCTTCATGTCCGTGCACTCCCGTAGGTCGGTGTGAGGCTCTCAAGTAGCGCCGCCTCGGTGACGGGCGCGAGGCGAATCGGTCTCGTTTCTGCGTCCAGGCAACGGGGCCACACGATCGTGCCCTCGCCGTCACGGCCTCGACACGCCTGCTCACTAGCCTGCTCCCCGTTCACGGCCACCCAAGGAGCCGCGACCCCGGCGCACGGTGCGCCGGGCCACGCTGGCGGCCCTCCGCCACGGGAGAAGACGGAACCATGACCATCCGGCACGTAGTCGCATCCGCCCTGGCCCTCGCCGCGCTCGCCGCCCGCGCTGCCGAGCCGGGCACCACCTTCTCGGGCAAGGCCTTTGTCGACTTCACCTACCGCGAGAACAAGGACAACGGCACCAGCGCCGCCGCCGACAAGAGCAACGGGACCTCGTTCGACATCAAGCGCTTCTACCTCACCCTCGACCACACCTTCGACGAGGTCTGGGCCGCCCGCTTCCGCACCGACGTGGGCAACGAGACCAACGGCAAGTACGACGTGTTCGTGAAGAACGCCTACCTCCAGGCCACCGTGGCGCCCGAGCTGGTGCTCCGGGCCGGGTCGGCCGATCTGCCCTGGTTCCCGTTCCTGGAGGACCTGTACGGGTACCGCTTCGTCGAGAACGTCCTCGATGACCGGGTCAAGCTCGGCGCCTCCGCCGACTGGGGCCTTCACGCCGGCGGGAAGCTCGCCGAGGGGATGGCCTCCTACGCGTTCTCGGTGGTGAACGGCCGCGGCTACAGCGACCCCACCCGGACCCGTGCGCCCACGGTCGAGGGGCGCGTGGCGGTGAACCCGGTGAAGGAGCTCACCGTGGCGGTGGCCGGCCAGGCCGGCACCCTGGGCCAGGACGTGGTCGGCACCAAGACGCCCCGGAACGCCACCCGCTACGACGCCGTGGTGGCCTGGGTGGGCGGCCCGCTCCGCCTCGGGGTGAGCGGCCTGCTGGCTCAGAACTACGACAAGGCCATCGTCACCAGCAGCACCGCCAAGACCGACAAGTCGCTGGGCGTCTCGGCCTGGGCGTCCTACAACTTCGACCCGGTGGCGATCTTCGGCCGCTACGACTACTTCCAGCCCAAGAAGGACACCACCCCGAAGCTGAAGGACAGCTACTTCAACGTCGGCCTGGACTACAAGGCTGCCAAGCCCGTCGACCTGGCGCTGGTCTTCAAGTACGAGCAGGTGCAGTCGGGCACCGTCTCCACCTCCAACGGGACCGTCGGCTCGGCGGTGGCCGGGAAGAACGGCACCTACCAGGAGATCGGCGTCTGGGGACAGTACGTGTTCTGAGGCACGGCCGGGCCACGCCTGGCTCTCCCGCCCCGTCGCCCGGACCTGCTCCGGGCGGCGGGGTCTTTCTTTGTGGGGTGCAGACGGCGACGGCCGCCTATGCCGCGGGCAGCCGCACCCAGAAGCGGCTGCCGCCGGCGCCGCTCTCCACCCCCACCTCGCCGCCCATCCCCTGCACCAGGTGCTTGACGATGGCCAGGCCCAGCCCGGTGCCGCCCTGATCGCGGGAGCGGCCGGCATCCACGCGGTAGAAGCGCTCGAAGATGCGCGGCAGGTGGTGGCGCTCGATGCCGGTGCCGGTGTCCTGCACCGCCACGATCCAGGCGGCGCCGTCGCGCGCGGCGCTCACCGTCACCCCGCCCGTGCTGGTGTACTTGACCGCGTTCTCCACCAGGTTGACCAGCACCTGCTCCAGGGCACGCGGGTCGGCCTGGACCCGCACGCCCTCGGGCAGCGTCAGCGCCAGCTCCAGGGACTTCTCCCGGGCCGGGGCGGCGAGCAGGTCGAGCACCTGCCTGGCCACCGGCCCCACCTCCACCGGCACCGGTTGCAGCTTCCACTGGCGCGACTCGATGCGGGAGAGGTCGAGCAGGTCCTGGGTGAGCCGCGAGAGCCGCTCGGCGTGGCGCACGATGATGTCCACGAAGCGGGTGGCCGAGGCCGGGTCCGCCAGGGCCCCGCCCTGCAGCGTCTCGGCGGCGGCGCGGATGGCGGAGATGGGCGTGCGCAGCTCGTGGCTGGCGTTGGCCACGAAGTCGCGCCGCGTGGCCTCGGCCCGCTTGGCGTCGGTGACGTCGCGCAGGAGCAGGAGGACCTCGCCCCGGAGCAGAGGAGCCAGGTTGGCCAGGTAGGCGTGGTGCTGGAGCACGACCTCCAGCCGCCGCGGCGTCCCCTCCAGGGCGCGGCGGACCGCCTCGGCCAGCTCGGCGCTCCGGATCACCTCCAGCGGCGTGAGGCCGCTGGCCCGGGAGCCCGGGGCCAGGGCGTCGAAGGCAGCGTTGGCCAGGCGGACCACGCCGTCCCGGTCCACCAGCGCGGCGGCGTCGGGCAGGGCCGAGAGCAGCTCCTGCTCGGCGGGATCCCGGATGGCCGCGTGGCGCCGGAGCTCGCGCTCGGCCAGGAGCCGCTCCAGCTCGGCCAGGTCCCGGCCCAGGTCGGCCCGGGGGCCTCCCGCCAGCTCGCTGCGCAGCGCGCGGATGGCGGCGCTCAGGGGAGTGCGCGCCAGCACGGTCGCTCACTTCCTCTCGGCGGGGTCGACCAGGCGGTAGCCGATCCCCCGCACCGTCTCCAGCAGGTCCCGCCCGGAGCCGAGCTTCTCGCGGAGCCTCTTCACGTGGGTGTCGACGGTGCGGGTCTCGACCTCGGCCGACATCTCCCAGACGTCCTCGAGGAGCTGCTCGCGCGACTGGACCCGGCCCAGCCGGGCCATGAGGGTGGTGAGCAGCTTGAACTCGATGGGGGTGAGCTGGACCTCGGCGCCGTCCACGAAGGCGCGGTGGGCGTCCACGTCCACGCGGATGGGCCCCACCGACTCGGGCGGCTGCTCGTGGCCCCGCGCGCTCCCCGAGCGCCGCAGCACCGCCCGCAAGCGCAGCACCAGCTCGCGGACGCTGAAGGGCTTGGTGACGTAGTCGTCGGCGCCGATCTCGAAGCCCACCACCCGGTCGACCTCCTCGCCCTTGGCGGTGAGCATCACCACCGGGACGTGCTTGGTGCGGGGGTTGCCCTTGAGCTGGCGGCAGATCTCCGTCCCGGAGATGTCCGGGAGCATCACGTCCAGCAGCACCAGGTCGGGGACGCGCCGTCGCAGGTGGGCCAGCGCCTGCTCCCCGGTGGTGGCCAGCAGGGTCTCGAACCCCGCCGCCCGTAGGTTGAAGTCCAGCAGGGACAGGAGGTCTCGCTCGTCGTCGACCAGGAGTACGGCCGTCACGGGAGGAAGCTCTACACCGAACCCGGTGTCGGGACCATGGCGCTCCGGGGACGGAATGGTGAAGGCGTCACCTCTGGCCGGGGAAGCCCGGGCTGGTACAGGGGTACACCCCCCGAGGTAGGATGGCGGGAAGTGCCCGACCCGGTCCCGCATCCGGCCCCCGAGGCCCTGGCCCGGACCGATCCGTGGCCCCTCCCGGCGCCAGAGGGCGAGGGGCCGCGCACCCCGGCGCTCACCCCGGGCGGCTGGTTCGCGAGCGCCCTGGGCATGGTCCTCTGCGTCGGGGTGGCCGACTACCTGACCCGCCCCGAGCTCCTCCTCATCCTCTTCTACCTCGCCCCCATCGGCCTGGGGACCTGGTTCGCCTCGCTGCGCGCCGGGATCGGCCTGGCGGTCATCTCGGCGCTGGCCTCCACCGTTGCCGACCTGCTCTACCGGGCCCAGCACCACGCCGGCGACCTGGCGGTGGCAGCCCTCTGCTGGAACGGCCTCATGCTGCTCGGCACCGCCCTCTCGCTGGTGGTCACCCTGTCGGCGCTCAAGGGCCGCCTGCTGGCGGAGGAGCTCCTGGCCCGGACCGACGCCCTGACCCGGATCGCCAACCGACGGGCCTTCTTCGAGGCGGCGGCCCTGGAGCTGGAGCGGGCCCGGCGGCACGGGCGGCCCCTCACCGTGGCCTACGTCGACCTGGACGACTTCAAGCACGTGAACGACCGGCTGGGCCACGCCCGGGGCGACGAGCTGCTGGTGACCGTGGCCCAGACGCTGCGCGGCGCCACGCGGGCGGTCGACGCCGTGGCGCGGCTGGGGGGCGACGAGTTCGGGCTCATCCTCCCCGAGACCGACGCCGCCACCGCCGAGGCCATCCTCTCGCGCGTCCGGGGCACGCTCCTGGCCGCCACCCGCCAGGGGGAGGAGTCCATCGGCTTCTCGGTGGGCGCGGCCGTGTTCCTGGTGCCGCCCCGCGACGTGGACGAGCTCACCGCCCGCGCCGACGAGCTCATGTACATCGCCAAGCGCGGCGCCAAGGGGTCGATCCGGATCGGCGTCTTCGAGGGCGCGCAGGTGTGGGCCAGCGCCGTGCCGAGCTGAGGGATGCGCTTCTTCGCCACCTGCGCCCGGGGCACCGAGGGCGCCCTCCGCCGCGAGCTCGCCTCCCTGAGGCTGGCCGGCGTGCGGGGCGACCGGGGCGGGGTCTCCTTCGAGGGGGAGCTCGAGGCCGGCATGCGCGCCTGCCTCCACTCGCGGTGCGCCATGCGCATGCTCGTCGAGCTGGCCCGCTTCCCCGCCCCCGACGCCGAGGCCCTGTACCAGGGGGCCCGGGCGGTGGCCTGGCAGGACTGGCTCACCACTCGCACCACCCTGGCCGTGGAGGCCACCGTCTCCTCCTCGGCGCTCACCCACTCCGGGTTCGTGGCCCTCAAGGTGAAGGACGCGGCGGTGGACGCGCTGCGCGCGGTCCTGGGGGCGCGACCCGACGTCGACCCCAAGGACCCCGACGTCCGCATCGTGCTGCACCTCCACCGCGACCAGGCCGCCCTCTCGCTCGACCTGGCCGGGGCACCGCTGCACCGCCGCGGCTACAGGGCGGTGACCACCGAGGCCCCGCTCAAGGAGACCCTGGCGGCGGCGATCCTGGCGCTGGGCGGGGTGGACCTGGCGCTGCCCTTCGTCGACCCCATGGCCGGGTCGGGCACGCTGGCCATCGAGCAGGCGCTCCGGGCCCGCCGCATCGCCCCGGGCCTGGGCCGGGCCTTCGGATTCCAGCGCTGGCCGGCCTACCGCGGCGGCCCGCAGTCGCAGTGGGACCGGATGAAGGCCGAGGCCCGGGCGGCGGCGCTGCCCCGCGCTCCCGCGCTCATCGTCGCCCGCGACGGCCACCCCCGGGCCCTCGAGGCGCTCCGGCGCAACGCCGGCGCGGCGGGCGTGCTCGAGGATCTGGAGATCTCCCAGGCCGACGCCCGGGACCTCGCGCCCATCGCCGCCGAGGGCACCCTGGTCTCGAACCCGCCCTACGGCGAGCGGCTGGGCCCCCGGGGGCGGGGCGCGGAGGCCCGGTCCGGCGGCGAGGCGGTGGTGGCCACGCGGAAGCTGGCCGGCTTCTACCGGGGGCTGGCCGAGATGCTGGCCCGCCACCGCGGGTGGACGGTGGTGCTCCTCTCCGGGAACCCGCTGCTCGAGCGGGCCATCCCCCTGCGGCCCGAGGTCGACCACCGGCTGTGGAACGGCCCGCTCGAGACGCACCTGCTGCGCTATAGGATCCGCTGAGGATACCCCGCTGCTCTCGCCCTTCCTCGCCCTCCTCCTGCTGGCCCCGCCGGCCGACCCCGGCAGGGCGCCCGCCGACCCGGCCCTGGAGGAGCGCCGCGCCGAGGTGGCCAGGCAGGTCCTGCGCCTGGCCGGCCGCATCCAGCGCGAGATCCAGGCCGGGGACGTGGCTGCGCTCCTGGCCCGGGTGCCGCCCGAGGGGCTCCGCTGCGGCGACCGGCTGGTGCCGCGGGCGCACGTGGAGCGCGACCTCCGCGCCGAGGGGAGCTGGCTGCACGCGGTCCTCTTCGGTGGTCCGGGCGCGCCGGCGCCACCGGGTCAGCCGGCCTCCCTCCGGGCGCTCTTCGCCTCGGCCAAGGAGATCGCCGCGGTGGTCTCGTTCCAGAGCGACCCGCGCTCGGAGGTGGGCATCCCCTGCCTGGAGTTCCGCACCCGGGACGCCGCCACCCCCGGGACGCCGTTCTGCTTCGAGCAGCGCGCCGGGCGGTGGTGGTTCACCCAGAGCCTGTACCCCTGCTGATCGCCTGGCTCGGCCTCACCCTTCGTCGATCTGGGCCAGGAGCTTCCGCGCCTGGGCCAGCGGCGTGTTGGGGCGGAGCGCCTCGGGGAAGGCCTCGCCGGCCCGCACCGCCTCGGAGAGCGTGGCGCGGGCCTCGTCCTTGCGCCCCAGCGCCGCCTGCGCCTGGGCCCGGACCACCAAGACCCGCACCCGCCGCGGTCCCTCGGCCAGCGCCAGCGCCCTGCTGCTGGCATCGAGCGCCTCCTCCGGCCGCTCCAGCGCCAGGTAGAGCGAGGCCAGGGAGGCCTGCGGGGCGAAGTCGTCCGGCAGGTCGCGGGTCGAGGCGAGCAGCGCCGGCAGGGCCCGCGCCGGCTCTCCCAGCCGGGTGGCGGCGGCCGCCCGGGCCGAGTCGAAGGCGGAGCGGGCCAGCGGGCCCGGCGCCCGCCGGGCGGCGTCCTCCAGGAAGGCGAGCCAGCGCCGCGCCTCGACCTTGGCGCCCGCCTCGTCGCCTTCCGCCTCGCGGGCCTCGAGCAGCGCCTCGTGCACGCCCGAGCGATCGTCGGCGAGCAGCGCCCCGCCGCGGAGCGCGGCGCGCGCCAGCGGCTCGAGCTGGCCCACCGCCCGGTGGCGCGCCGCCGGGTCCTCGATCTCGGCCGCGCAGGCGAGCCCCTCGGCCGCGACCCGCGCCCGCGGGCCCCCCTCGAGCAGCGGCGCCGCCTGGCGCGCCCCGGCGGCGCAGGCCGCCGCATCCCGGGCGAAGGTGAGCGCCTGCACGCGCAGCTCGGCCGCGAGCGACCGCCGGCCCCAGCCGCGCCCGCCGGCGGACAGGGCCTCCTGGTAGGCGGCGGCCGACTCCGGGTAGCGGCGCTCGGCCATGAGCTGCCCCGCCCGCGTGAAGGCCTCCTCGGCCCGGCCGGCCGCGGCCGCCCGGAGCGCCCGCTCCCCCTCGCGAACCACTCGCTCCACCTCCGCCACCGTGGCCGCCCCCACCCAGCGAACCGCCACCCGCTCCGCGTCCGGATCGATGACCAGCAGGGACGGCCAGGCATCGATGGGGAACTGCTCGACGAAGGGAGCGTTGGCGGGGAGCTCGGTGTTCACCTCCAGCCGGACCACGCGCCGGGTGAGACCCGCCAGGGCTGGATCGCGGAGGACGAACCCCTGCATGAAGCGGCAGGACGGGCACCACGGAGCCCAGACGTCGACCAGGATGGGGACGTGCCGCTCCCGCGCCCGCGCCAGCGCCCGGGGGTAGTCGTCGGCCAGGTCGTCGGGACCGTGGGCCGCGAGGGCCGCGGGCGTCGCGGCCAGCGCTGCCAGGAGCAGGGCGGAGGCGGTGGTCATGCGCCGGGGAGTCTAGCGTCCCCGGGGCTCCCCGACGAGCGCCTCGGGGAGGCGGTGCCGGGCTCCGGGAGCGCCGGGGGGGGGCCCGGGCCGCTATCCCTTCCGGTGCAGCTCGAAGCGCGCCGTGCTCTCCGCCTCGCCTTCCCGGTAGGTCCACTCCTGCACCTGGTGGTCGCGGTCGGGCAGGGTGATGACCAGCCGCTGCATCCTCCCCGGGTGCGCGCCGAGGTTGGTGCCGTCCACGAACTCGAACACCAGGGTCTTGCCGTCCTCGCTGGGCCGGGCCCGGAAGCGGGGCTGGTTCTGGGCGGCGCAGTAGTGCGTGGCCATGAGGGTGCCGTCGTCCTCGTGGAAGAGCGTGACCATCTCGTGGGGCGTGCCCGGGTCGGTGGTGAGCATCACCGCCGATCCGCCCGAGACCACGCGGAAGGTGGCGCGGGTGGCCATGGCGCGCCGGCTCCCCTGGCGAGCCACGCCCACCCAGCTGCCGGACAGCGCCTGGAGCGCCTGGAACCCCGAGTCGCCCTCGGCCCGGGCCGGGCCGGCCAGGGGGATGGCGAGAACCGCAACGGCGAGCAGGTATCGTCTCATGTCGACTCCTCGCTTGGTGGGTGGGGTTTCTAGGCGGCGCACGACGCCGGCGCCAGCCCAGGCGGACCCGGCCTGCGGGTGGCCGGCGGGAGGCACGAGGGTCTGCTCCCCGCCGCTGGCCGGCACCAAGTGCGGCGACTCGTCCCGTTCGCGGCCCAGGGGACCGGCGCCGACTCCGGGGCCGCGGGCCCGCCCTCCCGCGGGGCGCGTGCGGCGTCGCACGCCGGCCGGTGTCCGCCCGGCCTCCCCTCGCTCGCCAGAGCCGATCTCCTGTGACCCGTCGTGAATGAAGGCCGGCCGGGCCCCTGCCGGGTCCCACCCGGGTGCCAGAGGCTTGGCCGCCCGGACGGCTCCCGGCCCCGCCAGCCAGGAGGCCTTGCGTCCGCGCCGGACTTGGGCTTGAACATCGGGCGCGGGCAGGCGGGTGCCTGGCGCCCGGGGGAGAGGACGGCAAGCGGATGGCGCGACAGGAAGCGGCAGCGGAGGGCGGCGGATCCGCGGCGGTTCACGCCCGCCGCGGGGACGGGCGGACGGTGTTCCCCGTGCTCGCGGCGGTGAGCTTCTGCCACTTCCTGAACGACATGCTGCAGTCGGTCATCCCCGCCGTCTACCCCATCCTCAAGGCGGCCTACGCCCTCGACTTCGGGCAGATCGGGCTCATCACCCTGGCCGCCCAGCTCACCGCCTCGCTGCTCCAGCCGGTGGTGGGCCTGTACACCGATCGCCGCCCGCTGCCCTGGTCGCTGGCCGTCGGCATGTGCTTCACCTTCGCCGGGCTGGCGCTGCTCTCGGTGGCCCCGAGCTTCCCCTTCGTCCTGGGGGCGGTGGCCTGCGTGGGACTCGGGTCGGCGGTGTTCCACCCGGAGTCGTCGCGGGTGGCCCGGATGGCCTCGGGCGGGCGCTACGGCCTGGCGCAGTCGGTCTTCCAGGTGGGCGGCAACGCCGGCTCGGCGCTGGGACCGCTCCTGGCGGCGCTCCTCATCCTTCCCTTCGGGCAGCGCAGCCTGGCCTGGTTCTCGCCGGTGGCCCTGGCCGCGGCGCTGGTGCTGGCCGGGGTGGGGCGCTGGTACGCCGGGCGGCGCGGCGGCGGGGCCGCGGCCATTTCCTCGGCGGCCGCACTGCCGCGGGGGCGGGTGGCCGGCGCCACGGCGGTGCTGGTGGCGCTGGTGATCTCCAAGTACCTGTACCTCTCCAGCCTCACCAGTTTCTACACCTTCTTCCTCATCGCCCGCTTCCACGTCCCGGTCCGGACCGCCCAGATGCTGCTCTTCCTCTTCCTGGGCTCGGTCGCCGCAGGCACGCTCGCCGGCGGTCCCATCGGCGACCGCGTCGGGCGCCGCGCCGTCATCTGGGTCTCCATCCTCGGGGTGCTGCCGTTCACGCTCCTCATGCCCTTCGCCGACCTCTTCTGGACCGCGGTGCTGAGCGTGATCATCGGCCTGGTGCTCTCCTCGGCCTTCTCCGCCATCGTGGTGTACGCGCAGGAGCTCATGCCCGGCCGCGTGGGCACGGTGGCCGGGCTCTTCTTCGGGCTGGCCTTCGGGGTGGGCGGCCTGGGGGCGGCGCTGCTCGGCCGGATGGCCGATCGGATGGGCATCGAGGCGGTCTACCGCACCTGCGCCTTCCTGCCGGCCATCGGCCTCCTCACCGCCCTGCTGCCCACGATCGAGCCGGCGCCGGTGCGGGCCGCGGGCAGGTGAGGCGCACGGGAGGTCGACCCCGGCCAGGTCGCAGCGGAGCGCGCTCGGCGCCGGCCACCCTCGCGGCTCACAGCCGCCGGGCCCAGGCCACCCCCAGCACCACGTCGGGCGAGTTGGAGTTGTAGAACCACCTCGGCCCGGGATCCCCGTGGACCCGTCCACCGGGCGTGAAGTCCTCGCAGAAGAAGACGGTCGCCTCCCCGAGGCGCAGCCCGCCGGAGATCTGGTTGTAGGGCTTGAAGAGCGTGTAGTAGGCGGTCGCCTCCGGCTCCTCGGTGCCCGGCGGGAGCGACCAGCCGCCCTGGAACAGCGAGGAGGAGAGCCGGTCCTCGAGGAGCAGGGCCACCAGCCGGTGCAGCCGGGCCACCAGGGACAGATCGAGCCCCCACTGCACCGGTTCGACCCGGAGGGGAAAGCCGTGGGGCAGGGGCGAGACGTAGCGCAGCGCACCCATGCCGTGGAAGGTGAACCAGGGCGTGGGCGCCAGGGTGGTGGCCAGGCCCAGGCCGGCATCGACGCCCTCCGAGCCGCCCATCACCGCCAGCCGGCCGGTGGGCAGCTTGAGGTCGCCGCGGGCCGCCACCGCCCAGCCGGGCTCGCCGTCGGGGCGGGCCCCGCCCTCGAGCAGCGTGGCCTGGGTGCGGAGGGCCAGGTCGGAGAGGGCCGGCTGGGCGTGGTCGATGCGCGCCAGCGTGGGCCCGCCGTCCTCGGAGAGCCGGATGTGGACGGCGTCCGGGGGGTAGCGATCGCGCAGGAAGCTCCAGGCGCCGATCAGGCGGTGCCACCGCTCGATGGGGGTGTCGGTCCAGCCGCCCCACCGCTCCATGAGCCGAAGGTCTGCCGCGGTCCGCACCCGGGAGAGCCAGGCCTGCCCGCCCAGCCGCGACCAGGGCAGGGTGGCCGAGAGCTGGAGCACGTCGGTCTGCGCGTCCTGCTGGACCTGCACCGCGTGTCCGTCCTTGGTGAACGTGCTCGGCACCGACCAGTCGTTGGCCAGCCACCAGCGGACGTCCAGCGAGGCCGCGTCCCCCCGGCGGGCGTCGGCCAGGGGCATCTCCAGGAAGAGCCCGCGGAAGATGCCCGGCGTGCCCACCGAGAGCGGCGCGTCGGAGACCGCCCCGGCCGCTCGCGCGCCGGCCAGGGCGAGGAGCGCTGCGGCGAGGCGCGTCCGGAGCATCGCCCTCGAATCCCCCGGGCCCTACTCCAAGACCCGCACCGGCATCACCATGGCGTTCATGCCCGCGAACTGGAGGCGACGCTGGAGCTGGTAGGCGGTCTCGTTGTGGAGGAGCCGCTGGAACATCCGCTCCTTCTGGAACACCAGCTTGCCGGCGAAGAACACGGCCCGGGGGAACTCCTTGGCCACCTCGCGACAGACCGCCTCGGCCGTGGCCACCGCCTCGGTGCCCACCTCCATGCGGAAGTCGGCGGCCAGGTGCAGCCGGTGCGCCAGGTCCACGTACTGCTTGAGCGAGGCCTCGGTCCGCTGCCGGACGTGGTCGACCTCCTCGATCCCCTTCATGGTGGCGGAGTCGATGACTCCCACCGACACGAAGAGGAAGTTCTTGAAGAACCCGGGGAAGACGCGCTGCACGGTGAGGATGGCGTGCACGCCCAGCCCGGCGTAGCCGCCCACCAGCATCACCGCCGTGGGCGCCTTCTTGTCGATCTCGGGGTGCGCGGCGCTGGTCGGGCCGGGGAGGGCGCCCAGGATCTCGTCCAGCCGCTTGAGGCTGGCGGCCACGCTGCGGTAGTGGCGGCGGATGAGGAAGCAGAGCCCGACCAGGAGGCTGGTCACCACGATGGTGACCCAGCCGCCCTGCTGGCCCTTCTCGTAGACCGTGCCGGCCAGGATGGCGAGGCAGAGGACCAGGGCCACCCCGTGGACGGCCAGGCCGCGCCGCAGGCCCGGACCGCGCTGCCGCACCCAGTAGCGGAGCATGGCCAGCTGCGAGAGCGAGAAGGTGACGAAGACGTTGATGGAGTACATCGTCACCAGATGGGTGATGTCGCCGCCGGTGGCCAGGAGCGTCACCAGCGAGGCCCCGCCCATGAGCAGGACGCCGTCCTGCATGCTGAGCCGCTCGGAGAGCTGGCCGAAGCGGCGCGGCAGCCACGAGTCGTGGGCCATGTTGGCCATGACCCGCGGGCCATCGATGAAGCCGGCCTGGGCGGCCACGAAGAGCAGGGCCGCCTCGCCGAGCAGGGTGGCCACCACGAACACCTGGCCCAGGGGCAGGCCGCCGGGGTGGAAGGCGCTGGCGAAGTTCTCCAGCAGCACCGCGTTCATCGTCTTCCCCTCGGTGGGCGACGCGCGGTAGAGCAGGTAGCAGACCAGGATCCCGCCGGCGGTCACCGAGAGCGAGATGGCCATGTAGGTCATGGTCCGGCGCGCGGTGGCCACCTTCGGCTCGCGCATGATCTGGATGCCGTTGGAGACCGCCTCGATGCCGGTGTAGGTGCCGGCGCCCATGGAGTAGGCGCGAACGAAGACGGCGAAGAGCCCCACCGCCCCCACCTGCGCCAGGCCGGCGCGGAACCCGCTCGTCACCTCACCCGCGACCCGCGGCACCTCGGTGAGGTGGGACCCGATGCCGCCGAAGATGAGCAGGGCGTGGGTGACCACGAAGAAGGCGAAGATGGGGGCCAGGACCGAGACCGACTCCTTCACCCCGCGGAGGTTCAGGACCACCAGCAACAGGATGGCGAGGGCCTCCAGCGGCAGCTTCCAGCCGGCCAGGGCCGGCGAGAGGAAGCTGAAGATGGCGTCGCCGCCGCTGGCGATGGAGACCGAGATGGTGAGGACGTAGTCGACCAGCAGGGCCGAGCCGGAGACCACGCCCACCGACGGGCCGAGGAGCTGGGTGGCGACCACGTAGCCACCGCCCCCGAAGGGGAAGCGCTTGATGATCTGCGAGTAGGCGAGGGAGATGACGAGGACGGTGACCGCGGTGGCCAGGCCCAGCGCGACCGCCAGGTAGGTGTGCGAGCCCAGCGCCCGGAAGGCCTCGTCGGGGCCGTACGACGACGAGGAGAGCCCGTCCGCCCCCAGCCCCACCCAGGCCAGGACGGCGATGAGCGCGATGCTGTGGTAGGTACGCGGGTCCTCGATGTCGCGCGGCGCACCGAGGAGGATGTGCCGCAGGCGCGAGCGGGTCGGCTCGTCCGGCGAGGCTCCCCGGTCCGCCGCCGGTTCTCCTTGCTCCCCGGAGGAGCGCTGGCCGCTCGGGGCCGGCTGCTTCTCGCTCATATCTCCATCCCTGCCGGGATGCG
>Ga0335069_10010439_pt1 | contig 13158 bp, 15 predicted proteins | sample Lox_Sample_11_FD_206714 | JGI IMG/M metagenome (GOLD analysis project Ga0335069, IMG submission 206714) | Soil microbial communities from Loxahatchee National Wildlife Refuge, Florida, United States - Lox_Sample_1.1 | ecosystem: Environmental > Terrestrial > Soil > Wetlands | place: USA... | reverse complement strand
GGGGCAGCCCCTCGGCGTCCCCGGTATTGATGAAGGCGTAGGATTCCATCTGCCGGCAAAGATTTTGAAATATATAAGCGGACAGGCCCTTTACCGTCAAGTCCGCCACCTCAAGGCACACCCCGAAGGTGGAAGGGTCCAGCGGCGTTCCCGCCGTATAGGCGGCCAACCGTCCGCCCAAAAGCACCACCCAGGCCTTCAATCCCCAGGCTTCGCCCTGGGTGAGCGCCCGCAAGTGGGCCTTTTGGGAGGCGAGCAGCATTTTCTCCCCGATGCCGCCCTTGAGCGCGGGCAGCCGCTGGGTTTTCCACAACTCAAAAAGCTCACCGCAGGAGGCCAGGTCCGTCCGCCGGTAGGGCCGAAAGACGAGGGCTTGGTGCTTGACCAGGTGGTTGACCTCGGCGCGCTTGGCCCGGTAGGGGTCGCCGGCCAGAGCCGCGAGCTTGGACTGATCGTAAAGATATTCCTCCAAGGTCCGCCGGGCGGGATACCCCCAGCCTTGGGCCTCTTGGGCCTGGGCTTCGCTTAAGCCCTCCACCCGGGAAACGCCCTTGCCCGGGCCGTTGACGGCTTTCATATAAGCGAAGGCCTCCCCCAGGGATTGCTTCGTGAAGGGCCGGGGCGGGGTGGGCAGATAAACGTATTTACCGTAGAGGGCGAGGATAAAAAGGTTCTTGCCCAGCGAGGTTTCGGCGTAAAGAAACTCGTCCTGCCACATCAAAAACGAGGGCAGGGACGCGGTCAGGAAAGGGCTGGGATAAAGGGACTGGAATTTTTCCGGGTCCCCCTCTAAAGGGGCCACCTGGTCAAAAAAATCGGCTTGGGGAAGCGGGACAAGGCTCATGAATCCGGTTTCAGGTTTTGGGTTTTAGGTTCCAAACCGGGTGGTTGCCCGTCGGGAAAATCCCCGACGGGCGACCCCGGGCGCCAACACCAAGAAGGGTGAACTCGCGGCTGCTTTACTGTCCGGTCAGGACCCGGGCGATCTCGCGCCTCAGGCCGTAGCTCAAGCGGTGCGCCCGGGAGGGCGGCCGGTAATTGGCCAGGTACTGGGGCAGGTCGTCCAGGGTCACCACGCCATTGGCGTGGTTGACCACCGCCGAGGCGTCGCCTTGGGGATGGGCGAACACCACCACGCCCTGGATCCAGATTTGGGAGCACTCATGGGCCCAGCGGGAACCCAAATTGGTTTCCAGGTAGCTGCGCAGGTGATAGATCTGGGTGGCCACCTGCTTGAGGGGGTTATAGAAGCCCCGCTTATAGCGTGAGCGGGTTTTCCGGGCCCGCTTGTGCAGGGTCCATTCCCGGTCCAGCGTTTCACCGGCGATGCGGCCGCGCAGGTACTTGGTCTCAATGACGAACATGGTGTTGTGGGTGATGAGCAGGTGATCCAGTTCCCGGGTGCGGTCCCCGGACTCGAACTGCACCGAGTGCAGGACCCGGGCGTCCATCTGCAGGTTGTCGAGCGCCTTGGCCACCATGGCCTCGCCCTCGCTGCCCTCGCCCACGATGCGGCCCCGGTGCCGGGCGATGCCCAAGCTGTAAACCGTGCCGGCCACGAAGGCCAGGCCCACCAGGAGCCTCAACCACCACCAATGCAGGAACCAGAAGGAGAGAATGGCGCCCAGCGCGCAAAGGGCGGTGATGCTCCACCAATAATGAACCCAACGCATCGCGCGGGGCGGCCTTAAGGCCTGTAGCGTCGCGACCATAAAATTAAACCTTTCCGAGCGACAGCGGACGCGCCTCCACGACTTCTTCCTGAAAATCGGTGATCCATTCGGGATGTTGATGGATTAAAGAAGAAATGTCGGCGCTTTCCAAGTATCGCTGCATCCAATCGAGATAGTGGTCCAACTTGGCGGCGATTTCGGGCCGCCTTAAGGCCGGACATTTGGTGTCCGCGCCCATCAGCACTTGACGGCGGTCCTGGCTCCACATCACCGCCGCGGGGTACATCGAACAATCCAGGGGACGGACCGGATAAATCCGGCACGTGTGATCCCCGGGGTTAAAAAAAGTGCACGCGAATCCGTGACCGCATTCCACCACTTCGGCTTTGGAGGCCCCGGCGGCGCGGAAAGCGCGGCCATCCTCCCCCAGGGCTTCCACCTGGGCCCGTTCCTCAGGAAAAAAGAAAGGCGACAGGGAAGCTTGCTTCTCCGGAAACCGGCAACAAACCGGACACTCCAGGCACACCTCGCTGGGAATCAACTGGGGCAATTGCGGTTGCATGCTTCCTTATAAAATACCAAAGTCATGGCCCGAAAGGGGGGATATTCGCCCGGGAGGAGGGAAAAGGAGGCCGGCCATCGGATGCGTCGCGTACCGCTCAGAGGTTGTAGATGCCCACGCCGACCGTGATGAGCCCGCCGATGATGAGCACCGGCGCCAAGGACATGGATCCCACGGCCAAAAACATATAGCCGGCCACCAAAACGCCGACTCCCACGCCCAGCGTGACTTTGCCGGCGGCTTTCAGTTTGGGTTCCACAGTCTGTTTTTCGTTGGGCATAGGGTTCCTTAAAGAGGGCCTTATTGTAGCAAAACCTGCGTTAAAACAAGGATATTTACCGCCAAGACACCAGGCCCGGTAAGAAAAGAAAATGAAAAAACCGTCTAAAAATAATCACTTTTAATTCATCCATGGACCCGAGCCTCGGGCGTTTCAGGGCCTGGAAATCACTGTCTGGCCGCCCAGGTAGGGCCGGAGGACCTCGGGGATTTCCACCGAACCGTCCGCTTTCTGGTAATTCTCCAAAATGGCCAGCCAGGTGCGGCCCACGGCCAGCCCCGAGCCATTAAGGGTATGGACCAGCTCGGGTTTTCCCCCGCCTTCGCGCTTGAACTTGATGCCGCCGCGCCTGGCCTGGAAGTCCGTGCAGTTGCTGCAGCTGGAAATTTCCCGGTAGGTGTTTTGGCTGGGCAGCCAGACCTCCAAGTCATAGGTCTTGGTGGAGGCGAAGCTCTTGTCGCCGGTGGCCAGGGCCACCACCCGGTAGGGCAGGCCTAATTTTTTAAGGATGTCCTCGGCGTCAGCGGTGAGGGCTTCCAGCGCCTCCATGCTTTTCTCGGGCTCCACGAATTGGAAGAGTTCCACCTTGTTGAATTGGTGCAGGCGGATCAGGCCCTTGGTGTCCTTGCCGTAGCTTCCGGCTTCCCGGCGATAGCAGGGCGAGAAGGCCGCGTATTTTTTCGGCAGCGACCCGGCGGGCAGGGTCTCGCCGCGGTGCAGGTTGGCCAGCGACACTTCGGCGGTGGGGATGAGGTACAAGTTGTCTTTTTCCACCGCGAAGGCCTGCTCGATGAATTTGGGGAACTGGCCGGACATTTCCATCGACTCATAGGCCACCAAGTGGGGGACGACCAGTTCCTGGTAGCCCTTGGACGCGTGGTGGTCCAGCATGAAGTTGACCAGGGCCCGCTCCAGCTTGGCGCCCAGGTTCCAGAGGGTGAAGAAGCGCGCGCCGGAAATCTTGGCGGCCTTCTCGAAATCCAAAATGCCCAACCCCACGCCCAGCTCGTCGTGGGTCTTGGGCTTGAAGTCGAATTGTTTCGGCTCGCCCACCCGGCGCACTTCCTGGTTGGCTTCCTCGCCGCCCACGGGCACCGAGGGGTGGGGCAGGTTGCAGACCTGCAGTTCCACGTCCCGGAAGTCCTTCTCCACGGCGGCGATCTCGCCGTCCATCTGCTTGATCTCGTCCGAAAGTTCCTTGAGTTTGGACTGGTACTGGGAAATGTCCTTGCCTTCCTTTTTCATCCGGCCCATTTCCTCGGAAGCCTGGTTCAGGCGGGCCTTGCGCTTGTCCACCGACACCATCAGGTCGCGGCGGCGGCGTTCCAGGTCCAGGTAAAGGGAAAGGTCCACCTTGGAGCGGCAGTTTTCCAGGGCTTGGCGGACTTCGGCTTCGTGTTCGCGCACGTATTTAGGGTCGAGCATGGGTTCCTTCGCTTCAAAAAGATTCGGGGATTGTAAGGCTTTCGGGGCTTCCCGTTCAGAGTTTTCTCAACACCGAGTCCACTTTTTCGATCGGCAATTGGGCCTTGTCCTTGCGCTCGTCCAATTTGATGACCGTATAGACCCTTTGGGCGCCCCGGGCGAGGGGGATGCGGTGGAGCTGGGCGGCGAGCTTAAAAAGGTCCCCGGCCTTGCCGGTCAGGATGGTGCCCATGCCGTTGAGCTCGTAACGCACCTTCTTTTGTTTGCGCAGGAACTTGAAGATTTCCGCGATATAGGGACTGACGGAGGTCTTCCCGGTGCCCAGGGGCACCACGCTGATTTCCATCATGGCCATGGCCGTCTCCTTTGCCGAAAGCTTTTGAAGGGCCCCAGTATATCCAAGGAAAAGCCCTTTTAATAGGAGGCGATGGGTTTGGGGCGGGGTGGGGAGTAAAATAAGTAAAAGCCCCTCAAAGGACCCACCATGATCATCGGCATCCCGAAGGAAATTAAAGACCATGAGTACCGGGTGGCGGCCGTGCCCGGCGGCGTGGAAGAAATGACGCACGCGGGTCACCGGGTGTTTGTGGAAAAGGGCGCGGGGACGGGGTCGGGGATCAGCGACCGCGATTTTCACCAAGCGGGGGCCCGGTTGGTGGGCCGGAAGGAACTTTTTAGCCGGGCCGAGATGATCCTCAAGGTGAAGGAGCCCCAGCCCTCGGAGATCCGCTTGTTACGCAAGGGCCAGATCGTTTTCGGTTATTTCCATTTCGCGGCCTCGAAGGAATTGACCCGCGCCATCCAAAAATCCAAGGTGACGGCCCTGGCCTACGAGACCCTCCGGCTTCCCTCGGGCGAGCATCCCCTGCTGACGCCCATGAGCGAGGTGGCGGGCAAGATGGCCGTGCAGGAAGGCGCCAAATATTTGGAGCGCTCCATGGGCGGCAAGGGGATCCTTTTGGGCGGCGTGGCGGGCGTGAAGCCGGCCCGGGTGGTCATCGTGGGCGGCGGGGTGGTGGGGCTCAACTCGGCCAAGGCCGCCGCGGGGCTGGGGGCCTCCGTCACGGTGTTGGACGTGAACGCGGTCAGGCTCCGGCATTTGGAAGAAATCCTGCCCAAGAACGTGACCACCCTGGTGTCGAACCGGCGGGTGGTGCGCGAGGAAACCGCCAAGGCGGATCTTTTGATCGGCGCGGTTTACGTGGAAGGGGCCCGGGCGCCCTCGGTGGTGAGCGAGGCCATGGTCAAGGGCATGAAGCCGGGGTCGGTGATCGTGGACGTGGCCATCGACCAAGGCGGTTGCGTGGCCACGGCCCGGCCCACCAGCCACAGCCGCCCCGTCTACGTGAAGTGGGGGGTGGTGCATTATTGCGTCACCAACATCCCGGGGGCGGTGGGCATCACCTCCACCTACGCGCTGACCAACGCCACCTTGCCCTACGCGCTTAAGATCGCCCGTGGGGGGGTCCGGCGCGCGGTGCAAGAAAACGAGGATATCCGCCATGGGCTCAATATCGACCATGGAGCCTTGGTGCATCCGGCGCTTTTGGCACTTTACGGCGCTTAGCGGCGTCCAAAGGATGGCCGGAGTCCCAACTTTCCTTGTTCTCTTGGGGAAAAATCAGCTATCATGACGGAAGTTTTGAGCCCATCAACCGACCTTAAGGAACCAATAAACCCCATGAAATCTATCCACCGGGATAGAGCCTGCCTTTTCAGCCTCTTCGCGGGACTCCTCCTTCTTTTTACACCCTCGGGCCTTTGGGCCGACGACACGGATGATATCAGCCAGTTCCTTTATGGCCGCACCTACTTCGGGCTTTTGGGGACTTCGGTTTCCTTCAGCGGCAGTGGCTTCGGCAAGACCGCCCTTTTAAGCGGCGCTCCCTATGAGGCGGACCTGGCCCCTTCCCTCGGGCAAAATTTCGGATGGGGGGCCTACCTGGGCCGGCGCGAAGGGTTCTACGCCGTCGAGGTGAGTTTTTGGCAATCCGTCCACCAGGCTTCCTGGAACGGCAGCTACCCGGTGAGCTGGAGCGGATCCACCCCCTATGGCCAGACCCTGAAGGGCTCGGCCACGCTCAACAGCGTCAACATCGACTTCAAGCGCTACTTCCTGACCGACATCCCCTTCCAGCCCTTCGTGGGGTTGGGTGTCAATATCCCCTGGCTGACCTCGCAGGACACCTCCAGCAACGGGGACAAGGTGGGGAACACGACTTTTGAGGGCGTGGGCTTCGACCTGGGGATCGGCGCCGAATATTACTTCAACACCACTTTTTCCATCGAGGGCGGTTTTTACCAAAAATGGTCGGGTTTTGGCCAATATAAGGGCGTGAACAACGTCGACGAGCAGGTTCAAAACGCCTTGGGAAACCCTTCGAGCTTTACGACTTCAAGCCTGGATTTTTATATCGGCACGTCCTTCGGTTTTATTTGATTTATGTTATGATGGCCCGCATCAAGCGGCCCAAAGTCCAAGCGGGAGGTCGATAAGCGCATGAATTTAAGTCCAATCATGAAGCCATGGGTTTTGGCGGCGGGCCTTTTGACTTTGGCGGCGGGGATGTCCCCCCTTTGGGCGGAGGACCTGGACGCGGTTCCCGGGGATTTCATTCATGAGCGCAACTATGTGGGCTTCCTGGCGGCTTACGGCTCCATTGACCGCAACGACGACTTCAACGGCCTCTTAAGCTTGAACCGGTTTGTCAGCTCGAACTTAGTGGAAGCCGACGGCATTCCCTCCTTCGCCACGGGTTATGGGTTTGGAGTGCTTTTGGGCCACCGGGAAGGGTCTTACGCGGGCGAACTGAGCTTTATCCAGACCTATCATACGGCTTCCTTCACGGGTGGAACGGCTTTCACGGGCCAGAACACGGCCATCTACCACTTGATCAATTTCGACCTCAAGCGCTACTTTTTCGAAAAGTTCCCGGCCCAGCCTTTCGTCTCCCTGGGGTTCAACTATACTTGGATCGACATCAACGATGCCTCGGCCTTGGTGGACTTGAGCGCCGGAAAGATCGACGGCGAAAGCACCCTGACTTTGGACGGTTTCGGCCTCAATGTGGGCGCGGGGCTCGAGATTTACTTGGGCGAGGGGTTTTCCTTGGTGGGGGGCGCTTACGAGCGTTTCACCGGCTATTCGGGCGTCACGGGCATCGAGCGGTCCTCCGAAACCCCGCAGACGAACTCGGCTTCCAGTTTCAGCTTGAATTCCACCGGGCTTAATTTCACCGTTGGGACGACGATCGCGATTAATTAACGCCCCCCAAGGGTGAACGAGGGTCTAAGTGAAACGTTTGGCAGCGACTTTGGTTTTAACCGCGCTTTTGGCCCTGCTCCTGGTGGCAGGATTGGCTTGTAAAGTCGACACTCCCGCGGCTCCCCGGAATTTTGGCAGCGCTTTGGCAACTATTGTGGCGGGGAACCCTTCCTTGACGCCGACATTGACTCCCACGGATACGCCCACCAGCACGCCGACGCCGACATTGACCCCCACGCCGACCCTTACGCCGACGCAGACCCCCTAAGAGCCATTGAAACGTTGAGTTTTTAAAAAAAGCGGTGTTATAATCAACTTCATCACGGCGGTTAAGAGGTCAACCCTTGAAACGAATCTTGGTCTTCTCGCTCTTTTTACTGGTCCTTCTCTCCGCTTTGTTCCTCAATGTGGCTTGCCAAAGTAGCAATTCAAATTTGAGTATCGGCGATATCGCTGGCTCCATCGCGGAGAACCAACCCACCGCGACCACGACCCCCTGACGGGTTTTCGGGGCCCTGAAACTCTTCTGGCTGTTTTTCCTGTAGCTGTTCGACCCCTCTCACGGAAGCCTGTGCATTTTTTTACAGCGGGTAACGATTAAAGGATGTCATTAGTGAAAGCCTTCAACTGGAAACTAGGCCTTTGGATGATGGGCGCGCTTTTCGCCTTGTTGTCGCCCCTGGCCCCGGCGGCCCGCGCCGGCCAGGAAATTTTCCTCTCGGTTTCCCCCGACACCCGCTACCGGGTGGTGGTCCACCAGGAAATCCTGCGCCGGGTGGACGATCAGATCTTCTTCCGCTATCCCATCGAGGTGGTGGACGTCCGTCGCCACACCCATTTCAAGATCCAAACCGGCAGCGCCCCCTTTATCCAAGAAACCGCCAGCGGGACCTTCGGGGTGGATTGGCAACTGATCCGTTTCGCGTGGGACACCAAAAGCCAGGAATTCTTCTTTCAACTCCAGGTCATTGAGGGGCTTTGGCGCACCTACGCGGTCAACATCCCGCGGGAGACCTCCACCGACATCACGCCGCTTTTGGAAGCCGGCATCCAGGACCAGTTCGACAAGGACCATCCGGGTTGCGGCACGCCCGAGACCCGTTTCGTCCAATGGGTGAAGCCCCACTTGGCCCTTTTCAAGCTCGTTTCCACCTGCGGCAAAGACAAACCCATCCCCAATTCCAAGTTCTCCGAATTGTCCTATCAGGCGCTTTTTGACACCCAAAAGGGCAAGGTGGTTTCCGACTGCCTCAATTGCGCCGATCCCAAGGCCCTCAAGCAATTCAACCGTTATTGGCTTTCCACCCAGGTGACGCCCACCCCCACCCCGGATGAGACCCCCGGGGCCGAATAAGCCTTTTTTCTGGGTTTATGAAAGGCCGTCTTTTCCCCTTCAGCTTTGTGTGCCCGAGCCGTTAGGGATTGCATGAGCGATTTATCCTCCATCGGCGGCTTTGACCCCGGGTCCCTTTTTTCCACCAACCCCACGGGTCTTTCCTTTCCCAGCGGGGCAAGTGCCCTCTCTGGGGCTAGTGCCCTCAGCGGGGCAAGCGCCTTCAATTCCTTGGTGGATCAGATGATGTCCAACGCCACCGCCCGCACGCCCCAAAACGCCCAATTAGCCTTGGCCCAGGCCAAGATGGCCGACAGCCAAGTCCTTTCGGGAATGTTCGCGGACCCAGCGACTTCCTTGTTGGGTTCAGGTTTGACGGGATTGGGAGGGGAAAACCTCTTCGCTTTGCCGGCTTGGACCTACCAAGCCGCCAGCCTCTCGGGCGATCCGAAGATGGAAGCGCTCCTCAATCTCTACACCCAAGAAGCGTCGCTGGTCCAATCCCAGCTTTTGGGCGGGGGATCTTCCTTTAACGGGCTCTTCTAAGGCCCGCTTTCCCCCTATTTGTTTTGGGTATAGGCCGATTCGGGGGACTTGAAGTTCTCCATTGAAAGATCCCCTTGGCGGTTGGAAAAGGGCTGCGCCAGAAGATTGGGCAGGGCCGACAGCGAGGGCGGCTCAAAACCCTCCACCCCCACCGAAATGTTCCGCGCCTCGTCCTCCCTTTTGTCTAAATAAGTCCCAAAGATCCAATCCCACCAGGTGAAAATAAACCCGAAATTGCGGTTGGCTTGGGCGCGGTCCCTCGAATGGTGGACCCGGTGCGAGGCGGGCGTGACCAAGAAGATCCCCAAGATTTTTTGAAGCCCGGGGGACAGGCGCAGGTTGGCGTGGCCGAAAAGAAGCGCCGCGGTGTAAAGAACCTCGAACCACAGCACGCCCAAGGTCGGACATCCCAGGGCCAGGATGACCAGGAACCGCACGAGCATCGAAAAGGCCGTTTCCAGCAAATGGAACCGCAGCCCCGTGGAGACGTCCAAGTCCAAGTCCGTATGGTGGACCCGGTGGCATTTCCAAAGCGGGGGGACGGCGTGCAGGGCCCGGTGCCCGTAGTAAAGCGCCCAGTCCAGCGCCAGGATCGTCCAGGGGACACTGAGCCATAGCGGCACTTCCACTTGGTTGAAGAGCCCGAAACGGTGGTCCGCCACCCACCAGGCGAAGGACAAAGCGGCCAGGGGCAAGAAGGTGCGGATGAGGATGGCGCCCGCGAAGGCGAGCCCCAAATGGTTCAACCAACGCTCTTCCCGGTCTTGGTTCAAGGGAACCCATTGGTTTTTGGCCTCAAGAAAACCAAGGGCCAGGAAGGCCAACAAGAAGAAAAAAAGGCGGATGGGCATTTCCAACGCGGGATAGGCCATGGGCTCTCCTTGGAAGCGGGCTTTAATTAGTTTACCAAAACCGCCGGTGAAATAGGGAGGGCCGCCCAATTTACCCGCCGGTTTTACGCCTGGCCGGGGTAAAGTAGGGCCATGTTCCAAAAGGACTATTGGGAAAGAAAATCGCTTGGGAAGCGGCGCCACCCCTCCCACCCGGTGGTGCGGGACTACGCGGTGCCCAAGCTCGACTGGGTGTTTCAGTCCCTCGCCCTGGACCCGGGGGCCCGGATCCTGGACGTGGGGGCGGGCAATGGTTTTTTTTCCCATTACCTCGAGCGTTTCGGCCCCACCACGGCCGTGGATTTTTCGGGGCAAATGATGGCCTTGAATCCCGCGCCCCGCAAAGCCCTGATGCGGGCCGAGAATTTGGCCTTCGGGGATTTCGCCTTTGACCTGGTTTTTTGCCACGCGCTGTTGCACCACGTGGAGGACCTCTCCCAGGTGATCCGTGAAATGAAGCGGGTGTCCCGCCGCTATGTGGTGGTGATGGAACCCAATCCCCGCAATCCCCTGATGTGGCTTTTCTCCGCGCTGGTGCCCGAGGAACGCAAGGCCCTGGCTTTTAAGGGAAACTTCCTGGGAAAGGCCCTGGAAGCCCAGAACCTGGAAGTGGTGGATTCCTGCGCCTTCGGCCTTTTGGTGCCCAATCAGACGCCCGCCTTCTTACGGCCCCTCTTGAACTTTTTTAATTTTCCCCAGCCTTGGGGGATGACCCAAATTTGGGTGGCGAGGCGGAAAAGTTAAAGGCCCTCAATAACTGGGCGGGTCGGGGGGAAGAACCCGTTTTTTGCGAAGCCGCGCCAGGAAAAAACCTTCCATGACCCCGTCGGGCAAGACCCGCAGGGTCCGCCGGAGGGAAGGGTCGAAAACCTTGTCTTCCCATTGGGAAAGCCCCGGCATCCAGTTGGGGAATCCGGAAGCGAGGGGTAAAATCTCAAAATCCCCCGGATAGGCCTCCAGCGCCCATTGCAGGACACCCTCGTTTTCCTCGGGCGAAAAGGTGCAGGTGGAATAAACCATCGTGCCCCCGATTTTCAATGAACGCAGCGCGGATTTTAAAAGCCGCCGCTGGTCTTTGGCCATTTTGCGGTTGGTGTCTTCCTTCCAATAGCCGTAAGTGGAAGAGTCGCCGGCTTGGAAGCGCCCCTCGGCGCTGCAGGGCGCGTCCAGCAGCACCCGGTCGAACCCTTCGGGATAATCCTTCCAGACCAGCCCCCCGTCCCCCGCGGGCAGGACTTCCACGATCGAACAGCCCTGCCGCTCGACGTTGGCCTTGAGTTTCTCCACTCGGATGGGATTGTTGTCGTTGGCCACGATTTGGCCCCGGTTATTCATCAAGGCGGCCAATTGGGTGGTTTTGCTGCCCGGGGCGGCGGTGAGGTCCAACACCTTTTCGCCTTCCTGGGGCGCCAGCGCCAGGGGCGGCACCATGCTGGAGAGGTTTTGCACATAGAGGCGGCCTTCTTGGTAAAGGGCGCTCTCTTCCAGGTCCCTCAGGCGGCCCTTGCGCAGGATGAAGGCGCCCTTGAGCCAATGGAGGGCTTCCAGTTTGAAGCCCGAGGATTCCAACCGTTCCTTCACCTCGCCGGGCGTGGCCTTGAGGCTGTTGACCCGGAAGGTGGTGGGCTTGGTTTCCTGGAACGTGCGCAGGACCTTGTCGAATTGCGGGGCGGGAAGGATCCGCCTCAGCTTTTGAAGGAAGGCCTCGGGGAGGGATTTGGGGGCGGGCTTCACCAGGCGATCTTCAGGGCCCGGGCCAGGTAACCCACCAAGGGGGATCCGGCCTCGCAGGAAGCCAGGAACCGGTCCATAAAATCAGGCGCGCAGGCCTGTTTCTCCGTGAAGGAGGAGTAATAAATATAGTCCTTGTATTTCAAGGTCTCGATCATCGGATGGTCGGGGGGATAGCCCTTGGGCGGCCGTTTGAGTTTTTCCCCGTCCAGGGTGCAGTGCCGCTTGAAGGCGGGGCCGGACAGGATCCCCTTCCACTCGCCCGGGTGGTTCAAAAGATAATCCCGGATCTGGGCCAGCGTGGGCGCGTCGGGATGCCAGACCCCGCCGCCGGCGAAAACTTCCCCGGGGGCCAAGTGGATGTAGAAGCCCGGCGTGTGGACGTCCTTTTGGCGCGACAGGGGGAACCAGGCCGCCACGTGGGTTTTGTAGGGCGTCTTGTCCTTGGAAAAGCGCGTGTCCCGGTAGAGGCGGAACATGGAACCGCCTTGGGGGCTGTTGTCCACCCATAAGTGGGGGCTGATCTTGCGCATGCCGGGCCCCAATTGGCCGATGAAGTCCAAAAGGGGGTTGCGCACCAGCCGCTCGTATTTTTCCTTGTTCTTCAGGAACCAAGCGCGGTTGTTGTTGCGCTTCAGGCTTTTCAGGAACGAGAAGAGCGCGGGCGTGAAAAAGGCGCGGCGGGGGATCATAGGAAGCGCTTGTTGCGGATCCAAAGGCCCACTTCTTCCACGGGCCAAATTTGGTCCGGCTGGTCGGGCTTGATCTGCACCCGCACGAATTTTTTGCCGGCCGGGTGGTCGGTTTCCTTCACGTTCAGGACCAAGCCGATATGGTGGTTCTTCAAGTGGAACACCTCGTCGTTGGGCTCAAACTCAAAAGCGCTCATGGCCCCTCCTCATGAAACCCCGGATGGAACGGCCCCTTATTTTACCGCCAAGGGCCGGAAATAAAAAAGGGCCGTCCCCTCAAGGGACGGCCCTTTTTTAAAAGGCGGTTACTTGGAGGCCGCGGCCGCAGGGGTCGCCCCGGGGGTGGCCGCGGGTTTGGCCTTCATCATGGCGGCCATCTTGGCCAGGCTGGCCTTGTCCATGCCGGCCACGTCCAGGGTGATGTTGACCTCATTGGCCACCATCAGGTTGCCCGCGGCGGTCAATTTGTCCTGGCCCCAGGTCAACCCGAAGTCCCGGCGGTCGATGGTCGTCGTGGCCGAAAAACCCACCACGTCCGCGCCCATCATCTTGTCGCTGCCCTCGTATTGCACGTCCAAGGTCACGGGCTTGGTGACCCCGTGCAGGGTCAGGTCGCCGGCCACTTGGTACTTGTCGCCCGTGGCGGCGGTGACCTGGGTGCTCTTGAAGGTCAGGGTGGGGTATTTTTCCACGTCAAAGAAATCGGGGGATTGCAGGTGGTGGTCCCGCATGTCGTTGTCCGTGCTGATGCTGGCCACCTG
>Ga0335069_10010437_pt1 | contig 13158 bp, 13 predicted proteins | sample Lox_Sample_11_FD_206714 | JGI IMG/M metagenome (GOLD analysis project Ga0335069, IMG submission 206714) | Soil microbial communities from Loxahatchee National Wildlife Refuge, Florida, United States - Lox_Sample_1.1 | ecosystem: Environmental > Terrestrial > Soil > Wetlands | place: USA... | reverse complement strand
AGCGCTTGTCGCGGCCGGTGTAGTCGCAAAAAAACTCCTGAGTCCACTCAGCATACAGGCACAGCTCGTCGAAGTAGGAGGCTCGACAAAGATAGAGTCTGCGATCGAAGATGCTATCCGGGCCGGAGACTCTATCGGAGGCATCGTCCAGTGCAAAATCGAAGGCGTGCCTGCGGGCCTGGGAGAGCCTTTTTTCGACTCGGTCGAATCTCTTCTCAGCCACCTCATCTTTTCGATACCGGGCATCAAGGGCATAGAGTTCGGAACGGGTTTTGCGTGCAGCACCATGACGGGAAGTCATTACAACGATGCGATACTTACCGCAGCCGGCAAAACGAGAACAAACAACGCGGGAGGTGTCAGCGGAGGGATCAGTAACGGAAACGAAATTCTGCTCCGCGTTGCTGTCAAACCCACGTCCAGCATTTCCAAGGCTCAGCAGACGATAGACGTGGAGACAGGGTTACAGCAGGAATTGACCATCAGCGGGCGCCACGATGCCTGCATCGCACTCAGGGTGCCCGTTATCGTGGAAGCAGCCTGTGCCATCGTCATTGCCGACTTGATGATGATCGAACAAAAAATACCACGAGTACTGCGGAGGTAATCTCATGGATCTCAGCGAGATACGGAAAGCTATAGATGCCACGGACTATGAAATCGTAAAACTCCTCAACCGCAGAATGGAGTATGCGTTGAGATTGAGAAGGCTCAAGAAAGGCGTGGTCGATTCTGACCGCGAACGGGAGGTAATCGAACATGTCCGGAGATACTCTCACAATGTCACCGATCCTGAATTTACAGAGAGGCTCTACACGACCATCATTGCAGAGAGCAGGCGCATCCAGGAAAAGGAACTATCCATCATCGGGTTTCAGGGGGAACACGGAGCCTATAGCGAGGTCGCGGCCCACGCCTATGCTCCAGCCCTCGCGTCGATACCATGTGGTTCATTCCATGATGTATTCAGGTTCGTGGAAACCGGGCAGCTTGATTTCGGCATAGTGCCGGTGGAGAATTCTCTCGAAGGGGCCATTACCGAGGTAAACGACCTGCTGATCGATTCCGATCTTAAAATAGTCGGGGAGGCCACCATACCGGTGCACCATTGTCTCCTCGCGTTGCCCGAGCAGGATTACCGCGAAATCAGGGCTGTCTATTCGCATCCCCAGGCCCTGGGACAGTGTCGGGCTTTTATTTCGAGACACAAACTGGAGGCACGCCCGTTTTACGACACAGCAGGTGCTGCCGCCATGCTGCGAGAGCAGAAACCCGCCGCAACCGGGGTAATCGCGAGCGGACTTTGCGCTGAGCTCTACAACCTGGAGATTTTGAAGGAAAACGTTGAGGATCACACTTCGAACAGGACGAGGTTTATAGTGCTCGCGCGGGAAACTCTTCCCGAAGAAGGAAACAAGTGCTCTGTTCTCTTTTCAGTAATGCACCGGCCGGGTGAACTTTTCGCCGTTCTCAAGACGCTCTCCGACAGAGGGATCAACATGACACGGATAGAGTCCAGACCTCTTCGTGATGATCCGGGCGGTTACGCCTTTTTTCTTGACTTCGAAGGTTCAGACAGAGACCCCAGGGTCGTGGAAACTCTTGATGAAATCAGGAACCGGTCCAAAACGTTCAAACTGCTCGGCTGTTACCCGCGAAGCCGTAAGGAGTGAGCAGTGCGCAGCAAGACCAGTTCGCGTCCAAAAAGAATTGTTATTCTGGGTGCAGGCCGCATGGGTTCGTGGCTTGCACGGGAACTCTCCCGCAACAACGAGGTTGCGGTTTACGACAGCGACGAGGGAAAACAAACCGGCCTGAAAAGTGTGGTGCACTTGAGTCACCCCGGAACCATCAAAGGGTTTCGGCCTGAAATTCTTATTAATGCCGTGAGCCTTCGACAGACGCTATCCGCATTTGAGAAGACTGTGCCCTATCTCAAGAGAGATTGTATTCTCTGTGACGTCGCCTCTGTCAAAGGAGAGATCGCGGAGTATTACGAGAGAATCCCCTTCAGATTCGCTTCAATCCATCCGATGTTCGGCCCCACGTTTACAGACATGAAAACCCTCAGCGAAGAGAATGGCATCATCATCACCGATTCGTGCAGTGAGGGGCGGGATTTCTTTCAGAACTTCTTCCGGCATCTCAAGGTGCATATCTTTGAGTACTCCTTTAAGGAGCACGACAGGATGATGGCTTATTCGCTTGCCATGCCATTTGCCGCCTCAATGATCTTCGCCGCCTGCGTCAACACTGCAACAGTTCCGGGAACGACCTTTAAACGTCACCTGAGTATCGCCCGCAATCTTCTATCGGAGGACGATCAACTGCTGTCGGAGATACTCTTCAATCCCCATTGCCTTTCCCAACTTGACCGGATAACGTCCCGCCTCGAATTTCTGAAACATATTATAAAAGGGCAGGATTATGAAGAGATTGTTCGCTTCTTCAAAGGATTGCGGGAGAACGTAGGTGAGCAGAGTGAGAACAGTTCATATCCTTGACAACTACCAGTCGTTTCACTAAACTCGTTTGCAAATCATCGCATCGTATCGAATACTGAAGGAAAGCTTAAGACAGCTCACCCTGGAAGTGTTTGGAGGTCATCGTGGAAACAGAACACTTAAAATGTGATGTCCTGTGCGTAGGAGGCGGCATCGGCGGGTTGATGGCAGCCATCCGGGCCAGCGAACTTGGAGCAAAAGTGATTGTTGCCGAGAAAGGCAACGTGCTGCACAGCGGCAAGGGGGGTGGTGGCTGCGATCACTACCTCTGCTACATACCGGAAGTGCACGGCTCCTCCATCGACACCTACATCGAGGAAATGCTGCAGACCCAGCAACTGCACAACTTCCAGACCCTCGGGATGAAAAGGATTCGAGCTCACATTGCAAGAACCTTCGATATAGTCAAACTGTGGGACAGCTGGGGTATCCCGACCAAACAAAATGGGAAGTACCATTTTGCGGGCCATGCGTTTCCTGGTGGGCTGCGCTGTCTCCTGAAGTATGAAGGACGGAGGCAAAAGCCAGTATTAACCGAGCAGGCCAAAAAACGGAAGGTTCAGATCGTCAACCGGGTCATGGTTTTTGATTTGCTGGGAAAGGGTGGCGTGGGGGGTGCGGTCGGCATCGATGCGCGAACAGGCAAAATCTTCACGTTCGAAACAGGTGCCGTTATCATCGGCACAGGAGCCGTCGCTAGGCTCTTTCCCGCGATTACGCCTGCATGGCTCAATAATAACGCGACAAGACCGAGTCTCACCGGAGACGGCCGCCTCATGGCCTATCGGGCAGGAGCGGAACTGCAGGACGTAGAAATGAGAATGCTTCACGTGGGCCCTAAATATTTTGCGCGGTTCGGCCAGGCAACGTGGGTGGGAGTTTTCAGAGACCCGCACGGGAAACCGATCGGGCCTTTCGTAACGCGGCCCGAGGGCCTCTACGGCGATATCACCCCTGAGGTAAACAAGGCGCTCTTTCATGATTACTGGACATCAGGGCGCGGCCCCGTCTACATGGACGGCAGGGGCATTTCAGACGACGATTACCGGGACATGGTGCACTGGTTCGCTCACGAGGGCCTCACGCCCGTCTCTGAGCACATGAAAGAAGAGGGAATAGATCAGAGAAAACATCCGGTCGAATTCATGACGTACGACCATGGCTGTCAGGGACGGATCGTTACCAACGAAAACGGAGAGACGTCACTGAAAGGCCTTTATGCCATAGGTGAGGAACTGGCGCCGGGAGTGTCCAACGCATCCGTGTTTGGATGGATCTGCGGGGAAAACGCAGTGAACTATATAAAGAGCGGCCATCGGCCGGATGTGAGCGGCATGAGAGAGCAGGCTCAACAGAAAGCGGCTCTCGTAGGAAGTATACTGGCAAGAAAGGATGGTGCGGACTGGAGAGAAGTGAATATCGCCCTTCAGCAGATCATGCAGGATTACGCCGGCTGGCTCCGATCTGAAGCTTTACTCGAAGCCGGCTCTGCACATCTGGCTCGCTTGAAGAAGAAGACGTATCAGATCATACGTGCCGGCAACCAGCACGAAGTCATGCGATGCCTCGAAGTCTTGAATCTCATCGAACTGGGTGAACTGGTGTTCACAGGCGCCCTGGAAAGGCGTGAGACGAGAGGGAACCACGTGCGTCTCGACTACCCGCTGACAAACCCCAGGATGAACAAGCAGGTCCAGATCCAGAAAAGAATAGATGGAAAACCGGTCACCGAATGGAGAGCCGAAGCCAGATAGGAGGTCAAGCAAGTATGCCGCCCGTCATAGATGAGAAAAAGTGTATCCGTTGTGGAAAGTGCGTCGACACATGCCCCGAGGACGTTTACTTCGGATCGAAAAAGAAGCATGTCCCACAGGTGACTTACCCGCAGGAATGTGCCTATTGTAACGGGTGCGTGGAAGAATGTCCTGTAGAAGGCACCATACGTCTCAGGATTCCATTACCTATGATGCTTCTCTACAAGCAGGCGGAGTGAGTAGGGAACGCAAAGCTTACCTTGGTATTATTCTCAGCCTTCCCAGGATTTCCTTCCTGCAGGCATGAGGAAAAGAAGGGGAATCGAAGTCAGGAACAGCAAGCCGACAGCAACAAAGATGACGGTGAAGCCGCGGACGTTATCAGAACTCACGTGAAGTATAATCGTAAGCAGAGAAACACCGACCGCGGCACCGACATTCCTGAACATATTTCTCAGCGCAACGATCGTCGCCACCTTCTCGGGCATCAATTCTATACAGGCATTGTTGGCAGCAGGAAATACAACTCCTGCGCCCATCCCGTTCAGCAACAACAGGAACGCGAGCGTCTCTATGGTTCCCAATCCGAAAAATGGCGCCTCCCTCAGGAATAGCCCGGGCGCGAGAAGAATCGTCGTCAGGGACATCAGACCAAAGCCAAGTACCATTGGCCACCGGTAGCCCCACTTCTTCAAAAGAAAGCTCGTGACAGCCGCTGCCACGGCCATGGCAAAAGAGCGAGGGGTCAGGATCATACCGCTCATGAGAGTAGAAAGCTTATGAACCGAAACCGCGTAAAGCGGTACGAATGAAAAAGCACCAATGGTGCTGATGCCTATAATCAGATTTGAAACGTTGGCCGCCACAAAGGGCGTCGACTGGAGCAAAGCAATGTCAAGGATGGGCGCCGAAGCCTTCCTCTCCTGGCGGATGAAATGAATCGACAAAAAAATGCCGATGAGGATCAGGAATACGGAAAGTAGTAACGTCAGCATGGAGAAGTTTTCAGCGAGGAGATTCAGCCCGAACATAAGAAAGAGCAGCGAACCGCTCATAAGGGCGGCACCGATAAGATCGACACGAGAGCGGACAAGAACCCTCGACTCCTTGAGCAGCAGCATGCAGGCGCCCATCAGGGCCATTCCAATCGGCACGTTGATATAAAAGATGTAACGCCAGGAGTATCGGCTCACGATCCAACCCCCCAGGTTCGGCCCTATAACAGCTCCGATGCTGAAGATACTGGAAAAAAGCCCGATTGCAGCCTCACGATTCTCGGGGAAGTTGTCGCTGACAATCCCTGAAGCGGTAGGAAGAAAGCAGGCGCCCCCGACGCCCTGCACGAATCTGAACGCGATCAACGCGTGGATACTGGGTGCAAGACCGCAGGCAAAGGAACTGCCGGTGAAAAGAGCCAGCGAGATGAGGAAGACCTTTTTACGGCCGAAACTGTCAACCAGGTTTCCCGCCAACGGCATGGTTATCGTAACCGCAATGAAAAAGATTGAGAGCGTCCACGCCGACCAAAGGACATTGGTATGCAGATCCCTCGTGAAATCAGGAAACGCGACTGCTACTACCGTGCCGTCGATCGCGTACATGAACAAGCTGAAGCCTGCGGTGAAAAAAATAAGATAACGACGCATGCAGTTGCAATGTAGTAAATTGGAGTGTGCGGGTCAATAGCAAATTTGAAGATTCCACCCTTCCCACGCCCCGACGCCCAGGCGGCGCGGCTTCACTCGAGGAGATCAAAGCTCCTTTTTTGTTGCGCACGCCGCTCACATTATGCATAATACCAGGCAGAGAAGATAGCAAGGGGAGGACGAGTATGCGAAAGACGGCAGTCATTGTTTATACCATTGCGATGCTGGTTTTTTTGTCCGGAAGCCTGGTCGAAGTCCGCTGGGCTTTGGCGGATTACCCCGACCGGACTATTACTCTGGTCGTGCCCTATCCTCCGGGAGGCGTGACCGACCTGGGTGCGCGTGCGTTCGCGGAGGCAATGGAGAAACAGCTCAAGAAGTCTGTAGTGGTGGTCAACAGGGCAGGCGGTTCAACGACGATGGGTGGAAACGTCGTGGCCACCGCCAAACCCGACGGATACACTCTGGGCTACTTTCCACCTGCGGCGAGCATCCCGGAGGTATATACCTATTTCTATGAGGCGCCTTACGCGAGCAAGGATTTAAGACCTGTCTGCCGGGTTGCGACGGCCGTGGGCGCCATAGTGGTCAAAGGTGATTCACCCATTAACGGTCTTAAAGATCTCGTCCAGTATGTGCGCAAGAATCCCGGGACAAAGTGGGGCATCAACACCAAGACATCGCCCAGCTACATTATTACGAGAGCTATTGCGAAAAATGAGAACCTCAACATCATCGATGTCGCCTTCGACGGCGACGTCAAGATTGTGCCTGCCATTCTCGGCGGCCATATTCCCGTCGGATCCCCTACCTACCCTTCAGTCAAATCTCTTGTGGACGCGAAACAACTCAAACTGGTAGTCCTCCTTGTAGAGAAACGAGCCGATTTCATGCCGGCGAACGTGCCTATCATCGTTGAGTTCGGTTACAAGATTCCCCCGGGTATGGCAAACTCGGTATTCGCACCAAAAGGCACGCCGGACGACATCGTGAAAAAGATAAATGACGCGGCCGCAAAGGTTTCACAGGATTCCGCGTTTCGCGCGAAGCTGATGGAATTGGGCATTCTGCCTTCCTTTGAAGAAACAAAATCCTTCGAAGTCTCGACCGAGAGGGAAAAGAAGGAACTGCAGGTCTTCTTCAAGGAAGAAGGGCTGGTTAAGTAAGAAAGCCAACCGCATCGTTTCAGGTATAGGCATTACCAATCCGTTGGGTGACCCCAACCTTTCACGCGAGGATGAGAAGGCGCTACGCGGGAACGTAGTGCTTGCCGCTCTGAAGGCTCTGGCGTCAACACCCAACGAAACCAATACTTCTCAGTAAGGAGATGTGCCATGCAGGACCTGACAACCGAAAGTTTTGAACCGGAAGTAATCAAGTCAGACCTCCCCGTGCTTGTAGATTTCTGGGGGCCGCAGTGAGTATCCTGCCTTAAGGCTATGCCTCAGGTGGAGGCACTCGGCACCACGTATACGGGTAAGGTTAAGATGACGAAGGTGGAAGCTCCGAAAAACAGGCGCCTCTGCCTCCAACTGAAGGTGATGTCCCTGCCGACCTATCTCTTGTTCAAAGACGGCAAGGAGGTGGAACGGCTCTCAGGCAATGTGTCCGTGGAATCCATTGAGGAGTCAATCAAGAAACTGCTATAGCGCAGTCTTCTAAGGCAGGGAGGTATCCAATCATGGCTGTTGTTGTCAAAGAGTGTTCTTATATTCTTGTCCACGTTCCCAGTTTCGTTCGATACGGCTCAAAGCCGATCCGCGACATAGCATTAAACGGCGGCACGGGAGGTGCGCTGGAAAAGGATATCTACGCCCATGTGCGAAGCTTCGAGGAGGCTATTGCCTATCCTCCGAATCAGGTGTATATCGGTAACCTGCACCCGGACCGGCTTAACGACATTCCTCAGCCCTGGTACCAACATCCGGTCAAAGATGCCCGCAGGATAGGTCCGTTCGGCGAGATACAGCCCGAAGAAGAGTTCTACGGCTGGCTCAAGTGCGCCGACGATTTTGATCTGGTCTGGTTTACACCGGAGTTTGCGGAAAAAACCAAACAGGTGATGTCCCGCCAGTCCTTCCTCACGGAGAACACCGCGAAGAAAATCGGTGACGGCGTGCCGTATGAGAAGATCATAGAGCGTATCGAGAAGGATGAGGCCCTGCCTCTTTACTCCGGCGGAGCCATTGTTGGTCTCGTCAGGCGGGACCATGACGCCGACGATACCCTCAAGGCCCATGTGCTCATGGAAAACCTGCTCGGCAAAGCTTCGGGAGCGCTTGCCATGTTCCATCTCTTCAAGCGGGCCGGCATCGAGCCTTCGCAGGTGGACTTTATCCTGAGTTGTTCGGAGGACGCGGTCGGGGATCGGTACAACCGGGGCGGCGGGAGCCTCTCGAAAGCCATCGGCGAGATGTGCCGCTGCGTTAATGCGAGCGGGCACGACGTGAAGGCGTTCTGCGCTGCACCGATCCACGCCCTTGTGGACGCGGCAAGCCAGGTCGAGGCAGGGGTATTTGACCGGGTTGTTGTCATCGGCGGCGGCTGCCTGGCGAAGATCGGCATGAAGTACCACGGTCACCTCAAGCATAACATGCCCGTACTGGAAGACGTGCTCGGCGGTCTTGCCATACTCATCACAAAGGATGACGGCGTGAATCCCGTCATTCGGCTGGATGCTGTGGGCAAGCACAACATAGGCGCTGCATCGAGCCAGCAGGACATCATGACCTCCCTCATTGTAAAGCCTCTCGAGAAAGTAGGCATGAAGATGATGGAGATCGACCGGTATGCCACCGAGATGCATAACCCGGAGGTCACCCTGCCCGCGGGCAGCGGCAACACGCCTCTCACCAACTACAAGATCATGGGCGCGCTTGCCGCGATCCGAAAGGAGATCGACAAGTCGGGGATCGATGCCTTTGTCAAAGAACGGGGTATGCCCGGCTTCTCCCCCACACAGGGGCATATCCCTGCAGCAGTGCCGTTCTTGGGACATGCCCTCGAGGAAATGCGGCAGGGACGTATGAAACACGCCATGTTCGTGGCAAAGGGAAGTCTCTTTCTAGGCAGGATGTCACAGCTTTCGGACGGGCTCTCGTTCCTTCTGCAGGCAAACCCGGCGCGACGCTAGTTCTACGAAGGGTTTGAGACAAGGGATGGGGCACGGAGCGTAGAAGGATATTTGCCTTGAGCTTGCAATGCGCAACGTGTAATGTATAGCGTGCAAGGGTATCACAAAGGAGGTCATCATGCTTAGAGGTAAGCGAGTTATCATCGTCGGCGAGCGGGACGGCGTACCCGGTCCTGCGATTGCAAAATGTGTGGAGGCCGCAGGCGGCACAATCGCCTTCATGACAACGGAATGCTTTGTCTGAACCGCCGCAGGCACGCTTGACTTGGAAAGTCAGGCTCAGATCAAGAAGATCGTCGAACAGCAGGGCAAAGACGATGTGGTCGTGCTTCTCGGCGCGAGTGACATCGAGGGTGCAGAAATCGCAGCCGAAACCCTCACCGTGGGAGATCCCAGCTATGCGGGGCCCCTGGCCGGAGTCTCCCTGGGGTTGCCGATTTACCATATCTTGGAACCTGAAGTAAAAGCGGTAATTCCTGAGGATGTGTACGAGGAGTCGGCCGGGATTGTGAGTATGATCGTCGATACTGACGAAGTTGCACGAAAATTCAAGGCTATACGCGAGAACACCCAGCCCGCGTAGGGACGCCGGGACGTGCTTCCCTACCCCGTGCGTCAAGTGCGCATTGCCCGCGTGCCTGGGCTGATAGGCGGCCATGAGGTGAGGAAAAGCAACAAAGGGGGATAAATGATGGTATATACGTCCGTGCGTAGAATTGGCGTGATCGTCTTATTCCTGTTTTTCCTCACGAGCCCGGTCGCCGGGATCACGGCTTGGGCCGCGGAGTATCCCGATCGGGCGATTACGCTCATAGCACCATACGCTCCTGGCGGCGTGACAGACCTTGGCGCCCGCGCACTGGCAGAAGCCATGGAAAAATATCTTAAAAAATCAGTCCTTGTCGTCAACAGGCCTGGCGGGTCGACAACCATAGGCGGCAATGTTGTAGCCACCGCAAAACCGGACGGCTATACGCTGGGCGCTTTTGCCAGTTCGGCAGCCTTCCCGGAAATCTACACATACTTCTATGAAGCTCCCTACTCAAGCAAAGACCTTAGGCCTGTAGCCAGAATTGGTGCGCCGGTTCTTACAATCACCGTCAAGGGCGATTCTCCGATAAACAGTATCAAGGACCTTGTCGAGTATGCACGCAAGAATCCCGGGGCCAAGATGGCTATTCATGGCAAGAGCACAACCGGATACCTGGCCATGAAAACCATCGCGAAGCAGGACAACGTGACCTTTGTGGACGTTCCGTTTGACGGCGACACGAAGATCGTACCAGCCATTCTCGGAGGTCATGTACCGGCGGGCACGCCTGCGTATCCGGGCATCGCAGCACTCCTGGAGGCAAAGCAGGTAAAAGTCCTTACGCTGCTGATCGAAAAGAGGGCTGAATTTGCTCCGAACATTCCGACTCTGGTTGAGCTGGGCTACAAGCTGCCGTCCGGCTCTTTTTTCGGCATCTTTGCTCCAAAGGGTACACCGGATGCTGCGGTCAACAAGATAAGCGATGCGATGGCAAAGGTATCCCAGGAAAAGGATTACCGTGACAAGATGAACAAAATGGGCACACAGGTGTTGTTCGAGGACACCAAGGCTTTCGAGAGGACAGTCAATCTCTACAAGGAGAACCTGCAGGCCTTCTTTAAGGAGGAGGGTCTGGTTAAGTGAGGAGTCACGCCAACGCTGGCCAATTATGTGAGACAAAACAAAAACGGGAGGGATTGACATGAGAAAGCGTCAGTCGATACACATTTCGGGGGTCGTCCTTCTGGTCGCGACACTCATGCTGATGCAGGCTACAGGGGTTCAGACTGCGGCTGCAGAATATCCTGACCGAGCCATAAACATGGTCATCCCCTATCCGCCCGGCGGTGTGACCGATCTCGGCGCCCGCGCACTGGCAGAGGCCATGGAAAAGCAATTGAAGAAACCTGTCGTAGCCGTCAACAAGCCCGGCGGATCAACAACCATGGGCGGCAACGCAGTAGCCGCGGCAAAGCCGGACGGGTACACGATCGGCTTTTTCCCCTCCTCTGCGAGCATTCCAGAAGTCTACACCTATTTCTACGAGGCACCATATTCGAGCAAAGACCTGAAGCCCGTTTCCAAGGTGGGTATACCAGTGCTTACCATCTCGGTAAAGGGAGACTCACCCATTAACAGCGTGAAGGATCTTGTCGAGTATGCGCGAAAAAACCCGGGCGCCAAGATCGGCATTCACGGCAAAAGCACACAGGGGTACCTCGCAATGAAAAGCATCGCAAAGGCAGAAAACATAAACCTGATCGATGTGCCCTTCGACGGCGACACGAAGATCGTACCCGCCATTCTTGGAGGTCACGTGCCAGCCGGCACGCCTGCCTACCCTGCTGTGATATCCCTGATCGATGCAAAGCAGATAAAGGTGCTTACCCTTCTCCTCGAGAAAAGGGCTGATTTTGCGCCGAATATACCAACTATAGTTGAGTTGGGCTACAAATTTGCGCTCGGCTCCTATTTGGGGGTCTTCGCCCCAAAAGGCACGCCGGATGCTGTTATCCAGAAGCTGAATGATGCGATCCGCAAGATAGCCCAGGACCCGCAATTCCGTGCAAAGATCAACGGCATGGGTACCCAGGTAAGTTTTGAAGAAACGAAAGCTTTCGAAAAATCGATCAACCAGTACAAAGATGCCCTGCAGGTCTTTTTTAAAGAAGAAGGGTTAGTGAAATAACAAAGGCGTGAGCAGAGAGCTTTGAGCAGCCAAAGAATCCCGTCTTTTGTCGACTGCTTACTGCTGGCTGATCACTGATCTCCAGGCGGGAGAGTCGTGTTACGAATACTTGAGGGGCCGATATGGCTCTTGATTGGAGTGACCGTCAGCGTCTGGTCCTATCGAACCGGCCTCGGTACGTTTAAGGAACCGGGAGTCGGATTCGTGGCCTTTGCGGCCGGGCTTTTCGTCATGGCGATCGGCGCACTGGTAACCGTATTCAAAAGGCCTGCGTCAGAGAAGACCGGGGCAGGATCAGAAAGAGTTCGTCCGCGATTTCTGGAGAGCGCGCCATTCAAACTTTCCTACACTCTGGCTCTTCTCGTCTTCTATGCTCTTTTTCTGGATCTTCTCGGATATATCCTCACAACGTTTGTCGTGCTCTTCGGCCTCTTTTTCAATCCGAATAACAAGCGCCTTACAGGTGCGCTATTAGCTTCTTTTCTCAGTGTTGCCGTCACCTATCTCGTTTTCGAGGTGTGGCTTAAGAGCCAGTTGCCGAGAGGGATTTTCCCGTGGTGGTAAACACCGTATGAGTGTCCTCCATAATCTTTTTTACGGCTTTGGTGTAGCACTGGAGCCCGTGAACCTGTTCGCATGCTTCATAGGAGTATTCATCGGGACCCTTATCGGTGTTCTTCCAGGAATAGGACCTGTGGGCGCTATGTCTGTCCTGTTACCTGCAACGTTCGGTATTTCACCGGTTGCCGCCATCATTATGCTGGCGGGAATCTACTACGGAGCCATGTACGGAGGATCAACCACCTCCATCCTTGTGAATATTCCAGGTGAGGCTGCTTCCGTGATCACCTGTATAGACGGCTACCAGATGGCCCGCCAAGGCCGCGCCGGACCTGCCCTCGGGATTGCAGCCTTTGGCTCTTTCATTGCGGGAACCATAGGCCTTATAGGGCTCATGTTGATGGCCGCCCCCCTGGCAAGATTTGCGGTAAAGTTCGGACCCGCAGAATATTTTTCGCTCATGTGCCTCGGCCTCTCGCTGCTCATGTATCTCACGCACGGTTCCATTCTGAGAGGACTGCTCATGGCCGGTGCCGGGCTATTCCTGAGTCTCATCGGTCAGGACATCGTCACGGGCAGGGCCCGTTTCACGCTCGGGCTGATTGGGCTGCAGGACGGCCTCGGTCTCGTGCCCGTGGTCATGGGACTCTTCGGAATCGCCGAAGTACTGGTGAATCTCGAGACAACCCAGAAAAGAAGTGTTCTTTCAACAAAGATCAGACACCTGTTGCCGAACAGGGATGACTGGCGACGGTCTTTGAAGCCCATAGGCCGCGGGTCGATTGTGGGTTTCCTGCTGGGAATCCTCCCCGGCGGTGGCGCGGTGATCTCTTCCTTTGT
>Ga0335069_10010436_pt1 | contig 13159 bp, 12 predicted proteins | sample Lox_Sample_11_FD_206714 | JGI IMG/M metagenome (GOLD analysis project Ga0335069, IMG submission 206714) | Soil microbial communities from Loxahatchee National Wildlife Refuge, Florida, United States - Lox_Sample_1.1 | ecosystem: Environmental > Terrestrial > Soil > Wetlands | place: USA... | reverse complement strand
CCACTGCCCGGTCAGCCGGGAGGTGAGATCGGGCGTGCCGCCCGCGCCAAAGCCTTCGACGATGCGCACCGGCCGGGTCGGGTAATCAAGCGCGAAGGCCGCCCAGGCAAAACTCAAAGCGCCAGCCACGCTCACTGACGCGGCAATGACAAATTTGGGAAACCGCCGGCGCGGCCGTCGCATGCATTCCCTCCCAGGCGCCCTTTATATTTGAAGGAAGCCTATCGCCTCGAAGCGCAGGTGAGAAGGTGCTTGCGCAGCGGCAAAGCGACCAGGGGCGCGGCTGCGCTCAGGATCGCTTCGCCGGTCTCTTGGGAAGGCGCTTTCCCTCTTTGCGCGCTTCCGACAGCGCGATCGCGATGGCCTGCTTGCGGCTCTTCACCTTGCCGCCTCTGCCGCCGGGCCCGCTTCGCGCGGTGCCGCGCTTGAACCGCCGCATTTCGCGTTCGACGTCCTTGCCCACGCCCGGGGAGTATTTCCGCTTAGCCGAACGCCGCTTTGCCACGCGCCGTTTCGCCACACGTCGTCTAGCCATGTGTGCCTCCAAAGAAAATCAGATCGCAACGAGCAAATGAACGTCGAGCAAACACGCGGGCTGAGAAATCGTTCCTTTCCTCCAGACGCCGCGCCTGGCCGAGACGTTCAGGCCGCACGCGGCATGGCGCGGAATTCATGCGCGCTGGCCATGGCCCACGGGACTTCGAAACGCCTGTCGCCGGTGCCGGCGAGGAGCTCGCCCGGCTGCAGCGTCGGATAGAGCTCGGCGAAGCTCTTGACCTCATGCGGCGAAACGCGCCGCGAGAAATGCGCCGGTAAGAACTGATTTGGATGGTCAAGCCCCGCCGCCGCCGTGAGCTCGGCGAGCGATTCGAGCGTAGCGCGATGAAAATTATGGACGCGGTCGGCCTTGTCGGGCACGACCAGGGCGCGCTGGCGGGTGCGATCCTGGGTCGAGACGCCGGTCGGGCAGCGGTCGGTATGGCAGGACTGCGACTGTATGCAACCGAGCGCGAACATGAAACCGCGTGCCGAATTGCACCAGTCGGCGCCGAGCGCCATGACGCGGGCGATATCGAAGGCCGAGATGATTTTGCCGGAAGCGCCGATCCTGATGCGGTCGCGCGCATTGATGCCGATCAGCGCGTTGTGCACGAAGTTCAAGCCTTCGCGCAGCGGCATGCCGAGATGATCGACGAATTCGAGCGGCGCCGCGCCGGTGCCGCCTTCCTTGCCGTCCACCACGATGAAGTCCGGATAAATGCCGGTCTCGAGCATCGCCTTGCAGATGGCGAGAAACTCCCAGGGGTGGCCGATGCAAAGCTTGAAACCCGCGGGCTTACCGCCCGACATCTCGCGCATCTTGGCGATGAAATGCATCATCTCGGTCGGCGTGGAAAAGGCCGAGTGCCGCGACGGCGAAATGCAATCGACGCCCATCGGCACGCCGCGGGTCTCCGCGATTTCGAGAGAGACTTTGGGCGCCGGCAAGACGCCGCCATGGCCGGGCTTGGCGCCCTGGCTCAGTTTCAGTTCGACCATTTTGATCTGGTCGCTCCTGGCATTGGCCGCGAATTTCTCGGCGCAGAACGTGCCGTCGCTGTTGCGGCAGCTGAAATAGCCGGAGCCGATCTCCCAGATGATGTCGCCGCCATTTTCGCGGTGATAAGGACTGTAGCCGCCCTCGCCGGTGTCGTGAGCGAAGTCGCCCTTCTTGGCGCCGGTATTGAGCGCGCGAATAGCGTTGGCGCTCAGCGCGCCAAAGCTCATCGCCGAGATGTTGAAGACGGACGCCGAATAGGGTTTGGCGCAATCCGGCCCGCCGATGGTGATGCGGAACGGTTCCTTGACGACGTGTTTCGGCGCGATCGAATGCGCGAGCCATTCGAACCCCGAGGAATACACATCGTATTGCGTGCCGAACGGCCGCTTGTCGAGCGCCTGCTTGGCGCGCTGATAAACGATGGCGCGCTTGTCGCGCGAGAATGGCGTGCCGTCCTTTTCGCTCTCCAGAAAATATTGCCGGATCTCGGGGCGGACCTGTTCGAGGATGAAGCGGATATGTGCGCTCAAGGGATAATTACGCAGCACCGCATGCCGGGTCTGCAGGAGATCGATGGTGCCGATCAGGGCCAGCGCGCCGAACAGGATCAGCAAAATGACGATATAGATCGACGGATAGCCTTCCACTTCGTCGAGCAAGAGCAGCGCGCTCAAGACGAGGACTGCGGTATAAACGATGAAGCGCGGCTGCAGCGGCAATAAGAGCGCCCGCATGGAATCCTCCCCGCCGAGTGACACAATCGGCAAATCAACGGGCAAGCTTAACCACTCGCCCGCGTCACCGCGAGTTCTATGAAGCTTATTTGTCAGTTTGATGAGAACGGAGCTTGGCAGGCGCAGAGCGATATTGCGCCGCAAAGCGTTCAATCGGCCTTGATATGCGCGGTGCGGATCACGCTGCCCCATTTGTCGGCTTCGCGCGTCAGAAATTGCGTAAAATCCTCAGGCGATCCAGTAAAGGTAACGGCGCCGAGCTCGGCGAGCCGCGCCTGGATGGGCGGCTCGACGACCGCGGCATTGATCTCGCGATTGAGCCTCAGAACGATTTCGGCCGGCGTTCCCTTCGGCGCCCCCAGGCCGATAAGGCCATTGACCTCAAAGCCCTGCACGAATTCATCGACCGTGGGCAGGTCGGGCAGCGCGGCAAGACGTCGTTTCGTCGTCACCGCAATGCCGTGCAGGCGCCCCGATCGCACCGGCTCGATCAAAGCCGGGATGGTATCGAACATGCCATCGACGCGGCCGCCGAGCAGGTCGGTCTGGGCCGGGCCGGCGCCGCGATAAGGCACGTGGACGATGTCGACACCGGCCAGGATCTTGAACAGTTCGATCGACAAATGGCTGAGATTGCCGGAGCCGGTCGAGGCCATGTTGATCTTGCCCGGATTGGCTTTGGCATGGGCAATGAATTCGGGGATTGTCTTGGCCGGGAAGTTGCGGTTGAGCACCATGACCTGAGGCAACAAACTGATACTGGCGATCGGCACGACATCAGACATGAAGTCGAACGGCAGCCGCTCATAGAGCATGCCGGAGGTCACATTCGGCAGCGTCACCAGCAGCAGCGTATAGCCGTCGGGAGTGGAGCGGATCACCGCTTCGGTCGCGATCGTAGTGCCGGCGCCCGGCCGGTTTTCGATGATGAATGGCTGGCCGAGATGCTGCGACAGCGTCTGGCCAATCAGCCGCGCGATGATTTCCGGCGATCCGCCGGGGCCGAAGCCGACAATCACATGAACCGGACGGCTGGGATAAGCGTCAGCACGGGTCAACCGCGGTACTGCCGGCGCGGCGGCGGCCGCGACCAATAAGCGCAACACGCCTCGGCGTTGAAGCGTCATGACAGCCCCCTTCAATACGCGCGCCTTGCTACCCGGCAAGTCCGGACGGTCAGGCGTCTTTTGGTTCGGCATCGAGCCGTGCGATCCAGCCTTCGAGGCCCGGCTTCGCCGCCGGATAGCGTTGCAGCACCAGCGGATCATGCCCCGGCACGACATGCCGCGGCGCGCTGGCCAGCCGCTTCAGCCGCTCGTAGCCTTCGACCACTTCCTCGATATTGTAGGTCAGCGGGAACACCCGCCCGCCATTGATATGGGTGTAAAGATGCGTGGCGTCGGCGGCGAGCACGACATGGCCGAGCCGCGTCTTCACCCGCACCGACTGCAGGCCCTTCGAATGGCCGCCGATGTGATGCACGGTGATGCCGGGGATGATTTCGTCTTCACCGTCGTGAAATGCGACGCGGCCGGCAAAGACCTTGCGCACCATCGCGACGACGTCGTCGACCTCGAACGGCGCACGCAGCGCCTGATGGCACATGCAGCGCCCGGTCGCGTAGGCCATTTCACGGTCCTGCAGGTGATAGCGCGCCTGCGGAAACAGATCGTAGTTGCCGCAATGGTCGTAATGCAGGTGGCTGAGAATGACGGTCTTGACGGAATCCGGCGCGATGCCGAGCGCGGCTAGGCCTTCGCGCACCGGCTTGGTCGTATCGCGCTGGCGCTTCTTGCCCATCGCTTCGTCGAAGCCGGTGTCGAAGATAACGGTGCCTGACGGCCCGACGATCGCCCAGACGAAGAAGTCGAGCGGCTGCAGCACGTCATGCAGATCGCCGTCAATGTAATTGACCGGCGAGCGGCGCGAATGATGGCCATAGCGGATGGCATAGATCTCGTGGATGTCGCCGCTCACGTCGCCCCCTTCGCGCCACGATTCTTTTTCTTGATGAGGAGACTAAGCGAGGTCGTAGGGGTGCGGAAGGGCTTCGCCCGGCCTCAGGCAAAAGGTCGCGGGACAGAATTAAGCTTTCGATGCCGAAAGATGAAAAACCGGTTGCCTGAAAAGCTCAGCCTCAAACGACCGAGTTAGACTTTGGTCTAGAGCATGATCCCGAAGAGGGATACCGGTTTCCCGCCTTCGCGAAGCCCGCTTCGGCGGGCGAAGCAAGGTCGGAAAAGATCATGCTCCAATGTAAAGTCTAGTCTTCCTCGCGATGCACGTCGTGCACGACGATGCCGGCGCCGGGCTCCGGCATTTTCAGCCATTTCTGATGCTTGAGCGTGCGCTTGGTGTCTTCGTAGCCGCTTTGCCAATGTTCGCGCATCGAGGTGCCGGAAAACTCGTAATCCTTGGCGTGTCCTTCATAGGCCTTCTGCTGATAGATGATGTGCAGGATGGCGATGTCGGGCAACCGCGACAGTCTTGTCTTCAGCTCGCGCTCGTGCGCCGTAAGGCTTTCATCCGGCACTTTGCACAGCGCCTGATACAGCGCCACCTGCCAGTTATGGATGCGGCGGAACACGTCGGTGTTGTAGCGCGTGCGCGAGGAATACATGATATCCTTGTGCCGCGCCAAAACATCCTGGATGTCGCGCGGCAGCATGCCGCGCGCGCTGAAAAGATCGACCTGAAACACCATGGTGTTGAGGCTGTCATCCTGATCGAGCAGATGCTGCAGCGGCGTGTTGGAGACGATGCCGCCGTCCCAGTAATGATCGGTGCCGATCTTGACCATCGGCAAAGCGGGCGGCAGCGCGCCGGACGCCATCACGTGTTCGGGGCCGATCTCTTCGACCGAGTTGTCGAAATAGACAAAATTGCCGGTGAGGACGTTCACGGCGCCGACCGAGAAGCGGCAGCCGCGCTCATTGATCAGCGAAAAGTCGACCAGCTCCTTAAGCGTGTCGTAGAGCGGGGCATTGTCGTAGCAGCTGGTCGCGCTCTGCGCGCCGGTAAAGCTCAGCCACGGATTGGGAAAGCGCGGCGAGAAGAAGCCGGGCTGGCCCTGCAGCATGGTGACCCACGAGCTCGTGGCGTTGCGCGCCTTGCGGAACAGGTCGCCGTCGGGCGTGAACGCCCAGATCTTGCGGTCGGTGATGCGTTCCCAGAACGCGCGTAACTGACGCAGCCGCCGGCCGCGCGGATTACCGGCGATGATCGCCGAATTGATGGCGCCGATCGACACGCCCGACACCCAATCGGGCTCGAGGCCGGCCTCGTGCATCGCCTGATAGACGCCGGCCTGATAGGCGCCGAGCGCGCCGCCGCCTTGCAGCACCAGCGCGACGCGATCGCAACGCTCCGGCCGCCAAACGTCCTTGATCGGTGTGGTCTTGATCTGCGGCGGCTTGTTCTGCGCGGGCACGACTTCAAGCGGGGTGAGCGCCCCGAAGCGAAGATCCGGTATTTCGTTCATGACGCGACTCGCAATGCTGTGGGGGACCGCGGCGGCAAAAGACCAAGCCGAAGATCAAGACGGGACGGGCGATGCTCGGCAATGCGCATGACAGCGTCATGACGAAGAGACGGCAACGCGCCCGGCATCCGCGGCGTCTGCCAACGTGGTGAATGCGCCGTGCATCGGCGTCAGCACGCACGGCGTCATCGCGCTGTCAGCATCGGCATCGACTGTAGGACCGTTTGCACCCGACGCATTTGTTTTTCCGAACCGAAAGAAGCGAGCCCACCGTGCGCAAAGAAGATGTGTTGAAGCTGCCGTCGATGCCCGCCGCCGGTCCGAGCTATCCGGCCGGCCCCTATCGCTTCATCGATCGCGAATACATGGTCATCACTTACGAGACCGATCCCGACGTCATCCACGGGCAATTGCCGCAGCCGCTCGAGGCGATGGAACAGCCGCTGATCCATTACGAGTGGATCAGGATGCCGGACAGTTCCGGCTTCGGCGCCTATACCGAATCCGGCATGGTCATTCCGTGCCGCTATCGCGGTCAGGACGTCAATTTCGTCGCGCAAATGTATCTCGACGACGATCCGCCGATCGCGGCGGGACGCGAAATCTGGGGCTTCCCCAAGAAATACGCGCATCCGAAGTTGGAAATCGTCAAGGACACGCTGACCGGTACGCTGGAATATGGCGGCCAGCTCGTCGCCATGGGCACCATGGGCTACAAGCACGAGAGCATGGCCGGGAACGGCGAGCGCACCACAGCGACGCTGAGCAAGACCCAGGTCAATCTCAAGCTCATCCCCGGCGTCGACGGCCATGCCGAAGTGTGCCAGCTCGTCGCCTATAATCTCACCGATATCGTAGTGAAGGGCTCCTGGATCGGTCCGGGCCGCCTACACCTGGTGCCGCATGTCAACGCGCCGGTCGCGGATTTCCCGGTGCGCAAGATCGTTGCGGCGCATCATTTCCTCGCCGACCTGACCCTGCCCTATGGCCACGTCCTCTACGATTACAACAAGGACGCATAGTTCCCGGACGATGCCTCGTTACTGCAACACCTCTGACGCTGCGATGCCTGCAGTCGGGGGCGGTACCTGCGAACAATTCTAAAAAGCGCCTTTGCGCGGCGTGCAAACCAGTCATCACACAGTGGGCAGGCCAGCGCCCGCGAAGGGTCTGCGTCATCGGCCTTTCATGGACAGCCCGCACATTGCGGGATGGCTAAGGGGAAGCTGAGGGGACTTGGCAATTTGCCTGACCGACTCAGCCAAGGGAGACATCAATGACCGACATCGCGTTACCCGGCTCAATCGAGCCTGCACGGCGTGGACCCAATCTCGACAGGGGGTTCAACCCCCTGACGGCGATTATCTTTCTCGGGGTCATTGCCGCCGGCATCCTGTTCGTTGCCTACAGCATCTATGCCGATATCGATGCAGCCGGCACCAAGGTCACCAATTACCTGCCGTTCCTGTTGCTGTTCGTCGCGCTGCTGATCGCGCTCGGCTTCGAATTCGTCAACGGCTTCCACGACACCGCAAATGCGGTCGCGACCGTGATTTACACGCACGCGCTGCCGGCGAATTTCGCGGTCATATGGGCCGGGATGTTTAACCTTCTGGGCGTGCTGTGGTCGTCGGGCGCCGTCGCCTTCGGCATCGTGTCGCTGTTGCCGGTCGAACTGATTCTGCAGGTCGGCTCGAGCGCCGGTTTTGCCATGGTGTTCGCGCTGTTGATCGCGGCGATCGTTTGGAACCTCGGCACCTGGTATCTGGGCCTGCCCGCCTCCAGCTCGCATACGCTCATCGGTTCGGTGATCGGCGTCGGCGTCGCCAATGCATTGCTGCATGGCCGCAGCGGCACGTCAGGCGTCGATTGGGATCAAGCCATCTCGATCGGCAAGGCGCTGCTGTTGTCGCCGCTGTTCGGCTTCGGCCTCGCTGCCATTCTGCTGGTGGCCGTAAAATATGCCCTTCCCGCCCGCGCCAAAGAGACAATGTTCGCCGAGCCGAAAGGCGAGCAGCCGCCGCCGACCTGGGTCCGCGGCATTCTGGTTCTGACTTGCACGCTGGTGAGCTTCTTCCACGGCTCCAATGACGGCCAGAAGGGCATGGGCCTGATCATGCTGATCCTGATCGGTGTGGTGCCAACCGCCTATGCGCTCAACCGCTCGATGCCGACCAGCCAGATCGAGCAATTCGTGAAGGCTTCGGACGCGGCGAGCACTGTCATCAACTCCAGGGCCGCCGGCTACAATGTGCTCGGCAATCCGCGTCCCGCCGTTACGCTCTATGTCGCGCAGCACCAGATCAACGAGGGCACTTTCCCCTCGCTTGCGGTCCTGGTGAAGCAGATCGCCGAGCAGGTCACGCAATACGGCTCGCTCGCCAAGATGCCGACCGATCAAGTCGGCAACGTCCGCAACGACATGTATCTGGCCTCGGAGGCGATCCGTTTCCTGATGAAGGACAAGGAAGCCGACCTCAGCGCCGCGGATGTCGCAGCTCTCAACAACTATAAAAAAGCGCTCGACGGCGCGACCAAGTTCATCCCGGGCTGGGTGAAGATCGTGGTGGCAATCGCGCTCGGGCTCGGCACCATGGTCGGCTGGAAGCGGATCGTGGTCACGGTCGGCGAGAAGATCGGCAAGACGCACCTGACCTATGCGCAAGGCGCCTGTGCCGAGATCACTGCCGCCGCGACCATCGCCGCGGCCGACGGTTACGGCTTGCCGGTGTCAACGACGCACGTGCTGTCGTCCGGCATCGCCGGCACCATGGCGGCCAATGGTTCCGGGCTGCAAATGGCGACCATTCGCAACATCGTCATGGCCTGGGTGCTGACCCTGCCGGCGGCGATGATCCTGTCCGGCACGCTCTACTTCATCTTCTCGCACCTGTTCTGACCTTCTCGTCATGGCCGGACTTGTCCCGGCCATCCACGACTTTGGCTGACGTGCAATTAAGACGTGGATGCCCTCGACCAGCGCGGGCATGACGGCTCAAACAAAAAACCCCGGCACCGCGAGGCGCCGGGGTCTTCATTTTCTACGCAACACTTACGCTTACGAAAATCGGTGAGCTCAGAGCTGGCCGTATTTGCGCAGCACGACGCGGCAGCTCTCGCCGACGCGCCAGCTATGGGCGGCAAGCGTGGCGCCGCAGCGGAGCAGATTGCTCCAGTTCATACCGCCGGAGCGGTCGCAGAATTTCGCGGCAGCCGGACGGCACGGAGCCAGTTCGGCGAGATCGATGGCGTTGGCGGCGGTCACCGAAACACCCAAAAAAATGCACGCAGCGATGAGCAGCTTCATTCTCAGTCGTCCCTCGAATTTGTCGGCTGGAAGTGGCTTTCTTACCGTTTTAAGACAGTAAAGGCCAGCTTTTTGGTGCGCCGCAAAATTAATCGTAAATATCTGAAAACGGGAACAAATAAATCAAACATGCGTTTGACAGGTCAGCACTGCTGCCCATTTTATGCCTTATTTGGCCGCGTTTTTTGATCGCTGGCGAGATTCGGCGCGCATTGCGGCGCTGCTCCGCGCATTTCCCCGCGAGCGGGAATCCGGCCGTTCGCCGCTGCCTTGCAGCAGGATTGTTTCGGCAACAGGTCCCCGCTGGCGCGGGGACCCATGGAGCTAAGGCAGACGCCGTTAGGTCAGGCCGCCGCGGTGAGATTGCCGAAGCGCTTGAGATTCTCTTTCTGCTTCTCGTTGCGCGGCGGCAGCTTGAACAGCCGCGCCGCGGTGCCGCCGAGGATATTGTGCTTGGCCTTCTCGGACAGGAACGGCAGATCCCAGATCGTCGACGGCAGATCGAAATCCCAGTGCGGATAGTCCGACGAATAGAGCAGCTGCGTCTCCGCATTCATCATGCGGAAGGTGCATTCCATGGCGCCGTAATCCTGAATCTCCATCGGCTGCGATGAATAGTACATGTCGCGCATGTAGTCGGACGGCTTCTTCTTCAGGAGCGGCGCTTCCGACGGCCGCAGCATGAATTCGTGGTCGAGCCGCTGCATCAGGAACGGCACCCAGGCGAGGCCGGCCTCGATCCAGACCACCGGCAGTTTGGGGAAGCGCTCGCCCAATCCGTTGATCACCCAGTTGGTGCAGTTGACCACGTTGTACCAGGTGAAGCCGAGCGCATGCGCGGAGAGGAAGCGGTTGCAGCTGCGGTAGATCGGCTCGCCACCCCAGTTCGGGCCGGAATGGAACGACAGCACCAGGCCTCGCTCTTCGATCGCGCGGTAGACCTTCATATAGGCATTGTCGTGGACCGCGAGATTGTTGCGCACGGTCGTGACCATGAAGCCGCCGACATGCTTGCGGTCGCCGAAGGTCTCGACATGGCGCAGCGCCGCGTCCGGATCGGAGAACGGCAGGCACAGCATGGAGAAGAAGCGGTTATTGGCCTCCGGCATCACCTTTTCGGTGAGCCAGCGGTTATAGGCCCAGCACAATTCGACTTCCATTTCCTTCTGCGGATGCAGACCGATCGAGAGCATGCCGGTCGGGAACAGGCACGAATAGTCGACGCTCATCGCATCCATCCAGCGATAGCCGAGCTGGATGTCGCGCAGCGAGCCCTTGTCGGTCTTCTCGGAGGAGCGCAGCGGATAGCGCGTCACCCGGCCGCCCATGTCCTGGTAGCCGATGCCCTGCACCATGACGGCGCCGCGCGAGCCGCCCTTGGCGCGGGTCGACATCGTCAGCTGGCGCAGCACGTCGTTTTCCATGTAGGGGATGAACTCGTCCATGTTCTCGCCCTCGTAGTGATGGGCGTCGACATCGACGATCAGCATGTCGTCGAAATTGCGCTGGTGCGCCTGCTTGCGCGCATGCGCCAACAGGCGGGTGGTGTTGAGCTCCTCGATGGTGACGCGGCGGCCGCGGTCAGCGATGAGATCCATGGTCTTCCTCCTGGCGCCCGTGGCGCATTTCTAAGCCTTGAGACTTTAGCGTCCCGTCCAGTTTTGCCACATGCCGAGCTCGAACACGGCAAGGTCTGTGGCCTTTAACAGTCCGCTCGCCGTCACCATGACGTCGGTCGCGGAAATCGAATTCTTCGGCACCGGCGCGAATTCCTCGCCGGCCTCGCGGCGGGCCCGGTAAAGCCGGCAGGCCGAGGCGATCAGCGCCTGCAGCGCTTCCGCCGAGATGAGGTCGAGATTGCCGTCGGCGAGGATGCGGTCGAGGGTGGCGGCGACATGCTTGGCGTCGGCCGATGCGCCGTTAGTTACGACGACGGCGGATTTGCCCGACTGCGCTGCGCCAGCCTGACGGCGCGCCACGTTCTTCGCGGCCGTTCCGGTAACCGCTTTGGCAACAGCCTTTCTGCGCGTCTTGGCGGAAGCTTTCGCGGCCGTTTTGGTGACTGTTTTGGCCGCGCGCTTAGGCGACGACATAAACGTCCTCTCCTTTTTGCACGACCTTGTATTTCTTCAGCTTCATCTTGCGGTTCGACACGCATTCGCCGGTCTTCATGTCGTATTCCATGCCGTGCCAGGGACAGACGAAGTGCATCTCGTCCTCGGAGAAGAACAGGCCCATCGAGGTCTTGTCGGGGCGCAGGCGCTCCTCGACCTTGGCGATGGTCAGGCCCTCGCAGGCCGGCCCGCCCTGATGCAGGCAGAAATTGCTGTAGGCGTAGAATTCGCCGTCATGCCGGAACACGCCGATTTCGTTGTCGCCGACAAAGATGATTCGGCGCTCGCCGTCGGTGAATTCTGAAGTCTTCGCGACGAATTTCTCGGCCATTTGCTACCCTCGCGTTTCACTCTGGTTTTTGTTGTTGGACGGATTGTCGGTCTATCTCATTGCTAACACAAATCGGTGCCCCGCGTAACGCGCATAACTTGGCACCCTGCCATGCTGGCTGCGCTCCGCGCGACGGCCTCTCCCCGTACGCGGGGAGAGGTTTTTCAGGTCATCCGGTTCTCGATCTCACCGATGTTCTCGATCCACAGTTTCACCACATCGCCGGCTTTGAGGAATTCGCCGCGCCCGGCGCCGACGCCCGCCGGGGTGCCGGTCATGATCAGGTCGCCCGGATAGAGCGTTGTTCCTGCCGTGATTTCTTCGATCTGCTCGGCGAGATTGAAGATCATGCCTGACGTATTGGAATCCTGTTTGATCTCGTTATTGACCCACAATTTCATGCCGAGATTCTGCGGATCGCCGATATCGGAGGCCGGCACGATCCAGGGCCCGAGCGGGCACGAGCCGTCGAAGCTCTTGTGCTTGGTCCAGTCCCATTTGAATGGCGAGGCGTCTGGCACACCCGGCCGGCGGCCGCGGTCGCGGGCGGAAAGATCGTTGCCGATCGTATAGCCCGCGACATAGGACAACGCCTTGGCCAGCGGCACCCTTTTCGCCACCTTGCCGATCACGGCGACCAGCTCGATTTCCCAGTCCATCTGCTTGGCATAGTCGGAAATCTTCACCGGCGCGCCGGGATCGGTGAGGGTCCGGGTCGCCTTGAGAAAGTGCCAGGCCTTCAGCCCCTGGGTGTGGGGATCGGGCGGCGGCGGGCGGCCCTCGCGGGCGGCCATTTCAGCGGCATGATCGGCGTAATTGGCGCCGGCGCAAAAGATCGCCGACGGATATTGAACCGGGGCGAGAAACTTGGTCCGTTTCACCGGCTGACGCTTGATCTTGCTCTTGCCGGCCTTGGCAGCGGCCGCTTTCAACACGCCTTCCGCAGTCTTCCAGTCCTGAAGGATAGCCAGAACGGTGGAATAGGCCGCCTTGCCGGTCAGCTTGGCGGCGTCGAACACCTCGTCGCCGATGACCAGGCCGGCCCGCGGCCCCTCGCTTGAGCGATAGGTGGCGAGCTTGTACCCGGCAAGCTTTCCCCTCGACCCCGACTTTGCACCCGCCATAACCGTCTGCTCCCTTACCATTTGAGCCGGGGAGCAAACCGCGATCCCGCCGGCTTGGCAAGCCCGCCAATCCGAGCCCGCCTATGCGGTCCCGCATGACGCCGCCCTTGAGTTCACATCGGGCTAGTGATTGATTCCTGTTTGCATGGGCATGATCGTTTCGGAAAACCGGCGTCTACTGTTCCGGATTACGCCCTGAGGAACGCCCCATTACAGAGCAAATGCCATGATCAAGCCGCGCCGCATCGGACACGCCGTCTACGAAACCCCCGATCTCGATCGTATGATCGACTACTATACCGAGGTCGTCGGCCTCGTGCTCGCCGAACGCGAGAAGGATCGCGCCTTCCTCGCCACCCAGGTCGGACAGCTCGCCATCCAGCTCAACAAGGCCAGCGCCGAGCGCGGCGTCATGCTGTCGTTCGAGGTCGCGCCCAATTCGGATTTCGGCGCGCTGGCCCGCGAGCTCGAAAAGGACGGCATCAAGAGCGAGTTGCGCAACGACTCGATCCCGGGCATCGGCCAGAT
>Ga0335069_10010435_pt1 | contig 13159 bp, 12 predicted proteins | sample Lox_Sample_11_FD_206714 | JGI IMG/M metagenome (GOLD analysis project Ga0335069, IMG submission 206714) | Soil microbial communities from Loxahatchee National Wildlife Refuge, Florida, United States - Lox_Sample_1.1 | ecosystem: Environmental > Terrestrial > Soil > Wetlands | place: USA... | reverse complement strand
GATACAGGAGGGTGCGCTCATCCCGAGTGTGCCTTATGACAAGAAGGTCATCTACCACGACCCCTGCTTTTTGGGCAAGCAAAATGGCGTCTTCGATGAACCGAGGAACATATTGAAAGCTATAGACGGCCTTGAGCTTGTCGAATTTGCAAGGTCGAGAGAGACGTCTCTCTGCTGCGAGGGCGGGGGCGGCAGGATGTTCTACGAAACGGAGAACTCCTCTCAGAGGAACAGCGAAGTCCGGGTTCTCGAAGCCATTGAAAAAGGCGCTGAGGTTATAGCCACGAGTTGCCCCTTCTGCGTCATGACCCTCGAAGACCCTGCAACGGAGAAGGGACAAACAGTCAAAGAACTGTCAGAAATCCTTATGGAGGTATTATGATATGAACCTTCTGGTATTTACAAAAAGGGTGCCGGCCGCGCAGGAAGAAGAGCTGCGCATAGTAGACGACGGAATGAGGGTCGAGCTTTCGAAAGTGCCTTTCAAAGTCAACGACTGGGACAATTATGCCGTTGAAGAGGCGGTACGGATCGCGGAAAGGTCGGGCGGGAGCGTAACGGCGGTTTCCATGGGCGATAGCGAATCCGATGAGGTGTTAAGAAGGGCAATCGCAATGGGCGCGCAAGAGGGATATCTCATCGAGACCGGAGAAACTATTCATGATCCGAATGCCAGGGCCACATTGATATATAATTTTCTGAAAAAAGAAGGACTAACGTACGACGCCATCTTTACCGGGGTGCAATCGGAAGACGACCAGTTCGCCGCGGTAGGAGGGCTTCTTGCGGCAAAACTGGGCCTGCCCTATTCGTCGATGGTGATCGGCATCGACGAATTTGAAAAGGAGCATGTGACTGCCCGTAGAGAACTCGAGGGGGGTCTTCAGGAGAGGGTGAAAATCAAGCTGCCCTGCGTTCTTTCCATACAGAGCGGTATCAATGAGCCCCGATATGTTTCGATTATGGGCGTGCGAAAGGCGTCCAAGGTGGAGCGCAAAGTTTTCAAGGCAGCCTCGTATTCTGAGAATGTGAACAACCGCATTGAAATCGAGCGGTGGGTTTATCCGCCGAAAAAAGGTGGGGCTACGATCCTTGCCGGTGAGCTCGATACGGTCTGCAAAGAACTTCTCGGAATTCTGAAGGAAAAGGGGGTCTACCAATGAGCTATGCATTGATTGTGGCAGAGACGCGGCGCGGGGTCTTCGAGGAGAGGAATCTGGACGCGGTAGGATTCTCTCATCTTCTTGGAAAGGACGGGGTTCTCCTTATTCCCGAAGGCGCCTACACGATAAATGAGAAGCTCGTGAGCGCGATCATCAAGGCAAACACGGAGGAGACGGCATTTCTCAATCCGCTCACCATGGTGAAGATTATTGAAAAGGTAATTCAGACGCGAGGGAAGCCGGAGGTGATTATCTTCACCTCATCCTCGACAGGCGGCGAGCAGGCGGCCTACACGGCGGGATATTTCGATCTGCCACTCATTACCGATGTGAGCGGCTTCGACCGGGAGAGATCGATCTTTTATAAAAGCTACTATTCGGACAAGATATTCGGAGAATTCCGTGCGGTCGGCCAGGGACCATATGTGCTGACGGTACGAAGCGGAAGTTTTAAGGAACACGTGGTTGAAAAGGAGACGTTTGCCGTAAAGGAGACCATAAGCGGTTTTGCGGTAAATGACGGGCGGGACTTCATGGAATACGTGGAGGAAGAAAAGGGCGAGATCGACATTACCAAGGCCGACTTTCTTCTGTCCGTGGGCCGAGGGATTGGCAGCAAAGACGAGATCCCGGAATATGAAGGCCTGGCTCTACTTTTGCGGGCGGTGCTTTCAGGATCGAGACCCGTTATCGACAAAATGTGGCTCCCCAAACCGAGGCAGGTGGGGACGTCCGGCAAAACCGTGAAACCCAAGGTATACCTGGCAATGGGTATAAGCGGGGCCTTTCAGCATATAGCAGGCATGAAGGATTCCGAATGCATCATCGCGGTGAATAAGGACCCTGAGGCCCCCATCTTTCAGTACGCCCATTTCGGCATCATCGGAGATATCCATAAGGTTCGGGACAAATTGAGGGATATTATCAACGGACCATGAAAGACCAGGAAGCAAAGGAAAGACATGTCCTTGTCATCGGTGGGGGTATCGGAGGAATAACGGCCGCTCTCGAGCTCGCGGCCTGCGGCGTTAAGGTGACGATGCTTGAAGAAGGCCCCTCTATAGGAGGCCGAATGATACAGCTCGATAAGACATTCCCCACGCTCGATTGTTCCACATGTACACTGTCGCCCAAAATGGTCGAAGTTGCCCTTGAGAAGAAGATAGAACTTCTCTCGTGGGCAAAGCCCGTGGGAATCAAGAAAGATGGAAAAGGGTTTACGGTTACCATCTTACAGAAAACACGCTATGTGGATATTGCGAAATGTAATGCCTGCGGCAGTTGTTCCCCGGGGTGTCCTGTGGTGATGAAGAGCGAATTCGATATGGGAACAGGCCCGAGAAAAGCTATTTATATACCCTTTCCTCAAGCCATACCTAATAAGGCAAGTATCGACAAACGCGAAGAGAGGCCCTGCAAGGCTGCGTGCGTCGATGCCTGTCCGGTTCATACGAACGTTTTAGGCTATCTGAAACATATTAGTGAAGGCAGGTTTCAGGACGCGTACATGCTCATCAGGGAGACAAATCCTTTTCCGTCGGTATGCGGCCGTGTCTGCTACGCCCCCTGTGAGGGAGTCTGCAACAGAGGCCAGCTTGATGATCCTCTGGCAATCAGAGACCTGAAGCGTTTTGCCGTCGACTCCTTTGATCTCAATTCCCTTGAAGGGCCGCAGGTGACAAAGACCGGCAAGAAAGTGGCCATCATGGGGGCCGGGCCGGCCGGGCTTGCATGCGCCCATGATTGCGCCATTGAGGGACATGATGTCGTTGTTTACGAAGCTCTTCCTGAGCCCGGTGGAATGCTTCGCTACGCCATTCCCGAATACAGGCTGCCTAAGGACGAATTAAGAAAAGAGATAAACTATATCGAAAGACTTGGGGTTACCATCAAATGCAATGTTGAAGTCGGAAAAGATATAACCCTCGATACATTGAGAAACGACTACGATGCCATCTTCATCGGCACGGGCGCACCGAAAGGCCTGAGCCTTGGAGTGGAAGGAGAAGGTTCCAAAGGCGTGATGGACGGAATTCAATTCCTCCGCGCCGTGAACAGCAAGGAGGCGATTAAAGTTGGAGCGAGCACGGCCATTATAGGCGGAGGTAATACGGCCATTGACTGTGCGAGGACGGCAAAGCGGCTTGGAAGCGAGAAGGTGAGTCTCATCTACCGAAGGACTCGTGACGAAATGCCTGCTGCAAGCGAGGAGATAGATGCGCTTTTACACGAAGGGATATCAATAGAGTTCCTGACGACTCCTGTCAAGTTTCATGCCGATTCGGGCACGGTGTCAAGTATGGAATGCATACGCATGGCATTGGGCGAATCCGACGCAAGCGGCCGGAGGAGTCCAATACCGATCAAGGATTCCGAGTTTACTTTGCCCGTTGATACGGTCATTACTGCCCTCAGCCAGGCTGTTGAGACCTCCTTTACGAGCGGTGTGGGCGTCACATTAGGAAAAAACAAAACCATAGGAATAGATGAGGCAACAGGGGCCACCAATATAGAAGGTGTATTTGCCGGTGGAGACGTTGTAACCGGGCCTGCCTACGTAATTGATGCTATCGCTGCAGGGCGGAAGGCTGCCCGCGCTATTAGTAAATATCTTAAAGGTGAAGGTATCGTCGCCGACGACATGGTGAAAAAGCCGGAGAAACTTTCCGATGAAGAGGCGTCTAACCTCGCAGCAAAGACAGTTCGTGCACAGCGTATACGTATGCCCGAGGAGCCGATTAATAAGAGGATCACTGATTTTTCTGAGGTAGCGCTCGGATATACTTCCGAGCAGGCGATGCTTGAGGCGTCACGATGCCTTGCCGGAAAAATCGAGGGATGCATTCAATGCGGAGAGTGCGAGAGAAGATGCGAAGTGAAAGCCATTGATCATACCATGAAGGACGAAATTATAGATATCCGTGTTGACAGTATCGTTCTCGCCCCGGGTTTTGATCTTTACGACCCAACGGAGAAAAAGGAACTGGGCTACGGAACACTCCCGGGTGTCCTGTCGGGCATAGAATTCGAACGTATCTGTTCGGTAACGGGACCCACGGGCGGCGATATTCTTCTCGCCGGAAGAACCCCGAAACGATTCTATTTTATCCAATGTGTCGGCTCAAGAGACCGCCAGAGCGGAACGCGTTACTGCTCACGGGTGTGCTGCATGTACACGGCAAAGCATGCCAGTATTACCAAAGAGCGAATACCGGACGCGCAGATTTATATCTCTTACATCGATGTGCGTGCTTACGGGAAAAACTATGAAGAGTTCTACAAGAGCACCCAGGAGAGCGGCGTCATCTACATAAGAGGTATCCCGGGAGAAATATCAAAGACAGACGAGGGCCTTCTCGTGCGCGTCGAAGATATGTTAAGCGGAGAAATGCGTGAGATCGAGGTCGACCTCGTTGTCCTTGCCACAGGAGTGAGACCGCGCAAACAGACAGAAGAACTCTGCAGGATCATGTCTGTAGAGAGGGACGAGTATGGTTTCATCAAGACCGATTCAGTGACCCCTTCGAAGACAAACGTGGAAGGTATCTTTACGTGCGGAATGGCCTCGGGCCCAAAGGATGTGCCCGACACAGTTGCATCCGGCGGAGAAGCGGCGTCGAGATGTATGGAATATATAACAAAAAGCGAACAGTTGATAGTGAATAGCGAACGGTGAGAAAGAAATGACAAAAAGTGAAGACAATTACGACATGATTCCATCAACCGGTGAACTGTTTTCTAACGACTACCCGCTTATTGTTGCTCTGGCTATTTGCTATTCACTAACGACTATTCACCGGTTTTAGAATATGAAAACAGGTATCTTCATCTGTCATTGCGGACATAACATCAAGCACACCGTGGATGTGAAGAAGGTAAGCCAGTATTTCAAGATGTTTCCCAATGTCATCGTCTCCGAGGATTATCCCTTTGTCTGTTCAGAGCCGGGACAGGCCCTCATTGAAGAGAGTATCACAAAACATGGCCTTGACCGGATCATTGTTGCCTCATGTACTCCTTCTCTTCACGGAGAGCTCTTCAAGGATGTATTGAGAAAATCGGAGCTTAACCCCTTTCTGCTTCGAAGAGTAAGCATACGGGAGCACTGTTCCTGGGTAGGTGATGATGTCGAAAAGAATACGAAAAAGGCCATAAAGCTGATAAAGGCAGGCATCTATTCATCGGCTCACTACGTTCCTCTGGAAGAAAAGAAAGTGGATGTGGTGAAATCGGCGCTTATCATAGGCGGCGGCGTGTCTGGCTTGAGCGCAGCTCTTTTCATCTCGCAGATGGGCATGCAGGTCTACCTGGTTGAGAAAGAGGCGGAGCTCGGAGGCCATGTGAAGGACCTCAAAGATGTATGGCCTTCGAGAACAGAGGGCAAAGCGATTATAGATGACATGGTCAATGAACTGAAGACCCGCGATAACGTGAGGATCTTTACCTCCGCAACGATCAGCAACTTTGAAGGCTTTTTCGGAAATTATCAGGCAACGCTTGATACTCCACAGGGAGAAGAGAAGATCACTGCGGGCGGAGTCATCGTGGCTATCGGCTTTTCGCCTTTCGATCCGTCCATGAAGCAAGAACTCAGTTACGGAAAGGATGAAAGGATCCTGACGACCATCGATTTTGAGGCGAGAAAGGACGCACTCGTTCTCCCCGACAAACCACGTGTGGCCATCATACATTGTGTAGGTTCGCGGGATGAACAGATTGGCAGACCCTACTGTTCAAGGATTTGTTGCATCAATGCGCTCCGAACAGGCGATGCCATAAAAGAAAGGTACGAAGACGCCTACGTTGAATCCTTTTATATGGACGTGAGGGCTCATCCGAAGGGTGGTGAAGAGTTCTTCGAAGATACCCAGCAAAAAGGTGTCCTTTTTACGCGCAGTAACATTCCCGAGATTATCCCCGGTCCCAGGAGCCTCATGCTGCGCGGAGAAGATACGCTCTTTGGAGAGGTTTTTGAAAGGGAGTTCGATCTTGTGGTACTTTCCGTGGGCATGTCGCCCCCCGTAGACAACAAGAGCATTGCTTCCCTTCTCAAAATCACACTCGATAAAGACAAATTCTTTCTGGAGGCCCATATCAAGTTGCGGCCATTTGACACGGCCGTAAAGGGTATATTTATCTCCGGGTCATGCTCGGGCCCGAAGGACATTGAGGAATCGATCAATCACGGAAGAGCGTCGGCCCTCAAATTATACGGTTTCCTCAATCTCGGCTACGCTTTTGTCGATCCCTTTATCTCATGGGTCGATCCAAAAAGGTGCAGCGGATGCAGGATGTGTGAGAGGGCATGTGTTGCCAAGGCAATTAAGTACGACGAAGAGAAAAGAGTGGCCCATGTCGAAGAGGCTGCCTGTATGGGATGTGGACTCTGCAATGCCACATGTCCTTCGTCTTCGATCACTCTCAAGGGACATGTCGACAGTGTTATCGATGATGAAATAGGCGCGCTCACAGAAGCAATATAGAGCTGGTGAATAGCGAGTAGTGAAGGACGGCGACTATTCGCGGAAGCTGATGGAGGTACGATGGCTGAAGACGCAAAGAAGACAAACCCCGAGATAGTAGGATTTGCATGCTCATTTTGTACGTTCAAGGCCTCAGAGATGGCAGGAAGTTTGAGGATGAAATACCCGGACGGCGTAAAGGTAATCCAGGTGCCCTGTTCGAGCAGGGTCGACCCGGCCTTTGTGATCAAGTCAATCCTTGAAGGCGCCGATGGCGCCTTTGTGGCCGGATGCCATCCCGGTGACTGTCACTTTATTAAGGGAAACTACTTTACAAGAAGGAAGATAGCCGCCTTGAAGGATATGTTTGACGCTTTTTCGATGAAAGACAAAGTGAGGCTCTTCTGGGTAAGCGCGGCTGAGGCGAGACGATTTGTAGAAAAGGTTACAGGTATGTACAACGACATAAAGGAAAAGAAAAATGCAGGGAAAACAAATTAAGAGCGGCGCCGTAGAGAGCGCACTCAATCAGTTCTTGCAGGACGAGCGCCACCTGGTATTTGGGTTTGAAAAGAGCGATGATGGTGTGAACCACAAGATATTCCAGAAGAAACTTAAGAATTTGTCTCTCTTCAATCCAACCTTTGGGGCCAATGGCGCGCTTTACCTCAGGCGTCTCTTCTCAAAGGCGTCACAAATTGTCCTCCTCCTGCGACCGTGCGAGATAAGGGCCTATACTGAACTGACGAAACTCACCCAAATTGAACGCGAGTCTGTGACCGCTGTTTCAATGGACTGTTTCGGTGCCCGTTCCCTAAAGGATGAGACCGAGGGGATACCGGTGGAAATGGACGGGATAAGGGATTACTTCAAAAATCCCGAGAAGATGCGTTGGGCGTGCAAAGTCTGCAGAGAAAGAAGAGGCGTCATGGGCGACGCAGGCTTGAGAATAGATGCGAAGGGCGAGTTCTGGGTGGTGCCCTACACTAAGAAAGGCGAGGCGCTTGTCTTACTCTTTGAAGGTGAACTCAGGGATGTCCCTAAAGATATGCTAATCGGCGAGAGCCCGAAGGCGGAGAAATTTCAGACCGATATGGCAAATTTCGCAAAGGACTTTTCGAAGTGCATTATGTGCAAGAACTGTCGCGATATGTGCCCGGTCTGCTACTGTATTGATTGCGTGTTTAACGGCGACGAATATCTTCCCAAGGGCGACGCGCTTCTCAATAAGATATTTCGTACGGGTGCGTTAGGCATGCCGCAGGGCAAAGACATGTTCCACCTGATCAGGATGTATCATGTGTCGCAGACCTGTGTGGCCTGCGGCGCATGTGAAGAGGCCTGTCCGCAGGGGATCGCCCTGACGAAGTATTTCAAGGGTATATCAGAGCGCCTCCAGGGCCTCTTTTCCTACATGTCGGGCAGGAGTTTTGATGAAGAGATACCTTACGTAAGCTTTGTTGAGGATGAGTTAAAGGAGTGGGAAGATTAGCGAGGAACGCTCGGACAGATTAGCCGGTTAGAACTGATGTAACAAGAAAGGATAGGCATGGAAGCAGGCTGGTCCGATAAGATAATAGAGCTAGCAGGGCACAAGAAGACGGAACTTTCCGTCTGTCTCGGATGCAAGATCTGTGCGTCCGTATGTACAGTGAATGATCTCGAGCAGAACGTTAATCCACAGGAACTGCTGGTGGACCTGTTTTTTGGGAAAGGGATAAACGTGGATCATCCTCTCGTGCGTTACTGCACAAACTGCTATCGTTGCGCAAGTGCCTGTCCCTGGCAGATCAGGATACCTGAAGTGGTCCGGGCGGTCAAGGAATCGCTCGGGATTGAATCCAGGTTCGAGAAGGCATTCAAGAAGTGTATCAACATCTGGGGCAGGGTATATGAGCCCTTTGTGGTCATATTGGCTGCGCCCGACCTTTTAAAGGGCGGTTACATAAAGTACATGCCGAAATGGTTAGGATACGCGGGATTGCATTTCCCTCATAAAGTTAAACGTTTAAACCGTTCGGGTAGTCTGAAGGACTCGGAGGGCAGATAGTAATGGAATACGGATATTATCCGGGTTGTTCTCTTACCGGCTCAGCGAAGAGGCTTGATCGCGGGGTGAGACAGATTTGCACGAAGCTTGGCCACACGCTTAGAGAGATACCGGACTGGAACTGCTGCGGCGCACTTGAGTATGGTGACAGACAAGAATTGATGAGCATATCCGGAGAAAACCTGACGAAAGCACAGGACGTCTATAAAGAGATCGTTGTGCCCTGCCCGGCTTGTTACAAGAACCTTAAGGATGCCGACTCGAACAAAGCTTTCACGATCCTCAGCCCACTGGAACTTCTCGACAAAGAAAACCTTTCACGGATAGAGCAAAAAGCGGATCTTAAGGGCGAGACCTTCTTCCCTTATTATGGCTGTCTTCTCATGAGGCCTGAAGCGAGCGCGATTAGGAATAAGAATATCATGGAGGAGATCATAACCGCATTCGGCGGCGATATTGACGGCGAGAAGATGAAGGACCGTTGCTGCGGGGGCAATCAACTGTTCCTCAATAAATGGGCCACCGAGAAGCTCTCAAAACTGATCCTCAACAAAACAAAAGGGACCGTCGTCGTCTTTTGCCCCTTTTGCCATATGGCAATGAAGACCTTCGCCGAAGGCAGGAAGGTTGTCTATCTGACGGATCTTTTGCTTTACGTCATGGGAGAGCGCAAATCCCTATGAATACGGTAATTATCGGCGGTGGTATAAGCGGTATATCGGCGGCAAAAGTCGCTCTCAAGGAAAACCATTCGGTAACGATTATCGAATCAGCTCAAGGGCCGGGCGGTACCATGGCGCGCATTGCCAACTGCCGCGTCGGCTTCAAAACCTTCTTCGATGAAATACGGGATAATCCCCGTCTTAACGTGATCTGTGAGGGTACCGTGAAGGCGGTGGATAAAAAGAATGCCGGTTTTGATATTACCCTCGAAGACGGCCGGTCGTTGAGTGCCGACAGGGTCATCATCGCCACAGGCCTTAGCCCTTACGACCCCGTGGAATATAAGAGCAAGAGGGTGCTTACCAGTCTCGAATATGACCAGGTCATTGACCAGCGCAATGGTGATCTTCCCGCGGATTTCAACAAAGTTGCCTTCGTCCTGTGCGTTGGTTCCAGGTCCAAGGAATATCCTCTTTGCTCGTCAGTCTGCTGTTCCTATACGCTGAGAGAGGTCAAGTGGACCCTTCAGCGCGCGAAACCGGAGCTAACCGTGTTCTACAACGATTTGAGATTCTTCGGCCAGGAATTCTATCTGGAGAAGCTTTACAGGGACGCCGGCGTGCGCTTTGTCCGGGCTAATTCGCGATACTTCGAAGAGGACGAGACCGGCGTTACTATGCGATACTACACAGGCGGAGAGCTGAAAGAAGAAAGATTCAACTACGTTGTCCTTGCCGTCGCGCTTCGTCCCAACCAGCAACTTGTTACAATAGCCAAGCTCTTCGGGTTCTCCCTCAATGAATATGGTTTCGTAAAAGAGAAGGAGCCGCTCACAACGGACGTTGATAGCGTGTACGTCTCGGGTGGCGCCCTCGAACCCATGAATATCAAGGATTCAATACTCACCGGTTTCGGCGCAGGCTTCCTTGCCGTGAAAGGAGCAGGTTTTCCTGCGGAGATCATACAACAGCACGAACGCCTTTACAAAGAAGAGACACCGGTGATTCCTAATCCTGACGGTAACGCTGCTTCGTGTCTTTTCTACCTCGGAACAGAAGATCCGGGTGCAGCTATGTTTTACGAGTTTGTTTCCCCGAAATTCATAGCAATGGCGCGGGACTTCAAAAAAGCAGGCAAGACCGTCTACGTGCTTACCAAGAATATGGTCATGCCTTCCTACGGCGAGTTTGATTATGAGGAAGCGCGACGGGAAGGTATAATATTCATTCATCTCGAAGAAGGCGAGACGGTAGCCTTTGATACGGGCAAAGCGCGTATCACCGGGCTCAGACGGGAACTTGATCTGCCGGCGGAAACCATTATCCGCTTCGACGATTACAAGGATATTTTCAAGGATAAAGAAATACTCTCCGTCTACCGGTCCGAGCCGCAGCTTCGCTGGTCTCCGACGAAGTGGGGGAGAAAAAGATATCATGCAGGTTTCATCAGACATCCGCGCGATGAACGCTGGGAACCGAGAGAGATCTTGGGTGCCCTCGGTGAGATGATGCTTGATGTTGAAGAGGATAGGGTCCTGCCCGAAGTGAATGAGGAACGTTGCAGTGGCTGTGGGTCCTGTAAGGACGCCTGTCCTCATAGCGCCATAGAGATAGTTACCAGGGAAAAAATGCTCGCCATTTTCGGGCCTCAGATCACAACGGGTGTGCCTGTCGCCCACATAAAAGACGATACCTGTGTGGGGTGCGGGGTCTGCGCATCGACCTGTCCGTCGGACGTGATCAGCTATCCGGAAACAAGATAAATCGTTTGCACTGGAACACTCTTGCGATAAGACCCGCGCGCAAGCGCCCTCAATCCCTGTCTATCCGCTGTGAATATCGCAAGAGTCATGCACAACAATCCCTCCAGCTTTACTTTAGGGCAAAAGAAGATGTATACTTACTAAGGAGGTGCGGGTAATGTTTGGTCTTGGAATGCCAGAACTCATCGTTATACTGGTCATCGTATTCCTCTTGTTCGGGGCCAAAAAGCTCCCGGAGATTGCCTCGGGCCTGGGCAAATCGATCAAGAGTTTCAAAAAAGCAATGGAAGAGCCCGATAAGAACGAAGACGACCATAAGAACCAGAAACAGGCCTAAGGCAGATTGCCCTAAGAATGACCGCTTATTAAATTCTGCCCCCAATATCTATTTGCAAGCGATATGGGGCGGCCCTCAATCAGAACCGCTTCTCAGCGCATCGTACCCTACTTCATCACTATTCCATAGAGAATGATATTCCGATAGGTCCTCGCGAGCATAGGTCCGGGCATCTCGCTGCGGTTCATGTACCACTGGAGGAGTATGCCGTTGTGGATGGCGATGATGATATGGGCATTCAGTGATACGTCGAAGGTCTGGTCAAATAACCCCTCTTTCTTACCGGCCGTAAGCAGCGAGGATATGAAGGTGTGATATTTCTTGTACACAGATTTGATCTTCCGTTCCGCTGTCGTCTTACCCCCTGCCATCTCCGCAGCAAGAGTGACAAAGAGTACACAGAACTCCCCATGGTCCCGGGCATACTCGTTAATGAACTTGTGGTATTCCTTGAACTTGGTGAGGAAGGTACCTTCCATGGTTTTCATGTGGGCATAGAGCCTTTCGAGATTGTCACGGTCATATTTCTCTATGATCGTCTCCAGCAACTCGTCCTTACTCTTGAAGTACCAGTAGAAGGCCCCTTTGGTGATACCCACCGTATCGGTGATATGCTGGATTGACGTCCCCTTAAAGCCTGTCTTGAGAAACAATCTGATGCTTTCATCGATGATACGGTCTTTCATACTGAGCGATGATTTTGTCTTCACAGGTCTCCTCATTCCCAGGATAATAATATCACACGCCGGATACCGAGCACATACCCCATTATACCCTGTCCATGCCTTCTGTGAAAGATATTTATTGACATTCTATCTTTCTGTTTATATGATATGTACGATTGATATACTAAACGGTTAGTTATGTAATTGCAAGAGAATTTGATGAATCCAAGTGCAACGAGAACGCTCACATGCATCCAGTGCGGAAAATGTACGGGCAGTTGCCCTGAAGCCGGAAGAACGCCCTTCAATATACGCGTTATCATACGGAAAAAGCAGTTTCAGAAGGCACTGGAGGAGTCGCTACCCTGGTATTGCACATCCTGCGGTGCGTGTACGTTGAGGTGTCCGCGCGACGTAAAACCGTCAGAGGTGATTATTGAGGCGCGGTCTCAATTTGTGGAAGACGGGGAGATACCTACTTCGATTCAAAAGGCCCTTGAAAATACCTCCGTGCAAAAAAACCCCTGGGGGCGCTCCAGGGCGAAAAGAGGCGCCTGGCTCGATAAAATGGAAATTGAAATTCCCCGTGTGAGCGAAACAGCATCGAAGGTGCTTCTGTTTGCATGTTGTATTCAGGCATACGATCCCCGATGTATGGTGATACCTCAGAATGTGGCAAGGATACTCAAGAAAGGTGGTCTCGAGTTCGGGGTTCTCGGCGAAGAAGAGGCCTGTTGCGGCAACGAGATACGAAGGCTCGGCGAGTCGGGTCTGTTCGAAGAGCTTCAGGAAGAGAATATAGCGGCCTTTCAAGAATATGGCGTCAAAGAGATCATCACCCTTTCCCCTCACTGTATGAATGCGCTGAAAAGAGAATATGGAAATTCGGACATCAAAGTCCACCACTACAGCGAGGTGGTGGCGAAGATGATACAGGAGGGTGCGCTCATCCCGAGTGTGCCTTATGACAAGAAGGTCATCTACCACGACCCCTGCTTTTTGGGCAAGCAAAATGGCGTCTTCGATGAACCGAGGAACATATTGAAAGCTATAGAAG
>Ga0335069_10010434_pt1 | contig 13160 bp, 11 predicted proteins | sample Lox_Sample_11_FD_206714 | JGI IMG/M metagenome (GOLD analysis project Ga0335069, IMG submission 206714) | Soil microbial communities from Loxahatchee National Wildlife Refuge, Florida, United States - Lox_Sample_1.1 | ecosystem: Environmental > Terrestrial > Soil > Wetlands | place: USA... | reverse complement strand
CAGCGGCGCCCGGCTATGGGTCAAGCGCTACAACGGCCCGGCCAACCGCGACGACTACGGCGGCTCGATGGCGGTCAGCCCCGACAGCACCCGGGTGTACGTGACCGGCACCAGCCAGGGCGTCAGCTCGGGCCAGGACTACGCCACGGTGGCCTACAGCGCCGCCACCGGCGCCCGGCTATGGGTCAAGCGCTACAACGGCCCGGCCAACCGCGACGACTACGGCGGCTCGATGGCGGTCAGCCCCGGCGGCACCCGGGTGTACGTGACCGGTGGCAGCCAGGGATCCGGCTCGGGCCAGGACTACGCCACGGTGGCCTACAGCGCCGCCACCGGCGCCCGGCTATGGGTGCAGCGCTACAACGGCCCGGCCAACGGCTACGACTACCCCAGCTCGCTGGCGGTCAGCCCCGGCGGCACCAAGGTGTACGTGACCGGCACCAGCCAGGGCGTCAGCTCGGGCCAGGACTACGCCACGGTGGCCTACAGCGCCGCCACCGGCGCCCGGCTATGGGTGCAGCGCTACAACGACCCGGGCAACCGCGACGATGAGGCCTTCTCGCTGGCGGTCAGCCCCCGCGGCACCCAGGTGTTCGTGACCGGGTTCGGCTGGGACGGGACCGCCACGGGCTATGACTGCATCACGGTGGCCTACCGACCCTGAGGCGCGTCCGGCGGCTGGGCTGCCAGGAAACGGGTGCGGTGCCGGCCGGAGCAGCTCAGTACCATGCGAACGTGTCAGCAGACAGGCCGCGGGCATCCGGAACCGGAGACGGCCAGCGGGAGAGCCCGGGCGGGCTGTCCCTTCCGGGTGAGCGGTTCTCCCATGAGGCGCTGGCCGTGGTCCTCCAGGTCCGCGGGGACAGCCTGCACGTCCTGCTCTGGCAGCGCGGGGCGCCGCCGTTCGAGGGGCTGTGGGCGCTGCCCGGCGGGCCGCTCGGCGCCGGCGAACGCCTCGGCACGTCGGTGGGACGGCACCTGGCCGCCAAGGTGGACCTCACCGATCTCGCGTACCTGGAGCAACTGGAGACCCGCAGCGATCCCCGGCGGGACCCGCGTGGCCGCGTCCTGGCCACGGCCTACCTGGCCCTGGTGTCCGCCGACGTGGAGCCGCGCATTCCCGCGGACACCGCCTGGCACGCGGTCCAGGATCTGCCGCCGACCGCGTTCGACCACGGGTCGATCGCCGAATCGGGGCGAGACCGGCTGCGGGCCAAGCTGTCATACACCAACATCGGCTTCGCCCTGGCCCCGGAGACCTTCACCATCGCCCAGCTACGCGACATCTACGCGGCCTCGCTCGGCCATCCGGTCTCGGCCACCAACCTGCAACGGGTGCTGAACCGCCGCGGCGTCATCGAGGCCACGTCCGCGGCCGCCCGGCCGACGCCGTCCGGCGGCAGGCCGGCCACGCTCTACCGCTTCGCGGCCCGGACCCTGGTCGTCACCAATCCCTTCGCCGCCTTCCGCCCTCCGTCCGCGCCATCCGCCTCCCGGTCGTGACGGAAAACCCGTTGCCGCGGCCCGTAAAGTCGGTCGTATGACGAATGCCGACGCCTTGCTCGCGGCCTATGACGAGCAGATGCGGCAAGAACCGCCCAGCGAGCAGGCCGGCGTCACCTACGAGCAGGACGGACCCCTGCTGCGGGTCGTCGGCCAGTTTCGCGGTTTCGTCTCCGCCCCGCGTGACGTCGGGGTCCGAGGGGCCGAACTCGACCGGCTCATTGCCCGGCAGCGCGACTACTTCGCCGGGCGGGGAGAGGCCGTCGAGTGGAAGACCTGGGCGTATGACGAGCCCGCCGATCTGGTCGACCACCTGCGGGCCGCGGGATTCGTTCCCCAGGAGCAGGAGACGGTGCTCATCGGGCTCACGGCGGAGATGGCCGCCACCCCGGTCCTGCCCGCTGGCGTCGTGCTGCGTGAGGTCACCGCGGATGCTGACATGCGGCGGATCGCCGAGATGGAATCCATCGTCTGGAACGACGACTGGAACTGGCTGGCCGACGACCTGATCGGGCGGATCGCCGCCGCCCCGGACGACATCGTGGTGCTGGTCGCGGAGGCCGGCGGCGAGGTCGTCTGCGCGGCGTGGCTGGTCTTCCGGCCGGGGACCGACTTCGCCGGCCTGTGGGGCGGGTCGACCCTGCCCCAGTGGCGCGGCCGCGGCATCTACCGGGCCCTGGTCGCGGCCCGGGCGCAGCGCGCCGCCGCCCGCGGCGTCAAGTACCTGCAGGTCGACGCCTCGGGCGACAGCGCTCCCATCCTGCGCCGCCTGGGATTCCGCGCCGTGACCACCACCACCCCGTACGTATGGACGCCGCCTCGACAGGATGCCGGCTAGAGGTCAGGTGCGGGGCACGGCCGCTGCCCGGTCTTCGCGCCCGTCATATCGGGTACATGGCGGGCTCGGTGGTGTGCTGCCGTCCTGACGGGGCGGTCCAGCGGAAGGTGCCTCCGGGCAGTTGCTCGACGGTGACCCGGGGTCCTGCTTGAGCCGGTGCTCGTGGTGACCTACGCCTCTAGGCCGGATCCCAAACGCCTCTATGCCGGACCCCCAACGCGCGCAACCATGATTCTGGGGACTTGTCTCCGGAGGCCGACATGACCACGTCGAAGCCCCAGCATGCTGCCGACGTTCTGGCCGCTTTGGCGTGGGCCGCCGTGGGGTTGACGCCAGTCGGGTGGTTCTACGGTGGCCTTGCTGTGGCGTACAGCCACCTGGGCGACGTGACGGACGTAAGCATGATGCTTGGAGGGCTTGTGCTGTTCGTCGTCGCTCCCACGAGCGCGTTCATCCTGGCCCTCTACGCGGCACGTACCGGGCACCGGTCCGGCAAGATCGCCGTGATAGTGTCCGGGCTGCTGCTCCTGGCCACGATTGTCGCCACGTTGCTGTTCAACGGTGAATCTTGGCCTGCATCCCCCGGGTGGATCGGCGTGACCGTGGCCGCGGTGATCGCGGTGCTGGTTCTCGCCTGGGTGCTCTCCCGCAGGATCGCCGTGGTGGTGTCCGGGCTGCTGCTCCTGGCCCTGCTTCTTTTCTCCGCGTGGCTGTACGGCGGGTGGGTCAATGTAACCGTGATCGCCGTGATGGCAGTGGTCGCGGTGCTGGTTTCCGCCTGGGCCCGCTCCCGCAACAAGCCGCCGCCCGCTGACCGGGGTTAAGGTCGGACTGCCGGCCTTCGCAAGGCGGCCCCTTCCTCCGCTGAAGACCCGGTCCGCTGCCACCGGCTCCTCTATGCGCTGGCCTCGGCGCTGGTCAGATCGGGTAGCGGGTGGGTTCGGTGGTGTTGGTCCGGCCGGACGGGCGGTCCAGCGGAAGGTGCCTCCGGGCAGTTGCTCGACGGTGAACCGGGGTCCTGCTTGAGCCGGTGCTCGTGGCGGCACTTGGGATTGTGGCCGCATGTGCAGATATATCCCTTGAACTGCGGAAACAGCGTATGGGTTACCGCCTTAGGCTCAGGGTTCGGTTGCGTCTGGAGACAGGCGGTGGCGTCGGGCACGCCAGAGCATGCATGTTCAGCTCGTGTGCTGAGCGGCAGCCAGGAGCCAGGTATCGTCATTATCTGGTTTTCCCGCCCGGGCTCGGATCAGGCTTGACCTGCGATGATGCGCGATGGCAGGGCGGGTGCCTCTGGGTCGGCCTGTCCGGCTGTTGTTCGCGTGGAGTTGCCTGTCCAGGCGGGTCAGGGCGGCTCGCGCCTGCTGGTGCACTGTCTGCCCGGCCGGGACGCCGGGAGGCCCGGCCAGGCGGATGATCCGCTGGATCTGATGAGGCAGGCGGAGAGTTTCGGCCTCGCTGATGGCGGCGGTCAGCATCGTCTCGGCGGTGCGCTCGTCCCCGGCCCTGGCGAGCACTTCAGCGGTGGTGATCCGCTCGATGACCCGCCAGTGCGGGGACGGCGGCCCGCTGCCGCCCAGGTGGTGCCCGGCGAGATCGATGGCCTGGGCGGTGCGGCCGGTCGCGAGCAGTCCGCGCAGGCGGACTTCGCGCACGGTGAAGGAGCTGAACAGGACATCTTGCTCTCAGATGCCAGGCGATGCGCAGCGCGCGGCCGGTCCATCGCGCGGCGGTGGCCAGCCGCTCATCAGGCAGCAGGTGCCCCAGCGCCACGCCGAACGACATCCGGGCCCGGGCGAGCAGGCTCAGTGCCTCCGGTTCGGCATGCCCGGCCGCGAGCCGGGCTTCGAGCCGGGTGATCAGCGGCCACAGCTCGCTGACCGCCTCGGCGGCCCGGCCGCTATGCCGGGCGATCTGGGCCAGCCGGATCACCGAGGTGCCGAACGCGAGCATGGCGGCGAAATCGGCGTCGTCCTGGCCGGCGATCCCGAGCACGTGCGGCGGGATGGCCAGGGTGCGGGCGATGTGCGCCAGCGTGCCGCGGCCGGTGATGGTACGGCGGCCGGACTCGATCATCGAGATATAGGTGCGGTCATATCCCAGCATGTCCGCGAGCTGCTGCTGGGTCAGCGCGCTGGCACACCGGTAGCCGCGCAAGATCGCCGCGAGGTCACCGGCCGCTGTGACCCGCCGCGCCGTCGGCAGCCAGGCCGCCACGCCGGTTATCGCAGGTGGCGGGGGGAGCTGGCACGCCGCGCAGCTCGCGGCTCGGCCCGAGGGTGAGCCCGGTGCCCCGCACCGGTTGCAGCGGCCGTCCATCCCCGGTTCCCGGTTACGGGACTGCCTGCCCGTTCAGGCGGGCGAACCAGGCCGCGACCGACCGCTTGTAGCCCTCGGGCATCACCAGGCCGGGCACCTCACCGGGGCCGAACAGGCCCGCCCGCTTGTGCTCGTGACTGACGACCGGCGGATCGGTGCTGATGACATGGCAGCCGTAGGTGAGTATCACCACGTCGCGGCCCAGGCTGATGTGGTACTGCCAGCAGTCCAGCAGGGGCCCGGCCGTCACCTTCCAGCCGGTCTCCTCGCTGATCTCCCGGACTACGCAGTCGACGGGGTCTTCCCCCAGTTCGAGCTTCCCGCCGGGCAGCTCCCACTCAGCCCGCTCGTTTTCCAGCAGCAGCACCTTCCCGGCCTGGACCGTCACGCCCTTGACCGACACCGGGAACATCCGCCCCGCCTCACCACCGCGCACGGGCACGCTCGCGCTCACCTGCCTGCTCGACTTCTCCGCTGCGACCTAACCCGACCCTAACACCGACGCCGACGCCGGCGCGGCCCCGGCGTGACAGATTGTCACTAGCCATCGCAGCCTGCTAGCCGCACCCTGGCGGTAACGGCACCCCCGGACCCGCAGGAGCTGCGATGGATACCTTCCGCGCCCACCACGCCGACATCCTCGACCCCGCCCAGCAGCCGCGCGTTCTCGCGCTGCTGCGTGAGCACGGCCTGGTGACCTTCACCGGGACCACCGACCGTGCCGCGCTGGCCGAGGTGGCACGCAGGCTGATGAGCATCCGGCCGCACCGCGACGCCGGACCCGACGGCGTGACCGTGATCACTGGCACCGGCACCACCGACCCTGGCTACGCCGCATTCACCGACGCCGAGCTGATCCCGCACACCGACGGGACCAGCCTGCCCGACCCGCCCGGCCTGCTCCTGCTCACCTGCCAGCAGCCCGCCAGCCAGGGCGGCACCACCCTGCTCGCGGACGCCGCCCGCATCACCGCCACGCTCGCCGGGCAGCACCCCGCCGCCCTCAAGGCGCTCTGCGCGCCACGAGCGGCCTACTTCGGCACCGCGGGCGGTCACCTCGGCCCGGTCTGCGAACCCGCCGGCCCCGGGCGGGCACGCATCCGGCTCCGCCTCGACGGCCTGGCCATGTTCTCCGCCGACGCCACCCCCGTCATCTCCATCCTGCGCGCCGTGATCACCCAGCACCAGCAGGCCATCCAGCTCCGCGCCGGCCAGGGCCTGCTGGTCAGCAACTCCCGCTGGCTGCACGGCCGCGACCGCTACACCGGCCCTCGCATCATGCTCCGCATCCTGGGCGACCCCCTGCCCGGTACCGGCATCCAGCCCGGATTCCCCGCACCAGCCCTCAGCGCACAGGCAGCGTGACAACATCCTCACGTCGCTTCAGCGAGCACGCAGCTCTGGCTGCGCGCTGCTGTCCCATTCGTACACGTGCGAGTCGCTTTCGAGGACGTGAGCTGGACCGCGTGGATATCCACGCTGGCGGTGGCATCATTCCGTCAAGGGCGGCTTCATAGATCCCGGTCGGCCGGTCCCGATGCTGACATGCGGCGTTCGGCCAGCGCGAGCGGATAGGCGTGTCGGTTCTGGCGGACGACACACTCCAGGTGACTGCCAAGTACCAGACAGACAATGGGAACTGGGGGTATTCACCGGTCCCCGGCTGAGGCCGACTCGCCGTCCTCCTGTCCGTCGTCCTCATCATTCTGATGTGAGCGGCCCGTGCTCGTGCATGATGATCTCTCCGGCCTGATGGCGGTGCAACGGTCAGCCCTCCAGCCTTGCCCAGGTACCCCCGCCAGGCCGGTCGTCGCCAGTCAGTTCCTCAGCGAGGTCAGCGGACTGCCGGGCCATTTCCCGATTGATCGCGGCGAGGAAGGCATCACGCCGCTGCATGGCATGAGGTGGCTGACCGTGCATATCGACTCGCGCCAGGAGGTCCACGGCGCGGAACTGCTTGGGGAGGGTAGCAAGTTGGTACGCGGCTAAAGGCTCTGAGTGTTGTCCGGGACTGTGACGGGGTGCTGGTCCAGGACTGATGGTCCGGACGCGGTTGTGGCCGCCCTGACGGCGGGCGGCTCACCGGGCTGCGTAGGCTCCAGCACCGCCGCGACCTGCTGACTACTGCCGGGCACTACGCCACGGACGCCGCATCCGGCCTCTTGAGCGCGATAGCGATTCACCGATGAGCTGGCAGCCGAAGCCACCTGCAGCGAAGGCAGGTTCTCCTCGCTGCCTTGGAGGAACTCTACTGCCAGCCGTCAGAAGCCAGCCGCCTTACCTGTGTGGTTATCGCTTGCACGGCGCTCCTGGCTGCAATGGCATATATGACGATGACCTGCCTATTTGCCTTCGGCCGTGCGCAGCCCGAGCCTGTTGCGCAGGAATCCCGTAACCCGAGTGCGCTGCACTCACACGTCCGACGATGGCCATGTCGTTATCCAAGTTCCCCCCAGCTCGCGCAGGATGCTGCTGAATTCTCAACCGCACAGCCGCGGCCGCTGTCTATAGGGACGGAACCTCCAAGCGGTGTAAGGCGGACAACGTGTGGCATCAGGCGCGTTTCCCTGCGATGGCGGTGGCGGCAGGCGTCCTGCTGGCAGTGACGGCATGCTCGGCTTCAGCCATCAGCTCGCCGCCGACCCAGTCCGGGACGCGGGCCAGGGCGACCAGTGCGCCGTCGGCCTCGTCCATGGCGCCGTCGCCGGCCCAGCCGGGGGCGCGGGTCACAACTGCGCCCACGTTCACGGCCCTGGCCTTCCCCGCGCCGGCGGTCGGCTGGCTGCTCGCGGCCACCGGGGCCATCTCGCCTGGTACCGGCCCGGCCAGGGCGGAGGTGTGGCATACCGCCACCGCCGGCGCTACGTGGCAGGTGCAATGGGAGGGTTCAGGAGCGCCGCTGTCGATCAGCGCCCCCGACCCGGGACACGCATGGGCTCTGATCACCTGCCCGGCCGACACGCGCAAACCATCGTGCGGCCGGGAACTGATCGGCACCGCCGACGGCGGCCGGAACTGGCGGCGGGTCACCACGCTGCCGGCCGCCGTGAACGAGATCCAGTTCGTGTCCGCCGACCTCGGCATCGCCATCGAGGACAGCTGCCTGGCTGACGGCTCACTGACCAAGTGCCCGGGGAACGTGCTGGTCAGCCACGACGGCGGTACGACCTGGGCGTCCGTGCTGAGCAGCGCCAACCCGGTCTTCGCCACCGCCAGCCCCGCGGGACAGCTCTGGGCGGCGCAGATCCACCCGGGACTCGGGCTCAAGGGCGGATCGCAAGGACCCGACGTCACGTTCCTGGCCAGCGTGAACGGCGGCAGTAGCTGGCAGCGGCTCGGTCAGCTGGTCGGCATCGGACCGCTGACCGCGCGCACGCAGGTCACGCTGGCCGCCACCTCCGCGGGACTGGCCTGGGCGACCGTCTTCGACATGAACAGCTGCGCCATGCACGGCTGCGGCGTGGCGGACCTGTTCCAAAGCGTCGACGGCGGCACGACCTGGACGCAAGACTCCCTGGTGAACGCCCTTCAGAGCGGCGGGTGCGGCAGCGACAGCATGATCTTGTCCGTCGCCCCGGACCGGTCTGCGTGGGCGGCGACAGGGAGGAATGGGGGCGCTTGCTCAACCCCGTTCGGACTGGTGTTCCGGTACAGCCGGGCGGGGTGGCAGCAGCTTCGGCCCTGGCAGCTTACGGGCATCGGCGCACTGGCGGCGGTCAGCCACGACGTCGCCTACGCCCTCAGCGGCCAGGGCGTGCTGGCCCGCACCGACGACGGCGGCCAGCAGTGGACCCAGCTGGTGCCCGCGGCCGCGCCGACCGGGCAGCTGGCCGCGGTCAGCGCGACCACCGCGTTCGGCGCGCAGGACGCGGTCGACGCAGGCGCGGTGCTGCGTTCCGGCGACGGCGGGCGCAGCTGGGACGTCATCGCGCAACTCCCCGGCGTGATCACCCAGCTGGACTTCCCGTCCGCCGGTGACGGCGTTGCCCTCACCTTCCAGAGCGCCGGCACATGGCAGCTGTGGCTCAGCCGCGACGGCGGCGTGACCTGGGTGCAGGCGGGCCGCCTGCCGGCCACCACAGACGCGAGCATCTTCGGGCCGTGGATATCCGGGGACGGGCACGGCCTCCTGCTGACCGTGACCGGGAACATTCCCTGGGAGCGAGACAGCGGCGGAACCGCCCCGGTGCGGGAATGGACCACAAGCGACTGGGGAGCTAGCTGGACGCGAGGTGGCCTGCTGCCGGCCGGTACCGTCGCGGGACCCGTGAGCTTCGCCTGGCAGGTGCCCGGAGGCTGGACGGGCTGGCTGGTCGTCTTCACCGCGAGCGGGCGCCAGCAGATCGTGACCGCCAGCGGGCGGTTGCTGGCCGTCTCGCCTCCCGCCGGGAACGTGCAGCTCATAGGCGGCGGGACTGGCTTCGCATGGGCACCGGAGTCCGGGCAGGCCGCTGTGTCCGTCATGGAGCTTTACCGCACGACGGACAACGGGCGGACCTGGCAGCATTACCAGGTCCGGCTGCCTTCTGCGGAAGGGGCGAGCACACCCACGTTGCTCGCCTTCAGCGACCCTAGCCACGGCTGGCTGGTCCAGGGCAGCGCCACCTTGCACACCTCCGACGGCGGCCGCACCTGGCACAACGTTTGAGCAGGCCGCATACCCGGGCCATACCTTCAACGCTGGAGTGCCCGATGAGTGGTGTGGGCTAGTGTTGGGCATGCCGCGTGTCAGCGCGTCCGCGCGAAGTGTGTAGTTATCGTTCGCACTGCGGATCATGGCTGCACGTGCAGATACAGCTCTTGAGCTGCGAAAATGGTCTACGGTTGCTGTCTCGCAGCCAGCGACGCTGTAGCACCAGATGGCACCCGGTGCTACCCTGGCTTCGTGACTGCTCACCCGGAGATTACCCAGCGCGACTTGCGGACGCGATCGCGGGAGATCATGGATGCCGTCGAACACGGGCAGTCCTTCACCGTCACCCGGGACGGCCACCGGATCGCAGAGCTGATTCCGCTCCGGCAGCGCCGCCGGTTCGTCCCCAGGCAGGAGTTCGCCGCCATGTCGCGCAATGCCCCCGCCGTCGACCTGGAGGCATTCCGGGCTGATCAGGATGCCGCACTGGACCATCAGGCCGGCAGCGCATATGAGCGATGAGCAGCTCCGGCAGGGCATGCTCGACACCAACATCTTGATCTTGCGGAAATGGATCGACCCCGCCGAGCTGCCCGACGAGATGGCGATCAGCGCCATCACCTTGGCAGAGCTGTCCGCCGGCCCGCATGAGGTGCGCCGCAACGACGAGCAGGATGCGTACGACGAGCATGCCGAGCGCGCGCGGCGGCTGGAGATCCTGCAGCGGGCCGAGAGCGAGTTCGACCCGGTGCCGTTCGACGCCGAGGCGGCGCGCGTCTTCGGCCGCGTGACGGCGGCCGTCATTGCCGCAGGCCGTAAGCCACGGGGCAGGGCCGTCGACCTCATGATCGCCGCCACCGCCATCGCCGAGGGCCTGCCGCTGTACACGGCCAATCCCGCCGACTTCGCCGGCCTGGATGACCTTATCCGCATCGTCCCGGTCACCAGGCCGCCTGTCCCGCACGAACAGCCAGCACACTGACACTGCCCAGGTGTGTTGTTATCGCTTGCACGACGGACTGTCGTCACACACACATCAGGTCTGCGGTGCTTTGCTCGTGGTGGACAAGGAAACCGTCACCTGCGAGGTGAACCTGCGCAGCCACCGCTCCGCCCTCATCGACGCCGGGTTGCCGAACTCCAGCGGCCCATCTCGTGATGGGGCAGAGGCATCCTCCACTACGACCTCGTGGAGGACGACGATGGCCCCGGCTGCGAGGTCTTCGGCCACCTGGCCCAGATTGGCGAGGATGCGGTTGTAGCGGCCCGGCTGATCTCGGCCAAGGCCGGGGAAATTCCCCCCACACGCCTTCCGGATTGGGCCGAGAGCCACGCAGCCGTCCTGAAGCAGCAGGGTGGTAGAAGTTACGGCTGGCGGTGCCGCGCGGAGCGCGCAGGTCGGCCAGCTCCCGGGCCTCGACGCACACGTACCATTCGTCCGGATCGCGCTGTCCTGCTTTGGAACCCGGCAGCCACGGCCAGGCACATACATCTCGATGGCCTGCTCATAGCTACCCGGATCTAGCCGGTCACAGTCAGCTCGGGCCCTGACAGGCAGGGCATCGCGCGTGTCAGGGCAGTATTAGAAGGGTGTCCGCCGAGATGCCTGGACCGGGATGCTGCGAGCACTGCGCAGAGATACCACTGTTGCGCGAAGAGGTCGCCGCGCTCCGGGCACGCCTGGATGCGCTGACCACCTTGCCGCTGAGCGCCAGCGACCCGTTGCCGCTGCAGGCTGAACTCGACGCGGCCGCGAAAACGCCGCCGCGGCAGATGCCGCTGTTCGGCCCGGTCCACGGGCCTGCCCTGCCCCGGGTTGATCACGAGTCGAGCTTGCAGGCCAAGGTGGGCCTGTACCGGACGCTCTTCGCGGGACGCAGCGATGTGTACGCCTGCCGCTGGGAGAACACCGCGGAAGGCACCAAGGGCTGGGCGCCGAAACGGCGGCCCGGCACCACCCGTGATAACCCGGAGTACCTGCCGCTGACCGATGAGGTCATCTCCGCGCACCTGACTAAGGAGAACCCGGCCGCCTGCGGGCTTTACGTGACGCTGCCTGACAGTACCTGCCGCCTGCTGGTCTGCGATTTCGACGGCGGTACCTGGCGGCTCGACGCCGCTGCGTACGCGGAAGCAGCTGCCTGGGCCGGGGTGCCCGCGGCTGTCGAGACTTCCCGGTCGGGCGACGGCGCACACGTGTGGACTTTCTTCTCCGAGCCGGTAGCTGCCGCGGACGCGCGTGCCATGGGTGCCGCGCTGCTATACGAGGCGATGGCGATCCGCGGCGAGATGAATATAGAGAGCTACGACCGCTTCTTCCCTGCGCAGGATTATCTGCCGCGGCGCGGCTTCGGGAACCTGATCGCGCTGCCGCTGGAGGGCAGGTGCCGTCAGAATCGCACGACGTTGTTCGTCGATCCGGCGACGTTCGAGCCCTATCAGGATCAGTTCGCGTACTTGTCGTCGCTTGAGCGCATGACCCGCCGCGACGTAGTGGAGCGCGCAGAAGAGCTTCAGCCGCCGACGGTCGGTCCTGCGGTGCGCCTGCACAGATCTCCGCTGGCGGCCGAGCCTCCGCCGCCCGACGTCATCAAAGCTGAGCTGAGCGGCATGCTGGCGATCCGCCGGGCCGGGCTGCCGCCGAGTCTGCTGTCGTCGCTGAAGCACCTAGCATCACTTCACAATCCCGAGTTCTACAGCCGGCAGCAGATCGGGCTGAGCGTGTGGGGCGCACCGCGGATGCTGCGCTGCTACTCGGAGTCCCTGGACCGGCTGTTCCTGCCACGCGGCGTCGCCGATCGTGCCGCGAAGCTGATTGAGAAGGCGGGCAGCCGCCTGGCGATCACCGATCTCCGCAGCGCACCGGCCGAGCTGGAGATCGAGTTCACCGGCACGCTGCGGGCAGAACAGCAAGCCGCGGTAGACGCCGTGGCCGCCCACGAGCTCGGGGTCCTCGTCGCGCCGCCTGGCGCGGGGAAGACGGTAATGGGCTGCGGCGTGATCGCCCGGCACAAGGTACCGACCCTAATCCTGGTCGACCGGACTCCGCTGGTGGGCCAGTGGAAGGAGCGGCTGCGTGAACACCTGGGTCTTGGCCCCAAGGACATCGGCCAGCTCGGTGGCGGCAAGAAGACAAAACTCACCGGCCGGATCGACCTGGCAACGCTGCAGTCACTTACCCGGGCAGCTGACCCGGCAGCGATCCTTTCTGAGTACGGCCTGGTCATCGTAGATGAATGCCACCATGTCGCGGCCGGCACGTTCGCGCGGGCGATCCAGTCGATTCCGGCACGGCGCTGGCTCGGGCTCACCGCGACGCCGAAGCGGGCGGATGGCCGTGAGGAGATCATGTTCATGCACTGCGGACAGGTGCGACACAAGATCCCGAGTGCGACAGACCTGATCCAGGAACTGCATGTTCATCCGACTGCCACCACGATCCGTGACGACATCGACGGCGACACGCCCGGCATCCTTCAGTCGATCATCATCCCGGCACTGGTGTCGGACCGGACCCGCACCGCGCAGATCATCGATGATGTGGTTCACGCGATCAGGCGTGGCCGCAACTGCCTGGTGATGGCAGGGCGGACCGAGCACGTCGACCAGCTCGCCGCCGAGCTGAACGCCCGTGGCCTGGCGCCGATGGTGCTGCACGGCTCCATATCCCCTGGAAAGCGGCGTGTCATCCTGAAGCAGCTCGCAGACTGGGACCCGGTGCACGCGCGCGAGCCGATGCTACTGGCGGCAACCGCCAGCTACATTGGCGAAGGCTTCGACTGCCCAGCGCTCGACACGCTCTTCCTGTGCTCACCGTCCTCCTCGGAGTTGATCATTACGCAGAACGTCGGCCGGATCATGCGTGAT
>Ga0335069_10010433_pt1 | contig 13161 bp, 13 predicted proteins | sample Lox_Sample_11_FD_206714 | JGI IMG/M metagenome (GOLD analysis project Ga0335069, IMG submission 206714) | Soil microbial communities from Loxahatchee National Wildlife Refuge, Florida, United States - Lox_Sample_1.1 | ecosystem: Environmental > Terrestrial > Soil > Wetlands | place: USA... | reverse complement strand
TCGGCGTCGACGAGCTCTCGACACTCCTCGAGGGGAAGTTCCGTCCGACCCATTTCCGCGGCGTCGCCACCGTTGTGGCGAAGCTTTTCCATTGCGTGAAACCGCATATCGCCGTTTTCGGCCAGAAAGACGCACAGCAGGTGGTGATTCTCCGTAAAATGGTGCAGGATCTCAACTTTGACATTCAGATCGTCGTCGCGCCGATCGTCCGTGAGCCGGATGGACTTGCGATGAGTTCCCGAAACGTGTATCTTACTCCTGCGGAACGGCGAGACAGCACCGTGCTCCACCGGTCACTCCAGTCTGCAGTCCAGCAGATCGGCGCCGGTGAACGGAATCCTTCGGCGATCCTCCAGACCATGACGCGCGTCATCAGCGGCGTCCGGTCGACGGCAATCGATTATATTTCCATTGCAGACCCCGTCACCCTGCGGGAACGGACGTCGCTCACCGCCGGGGACGAAGTGCTGATCTCCCTCGCCGTCAGGATCGGTTCAACACGCCTGATCGACAACTGTCTCATCACCGTTCCGCAGTAACCGGTCAACGTCACATAACCTTCTAATCGCATGCCGACAGATCCGCAGAAACAGGGTCGTCCGCTCGCCGTCGTCATCCTCGCGGCGGGCAAAGGAACCCGGATGCAGAATCCCGACCTTGCCAAGGTCATGTACGAGATCCAGTCCAGGCCGATGGTCGGCTATGTCCTCGACGTTGCCGCCACCCTGCAGGCTCAGCGGACGATTCTGATCGTGGGCTGGAAAAAGGAGGCGGTGCGGCAGTATGTCGCCGAGCAGTTTCCCGCGGTCGAATTTGTCGACCAGGACGATCAGCGCGGCACGGGCCATGCCGTCATGCAGACCGAAGCCGCATTGAAGGAATTTTCAGGGGATGTCCTCGTCCTTTCGGGGGATGTGCCGCTTCTGACGGAAAAGACGGCGAAAGCCCTGGTCGGGTATCACCGCGCCTCCGGTGCGGTCGCCACCATCCTCACCGCCGAGCCCGAGGATCCGGCCGGCTACGGGCGTATCATCCACCATGAGGACGGGTCGGTCAAGAAAATCGTGGAGCATAAGGACGCTTCCAAAAAAGAACTCGCCATCGGGGAAATCAATTCCGGCATCTATATTTTCGAAAAAGAGAAATTGTTTGAATCGCTCTCCCGCCTCGAGCCGAACAACGCGCAGGGAGAATACTATCTCACCGACGTCTTCGAACAATTCTGGAAGAACGAGTGGAAGGTTGCTGCGGTTAAAGTAATTGACCCCATTGAAGTTATGGGCATCAATAATTTGTCCCAGCTCGAGACCGCCCGGCAGAAAATGCTCACGAGGGTACCCTCCTGATATTGACAATTTTGCCCATTTTCTGTATCATTAGAGAGGGACGTTGAGCAATGGATATGTTTATGAGGAAGGTGTCGGCGGTGCTGGTTGCGGCGGTCGTGATTCTCGCCTGCGGCAGACTCCATGCACAGCTGAAGTCCGATCAGGATCAGGAGGTGAGCGCTTCGCAGACAATGTTGAAGCCCGCCACCAGCATCGGCAGTTTTCTCGGTTTGCTCAATTCCGATAATTTCATGATGCGGCACAATATCTCGATGGATTTCTTTTCGGGCGCGGGCGGTTCCCTCTCGATCGCGTCGTACACCAACAGCATGTTTTACAGGATCGCCGACCCGCTGAATGTCCGCGTCGACCTGACACTTCAGGGAACACCGTTCGGTCAGTCGGGCGCCTTCGCCCAGGGCGATTTCAATAAACTGTTCGTCAGCAGGGCCGAGCTCAATTATCAGCCCTGGAATAACACAGCTCTCCGTCTCGAGTACAACAATCTCCCGCTCGGTTACTTCGGACGGTATCCCTACACGGGGATACTTCCATACACCGGAGGTCAGTAATCGGCGCCCCGGCGGATTTCACCCGATATTCAGGCGGTATTCTCCCGGGTTGGCACCGCAGGGCGCCAAGTCGGTTTTTTATTTCAGCGGCCACACCTGATGCCCGACCGGAACGATAGCCGCACTGCCGCGGCCGGAACAGGAACGGCGGGACGGCAGACGCGCCGGGTCCTGAGCATGGCGCTGAATGTCGCGATCGTGCTGACGTTTCTGGCCATCGCATATTTTTCCTACACCTACATCGCCCGCAGTGCCTCGGCGCCGGCGGAGGCACCGCAGACCAAACCCGCTCCTGCCGCAAAGGTCATACAGCTCGATGTGCTGAACGGCTGTGGGGCGCGCGGCGCCGCCTCCCGCGTCACCGGCGTTCTCCGCAATGCCGGGTTCGATGTTGTGGAAATGAAAAATTATAAAGTCCGGACCGTCGAAAAAACCCTTGTCGTCGACAGGGTGGGGAATCTCGCCGCGGCGCGCCGCGTCGCCTCCGCCCTCGGCGTACCGGAATCGAATATCGTCCAGCAGATCAACCCCGACTATTTCGTCGACGTCTCCGTCATCCTCGGGGCCGATTACGCTGTCTTATCATCACTGCGTCATTAACACAAGGAAAGGCATTGACTCCCAAAACTCTTGCGAACAGGATTGCGCATCTCGCCCTCACGAAAAAAGCCAACGACGTCACCATCCTCGATCTCCGGAAACTCACCGACATGACCGATTTCTTCGTTATCTGCTCCGCGGATTCGGATATCCAGGTGAAGGCGGTGTCGGACGCCATCAGCGAGGGGACGGAGAAATTCGGCGCGGCGCCGTGGCACAGCGAGGGAATGACCCAGCGCCAGTGGATCCTGATGGACTATGTCGATGTGGTGGTCCACATTTTCCACCGCGAAGCGCGCAGGTACTACGCTCTCGAAAAACTGTGGGGTGACGCCAAAGCAGAAACGGTCGAGGACCTGCCGGTCCGCAAACCCGCTGTCCGGAAGCGGAAGGCATCCAGAGCCTCATGAAAGCGTATCTCCGCGAACAGGTGCTCGCCGGCCTCCGGTCGGCCGGCCTGTCCGAATCGGCCCTTCCCACCTTCGAAAAACCGCGGCAGGCCGACCACGGCGACCTGACCACCAATATTGCCATGGTCCTCGCCAAACCGGCGGGCCTCCCGCCCCGCGAGCTTGCACAGCGGCTCGTTTCCCATCTCGCCATCGACCGGTCGCTCGTGGACCGGATCGAAATTGCCGGGCCGGGATTCATCAATTTCCGTTTCACCCCGAAATTTTTTCAGGAACAGACCGGCGCGATTCTCAGGGAACGGGATTCCTACGGAAGGTGCAATGCCGGCGCCGGGTCGAAAACACAGGTTGAATTCGTCAGCGCCAACCCGACCGGTCCCCTCACCGTCGGTCACGGCCGCGGCGCCGTTTTCGGCGACACCGTCGCCCGCCTCCTCGAATGGACCGGCCATGCCGTCACCCGGGAATACTATTTCAACAACGCCGGCCGGCAGATGCGGATCCTCGGCGATTCCGTCCGCCTCCGGTACCGGGAACTAATCGGGATGACGGAACCGTTCCCGGACGATTATTATCAGGGGGAGTACATCCGTGAAATTGCCCGCCATATCCTGACGGAAAAGGGGGACGGCCTGGGCGACGAGCCTGCGGACGGGATCTTCAGACAGCAGGCGGAGCGGGAGATCTTCGACGACATCAAAAACACCCTCTCACGGCTCGGCATCCGGCACGATGTCTATTTCAACGAGAACACCCTGTACGAACAGGGGCACGTCGAAGAGGTGATTGCGGAATTCCGCCGCCGCGGTCTCGCCTACGAACAGGAGGGAGCGGTCTGGCTGAAAATGACCGCCCTCGGCGCGGAGAAGGACAAGGTCATCGTCAAAAGCACCGGCGAACCGACGTACCGGCTCCCCGATATCGCCTACCACCGGGAAAAACTGCGGAGGGGGTTCGACCGCATCATCGACGTTCTCGGCGCGGACCACATCGCCTCCTATCCCGATGTCCTGGCGGGCCTTACGGCGCTCGGGGAGGATCCCAAAAAAATCACCGTCCTGATCCACCAGTTCGTCACCATTCTGCAGGACGGGGAAGTGGTCAAAATGTCGACCCGGAAGGCGAACTTCATCACCCTCGACGAGCTGATCGACGCCGTCAGCGCCGATGTCGTCCGCTATTTTTTCCTGATGCGGGGAATCGCCAGCCATCTGAACTTCGATCTGGCGCTCGCGCGGGAGAAATCCGACAAGAATCCGGTCTACTACCTCCAGTACGCCCATGCCCGGATCGCGAGCATCGTGCGGCATGCCGCCGACACCGGCGTCGATGTGGAGGCCCCCGCTGATCTGGCCGGGCTGACCGAGGCGGAGGAACTCGACCTCATGAAAAAACTGGTGCTCTTTCCCGAAATGGTGGAATCCTGCGCCGCCACGTTCGAACCGCACCGGCTCGCCGAATACCTCCACGACGTCGCGGGCGCCTTCCATAAATTCTATCACTTTCACAGGGTCGTCACCGACGACCGGCCGCAGATGACGGCACGGCTGGCCCTCTGCAGGGCCACCACGACGGTTCTGAAAAACGGACTCTCGATCCTCGGCATCCGCGCTCCGGAGCAGATGTAATCCTCCCGGATCTTCCCCGCTACATAAACAGCCAGAATCCGTTCAGGAAGTAGACGATCCCGACCGCCCCGGTCGCCAGGCCGAGGTACCATAACGGTTTTTTCTTCATCAGCGCAGCGATCGACGAGAGAACGATCGACAACTGCAGGAAGATGACCGCCATGCCGAACGCCTGTCCGTGCTCCAGCGACTGACCGCGGGCCGTTTCGAATTCCTTCGCCGTCTTCTCAATCTCCGCCTTTTCCTGGTTATACCGGTCGATCCGCTTTGCGGCGTCATCGATCCGTGCCTGATATGCCTGTCGCACCGCGGACGGGGCGTTCGCCGGAAGCGCCGTCATCTGAAGTTCAAATTCCTGTTTCTGCGTCTCGTACAGATTGCTCTTCATGCTCTTGGCCTGATAGAAGGCCCACTGATCCGATGCCTGCGACTGATTCAGCAGGGCGCGGGTCGAATATCCGCCCCCCTTGAAGGTGGAAAGGGTCGCGCAGAGCGCAATGATGACCGATGAAAGGGCAAGATAGTTGAGCCATATTGCTTTTTGTTCTTCTGCCATGGTGTCGAGGTGGTATGATTGTTTCGTGGGCCGGGTTGGGTTGAACCCCGCGCGATGCCGGGGAGGACGTTAAAATTTTTCGACCGGGAAAAGAAAAAGGAGCGGACGCCAGAGCCGGTGCGCCCACGCCTTTTCATTGTGGACGGCCGTGGTGTCGAAGAACGTCACGAGGTCTTTTCCGTCGGCGTAGCCGCGGCCGAGCAGGAGCGTCCGCATCGAATCGATGCCGGGCTTGAGCGTTTCATCGCCGCCGGCTCCGCCGCAGTCGAGATACAGGCGCACCCGGTTCGGGATCACGTCCGTCGATCGGACAGTGCTGATGACGGCGGTATACTGGGGAAGAAACACGGTGGAGAGGCAGGCGGCCTGTCCGAAGACATCCGGGTACCACCATGCGCAGAGGAATGAGATCAGTCCGCCGAGCGAAGAGCCCATGATGGCGGTGTTTTTCCGGTCCGGAAGCGTCCGGTAGAGGGAATCGATCATCGGCTTGACGCGCCCGACGATGAATTTTCCGTAGGCAACCCCGGCGGCGGTGTCCCGGTATTCGCTCATCCGGTCGGGTGTGTTATAAATGCCGACCACAATCATCTCCCTGAGAAGGCCCGCTTTCATAAGGGAATCGCCGACCTCGTCGACCCGCCAGTCGTATCCGAAGGTCGAGGTCGCAGGATCAATGATGTTCTGCCCGTCGTGCATGTAGAGGACGGGGAACCGGCGTTCGGGGCTCGAGCCGTAGGAGGGGGGAAGCCAGACGATGAGGTCGCGCGGATATTTGAGACCTTCGCCGAGGAGATTCCGGTGATACCGCACCGTTCCGGTGATCTGACCGACGACGACCGGTTTGTTGTTTCCCCAGGCGATGGCGCGGAGGGTAATGGTGGTGTCGTGCAGGATATCCGCCGTGGTGTTGTCCGCTTTGACCCCCTTTTCGTACACCGCCTCCGATTCCCAACTGCCCCGTGTGATTTTGAATTCGATATGGATGCCTGCGGGTATGCTGAATTTGTGTTTCCACCGGTGCCGGCCGCTGTGGCTGAGAAGGACGCCGTCGGCTTTCCAGCTGCCGAATTGTTCCAGATTGCCGGCGAGATAGACGGAATCCGCCGCCGGAGATTCCGGCGGGGCGATAAAGACGATGGTGACCGTTCGTACGGGAGGGGCCGCCGGTGAAAATGCGATGAGGAGAAGCATGAGAACGGAGAGCGATAGTATGCGCGGCATGGAAAACCTGCGGGAATGTTCGTTATGGGATACCGGTGAATCCGGGTCAGTCGGGTATGTGTGTGACGGTGGAATGTAAGAAAATGGGAGGGAAGAGGCAATAAAAAACCCGGCCGGAGAATCTCCGGCCGGGGACAGGTCAGACGACCTGTGTCAACAGTTTACCAGCCGCTGTAGCTGATCGAGGTTCTGCCGGTATCGTCGGACGTGCAGGTCGCCACCCAGGCGGTGTTGACGGACGACGTGCCGAGAATCTGGATCGAGTTCGTTGCAACGGTGCCGAGCGTATAGGTACCATTGTCGTCCTTCGCCATCTTGGTGGGGACGGTATAGTTCGTGTACGCACCGCCGCCTCCGCCCATCGTGGTCGGACGGATCTTGAACTGGTATGCGTTGGCTGCGACGTTCACGAGGCTGGCCGTGACGCCGTCTTTATTCGACTGCGTGCTGTGCGCGCCGAACTGCGCTATACCGACCGCAATCGCTATCCCGACGATGATGACGCCGAGGATAATCAGGAGAAGTTGCTGCTGGCCCATTGTGAATCCTTTGTGTTGTTATTGAATGTGAATTATGGTATTACCAACCTGCGTATGTTAAATGTATCGTTCCTGTATCGTCGACCGAGCAGATGGCAGTCCATCCGGGATCCATTTTGGATATCCCCCGGATCTCGATTGCGTTCGGGCCTGCCGATCCAAGCATATAATCTCCGTAGTTATCCGACATCATCCGCGACGGTATCTCATAATTAACGTACGACCCGGCACCGCCATTCAGTTCACTCGGACGCGTTTTGTACTGAAACGCGTGTGCCGTAATATTGACCAGACTCGATGTCACTCCTTCTCTGTTCGACTGTATGTAATGCGCGTGAAACTGTTCGTACCCGACTGCCACCGAAACAGATACGATCAGCGCGGCGACAGTGAGAAGAAGTAACTGTTGCTGGCCCAATTCTCGTTCCTCGTCCGTTTATGTCCAGACATCTGCTTTTCTCAATTGGTATAATCACAACTAACATGCCATTCGGGAAGGACGTTATTTGTGACGAATTAAGAATATTGATCCGGGAGGGAGGTAAAATTTGCCAATGGAGTGAAGGTTTTACCGTCTCTAAACGGGGAAGGCCGCGATTCTGTGCGGAATTTGCCGTTTCGAGAGTTGCCGGCATTCCTGTCCGGTTACTGCTCCACGCCGTTGCGTGCTCCAATCTGTGCCCTGCGATACGGAATTTTAGGGTGATGAGGGTCGGCAGGTGCCCGATGTCACAATTGTGGATCCGATACGCTGTCGGTTCGACACGCTCGGGCATATTCCACCCCTCTCCCGACCGAGGACGGGCTCTTTATCCCGGTAAAAATTTTATGGCTGGAAATGCGGGGAGCTTCCGGATTCGGGCTTCCGGGGCAGCAGCCGGAGATTGTTCCAGTGCCACCATTCCTCGGGCCGCGTCAGCAGGTCGCGGAAAAGGCGGTCGGCCCACGCCGCCGCAAGCTCCCGCGGGGTGAGGGTCCGGTCGATCGACAGGGGCTCGATCCCGATGCTGTAGCGGTTCCCGCCAGAGGATCGGATTGTTGCCCAGTAGACGGGGACATTATGCGATAATACGTAGGTTTCCGGTCCGAGGTCGATCTGCATCATTGCCGGTCCGAACGGGACCGGAACCGCAGCCGAGGCGCGGCCCGGTGTGGCGATATCGAAGGAGAGGGAAAAACAGCCGTTGCGGGAAATGGTCTCGTCGATGGTTCTGGTGGCGCCGGACCCGACGAAAACGGTCGTGAGGGAATGTCGGCGGCGGATGTCCTCAAAGATTTCCTCAAGGGGGCGAAACGGGAGCCGGTTCGAAACATTGGCGACGTGATATCCGAAGGCCGACAACCCCGCGCGCAGAAGCCACGGATCGCCGAGATGGCTCCCGATGAACAGCGCTCCGCCGGGAGCGTCCGGAGCGGGATGTTCTCTTCCCTCAAGATCGATCGTGTCGCGGAGCTCCTCAGGCGACCGTTCCGGAAGGAGAATCTGTGCGGTGAGGTACCGCGAAAGAAATGCGATATGCCTGCGGCGGAGATCCCGGATTTTCCCCTCACTCCATCCGAGCGGATAAAAAACCGTCCGGAGGTTTGCCAGGCACCGTTCCCGCTGAACGAAGGAGAATGTGCCGATAATGCCGGCGGCGAGATGATCGCGCGCGGCAGGGGATGAGGACGCTATAAGCGACCGGAGACGGCGGGCGGCGGCGGTAACGGGGGTGAGTGCCAACTGCCCGGGCGTCATGCGATGGGGAGCCGTTCCGCTTCGGCCGGATGCGCCTCCGCCGCGATGAACTGGGTCTGCACAAGCCGGCGGTACTTCCCGCAGCGGTCGTTCAGCCGGTCGTGGGTTCCCTCATCGATGACCCTCCCCCGGTCGAAGACGAGGATCCGGGGAAGATGAATCACCGTGGCGAGCCGGTGGGCGATGATGAGAACGGTGCGCCGGGCCATGATTTCCGCGAGCGCCAGGCGGATCTCAAATTCCGTTCCGGAATCGAGCGACGATGTGGCTTCGTCCAGAAGGATGACCGGCGCATCGGAGAGGAATGCCCGGGCAATCGCAATGCGCTGTCGCTGTCCGGCGGAGAGTTTCCCCCCCCGTTCCCCCACGGTCGTGCGAAGTCCCTCGGGCAGACGCTCGACGAACTCCTCTGCGTGCGCGAGCCGGAGAGCCTCCCGGAGGCGGCTCTCGTCCGCGCCCGGATTGCCGTAGAGCAGATTCTCCGCGACGGTGGTATTGAAGAGGAATGGATCCTGGGGAACGACCGCGAAGAACCTGCGGACCGACCGGGGGTCGAACTTCGCCGTATCGGCCGCTCCGAACGATACCGTGCCGACGGCGGGATCGACAAACCTCAGCAGGAGATTGAAGACGGTGCTTTTGCCCGCCCCGCTTTCCCCCACGATGCCGACGGCCTCGCGCGGGCCGATCGAAAAACTGACATCCGTGAGGGCTGTCGTTCCCCCCGGATATGTCACGGTGACCTTGCTCAGCCTGATGGGACCCGGAAGCAATTCCGGCGGGGCCGGCGGAAGCCCGGTCGGCTCCGGCCTGAGCGCGAGGATTTCCCCGATCCTCTCCCACGCGGCGTTGAAATGCTGCCACCGGACGAGAATCAGGCTCACCGACCGCGCCTGCGGAAGAAGGAGAAGCGAGTACATGAGATAGGCGATGAAATCCTGAACGGAGAGATCGCCCCGGGCGATGAGCATCCCCCCGGCAACCGCGATCGCCAGAACCGCCGTGATCGCGACGGTGAAAATAAGAGGTTCCATGAATGCAAAGATCCGGTCTCCCTGGCAGGGGGACGGCTGTTTCCCTGCGACGCGGGCAAGTTCCCGCTGTTCCGCGCCGAACGCCTTGACGATCTCGATGGCGGAGAGCATCTCCTGAAGATCGGACGACCGGCGCCCGTTCCGGGCATTCTCCGCCGCAGTGGCCCGGCGGGATACCGCAAGAAGCCTGCTGATGACGGCGATGGAGAGGCCGGTAATGAACGCCTGGAGGAGCGTCAACCTCCAGCTGATGAGGAACAGCATGATGCCGGTGCCCAGAAAGAGAAGGGCCAGAATGATCGCGGTGAGCAGGGTATACCGGAGGAACCACTCGATGTCCGCCAGGCCGGCGGTAAACCGCCCGGTGAGATCACCGGCGGGATGTGTGCGGTGGAAGGATACCGGGAGACTCAGGAGGTGGCCGCAGTACGTCGTCCGGATGCCGGCCGTGATCCGGCGGGCGGCGGTAAACATCGCGGTGTATGCGCAGTAGCTTGAGGAGAGGAGCGCAAGGGCCAGCACGGCCGGAAGAAGGATCTGGTGCGCCGCCGGTCCGTCCCGCACATCGAGGAGCGATTTCACGAGCAGGGGAAGAGAGAGAAGCGAAGCGGAAGCGACGGCGGAACAGACTGCCGCGGCCAGGACAAGATGCCATTCGGGGCGGAGAAGTACGATCAGCCTACGGAACGGATTCATACCGGGCGTGCGCGTGGACTTCGCGGGCAATCGTCACGATTTTCTCCGCCACACGCATCAGAACGCCCCGTTCGCCGAGCATCGGCGCCAGACCGCTCAGATCCTCCCTGATTTTTCGGGCGTAGGCAGGATTGTCGAGAATTTTTCCTGCGGCGGAGGCGAGGTGCTGTGCGTCGACCCGCTCCTGGAGAACCTCGGGAACGGCTTCACGCCCGAGAAGGATGTTCGGCATACCGATGTAGTCCGATTTCAGCAGTCGCCGCCCGATCAGGTAGGTGAACGGCTTCACGCGGTAGCAGATCACCATCGGAACGCCGAGAAGGGCCGCTTCGAGTGTGGCGGTGCCGGAGGCGAGGATCGCAAGACGGCAGGAACTCATTGCGGCATAGACATGCTCGTACACCGGGATCACCCTGCGGCTGAGTCCGCGCCTGTTGATTTCCCGCTCGATGATCGGCCTGACGTGCGGACCCGCCACCGGGAGTATGCACTGCAGATCGGGGCGGGCGGCCCGCAGGATCCCGTAGGCTCCCAGCATGTCGCCGGTGAGCTGTTCGACCTCCTGCACCCTGCTTCCGGGCAGGAGGGCGATGGCGGGTCGTTCAGGGTCGAGACCAAGCCGGCGGAGCACTCCGGCCGGCTCGGCATCGGCCGATACGATGTCGAGAAGGGGATGTCCGGCCCAGAAAACATTCCCGCCCTCCGCGGCATAGATCTCCGCTTCGGGCTGGAACGCCGTGACGATCAGCCGTGCGCGCCGGGCGATTTCCTTCGCGCGCCATTTTCCCCAGAACCAGACCTGCGGCGGAAAATAGTAGATATACGGAATTCCCTCCCTGTACAGGAACCGGGCGAGGATGCCGTTGAATCCTTCGCTGTCGATCAGGACGGCAAGATCGGGGGGATGGGCGATCAGGGTTTCCCTGAGCCGCCGGAGAATGGCCCTGAGCGGGCGGACGAACCGAAGCGATTCCTGAAACCCGACACTGCCGAACTCCGATGTGCGCGCGAGGAGTTCGACGCCGGCTTCCGACATTTTTTCTCCCCCCGAACCGTACAGACGCAGGTCCGGCTGGATCGATTTCAGTGTCCGGGCCAGGTGCCCGCCCTGGCGGTCACCCGATATTTCGCCGCTTGCCATGAAGATCGATATCCGGCTTTCGGGTCCGGACCGGACTTCAGGAGCCTTTTCCATTTCCCATGGCCTCATCGGTCAACCATCGTGTCGGGAGAGTTGTCTAAAGGATGACGTGCATTCCATTTCGGGAATAACCGGAATACACAATTCCTTAATATCCGACAATAAAGTCTGAAAATTTCTTCAAGAAAACAAGATTTATTTGAAAGGATGATGTTTTTCAATGGGTTATAAGATCCTGGAAATTTTGAAATTTTTCAGTTTTTTGGTACATTTGATTGCTTTGTCGTACGCAGTTTCCTTTCACTTCGAGGTATCCTGATCGGAATTGATATTATCTGAGGAGTAGTCGGCCTTTTCTGAGGATTGGGATATTCGCGCCTGTTCGAATAACATGCGGTATTGCCTTTTGTGTAATTCATGCATCACATCACCTTATACGTGTTGAGATATGACTGATATCAAAGCGTTAAACGAACGTATTCAGCAGGAGAGCGCATTTGTCGATCTCCTTCAGATGGAAATCGGCAAGACGATCGTGGGCCAGAAGGGGATGGTGGAACGACTGCTGATCGGCCTCCTCTGCAACGGTCACATTCTGCTCGAGGGCGTGCCGGGTCTCGCGAAGACCCTCGCGATCAAGACGCTCGCGTCGGCAATCAAGGCGAAATTTCAGCGGATACAGTTTACCCCCGATCTTCTCCCCGCCGACGTGGTCGGTACGATGGTCTTCAATCAGAAGAACGGCGAGTTCACCGTCCGGAAGGGGCCCGTCTTCGCGAATTTCATTCTGGCCGACGAGATCAACCGCGCACCGGCCAAGGTGCAGAGCGCCCTCCTCGAGGCGATGCAGGAACGGCAGATCACCATCGGCGAGCAGACATTCGGGCTCGACGAACCGTTCCTCGTGCTCGCAACGCAGAACCCGATCGAGCAGGAGGGCACCTATCCTCTTCCCGAAGCGCAGGTCGACCGGTTCATGCTCAAGATCGTCATCGATTATCCGAACCGCGACGAGGAACGGGTGATCATGCGGCAGAACATCGCCGGCCCGATGCCGCCGCCGAACCCCGTCATCAGCCCGGCGGACATCATCAGGGCGCGCACCGTGGTCCGCGACGTCTATATGGATGAGAAGATCGAGCGGTATATTCTCGACATCGTTTTCGCGACGCGCAAACCAAAGGAGTACAAGCTGGACAAGCTCGGCTCGCTCATCAGTTACGGCGCCTCGCCCCGGGCCACGATCAATCTCGCCCTCGCGGCGAAGGCCTTCGCGTTCGTGAAGCGCCGGGGGTATGTGATCCCCGAGGACGTCCGCGCCGTCTGCCACGACGTTCTCCGGCACAGGATTGCAGTCACCTATGAGGCGGAGGCCGAAAACCTCACCTCGGAAAATCTGGTCGACGAGATCCTCAACACCATCGAAGTTCCGTAACACCCCGCATGGAAACCGGCGAACTTCTCAAAAAAGTACGCAAGATCGAGATCCGCACGAAAGGGCTGGTCAATCAGCTCTTCTCCGGAGAATACCACAGCGTCTTCAAGGGACGCGGCATGGCCTTCAGCGAGGTGCGGGAATATCAGTTCGGCGACGACATCCGTCTCATCGACTGGAATGTCTCCGCCCGCTTCAATCACCCCTTTGTGAAGGTTTTCGAGGAGGAGCGGGAGCTGACCGTCATGCTGCTTGTCGAC
>Ga0335069_10010432_pt1 | contig 13162 bp, 14 predicted proteins | sample Lox_Sample_11_FD_206714 | JGI IMG/M metagenome (GOLD analysis project Ga0335069, IMG submission 206714) | Soil microbial communities from Loxahatchee National Wildlife Refuge, Florida, United States - Lox_Sample_1.1 | ecosystem: Environmental > Terrestrial > Soil > Wetlands | place: USA... | reverse complement strand
CACGTGCACTTTCGTGACGAGCGGGCAGGTCGCGTCGAGCACGTCGAGACCGCGTGCTTCCGCATCGTGCTCGACCGTCTGGGCGACACCGTGCGCGCTGAAGATCGCGACGGCGCCGTGCGGCACCTCGTCGAGCTCTTCAACGAATCGCGCCCCTTTATCACGCAGGTTTTCGACCACATGCCGGTTGTGGACGATTTCATGACGCACGTAAACCGGCGCGCCGTGCTGTTGCAGCGCACGATCGACAATCTCGATGGCACGGACAACCCCCGCACAAAAGCCGCGGGGCTGGGCAAGGATGACTCGCATATCTGAGCGAACTCCGACGACTGACGCGGGGTTCGAGAGAGCCGGCAGGCCGGCCCGATCGCCCCAACTTAGATGATATGAATGCAGGAACGACCCGGCATCCCAAATTTAATCGCGCATTTTAACCCTATCGGATCAACCGTGCTTCGATGCCCCTGCAATCGTGTTGCAATCCGCGCAACTCGCGCGTTTCGGAGCCCATGTGCGCGGAACACAGTAAACTAGGCGGTTTTGCAGACTGCCTTTCGGTTGCCTGACGGTCGAGCACATCTCAAGGCCTACTCGATGATCATCGATTCTTACGCGCATTGCCCCGCGCCGCACGCGCGCCGGACCGCCGGCGTCGCGCCGCGCACCCAGTACCAGACCCTTATTGTCGTCCCTGCACCCTCGGCGCGCCGTCGGGCCGTCGGCTGCAGAGCCGTGCGGCAGGAGGGGCGGCAATGATGCTCGCGATCGTTTTCCTGCTGTCCTGCCTGTCGCTGCTGATCTGGATCGTATTGCTGGCGGGTCGGGGCGGCTTCTGGCGCGCGCAGCCCGCGCGGCCGCTGCCGCCCGAGGCGCGCGGCGCCGCGGCGGCCGACGGCTGGCCGGCCGTGGTGGCGGTCGTGCCGGCCCGCAATGAAGCCGACGTGATCGCCGAGGCCGCGACCTCGCTGCTCGAACAGGATTACCCGGGTGCGTTTCATCTGATCATTGTCGACGACCACAGCACCGACGGCACCGCCGACGCCGCGCGCGCCGCGGCGCTTGCGATCGGCCGCGCCGACCGCCTGACGGTGCTCGGCGCGAAGCCGCTGCCGGCCGGCTGGTCGGGCAAGGTCTGGGCGCAGTCGCAGGGGATCGCGGCGGTGCGCACGCTCGGCCTGCCGGCCGACTACCTGCTGCTGACCGATGCGGACATCGGCCATCCGGCCGACGCCGTGACCCAGCTCGTCACCCGCGCGCAGGCCGAAGGCCGCGATCTCGTGTCGCTGATGGTGCGGTTGCGGTGCGACTCGTTCTGGGAAAAGGCGATGATCCCCGCGTTCGTGTTTTTCTTCGCGAAGCTCTATCCGTTCTCGTGGATCAACAACCCGCGCAACAAGACGGCCGGCGCGGCGGGCGGCTGCATGCTCGTGAAGCGTACCGCGCTGGAAGAGGCGGGCGGCATCGAGTCGATCCGCGGCGCGCTGATCGACGATTGCAGCCTTGCCGCGCAGATCAAGCATCGCGGCGACGGACGCCACCCGATCCGTCTCGACCTGGCGGACCGCAGCGTGTCGCTGCGCCCGTACGACAGCTGGCGCGACATCTGGAACATGATCGCCCGCACGGCCTTCACGCAGCTGCACTATTCGTCGTGGCTGCTGGCCGGCACGCTGCTCGGCATGACGATCATCTATCTGGTACCGCCTGTCGCGTCGCTCGTCTACGGCGCGCGCGCCTGGCCGGCGTGGCTCGCGTGGGCGTCGATGTGCACCGCCTATGCGCCGATGCTGAGCTACTACCGGCGTTCGCCGTGGTGGGCGCCGGTGCTGCCGCTCGTCGCGTTGTTCTACGTCGGCGCGACCTTCGCGTCGGCTTGGCGCTACTGGCGCGGCAAGGGCGGCCAGTGGAAGGCCCGCGTGCAGGCGCCGGTGCAGGACCGCTGAGCGTCCTGCGCGAACGGGGCGGCGGATCGCCGCCCCGCGCTCACCGCTGCGTGAGCATCATGTACATCTGAATCACCACGTCCGGCGAGAACGTGAACGGCACCCAGCCGTAGCCGGTGTGGCGCGCGACCAGGAGACGGTCGCCGTTCGATTGCTTCTGCACCGCCATCATCGGGTTCTTCGTCGACACGAATCGCCAGCCGCTCGGGATGCCCGTCGGCTGCTCGGGCTGCATCGACGCGCGCGCGTGCGCGAGTTCCTCGATCAGCTGGCCCAACTGCTCCGGATGCAGCGTGATCGACTGGCCGTTGACCGACAGCGCGATCTCGTTCTGGCTCGGGCGCGACACCTGCAGCGTCGATTTTTCCTCGGGGGCCGCCGGTGCGTCGTGTCCGGCCGCGTCGTCGGCGGTGGACCCCGCGGTGTCGGCATCGACTGCTGCGACGGCATCGACGGCCGGGACGGCATCGTGCGTTGCTTCGGCGCTGGACATGGCGGACGCATCGGCAACGGCCGCAGCGGATTCAATCACCGGATCGGTGGTGGCGTCCGTGGGCCGGGATGCGGCAGCTTCCATTTCGGTCGTGGCGATGGCGTGGCGCTGCGCGGCAGCTTCGGCTTCGGCGGTCGCGGTGGCATAGCGTTGCGCGGTGGCTTCGGCCTCGGCGATCGCGGTGGCATGGCGCTGCGCGGCAGCTTCGGCTTCGGCAATCGCGGCGGCGTGGCGCTGCGCGGTGGCCTCGGCTTCGGCGATCGCGGCGGCGTGGCGCTGCGCGGTGGCCTCGGCTTCGGCAATCGCGGCGGCGTGGCGCTGCGCGGTGGCCTCGGCTTCGGCAATCGCCGTGGCGTGGCGCTGCACGATCGCTTCGGCGTCCGTGGCGGCCGCAGTGTGTCGCAGCACGGCGGCCTCGGCTTCGGCAGCGGCAGCGGCATGGCGTTGTGCGGCGGTTTCCGCTTCGGCGACGGCGGCGGCATGGCGCTGCGCGGCGGCTTCCGCTTCGGCCGTGGCGACGGCGTGGCGCTGCGAGGCGGTTTCCGCCTCGGCCTTGGCGATGGCGTGACGCTGCGCAGCGGCTTCAGCGTCCGCGGCTGCCGCGCGCGCGGCTTCCTCGGCTTGACGCGCCGCGTTCCCCGCGGCGTCGGCAGCGTGGATGAGCTGATCGACGCCGGCGTCGAGCGCATCGATCTGATCGTTCAGGTTCATGCGTGATATCTCTACGTAAGGCCCACGATTTTACCTGCTGCGCCGATGCCGGTTCGCACGTCGCGTGTAACAAAGTGCAGGGCGTGCCGCCCTGCGCGTCACTTCAGGTAGCCCGCCTCGCGGAACCAGTCGAGCGCGTCGCGCAGACCCTCGCGATACGGCCGCGCCTTGTAGCCCAGCTCGCGCTCCGCCTTCGCCGACGTGAAATACATCTTGTTCTTCGACATCCGCAGCCCGTCGACGGTCACGAACGGCTCCTTCTTCGTGAACTTCGCGACCGCCTCCGCGCCGAGCGCGAGCGGATACAGCGGCCAGCGCGGCAGCGCGAGGGTCGGCGCCTTGCGGCCCGTCATCTGTGCGATGTCGGCCAGCATCGTCTGCAGAGGCAGGTTCTCGCCGCCGAGAATGTAGCGCTCGCCGATGCGGCCGCGTTCCAGCGCGAGGAAATGGCCGTTCGCGACGTCGTCCACGTGCACGAGGTTCAGGCCGGTGTCGACGAACGCCGGAATCTTGCCGAGCGCCGCCTCGACGATGATGCGGCCAGTCGGCGTCGGCTTCACGTCGCGCGGGCCGATCGGCGTCGAAGGGTTGACGATCACGGCGGGCAGCCCTTCGTCGGCGATCATGCGCTCGACCGCGCGCTCGGCAAGCACCTTGCTGCGCTTGTAGACGCCGATTGCCTGGTCGGCCGTGAGCGGCGCGGTCTCGTCGGAGGCGATGCCCGCGCTCGTCACTTTCAGCGTCGCGACGCTGCTCGTGTAGACGATCCGCTCGACGCCTTCCGCGCGTGCGGCGCGCATCGTCGCGACCGCGCCTTCGAGGTTGGCGCGCTCGATCTCGTGCGGATCGGGCGCCCACAGCCGGTAGTCGGCGGCGACGTGCAGCAGGTAGCGCACGCCGCGCAGCGCGGCGCGCATCGATGCCTCGTCGCGCATGTCGCCGGTGACGATTTCCGCGTCGAGATCCACGACGTTGGTGCGGGGGCTCGTCGGGCGCACCAGCACGCGCACCGCGTAGCCTTTCTGCTGCGCGATGCGCGCGACGGCCGAGCCGACGAAACCGGAAGCGCCGGTGACCAGAACGAGATCGCGTGAGGTGTCAGTCATGCAAGTCCTTTGGGGCACGCGCGGACCGCGCGGCAGTTGTGCGTCGTGCGAGATTGTACGTGTTCGGCGCGCGGAGGCGGCGCTGACATGGTGCGGCGCACACGTCTACAATGCCGGGCTTGAACGGGAAAGACGGGAGGCGGCGATGAGCCACGACGAACTGGACGAACGGATCGAGACTTACTACGTGCGGGTGCGCGGCATCGTGCAAGGCGTCGGCTTTCGTCATGCGACGGTGCGCGAGGCGCATGCGCTGAAGCTGCGCGGCTGGGTCGCCAATCTCGACGACGGCAGCGTCGAGGCGGTGATCCAGGGGCCGGCCGCCCAGCTCGACCGGATGCTCGCGTGGCTTCGGCACGGGCCGCCGTCGGCGCGCGTGACAGAAGTGACGTTCGAGGAGCGGCATTCGGACAAGCGCTACGAGCGTTTCCAGCAGCATTGAGCGCGCGATGACGGGCTATCTGGAGACCGGGCGCGGCATCGCGCTGTCGGTGACGGCGTCGTCGCTGGTCGCGCTCGCGAGCTATCTGAAGGCCAGCCGGATGCTGCCGATGGTGCTGTTCGGGATCCTCGGCTATGTCGAGCCGGTGCTGCTCGTCGCGGTGGCGGTGCTGCTGCTCGGCGAGACGCTGACGACCGCGCAGCTCGCCACTTACGGACTGATCTGGCTGGCGGTCGCGCTGACCGCCGCGCACAGCATATTGACGCTGCGGCGCGTGCCGGTGCGCTGACGTCCGGCGGTTTGTCCGCGGTCACGCGTCAGTGCGGCGGGCGACTGCGTTCGCCGGGTGTGGCGGGCGGCGCTTCCTGCGAGTCGTCGCCGTCCTGCCCGGCTTCGCCTTCGGCGGGTTCCGCCAGCGCGCGATCCACGTCGGCCGCGGCTCGCGCGGCGCGCAACGCGGTGCAGCGCTGCGCCCGGCGGATATCCGCAAGCTGGCGCAGCAGCCGCATCGTCCGGTTCTTCATCGATCTCTCCCTGTGAATGCCGCTTCTTTGCGGAATCGTTGATTCCAGTGTAGGACGGCGTTGCGCCGTCCGCAGCGGAATGCGGGCGGCGCAACGCCGCCTGAGGGAAATTACCGAGCCGGTGCAGGCGTCCGTCTGTCGATTCGCGGCGCGGAGCGCTATCGCGACGCAAAATTCGTCGCAGTCCTATTTGTATGCCCGCCGCTGCCGCCTACGGAAACGATGCCTGCGGCGCTCAATCCGTTTTCAGCGCGTGCGTTCCGTACGCGCCGCCCGCCGGATCGCCGACGGCGAGCGACGTCAATGTGCGCCCGGTGTCGCGCCATGCGTCGAGGCCGCCGCGCAGCGCGAGCGCGTCGGTGAAACCCGCGTCGAGGAGGCGCTTGGCCATCAGCGCCGCCGATACCTCGTTCGGGCACGAGCAATACACGACAAACTTCTGGGTCAGCGGGTAACGCGCGACGATGTCGTCGATGTGGCGCTCGTCCGCGAACTGCGCGCCTGGAATCGCGAACGGGTCGAGCTTGCGGTGCTCGTCGGAGCGCACGTCGAGGATGACGGGCGACGCCGCATCGGCCAACAGCGCGTCGAGTTCGTCGACGCCGATCCGCGCGTTGGCAAGCTGGCGGATCAGCGCGCGGCGGCGCATCCAGCGGATCGCCGTGTACGCGGCGAGCAGCGCGAGCACGACCAGCAGCGCCGCGCGGCCGAGCTGGCTCGCGCCGGCGAACAGCCAGTCGATCTGCCGGTGGAACGCCAGCCCCGCGGTCAGCCCGCAGGCCGCCCAGAGCGCCGCGCCAAGCGCGTCGTAGCCGGCGAACGTGCGATAGCGCGTGCCGAGCGCGCCGGCCATCGGCACCGACACGAGCGACAGGCCCGGGATGAAACGGGCGACCGCGAGCACCCGCACGCCGTAGCGGCCGAAGAAGCGCTCGGTTTTTTTCACGCAACTGTCACGCGACAGCGACAGCCGGCACAGGGCTTTCAGCGTGCTGCCGCCGTAACGGCGGCCTGCGGCGTACCACACGGTGTCGCCGATCAGCGCCCCAAGCACGGACAGCAGCAGCACGGCCGCGAGTTTCGCGCCGATCGCCGCCGGATGCAGCGCGACTATCGCGCCGAACAGCACGAGCGTCGGCATCGCGGGCACCGGCAGCCCGAGTGCGGCGGCGAGCACGTTGGCGAATACGAGGAGCGGCCCATACTGGGCGACGAGGTCACGAAGCATGACGGGATACGAAGGATCGTACGCGTGTGGGACGTGCTCAGGTGGTCCGATTATCGGCCATTTTCAAGACGGCGGCGGGACGCGACGATGACGGTGAGCCGGCGCGCGGCGCGCAGCTCACCGGCCGGGCCGGGCAGGTCAGGTGGGGCTGCGCGCGAGCGATGCCGCGCCGTGATTTTCGCCATGCAGCTCGGTGCCGTGTGAACGGATCGCGGCGATCAGCTCGGCGGGCGTGATTTCGTAGCGGACCTCGCGATGCACGCCGGGCTTGCGTTCGTCGATTTCGACGAGCAGCACGCTCTTGCCGTCAGCGGTGGCTTCCAGGCGCAACGAGCGCAGTTCGCGGCCGTCGGCCGGGTCGTGTTCGGTGAGCAGGGTCATAGCCCCGGATGAGCCGGTAGTGCGCATCGAACCAATCCTCGTGTCGTTTGTGCCGTAATGGCGAAGATGTCGTTGTTACGAACAGCGTCACAGAGTTTAACGCGAACCGGCGGCGACGACGGAGCATTTTCGTGCGGTGAAAAAATGGGGCGGCATCATATATTCATCAGACGTATGTCGTTCGCGCGCAGGGTGGCGCGCCATGCGCTCCGTGCCTGTCTCGAACCCGATCGGCCCGCAAGCGGCGGAATGGCGGAGCGGCCGTGAATACCATACCCGGCACGCATGGAAGTATTCGGAATCGGTGCTGGATTCATAACGATTAGGATACGCAATATTCTGCGCACAATGAGCCGTGGATCGAAGCGTGCGGTCACGACCCGGCACACGGCGGGCGTTGCGTCGTGAACGCGACCGGCGTGACGGACGCGAGCGACCGGTCCGTTCAGAAAATGGTGACGACCATGACCGAGATCAGCCAGGGCGCGGGCAGGGGCGCTCACGCGGCCACGCGGTTGCGGCCCGAATGCTTTGCCGTATAGAGGTTCGCGTCGGCCTGCGCATACAGCTGTTCGTAGCCCTGGCCGGCGGCGTGGGCCGGTTGAGGCGGGAAATGGCGTTCGACGCGATCTTCGAACGCACGGCGCGACATCGTGCCCGTCAGGTAGTCGCGGTCCACCGCATGGCGAGCCTCGGCGAGCAGCGCATCATGCACGAGCATGATCGGCGCCATCGACAGCATCGGCAGCGCGGCCGCCGCGACGATCACCAGAACGACGTTGCCCTTCGACATGAACAGCAGCTCGCCCGCGTGAGCGTCGAGCGGCAGGAAATAGACGGCGCGCGCGACTTGGACCAGCAAAGAGCCGATGGCGATCGCAGCGGACAGATCACGCAGCCGCGTGGATTGCGGCCGGACCGGCCGCGTCAGCAGCCGTTCTGCCGCCAGCGCGAGCAGCACGCTCGAATAACACGAGATCAGCAGCACCCGGGCCGGAATGTGGTCGACAACGAAGATGTAATACGCGAACCCCGCGCAGACGCCGGCTGCGAGCGGCGCGACGATCGGCCAGTTCGGCCGCTTGCCGACGAAACGGCTGCAGCCGGCGTAATACAGCGCGCTCGCGGCCACGAGCAGGACATTGGGCAACAGGATCGCGATCGCGTCCGGCAGCTGGTGGCGGAACAGCAGCAGCGGCAGCGCGACGGCCAGCAGCACGTTCGACCAGATCCAGTCGGCGATGCCGGGCACGTTCGAGCTGCGCAGCGACGCCAGCAGCACCGTGACGATCAGGCTTGTCAGCGAGGGAATCAGAATCGTGATTGCCGGTGTCGGCATGGACGGACTGTCTGGGTCTGCGGGTTCGGGGAGTGTGGATGATGCTCGCCGGTGCGGATCGCCGGCAAGCAGCGTTCGTCGGAAAGGCGATTCGATCACGACGCCGTGACGTGCGAGTGGATGGTGTTGCAGGCCCCCGTCGGAAGGGACGGCGAATGTGCCGCCGCCCGGTATTGGGAAGGATCTATTGGGGAATTGCAGCTTTCGATTATTGGTCGCACTCGCCATCGGTGACGCGTAGTGAGCGCTCCTGGCGGGGACGACAGGCTTGGGTGGCTGTCGCATCTCATGCGCGCCGACCGGCGCGCGTCACACGAGCCCGGTCGCGTAATACACGGCGATTATGAAGAACACCGCCAGCGTCTTGATGACGGTCACGGCGAAGATGTCGCGATACGATTGGCGGTGCGTGAGCCCCGTGACCGCGAGCAGCGTGATCACCGCGCCGTTGTGCGGCAGCGTGTCCATGCCGCCGCTGGCCATCGCGACGACTCGGTGCAGCACGTCCATCGGAATGTTGGCCGCCTGCGCGCCCTTGACGAACAGGTCCGACATTGCGGCGAGCGCGATGCTCATGCCGCCCGACGCCGAGCCGGTGATGCCCGCCAGCGAGCTGACCGACACCGCCGCGTTGACGAGCGGGTTCGGGATGCTCTTGAGCGCGTCGCCGACGACGAGAAAGCCCGGCAGCGCGGCGATCACGCCGCCGAAGCCGTACTCGGACGCGGTGTTCATCGCGGCAAGCAGCGCGCCGCCGACCGCGGCCTTGGAGCCGGCCGCGAAGCGATCGCTGACGCGGCGGAACGCGGTGGCGACGACGAGCAGGATGCCGAGCATCAGCGCGGCCTCGACAGACCAGATCGCGACGACGGTCTTGATCGACGTCGTCACCGGCGTATGCACGCCGGGCAGCACGTCGGGCGCGACCGTATACGACGCGGCGCCGTACCAGACCGGAATCAGCCTGGTGAGCGCGAAGTTCGCGACGCCGACCAGGATCAGCGGCAAGATCGCGAGCAGCGGATTGGGCAGCGACGCCGTCTCGACGCGCTCCGGCTCGTTCAGGAGCGACGTGCCGTAGCCTTCGCCTTTGGCCATCGCGGCGCGGCGGCGCCATTCGAGATACGTCAGGCCGACGGCTACGATGAACAGCGAGCCGATCGTGCCGAGCGCGGGCGCGGCCCACGCGGTCGTCTTGAAGAACGTGCTCGGGATGATGTTCTGGATCTGCGGCGTGCCGGGCAGCGAATCCATCGTGAACGAGAACGCGCCGAGAGCGATCGCGCCGGGCATCAGCCGCTTCGGAATGTTGCTCTGGCGGTACAGTTCGGCCGCGAACGGATACACGGCGAACACGACGACGAACAGCGACACGCCGCCGTAGGTGAGCAGCGCGCACACCGCGACGATCACCGCATTGGCGCGCGAGCGGCCGATGTAGCGGATCGCCGCATGGACGATCGCCTCGGAGAAGCCGGACAGTTCGATTACCTTGCCGAATACGGCGCCGAGCATGAACACCGGGAAATACAGTTTGACGAAGCCGACCATCTTCTCCATGAAGATGCCGGAGAACACCGGTGCGACGGCGGCCGGATCGGTCATGAGCACCGCGCCGAGCGCGGCGATGGGCGCGAACAGGATCACGCTGTAGCCGCGATATGCGGCGAACATCAGGAACGCCAGCGCGGCGAGGACGATCACGAATGACAAGGGAGTCTCCTTATTGCTTTGGTTGTCGTTCGGCTGCTTGCGGCATGCCGCGCCGCGGGCCGGTTCACTTTCGCGCAGGTTTCGTGCTGTCGGCCGGAGTGCGCCGCGGGACGCGGCTCCGGCAGTGGCCGGCGGACCCGCGCCGGCCAATTGTCAGTCGATTCTACAGAAAACGTCTCGTTCGGGTGGCGAAATGTTCTGACAAAAAACTCGAGTTGGAATCCTGACCATTCATTGACGAGGCATTGCCGGATGTCTCGGGAATGAGCGAATCGTTCCGCTTTGGAGACGGTGCATCACGATCAGCGGAGACGACGACGCAACGATGAACGACTGGGCCGGCTTGCCCGTCGATTACGGCGACATCTTGTGGCGTGCCGCCGAATCGCTGTTCAGCGATATTCGAGGATTCGAGCGCCGGTACGCTGATCGTCGATCGCGACGCGCGCATCGTGTCGATGAACGAGCGCTATGCCACGCGCTTCGGCTTCGCCGATCCGCAGCAGGCGATCGGTCTCGACTGCGAGGCCGTGATTCCTCACAGCCTGATGCGCGAGGTCGTGGCGATGGGGTAGCCGATTCTGCTCGACATCATGGAGACGGGCCGCGAGCCGCTCGCCGTGACCCGCCTGCCGCTGAAGAACGAGGCGGGCGAGACGGTCGGATCGAACCGCATCGTGCGCGCCGACGTGCGGCCAGGCCGATTGACGCATGCGCGCGCACGCATGGCATACTCCCGACGTTTTGAAAACGATTGACGGAAAGAACAATGAAATACATCCTTGCGTCGGTCTGTCGGCAGCACGACGCGTTGTTGCGAAGGGTTGGGTTGATTGCTTTAATAGCGGGACTCGGCGGATGCGGCGGAAGTGCGCCGCTGTTTACTTCGGACGGGCGTCCGACCACGCTTGTGCAATGCACGAGCGGCGACTCCTGGAGCAATTGCATCGATGTCGCGCGTGCCACATGCAATGGCGATTTCGACGAGATTCGGCGAACCGTCGACAGCGGCGTGCGGAGCTTGCTCTTTGCGTGCAGGAGCAAGAGCGGAAATTGACGGACGCCGTCATAGTAAAAGACGACGACGGCGAGTCGTAAATGGCACTTTTCCATTCACGTCGAGTCAACTATCTTTTATAAATAAATCACAGGGAGTCCCATCCATATGGCGACCTACAGGCAACTCACAGCGCAACTCGAGAAACTGCAGCAGAAGATCGATAAGGAACGCGGAAAGGCGGTAACCGACGCGATTGCCGAGATCAGGGCAAAAATCGAGGAATTCGACATTACGCCGGAAGAGCTCGGTTTTCGTCCTGCGGCCGCGGCGGCTGCCAAGCCGAAGCGCCCGTTGCCGCCGAAGTATCTGAACCCGAAAACCGGCGAGACGTGGAGCGGCCGGGGCCGTGCGCCGACATGGCTCGGCAAGAACCGCGCGCGTTTCCTGATCAAGGACTGACTCCCGAAAAGTCTCACCTCTGATGCGCTGACTGACGGTGCGAACGGCCAAGTGGCCGTCGTACCGTTTTGTTTTTGTGCGCCTCCGGATTGCCCGGTTTGCCGGAAGCGGGGCGATCGCCGCGCTGGTTCGCCCAGCCCGCGCATCACCTTTTGCCGGTGCGTGCGATTTCGCGCATCATTCCTGAAAATCCTCACCTTGCCTCCCGCAGATCCTCACCTTCGACGAACGGGGAGGGTGATCGCGCCGCGTCGGGCTGGTGCAGGCGAAGCCGGCGCGCGGCCGGTGGCGGCAACGGCGTGCCGCGTGCCGATCTATTTCGCGCGGCTTGATCCGTGTCGGCCGGCAGGCCGTTCGGCATATAGGCAGCCGCAAGCCGTTCGCCTATGCTTGGGTTTCGCGTCGATCGGGCGGCGGCTCGCGTGGCCGTGTCCGAATTCGGCAGTCTTCCTCTTCATCGCCTGGAGCCGCTGTGACCGTTCGCCATCTTGATGCGCTGTTCCAACCCAAGTCCGTCGCGGTCGTCGGTGCGTCGTCGCGTGAAGGCAGTATCGGCGCGAGGGTGTGGTCGCGCGTGCTCGACGGCGCGTTTGCGGGGCCGGTGTGGCCTGTCAATCCGAAATATGGCGAGCTAGACGGTTACAAGGTCGTGCCGGACGTCGAGCGCCTGCCCGCGCCGCCGTCGGTCGCCGTGATCTGCACGCCGCCGCCGACGTGGCCGGGCATCGTGCGCAAGCTCGGCGGCCTGGGCGCACGCGTCGCGGTGATCGTCGGCGAGGCGCGCACGGACGCGGATCGTGCCGCGCTCGACAGCACGCTCGCCGCCGCGAAGCCGTTCGTCCTCCGTATCGTCGGGCCGGGCAGCCTCGGCGTGCTGTCGCCGGCCCGGCACGCGCATTTCGGTGCGCCGGCATACACGGCACGGGCGGGCGGCGTCGCATGGATCTCGCAATCGAATGCGCTGACAAACGCCGTGCTCGGCTGGGCGCATGCGCGCGGGCTGGGTTTCTCGCACGTGGTGGCGCTCGGCGGCGAGGCGGATGTCGATGCCGGCGACGTGCTCGACTACCTGGCGAGCGATCCCGGCACGCGCGCGATCCTGCTGGAACTCAGCACTGTGCGTTCCGCGCGCAAGTTCATGTCGGCCGCGCGGGCGGCCGCGCGCAACAAGCCGGTGCTCGCGTTGCGCACTGGCCGCGGCGATCCGGGTGATGCGCTGTATACGGCCGCGTTCCAGCGTGCGGGGATGGTGCGCGTCGATGCGCTCGACGATCTGCTCGATGAAATCGAGACGCTCGGCGTGGGCGGCGTCGCGACGAGCGGCGCGGCGACGCTCGTGACGAGCGACGCGGGCGTCGCGAAGCTCGCGATCGATGCCGTCGCCGCGGTGCGGGACGTGCTGGCCGAATGGCCATCGGCCGTGTCGGAAGCCGTGTCGGCCGCGCTGCCGCGCGTGGCCGCGCCCGCCAACCCGCTGATGCTCGGCGGCGATGCGCGTCCCGAGCATTTCGGCACCGCGATCAAGGCGCTCGAGCCGTTCGCGCAGGTCGGAACGCTGTTCGTCGTGCATTCGACGTCGCACAGCGCGCCGGCCGATGCGGTGGCGCGCGTCCTGATCGAGTCGCGCAAGCATGCGCATCGCGGCATTCTCGCGTGCTTCTTCGGCGCGGTCGATGCGGCGACGCGCGATGCGTTGCACGCGAGCGGTATTCCGGTGCATACAACGCCGCAGCGTCTCGCGCGCGCGTATGCGCGGCTCGTCGATTACAGCCTCGGGCGCGAGCTGCTGATGCAGACGCCCGAGGCCACGGCGCGGCAGC
>Ga0335069_10010430_pt1 | contig 13163 bp, 10 predicted proteins | sample Lox_Sample_11_FD_206714 | JGI IMG/M metagenome (GOLD analysis project Ga0335069, IMG submission 206714) | Soil microbial communities from Loxahatchee National Wildlife Refuge, Florida, United States - Lox_Sample_1.1 | ecosystem: Environmental > Terrestrial > Soil > Wetlands | place: USA... | reverse complement strand
CTATTGAATCAGAGAGGATAGAATGATCTTCGTAAGAATAAGTACTATTAGGACGTGATCTAAAGCATTCTTGTGCTGTTTTTAAAATGTCGTACCCATATGTTTTTTCAAGATAGCGACGTGCTTCATCGAGTGAATTAATATTGTTTTCTGTAAATTGCTGAATGAGCTGTTGTTTGAGATGGCGTAATTCAGATCGTGCTGATGCAAGATCACCATGCGCTATAGTGTTAAAAATTGTTGTAAGAGGATTAGAGAGAATATCGTTTAGAATAGCAAGGTTTGCTTTGAGTAAAGGATACTCGTCTACATTTCGACCAGTGATTAAAATTTCTTCTAAAACACGTTTTTCATTGTGCAAAAATTGCTCTTCGCCCATTTGCTGAATCTTCTGATAATTATTATATGCAGTTTTAACTGATCCGCAATGATCTTTATTTATGTGAGATAATACATCCTGTCGTGACATTAAACACATTTCTGCATCGCGCAGTATATTGCATTGTAATGTATCAACAAATGACTGTTCTTCAGGATGTAGTGATGCATCGAGTAAAAAACTGCTGTGATTATTCCACGGCCATAGATATGTAAGTTCTTTAAATGCTGTTATCGCTCTTGCTGGTTCTGCTGTTTCAATCGTTTGTAAAAGGTGTGCGACTGATCCATCAAGGACTTGTTCAATGAAATAAATTTGTTTTCTGAGATGTCCTTTTGGTTGACACCAGTACTTTTGTGAGAGTGTTTGCTGGAGTTTTTCTTTTGCGCAAACGAGATGTGATTTAGTATCTTTGGGTGATTGGCTATTGATAGTATCAATAGTCTCAGAAAGTGAGAATAAAGGTTTTGGATCAACTGTTTTTGATGGTTTTTGATACCGTGCTTCTTGTAGTATTTCAGTAATTTTTATATTGCTGTGTGAATTTTTTTCTTCAAAAAGTTGGTGTATGGTTTGGTGTACTTCAAGAGGGCGTGGTGGTATGCCGCAATTTAGTGGATTGTTGGAGTGATGATTAGTTCCACGCCTTATAGGTTGCTGAATATTTGTTTGCGTTATATGAGTTGGTTGGTTTAGATCAAGGTAAATGTAGTCTACGGGGATTCCATTTCTGAAATGCATTGGTTGTATGTATGCAAATGACGCGCATAAAAAAATAATATGTAAGATTGTTTGTTTCATTGATGTAATCATGATTGTTCTTTTTTATGATATAATACAGCCAGCATTAGCCTGATTTTGATCATTTTGGGTTGTTTGTGAGGTCGTGGTTGTATTGGTTGACTGTGTATTAATTTGATTAGATTGTAAGTTTGGCAAATTAAAACTAGCTTGAGTAACATTAGGTGCAACAGTAGTTATATTAGCGTAAAGTTGTTTTTGCTCAGATGTAAGAATTAAATCAACTTCATCTTTACCTTTCTTTAATATGCCGTTTTGTTGAAAAAATCCTGTTGCTGGTGAGTGTGAATATTGATTATCTGCTATAGCTAATTGTATTTTTTGTTGCTGAACAAAATGAAGTTGTTGCATTGTTTTGTTTTCTTCATGTAGCCTTCTTTGTTCCTGTTGCTGTTGAATAAAATGTTTTTTTTGAAGCGCCAATCCTTTTTTTTGTATTTCTATATTTTCTTTATGGCGCCGTTCTTCTTCTGTCTCTCTTGCTTCATTGTATTTCATAACCTTGCATGTTTTTTTGTCTTCTTGAAGTGCTTCTGCAAAATGTTCTTTAGTGATGATCATGATTTTTGATATTTTATCATGTCGTCGATATATACTTTTTAGATTACCTGCAAATTCATCTAAATCTCGACCCACACAATTTTGTAATTGAGTAAGTTGTTCGGTTAAATAATCATCATCAATTGAAGCATCTAGTTGGCAAAATTGACTTGTACATCTATTACGAAAAATGGTATTTCTTATTGCAGTTCCCATAGAAGATTCAAAAGCAATGCAGCGAAATCTGATTCTGCTTTTAAGTGCTTGAGGAAATTTGTCTATGCGATTTGTAATTCCTATAAGGAAAAAATTATGATTGCCTGCTTGCTGATCTAAAAACATCCATATTGCTTTTGATGTTCCATCCGTATCATAGCTTTCACTTTCATCATTTTCGAGTAGCTGGTTAAATTCATCAATAATGAGAAGTTGTGGCTTTGTTGATTGAGTAATTTTTTTAAATAATGTATTTAAATGTACCGTTGTTTGATTACGATATTCACCAATTAATGATGTGCTTGGTATGAATTGATTTTTCCAGCCTGCATCTTTTTGCATTTTATATGCAATTGCTTTTGCTATAGTAGATTTTCCTGTTCCAGGTTGACCATAAAAAATAGATGCCCTATAGCTTTTTCTATCTAGAAATGAGGGATCTTTTAAATGATTTATGATAGTTAGAGCGTCATCTGGGGCATAGTTAAGAACCAGTTCTAATTCTTTTATATCATGTTCATTGAAAGAAAGTGAATAGTGTGATTGTTCTAAAAAAGATGATGAATGATTATTGAATGGTTCTTCAAAAAATTCAGTTTTTTTTGAAGGATATAATGGTTGTAGTTTGGGATTTTTATGAGAATAGTTATTTTGATAGGATTGTTCCATTGTTAATGAAACAGTAGAAATGCATAAAAATGAAAAAAGAATATGACGTGTATACGACATGTAGTTACTCCGAGAAATTATATGATTAAAAAAGCTACTTAAATTTGATTGTAATAATTTTTTTAAATTTAGCAAATTGTTTATATGAGACATGTTTTCATGCAAGCAATTCAAATAGAAAGATAATCGATAGAGGCAGAATATAACTAAATACTATAAATAGGCCATGGCAGGGCAGTTCTCATATGGTTGTATAACATTGAGTGGCGATATATCAAAAAAAGAGCTTGATTAAAACCAAGCTCTTTGCATATTTCATTTATTAATAAAAACCTAAGACTTACCAGTTAATTCTTATTTTTTTGTAATGTCATTTTTTTTAGATTTAAAAATTAGCTTTGAGGCTATAAGTTGTGTAAAATACTTATTTGCCTTATCAATAATTGTCTCTATAAAATTACGATCAACTTCTTTTGATAATACCAAGACTAAAAAGTTCTTTCCCGCAAATCCATATCCCCTTTTATCCCATTTATTCTCCCATCCATCTTTAACTGATATATAACTTGCATAATAACGAATTATTTTATTTTGTAATTCTGTTGGCAATTGGCTTTTAATATATTCAACATAAATATCAATAAAATCTTGAGTAACATAATCAGTAAGCATGATACGCGCTACATTTTCAACTTCACCATCAACCCAACTATCTTGACCTGGTGCAGAGCCACTCAAACGCGAGCTAAAAGAACGCTGCAAAATCTTTGGTATACCACTTGGCTCAACAACAACTACAATGTTTTTCGCATTGTTATACGAACAAGTCTGTATTTCAAGTGTATTTCCATCTGATTCAATCTGGTTCACACTAAAACTCCAAAACTCCTGTCCTGATTGATAAGGAGTATCATTTTTAAATACAAAGATACCTGCCTTTGTAGCAAGATATATATCTGTTTTTATATTAACATTTCTGCCATTATTTGGTCTCATTCCTACTCCTAGTTGACCACTATCTTCATATGGCATTACCATAACTGCACTTAAGCATGGATCATATATCTTGCCTGCAACAATCCCTGAAACAAATGGATTACTGGAATAGTAAAAAATACCAATTGGATGTTCGGTTTGATTTGAGAATTCTATCATGCGTGTATCGGCAATAATTGGATATACTGATAAATAATCAGGAATAGTAATATCATGCACCCTTGGTTCCATGCCACTTAATAGATATACCTGAACCACTAAAAACAAAATTAATGCATTATTTTTTTTCATTTTAAATCTCCTTCAAAAGAGAGCCTAACATTTTTAAAATAAAAAAGTCAAATAGAAATTATCTTGCTACATAAAATCAATAATAAAATAAATATTTTCACAGGACAATTTTCATCAATTATGCTATGCTATAATAGCATTCAATAAAGCTATTCATGCAATTTAACCACGGCAAAGCTTATGAAAAAAATAACTTTAAGAGACTATCAGACAGAAGCCATTGAAGCGGTAATTAAAGCCCACCAAGAAAACATAAATCGTCAATTGATAGCCTTGCCTACAGGTGCTGGAAAAACCATCATTATGGCAGCTATAGCCAGGCATTACAACAAACGAGTGTTAATTCTCGCTCATAGAGAAGAATTAATCATTCAAGCACGTGATAAGTTTAAACACGTTTGGCCCTCTGCTAACATTGGTATCTGTAAGGCGCAAAGCAAGCAATACAATAACCAAATAATCATTGGATCAGTCCAATCATGTTCTCAGCAAAAACGACTAGAGAAGCTTAAACAACAAAACTTTGATATTTTAATGATTGATGAAGCTCACCATGTACCAGCAACATTATATCAAAAAATCATTGATGTACTTGGATTTAAAAGCGGTAATAAGTTATTCATTGGAGTAACCGCCACACCAGAACGTTCAGACAAAAGACAACTTGGTGATACATTTGAAAAAATTGTTTACACCAAAACCATTGGCGAACTCATTAAAGCAGAATATCTTGCACCTGTTATTGGTCGCAAGATCCTTACCAACATCTCATTAAAAGGAGTTCATACATACAGCGGTGATTTCAATATTCAAGAATTATCTGAGGCAGTAAACATTCCCGAGCGTAATGAATTTATTGTAGATAAATTCATAGAACACGCGCATAATCGTAAAACAATCGCATTCTGTACCGATGTGCAACATTGCAAAGATTTAGCACATGCTTTCAATAAACGAAATGTTAAAGCTGCTCCAGTATGGGGAGATATGCCACCTAAAAAAAGATCGCAAATATTAAAACAATTTAAACAAGGAAAAATACATATACTCACTTCCTGTGGAATTCTTACTGAAGGCTACGATGAAGCCAGCGTAACAGCGATATGCATGGCGCGACCAACAAAAAGCAAGTCACTCTACATTCAAATGATTGGTCGAGGGCTGCGTACTCATCCAAACAAACAAAATCTCCTTGTGCTTGATTTTACAGATAAGTCTAACAACTTAAATAGCATTATATCGCTTAATACAACTATCCCTGAAGCAACAGTTGTTACTGAGCGAAAAAAACAACAAGTACCAATAAAAAAACCTCGAATTAAATCAGACATAAATATTGACCAAGAATTTGATATTGTAGGACAGATGCAATTTTTATGGATAGACATTGGAAACGGTGAATGGTCATTAGCTGATGATAATCGCAATGAAATTATCATATCACCTGTTGAAGATAACTCTCTTTACCTTGCAAATATATATTATTATCGAAATCCTCAGCCACACCCTGTTGTTTTAAATCCATTACCATTAGGGCTATGTAAAAATGCATGCGAGGAATATGCTCATAAAAATCTTTCAGTAAATTATGCACAAAAACTTTCACAATGGAAAGGACGAAAAGATAGACCTTCATTAGCGCAAAAAGAATTTCTTCGTTCAAAAAACATATCCGCTATTAGTCTTAATTTTATACAAGCAGATATGCTCATACGTAGAATAATAGCATTGGAGAACAAAAGACGACGAAATGTAACATATAGACTTATAACACCAGCACAAGAATATTTTTTAAAACAACATGGTGTTGATACGCTAGGTATGGACAAGTTTCAAGCAATAAGACAAATTGCTTTAATTAAAGAAGCTACTCACGCAAATATACGTTAATAAAAAAATAAGACTTAACATATGTCACGCGCGCGCCCACAAGGTGTTTAATTTTTTTAAAACAGCAACAAATTTAGCCTTAAACATTGCTGCAATCACTCAACAACTCAACCATCAAGCCTGCGCATAATAATTGCGTAGCGTTGAAATTTGTTTGCATAATAATAGCTGCGCATTGCACATTCTTTTATAAGGCAATATCATTCAGAGGATTTCCTTAAAAGGGAATGACAAAGGTTTTCTTTTTTGAGATGGTCCTTTTAAGGACATCGTTAAAAGATAAAGTTGCTCAAAAAGAAAAATAAGCCAGCCTTTCCCTTTTTAGGAAATTCTTGTCTTGGCGTCGAAGACGCTTTAGAAGTCTTTCTTTCTTAAAAGGTTATTTATATATAACCGTCCTTGCGAAGCAACAATCTTCTCTAGGGAAAAAAAGAGATTTTTTTTCCCGTTCCTAGTCTCTTTATTCTTAATTCAGTAGTGCCATGCTATATTTTTGTAGCATGGCACTACTAGAGTTATTAACTTTATATCTTAATAACTTATTCAAAAATAAACATCCGAAAAAGTATTTATTTGATTATATTTTTTGGTTTTTTTTGTAACACGTAGCCCTAAATTCTGTAACACCAAACCCTAAAAAATGTAACACGTAACCCTAAATTTTGTAACATGTAGCCCTAAATTTTAGGTATTATTTTTTTCTTTTTATTGTTATGTTCAATGATAATCATATCGTTATCTTCTTCGAAGTCTTTGATTGCTTTTGCCTGTTTAATTCTAGTTAGTTTTTCTTTGAGTCTTTTGTTTACTATGCGAGGGTTTGATTCCTGTGTTTTTTGCAAATGTCCCCGTTGTATGAGAAAATTTTTATCATATTTAGAATGAGTATAATCTCGTCTCTGGGATGCTCTAATTTGTAATGTTAATGCAAGCATAATATCTTTAGGGTCTAGTTGTGTTGTTCCTCTTGATATAGCTGTTGCTAAGTTTGTTGTTTCCTCAAAATCATGTGGATTTAATACTTGTACAGTAATTTGATTTGGATAGCTTTCATTGTGTTCATAATTTGTGGTGACAGTAATTTGTAATAATGGATGTTTAAATTGAATTAATTGTCCCTTGTGTTTAAAGGTAAATGTTAATTTTGTATTTTCAAGTAACTGGGTCTGGCTCCAAAATTCTCTTTTTTCTTTAGTGCTAAAATAACTTTTCCTATCTGTTATTTTCATGATATCAGTCAATTTTGCTGTAAATATGAATGATTTTTGATCACATGCATAGGCCCAGTATGCAAGAAGTATTTTTAAACCATTTGAAGTTATAATTTTTATATAGTCTTTATGGGCTTCTTCGGGTGATTTTTGATTTTGATATTGTAAAGTATAAAGCAGTCCTATACTACCAATAGCTCCCAAGTTTTTTTCTTGTAGTTCTGCTGAAACATAAAATTCAGAGGATCCTTTTTTAGGGTAGATAAGTTTGGAATTTTCTAAAAGATCTGGTAAGTGATTTAGTCGATCTGCAAATGCTTTTGTAATTCCTATTTCTTCCAGTGGGTCAACGTGCTCCTTGAACAATAGAGTCATTTTTTCTTTTTCTTGTTTTATTTTCTCCTGAATAGAAAGTACATGTCTTAACACAGTAATTTGTTTTGGTATTTCTTTATTTTTCTCTTCAATAATTTTTGATAATTCATGACTATCTATTTGATTTTTATTGGCGACAATAGTATTTATTTTTTCATGGTTATCAAACATATCGAATAATATTTTTCCCATTTCTAAGCTAATTTTATTTTTATTCATCAATTTCTCAATATAGCTTCTGTTAAATGTTATTGAGGAGTCATCATTGCTATTTTTATTGATAAATGATGATAAATTACTTAATTCAGTCACCGTAACCTGACTACCATCTTTTGATGGTAACATTGCAATTGCTAGATTATCTTTTTCAGGATTAATTTGTTTTGATATTGATGATTTTAATCTATTTGATTTCATAGTTACTTATTTTTTAAATTATAATTTTTTGCAGATCTTGTTGTCTCTTTATAGAATGATCCATCATTATTTTTTTTAAATTCATATTCTGTCATTGCTGTAAAATTTGATTTTACTACTTTAAGGGTTAGTTCGTCCTTGTCTATGTCTTTTTCTAAATTTGCTTGCCATCTTACACCGTCTGTCAATGCGCTCGACCCACGAGCAGCAGTTTGATTTGTATCTTTTGAGCCATGACTATGTTTGTTCATGTGGTGACTAAAAAGAACTGTTGGCTTGCCCTTAAGATCGCTAATTATGTGTTCAAGTAACGCAATGAACTGTGTTGCACTAGCATTATCTGTTTCAGCAGTTACTCCTAAAAATCTTGAAATGGGATCTAATATTATAAGCGTCCATCCTTCTTCTGGCTCCTTTTCCTTTAGTGATGATTTTAAATCTAAATAAAATGAAGTTGAGTGACTGTCTTCAATAAATATTGTTTTTTTTCCTGCCAATGACATTATTGAAATTTTTTGACTTGCCTCTAAAATCTCGTCATCTGAATATTCACCTTTACTTATTTTTCTTATTAATCGGTGATTATCCTCTTCAGAGTTTTCGCTTAATGCCATGAATACATATCCTGGGTTGGGTATAGAGAATGTATCAAGAAACTTTTTTCCTGTTCCTACTGACATTGCTAATTGAGTAAGAAAATGTGTTTTTCCAACGCCACCGGCCCCTACAAGCATGGCTGTTATACCTTTTCTTAAAAAAGGTTGTTTATCACTTGTTAAGATCATTGGTTCTTCTGGCGCATCAGTCGTTAAGTAATTGACTGGATTTTCGTATAAAAACTTAATGTCTAATGTTGGAGTGTAAGCAGCGCTATGGTTTCTTTGTATATCTTTTTCGTTATCCAGGCGTGTTATATTTTTTTGTATGGCATTGCGTTTAAAAAGTAATGTTAATATTTTTGAACCATTGGGTGCCTTTTCAATGCTTTCTCGATTATGGTCCAATAAGAGATCGTCTATGCTGATGTAATCTATAGCAATCTTGTTTTCATGTAATACTTGACGTATTTCGACGTCGACCAAATATAACTTATCTTTAAAAAATGCTTTTTTATTGTTATATCGTAGTTCTTCAAAATTATCGGGTAATAGGCAGTCAAAGTACACTAAATTGGCTTTATTGCATAATGTCTCTAATTCATGCTTATATTCACCCTTAATAAACCATCCAGCGCCACCATCATAAACAGCTCCTAATTTGTTCAAATCTTTTGATATTGCAATTTTCCCTTCCTCTGTGAATACATAAAAGCCTGCTTGTGATTGATAAACATTTTCATTCATAACTGTTTTAACGCTTGGTATTATCTGCATATTTATCCTTGATGCTAAAGATGATTTTTTTTCATGCTATGTTATAATTACATTATGTGATTAAAAACACGTACTGCTTATGCCACTGATATATTCAAAATCAGTGGCATTCTTTTTTTTATCAATCAGCTAAATTCGATGCGCTGTTATTAATAACATTACCTGCTTGATAATATTTCATAACAGTTCCAATGTTTCGATGAGTTGTCATTTGCATTACATCTCCTAAATTTTTCCCCCTTCTCCCTGCTTCAGTTACAAACCCACTTCTCAGGCTATGTGCTCCAAAATGTTGTTCATCATAACCAGCTTTTTTTAAGCGATTTTTTACAATGCGATTAACATCGAGCGGTGATAATGCTCCTACTATTTTGCCACCCTTTTTTATTGATCTAAACAAAGCGCCTTCATTAATACCTGATGCTTTTAACCAGTCATTCAATGCCCTGGCAGCTCTGCCTTTTACTGGAACAGGATGTCCTTTACCTTCTTGATCTGTTTTGCTTTCTGGAATGTTGTAAACAAAATCGCCATATTCTGTTTTTGTTAAATCTTTAATATCAGCAGATGCCACTTCAGACCTACGCCTTCCACCACTTGCCCATGCAAAGAGTAATAATGCCTTGTCGCGAATATCTTTAAGAGTACTGCGGCATGTGTCTAACATGTCATCCAAGATATCTTTTGTTATAGCCTTTCCCGATGGCTTACTACCGCCATATTTTTTGGTAAGTTTTTGAAGTAACACTAAAATTGATTTATTGCGACATGGGTTTAGCCATTTAACACTGTCTACAAATACAGACAAAGATGCGATTCGACGTTTAATCGTTGATAATCTATGAGGCCCTAATTTTGATTTATATCCTTGCTCTACCAATTTTTTATCAATATCAACATCAAGCCCTTCAATATGTTGAATAATGAATGTTATTATTTCTTTTTCTGTAATTGTTTCATTAAAACTAAATCCAATTGCACTAAGCCATGCCTGCCAATAAACCAAGTCGCCTAAATAGGCTAAGCGAGTATTTTCTGAAGTATATTCATGAATAATTTCAAATGCTCGTACCGCAGACTTTCCACCCAGAAGATCTAAAACAGACAATAAGCCCTGCGATGGAATATGTTCTTTTAATTCAGGCTTTTTATTGATTAAAGAATATTTTAAAAAATGATGCGATGGCTGAATAAGATTGCCCGGAATGCCAAATGCTTCATCTAGAATTGTATGCCATATATTTTGGGATACGGAATAATGTTTTACTTCCTGGATATGTGTTATAGCATGGCCAGTATGTTTTTTAAATATCGCACAAAATCTATTTTCATGTTCTTTTATAGTTTTTATTTCGACTATCTTCTTTTGTAAGCTTTCATTTTCTGCATTTAAACATGCTATTTCTAGCTCTGTTATTTCCTCAATAATGTCTTTTTCTTCCATTTGATATCCTGCAATATAATAACGTTATTTTTTTTCGATCAATAAGTGAACGTTATCGAACATAAAAAATAATAGACCAAAAACAGTACGCACGCAATTGTTTGTTTTTATTTTCGTGATTTAAAAATATCTTTGGGTTCTTTGTCCATCAGCGCTAATAAATGAGCAAAGCTTGCTATAGTTAAATTTGCCTCACCACGTTTAATTTTTGCTACCTGTGAAGGGCTGGTATCCAAACGACGAACAATTTCATTAAAGCCAACGTTGTTCTTCTCCATGTATTCTTTCATGGAATCAGAAATCAACTTTTGCATTGACTTAAGAATATCAACCTCTATTTGTGCAAGTTTTTCGATTTCAGCAATCTCATCTTTATTAAGACGTTTTTCTAAGTAATCTCTAAAGCTTCTTGTTTTCATTTCATTTCCCTTTCATTAGTCTTTCGCGAGCAACTTTAATATCATTTTCTTGTGATTGCTTATCACCTGCAGCAAGTAAAATGATTAATTTATCGCCGTAAAAACAATAATAAACCCTATAGCCAAATCTTCTTTCTCGCAACTCAAAAAGCCCATTACCAAGAGATCGACTATGCGGCAGCTTTAGTTCATTGCCAATTTTTTCCAAAATGGATAACTCTTTAGCTATGCTTTTAAACTGCTCGGTTGTGAGCTTTTCTAGCCATTTTTCAATGGGACTTTTTCCCGTTCCAGCAACCCAATACTCTATATTCCATTTCTTCACTATTAGGCTCCTTAATCAATTTTACTACTTTATATAGTAGTGTTTTTTATGAAAATTGTCAATGGTTTGAGGAGGAAGTAGATGATGATATCCATTTATTTGACGGAAAAATGACATTATTTAGGCATATTTTTTATACAAAAATAACATAAATCTTTTGTCTTTTTGTACCTATTTTTGACACAAAAATGGCATCACTGCGCTCATACCTTAAAAATGCCCACAATACGTTTATTGCAATTGCAAAAATAAAAATGGTAGACAGATAAATGATGCCAATTTTATATCACGCAAACATATTAAATGTGTCATATTGACTTATATCTGACATATTGCAAAAAAGGGGAATGGAGCAATGATCATTACGATAGGTGGCATAAAGGGCGGCTGTGGCAAATCATTAATTTCAACCAACTTGGTAGTATTAAGATCGAGGCACGGCAAAAAAGTCTTACTCGTTGATGGTGATGAGCAAGGGACGTCTGGCGATTGGACAGATCACAGGTCAGGATTAGGAATAGAAACACCGTGGACAACTGTAAGGCTAAAAGCAAACGCAGTTCGCACGGAAGTTTTAAAATTATCAAGCAATTATGATGATATTATTATTGATTGCGGAGGAAGGGATACGGCATCTTTAAGAGCAGCTCTTACAGTTTCTGATATTTTCCTTGTTCCTTTTCAGCCAAAAAGTTTTGATATTTGGACATCAGTAAAAGTTTCAGAGCTTGTTGAAGAAGCAAAATCATTGAATGAAAAATTAAAAGCATATGCCTTTATAAATTGCGCTGGCGCACGGGGCACCGACAATAATGATGCGCTAGCAATTTTATCCAAAATAGAAGGCATCTCTCTTTTAACCCAAACAATTGGCCTTCGTAAAGCTTTTTCTAATGCAACAGCAGAAGGGCTGGGAGTTGTAGAATTAGGGACGGATAAAAAAGCTATAGATGAAATAAAAGCGTTATACAGTGCAATTTTTAATGACACAAAAAAGACATCACTTCGACTATAATTTTATGTCATCACAATGACATCATTTTGACTTAATTATGACTAATTTTCTACACAAAAAGGACATAAATATGGCAATAAAAGAGCTTAAAAAAACAGTCACCCCAGCACCCGTGAAAATTGAAAAAAATATTGATAAATTCATATCAAAAGGCGGGACATTAACTGAAGATATTTCCAATGATACCGATCATCGTTTAACGTTGCGCATACCTAAATGGCTCATGGACAAAATTGATGATAAGCGTAAAGAGCGTGTTGGTAAAATATCTCGCAATTTGTGGATCTTGGAAACATTAGAAAAAGCTACCAAAAAATTATAAATCATTTTATTTTTTTACTACTTCTTCTTGAATTGGCAAAGTTAGTTTTGATGCCATAAGTTGAGTAAAATATTTATTTGCTTTATCGATAGCTTTTTCGACACTTTCACGATTTACTTCGACAGAAAATTCTATGACTAAGAAATTTTTACCCCAAGGGGCATGTCCTTTTCTATCCCATTTTTCATTGGGATTGCCTTGATAAACAGAATAATGCCTGATTTCCTTACTTTGAAATTCAAGGCCAAGTTGACTCTTGATATATTTAACATAAATATCAACAAAGTCTTGCGTGACACTATCATCAAATGTGATGCGTGCAACATTTGATACTTCTCCTGCCACCCAACTATCTTGACCTGGTACAGAACCACTCAAACGCGAACTAAAAGGACGCTGCATGATTTTTGGTATGCCATTTGGTTCTACTACAACTATAATGTTTTTAATATTTTCATAGGGACAAGTTTGTATTTCACG
>Ga0335069_10010429_pt1 | contig 13163 bp, 14 predicted proteins | sample Lox_Sample_11_FD_206714 | JGI IMG/M metagenome (GOLD analysis project Ga0335069, IMG submission 206714) | Soil microbial communities from Loxahatchee National Wildlife Refuge, Florida, United States - Lox_Sample_1.1 | ecosystem: Environmental > Terrestrial > Soil > Wetlands | place: USA... | reverse complement strand
CATCGCCTCCTGCTGCTCGACGCCGTCGGTGAACACGCGCATGTCGACGATCACGGCGCGCTCGATGCCGAGCGGTATGATCCAAAACAGCCCCGGCCCGCGCTGATACATGTATCGGCCAAAGCGGAACACGAGCGCGCGCTCGTACTGCTGCGCGATGCGAAAGCCGGTGAAGAGAATAACCACGATGATGCCGAGCACGACCCACAAAACCGGCTGCATGACCCTTCTCCGCGGCTGAGTTGCCTGCCTAATAGGTAAGGTCCGCCAGGGCGGGTTGAAAGGCGTATGGATTGTGCCGTCCGATCCGTGGCTTAGGGATCGATCGCGCGCACAGCGGCGACTTCAGGTTCGGGAATCGCAGCAATGAGCTGCGACAGGCTCCGTTTGCTGACGGGATGGCGCCAATCGGGAGCCACATCCGAAATCGGAATCAGAACGAAGGCGCGCCGGGCGATACCCGGATGCGGCAGCTCTACCGAACCGCCTTCGATCCGGCCGTCATAGTCCAACAGATCGAGATCGAGCGTGCGCGGAGCATTCCTGGCTTCGCGAATGCGTCCGAATTCCGCCTCGATGCCGTGCAACGCTTCGAGCAGAACCTGGGGCCCAAGCGGCGTCTGCACCCGCACCACCGCGTTGGTAAACACTGGATCCTCCGGGTTGGGCCATGCCGGCGATTCGTAGAAGCGGGAAAGCTTCTGTACTCGGATGCGGCGGGCCGCCATGGCCCCCAAGGCGGAAGCCAGCGTCATCCGTGGGGGGCCCACCGGCGAATCGAGATTCGCTCCCAGTCCTATGAGGATCACGGCCGGCGCTCCCGCTTGCACGTCGGGATGGTTGGGGTAGAACTGTCGCAGGGCCACGGGGGGATTTGCCCGGAAGGTCGTCTATTTTCGGAGGTCATTATGCTGTTCTACCCTCAAGAGAAGCTGGCGCTCTTTATTGATGGAGCCAACCTTTACGGCGCGGCCAAGGGCCTTCAGTTCGATATCGACTACAAACGGCTATTGGAACTGTTCGCGCGGAAGGGCGTGCTGGTCCGCGCCTTCTACTACACCGCGGTGGCTGAGGACCAGGAATTCTCGCCGCTCCGCCCGCTGGTCGACTGGCTCGACTACAACGGCTTTTCGGTGGTGACCAAGCCGCTCAAGGAGTTCACCGATTCCCAAGGACGACGCCGCGTCAAGGGCAACATGGATATCGAACTCGCCATCGACGTGATGGAGATGGCCGACCAGGTGGACCACATCGTCATTTTCTCCGGCGACGGAGATTTCCGCCGGCTGGTGGAAGCGGCCCAGCGAAAAGGGCGGCGGGTGAGCGTCGTGTCCACGATCCGCACGCAGCCGCCGATGGTCTCGGATGACCTGCGCCGGCAGGCGGACAATTTCATCGAGCTCGAGGAACTCAAGCCGATGATCATGCGTGAAGGCGGCCAGCGCGCCGCCGCACAGCAGACCGCCACCAGCGAACAAGCGGCCGAGTGAGGCTCATTTCCGGCACTGAGCCGTCTTGGTGAATCGCGCTCGGCGATGCGGCGATCCGTTCCGGATCGCGGCAAAATAATGGCAAGCTGCGCGTCACATCGCTGCGCGGCGAGCGATGAACTTTTTTTCGCCACAACTGGCAACGAGTGTGCGCGCCCGACGCGCTTCGCGCGCGGTCACCACACAACCTACCATAAGAGCGCGCGCCGCGCGCTAGGAGTGTCGCCGTGTCGAAATTCACCCGTTATGCGTTGTTGGCAGTCTTTCCCCTGATGCTCGCCGCCGCTCCCGCCACGGCCGACAGTCAGGTTACGCTGAAGGCCTTCGAAGGCTACAATTTCGCCAAGCACGCGGTGATGAAAAGTGGCGACGCCAATGCGGACGTCAGCTTCGCGGTCGGCAAGCAGAGCGGCGCGCTCACCGCGCGCAAGATCAAGCCGCTCGGCTCGAACCTGCCCGACGCCAGCGCGTTCATGGGCGTGCAGCAGTGGCCCGCCGCCATCGACAATCCCATGCCCGGCTATTACGCCGTTCAGGGCCACGACGGGCGCAGCATCTATCTCGTCCAGCTTCTCTCGTACGACAATCCCGGCAGGCCGACGCATTGGCAGATGTCGTTCACCTGGGAGCAACTGCAGTAACATGGCGCGCGCGGCTGCGGAGAAATGCCGTATAAGTTCGTCATGCTCGAACCGCCGCGCGACTGCCAGCTTTGTCCCCGTCTGTCGGTGTTCCGGAACGCCAACCGCCAGACCTATCCCGATTTCTTCAACGCGCCCGTGCCTTCGTTCGGCGCCATCGGTGCGCGACTTCTGATCGTCGGGCTGGCGCCGGGATTGAAAGGCGCCAACCGGACGGGACGACCTTTCACCGGCGACTGGGCCGGCGACCTGCTCTACGCGACGCTTCTGAAGTTCGGGATGGCGCAAGGCCGCTACGACGAGCGTTCTGACGACGGGCTCAGACTGGTTGACTGCGCCATCACCAACGCGGTGCGTTGCGTACCGCCGGAGAACAAGCCCCTGCCGTTCGAGACCAGGACCTGCCGGCGTTTCCTCGCCGCGCAGATCGGCGCGATGGGAAACCTTCGGGCGATCCTGGCGCTCGGCAAGGTGGCGCACGACAGCGTCTGCGACGCGCTGGGCCTGCGCAAGTCGGCGCATCCGTTCCGGCATGGCGCCGCCTATGAACTCGACGGCATGACGCTGGTTTCGAGCTATCACTGCTCCCGCTACAACACCAACACGGGCGTGCTCACCGAAACGATGTTCGAAACCGTGGTCAGGCAAGCGAAGAAGGCCGCGCTGGGGTGAGGCCGTCCTGAGTTTCGAGACATCGCCTGCGGCGCGCAGACGGCGACGGATCAGGCATCCGCGGCAGAAGCCGGATCGTCGACGGCGTAGCCCCACGACGTGACCTGAACGATCTCATCCTCGGTATAGCCAGCCTGAGCGCGTCCCGTCCGGTTGAGCGGACGCTGGGGCGGCTTGCCTCCTCTGCACTCCCTGCCGGCCTCGACGACCGCCAGCTCGTTCATGGCCTGATCGAGGTTGTTCAGCACGAAGGCCTCCCGCGCCGCCTCGGCGCGCGACGTGAAATAGCGGACGGCTTCCTCGCGCTCCTTGAGGATGGCCTGCGGATCGGAGCCGAGAAGCTCGCGCGACCAGCGCAGCCCCGACTGCGCGTGAAACACCTCGTCCCGGAGGATGTACTCGAACACCGACGCGATGTCATCGTGGCCAGTTGCGCGCCGCCGCTTGATCTCATAGGCCAGATTGTCGATCGCGAGCCCCTCCATGAAAGTCTGGCGGATCAGCATGCGCCAGAGCAGTTCGCGGCGGCTGCCCGCGGCGCAAGGCTCGAACTCGTAGATGCCGTCATAGGACGACGTGGTGAGCGCGAAATCACCGTGCCGAAATCCGCGCGCAGTCATGAGGCGCGCAATCATGACTGCATGCCGTGCTTCATCGGAAGCCTGGCGCGCCATGTCGCGATGGAACGCCCACGGCATATCGGGATGCTCATAGGAATTGCGGGCCATGAGCTCGAGCGTCGTGTACTCCTCATCGAGCTCCTTATGCAGGAACATGCCGATATCCCGCGGGTCATGCACCGGGTCCACCGGCAGAAGGCCGAGCGATCCGGACGGGCTGAAGCGCGAACCCTCGGGCCGGACCGCCGCCGGCACGCGATCGATCGGGTTCCACGGCACGTCCGCGAGCGGGAGCGGCCGTCCGCTCGCACGTCCGTTCCACAGATCCTCGATCTCTCCGATCCAGCGCTTGTCGATGCCGCGCCCGACGCGCGACGACAAGGCAAGACCCTGCCGCCTCTCCCTCTCCAAAGGCGCCAGAAAGGACTGGATGAGATCGATGGAAGGCCGGTCGCCGTCCGGATCGGTTTCGCGCAAGTGTGTTTCGTATAATCCGATCAAGCACGGATACAGCCATCGGTAAATCGCCGCCAAAAGCAGCGCCGGCGATGGCGCGCGGTCGATGTGCAACAGAACCGCTCGCAAGCCTGTCGTCACCGTGGCTTCGTTCGCGGTGGCGTGACCAAGCCCGTTGACCCGGCTGCGCAGAAAGGTGGCGCGCTCCATCGAGCGGTGCATCTGCGTTGCGAACGCCAGCTTGGCGTCGAACGCCGGCATCTTGACCACCCAACCGGCCAGGATGTGCGCCAACGACCGCTCAACACAGGCAGGCTGGACGAGCGATTCCGCCGCTCGCCCCGGCGACCAGAACACGGCCCGGTGTCTCGCAGTCATGGTCTTACTGGGGGCCCATCCCTCCGGAGCGCGGGAAATTGGCGCCGGCCGGCCTTGCGAAGACCGCGTTGTAGGTGACCGGATCGGCACTCACCCCAAGCTCGATGGCTTTGCTCCATGGACAGCAGCCATGCGCATCGGCGGCGTCGAGATAGGACCTGCCGACAGCGGCCAGAATGGCGCGCCCGACGATCATCCGCTCGGTGATCAAGCGGGCATCGGTTGCTCCGGCGGGCAGGCGCATGTTCCTTGCGTAGGATAGCCGGGTTCCGACCACTTGCGCGGCATCGGCGCGCGCCACCTCGAACTGCTGCCGGTTCATCTGGCGCAGGACGAGCCGCTCGCTGTTTGAAAGACGGAATTGCGCCGCCACACCATCCGGATCGCGGAAGATCCGTTCCGCCAGTGCGCCGTCCGATAGCGCCATATCGGCGATCCTGAGCAGCGTAACCGCCGACGGGTTCACATATCTCGGCTGAATCACTTCAATCCGGCCCGGCGGCTGATTGACGGTCGGCGCCGGCGCCATCTGCCAATCCCGTGCCGCCGCCAACGCCCTCTTTACCGGCAGGCCCAGAAACATCCCAAACGCCGCAAGCGCTGTCGTCACAAGCAGCAGGCTTTTTCGAAGCGATGACTCGTTCTTCATATCGTCTCTCTTCGCGCGATGTTTTTCGGGCGCGTAGAGGCGGTCCGCGTTGGTCTCGCGAGCGTGAACATATTCGGCTTGTCCCACGCATGAACTGACAGGAATGACCCGAAGGATGGGCCGCGACCGAGCCCCTACGCGACGCACGAACCGTCCCAATCGTCTTGCGAAACTACTATCATAGAATGGGACGAAGTCGCAATTGCATGTGCTCACGACGCGGTCCAGCTTACTCAAGGACAGGTGATAGCCAGAGCAATTCCGCAAGGAGACGGAGATTGTACGGCACGAAAGCAGAGACTGCCCCCGCAAGCCTTCTGTCTCACGCACTGCCGTGATCGCTTTTGCCCGCCGAGCGCCGCTTTTCCGCAACGTAACCCGAAGGGCGATACGGTTCAGGCTGCCTCGCACCGACCTCCGGCGCTCGCCGCTGACAAAAATGGACTCACGCCAGAGGGATGATCCCGCGTGCTATTCCGCGGCGAGCTCGTTCTTGGCGACGTATTGGTCGTAGGCTTCCACCGCCTGGGCCGCATACATCACGCTGGGGCCGGCGCCCATGTAGATCGCCGTGCCGACGGTTTCCATGATCTCGTCACGTGTGGCGCCGTGCTTGCGCGCGGATTCGGCGTGGAAGGCGATGCAAGGATCGCAGCGAATGGCGACAGCTATGCCGAGCGCGACAAGCTCCTTCGTCTTGGTGTCGAGCGCCTTCGCCGCCGTGGCCGCTTGCGCCATCGCCGAGAACGCTTTCATCACATCGGGCGTGCCGCCGCGCAGTTCCTTCGTAAGGGCGCTCAAATCGGCGGCGATATGGGGCCAATCTTTGAACATGTTTGCATTCTCCTGTTTGACGGCGGATGTATATTAGATATTTCTAATATACAACGCGCACAACGTCGCAGGAGTTTTGCCTAGTCCGTCATCGCCGCCCTTGAGGCGGTCATGGTTATTCGCTCTCAGCTATACCGCTCTTCCTTCCAGGGATCGCCTTGGTTGTGGTAGCCGCGGGTCTCCCAGAAGCCGGGCTGATCGGTGGCGACGAATTCCATGCGGTTCACCCACTTCGCGCTCTTCCAGAAGTACCAGTCGGGGATCACCACGCGCACCGGCCCGCCATGCTCGCGCGGGATCGGCCTGCCCTCCCACGAGTGCGCCAGCAGCACGTTCGGTTCGGAGAACACGGACAGCATCACGTTGGTGGTGTAGCCGTCATAGGAATGGAAGATGACATGTCTCGCTTCGGGCGCCGGTCGCACGAGCTCGAGGATCGTCTTGGACGGAACGCCGCGCCAGTGGTTGTCGAAGCGGCTCCATTGCGTGACGCAGTGGATGTCGCTCGTGAATTCCTGCTGCGGAAGCGCCATGAACTCCGGCAGGGTCCAGTACAGCGGATTTTCCACGAGTCCGCCGACGCGCAGGCGCCAGTTCTCGAGCTTCACGTCCGGCTGGGCGCCGAGATCGAGCACGGGCCAGTTCTTCACTTCCTTCTGCCCTGGCGGTAGACGGTTGACGTGTCCCACGTCGGGCCGGCCGGTGAGAAGGCGCCCTTCCCTCGCCCATTCCTCCTTGGAGCGAATGAGCTTGGATTTGATCTGGCTGAGGACGGTGGGCTTGGGATCGTTGGTCACATAAACGAGTCTAAACGAGCAAATAGCGAATTGCGAACAGGGAACTGCGTCCAACCCGTTGTTCCTCGTACGTCAGTTTGCCCACTCGCCCGCATGATGCGGGCCTTATCGCGCGCCCAGTCGCGGCGCCCACCCATCACTTCTTCGAGCGCCGCGTGTGAAATACATTGATATCAACTGAACATCACCATAGCGTGCTTTCGTGCGTTTCACAAACAGTGTAGCGCCTGCGGCAGCGCTTGAAGGGGAGAGTTCGATGGCGACGAACGTCCTGACCCTTGCTTGGTCCATATTGGGGCTGGCGGCCTTATCCAGTGTGGCAATCCTGGCGCAAATGGGACCGGAGCCTTATCCGTCGATGGCGCCGGTCAGCCAGTACGTGATGCCCACGGACGCGGAGGTGGCGCTCGCCCGCAGCGCGGCACCGAATTCCATTTCCTCCAAAGCCGACGTGATGGTGCTGGGGCCGCATGGATATACCACGGCGGAGAAAGGCACGAACGGCTTTGTCTGCCTCGTGGAACGATCCTGGGGCGCCGCCACCGATGATCGGGAGTTCTGGAACCCCAAAATGCGCGCTCCGATCTGTTTCAACCCGGCGGCCGCGCGGACATTCGCACCCATCTACCTTATGAAAACCCGATTGGTGCTGGAAGGAAAGCCGAAGGCAGACATCGCCCAGGCAATCGCATCGACCTTTGCAGAGAAGGAGCTCCCGGCGCTCGAACCGAATGCGATGTGCTACATGATGTCGAAGCGGCAGTACTTGAACGATCGCGGCAAGAGTTGGCATCCGCATCTCATGTTTTTCGCGCCCATCAGCGCAGCGAAAACCTGGGGCGCCGATCTGCCCGGCTCACCGGTCATGGCGGCGAACGACCCCGAAGAACACGCGACCATCTTCATGGTCTGGGTTGCCAACTGGTCCGACGGCACGCCGGCTTCTGCGGCCAGTCACTAGACGCGGTCCTAGCCTCTCGCCCGCATGATGCGGGCCTTGTCGCGGGCCCAGTCGCGGCGCTTTTCGGTTTCGCGCTTGTCGTGAAGCTTCTTGCCCTTGGCGATGCCGAGTTCCAGCTTGGCGATGCCCCTCGGCGTGAAATAGAGCTTGAGCGGCACGAGCGTCATGCCTTCGCGCTGGATGGCAGCGGCGAGCTTGCGTACCTCGCTCTTGTGGATGAGCAGCTTGCGGTCGCGCTTGGGCGCGTGGCCGAAGCGGTTGGCGGCGGCGTATTCGGGAATGTTGGCGTTGACGAGGACAATTTCGCCGCCCCTCGCCTGGGCATAGGATTCCTGGATGTTGGCGCGGCCCTGGCGCAGCGACTTCACCTCCGAGCCCATCAGCACGATGCCGGCCTCCAACGAGGACTCGATCGCGTAGGCGAAGCGGGCCTTGCGGTTGTCCGCGATGATCTTGCGATCGTCGTCCTTCTTCTTCTTGGCCATCTTCAGTCGCGGGTAACGCCCACCGCTTCCATCGCGGCGCGGATCTTGGCGCGGGCGGCATCGGTCGCCGGCATCATCGGCAGGCGCACGTCGGGGGTGCAGAAGCCGAGCTGGGACACAGCGTACTTCACCGGCCCCGGGCTGGGCTCGCAGAACATGGCGTCGTGCAGCGGCATCAGCCGCTTCTGCAACCCCAGCGCCAGTTGCCAATCGCCCGTGAGGCAGGCCTGCTGGAATTCGGCACAGAGCTTGGGCGCGACATTTGCCGTCACCGAGATGCAGCCCTGGGCGCCCTGGGCCATATAAGCGAGCGCCGTGGCATCCTCGCCCGAAAGCTGTATCCAATCGGGTCCGCAGGCGGCGCGCTCGCGCAACACACGGGCCAGATTGTTGGTCGCGTCCTTGACGCCGATGATGTTGGGAATCTCGGCCAGACGCGCCATCGTCTCGACCGACACTTCGACAATAGCCCTCGCCGGGATGTTGTAGACGATGATCGGGATGTCCACCGCTTCGGCGATGGCCGCGTAGTGGCGGTAAATCCCCTCCTGCGACGGCTTGTTGTAGTAACCAGTCACCGACAGCACCGCGTCGGCGCCCACTTCCTTGGCGTGCCTCGTCAGCGCAATCGCCTCGGAGGTGGAGTTGGAGCCGGCGCCGGCAATCACCGGAACGCGGCCGTCGGTCTCCTCGAGGCACATGTCGATCACGCGCATGTGCTCCTCGTGGCTCAGCGTGGGTGATTCGCCGGTGGTTCCGCAGGGCACCAGCGCACTCGATCCCTGAACCAGCTGCCAGCGGACGATGCGGCGAAAAGCGGCTTCGTCCACGGCGCCGTCCTTCATCGGCGTGATGAGTGCGGGGATGGAGCCTTTGAAGCTCGCGGGCGCGATCGGCATGGTTCACCTCTATGATTGCCCAAAATAGCGCCTCCCGGCGCGAGGGCAAGGCTTGCAGCCGTGGCACGGAAGCATCCGTTCCGCGCGGATTGGCCAGCGTCGCAAGAACGAGATTGTATCGCGCAGCGCGGGAACATTAAGGTGCAGAAGTACCGTCCGGATCAAAGAACATGCAGGCCCGCCCGCTCTTCGCCGTCGCCGTCCTTGCACTCGGGGCGGCCGTGGCGGACCCCTTGCCGCCCGGCGTCGTGCAGCAGGGCGGCGTCATCACCATGCAGCCGATCCCGGACAGCGACACCGCCGTGCCGCAGGATACCGAGGCCGAGCGGCTGCCCGGCCTCACGCGCGTGCTAAGCCCCGCCGACCACGACCTGTTCGCCAGGGCGTTCGACGCCGCCGATCGCGGGGACTGGCCGCAAGCCCTGACCCTGGCCGGGTCGGGCCGGAGCGCCATGGCCCGCCTGCTGATCCAATGGCGCTATCTGCAGGACAAGAACGCCAAGGCGCCGTTCGACGAGATCAACGCCTTCCTGAAGAACTATCCCGACTGGCCGAGACGCGCCTCGCTGGAGGCGCGGGCCGAGGAATCGCTCGATCCGAACCTGACCCCGGTGGCGGTCGTCGCCTGGTTCGGCGGCCGCAATCCGATCAGCGCCACCGGCTTGATCCGCCTGGGCGAGGCCTTGGTGGCGACCGGCAAAGCGCAGTGGGGAGCCAAGCTCATCCGCGACGGCTGGGCCGCCGGCACTTTCGAGCCCGATCAGGAACTGGCCATCGTGCAGAAGGACGGGGCCTATATTACGCCGGAAGCCGACCGCCGCCGACTGGACGCTCTGATCTGGGGCGACCAGGTGACGGCAGCGCGCCGCGAGATCGCGCGGGTCGACGACGCCACGCAGCGCATCGCCAATGTCCGCATCGCGCTCAGGAGCAATCCGCAGCGCGGATTGCAGAGCCTGGCCGAGTTGTCCTCGGACCTCACCGCCGATCCGCGACTGACGTTCGACCGCGCCCGCGCCGCTCGCAAGCTCGGCGACTACGGCAATGCGGAGGCGTTGCTGTTGCGGGCACCGATCCAAGATCTGGCGAAAGCGCGACCCGGTCCGCTGTGGGCCGAGCTGAACGTCACCGCACGCCAAGCGTTACAGGACGGCAAACCGCTCGTGGCCTATCAGCTGGTCTCCGACACCGGCTTCACCTCGGGCAACGAGTTCGCCGAAGCCGAATTCCTGGCGGGCTGGATCGCGCTGCGCCAACTCAAGGACGCGCAGGCGGCCCTGCCGCATTTTGCCAAGCTGGCACAGGGGGTATCGCGGCCGATCAGTCTGTCGCGGGCACAGTACTGGCTGGGGCGGACCTACGAGGCGATGGGCGAAAACGCTATGGCCTATGCCGCCTACGACGCCGCCTCGCACGCGCGCGAGACGTTCTACGGGCAGCTCGCGCTGGCCAGGATCGACGCGACTCCGATGCTGCACGTGCCTGTGGCGCGCGTGGAGGCGATGCCCCCGGCGGCGGCCTTCGAGGACGACGATCTGGTCCGCGCCATGCGGGTTCTGGCCGATCTCGGCGCGCAGGACCTGTTGAGGACGTTCGCGCTGCGATATCAGGAGCTTCATCCCGACCCCGGCCACGTCAAACAGTTGGCCCAGGCGCTGACCGAGATGGGCTTCCGTGACGTCGCGGTGCGGATCGCCAAGATCGCAGGATATGACGGCCCGACATTCCCCGCTTACGCCTATCCCGTAATCAGCATCCCGGCCTACAAGGGGCCGTTCCTGGCGCCCGAACCGGCCCTGGTGGACGCCATCATCCGCCAAGAGACCGAATTCGATCCGGAGTCGGTGAGCAGCGCCAATGCGCGCGGGATCATGCAGCTCACGCTGGCTTCCGCCCGGCGCAACGCCAAGCTGTCGGGGCTGCCTTATCGTCCCAACATGCTGACCACCGACATTTCCTACAACATGCAGCTCGGCATGACCGAGATTTCCGGCTACCTCAGCAACTGGAACAACTCACTGGTGGTATCGGCCGCCGCCTACAATGCCGGCGAAACCAACGTTCGCCGCTGGATCGCCGCCTTCGGCGATCCGCGCAGCCCGACCGTGGACCCGGTGGACTGGATCGAGGAAATCCCCTTCAGCGAAACTCGCAACTACGTCATGCGCGTGATCGAGAATTTGCAGGTCTATCGCAACCGCATCGCCGGGCGAGACACGCCTTTGCGCATCCTCGCCGACCTCCACACGCCCAACCTGCCACCGACCACGAAGGTACTGAGCCCGCCACCGCCGCCACCGCCTTCGCCGCCGCCTTCAGGCAAGCCGGCGCAGGGGTCAGGCGTTCCTTCGAATTGACTTTCGGACTGCCGTTCAATCGCGGGCGGATAACCTCACCGGAACATCGAAAGCCATTCGCGCGCCAGCCGCTGCGCTTCGGCGATCTGCGCGGGGAGCATTTCGCGCGATATCTGGGCCCGCCAGCTCTTGGCCTCGTCCACACCGCGCATCGCGGCCAGGTTGAACCACTTGTGGGCCGCTACGTAGTCGACGCCCACACCCTGCCCGGTCGAATACGCGAGCCCGAGGTTGTAGAGCGCTTCGGCTCGCCCCTTCTTCGCGTCGGTTTCATACTGCGCGAGCGAATCGACTTCGATGCATGCCATGGCCCCAGACCCCGAAGTAATTCCCCAGATGCGGGAGGTCCCCTAGGACGGATCATTCCGGGCAAGATGCTAAAGTGCGGTTAACGCGCGGAAACCGTATTTTGCCATGGGCCGCAGTCTCAAGAAAATGGGGCCGGCAGAGCCGGCCCCGCAGATCAGGACATTGGCCGGCGTCTTCGTGCCGCCAACGCAAGACCGGCAACGAGTAGGACGAGCGTTCCGGGTTCGGGCACTCCGGGATTGCCACCCCCGCCTCCTCCACCTCCACCAGCACCTCCTCTGGACCCGCTCGTGCAGACGCCAGCGACCGTCGATGCGCAGCCATCGAGAATGCCGCGGATCTGGAATGTCACGTCCGGAGTCTGCAGCGGGTTCGAGTACTCGTAGCCCGCAACCATCGGGAACGTGCCGCCGGAATCGGAAAGCCCCGGACTGAAGGCAAACCCAAGCGTACGCCATGAGCTGAAGTTGAATGTGAAGAGGTAATCGCTCTCGCCGCCCGGTCCGCAGCAGGCGGAGGGAACAAAGCTGAAATTCGTGTCGGTCGAGGTGTATTGGGCCGTGCCGAATGGATTGAACTGGTAGGCCGGCCAATTGGAGCCCGTCGTCGTCGTGATGTCGAAGGCGGTAACGGCGGCCGGGCTCGTTTCGTTGTTGGCCGCGATGTCGGCGTCGAAGTCGAACCATCCGGAGATGGTGCCTCCATCCGGGAATGTGCCCGAGATCGTCCAATGCACCACCGATGCGGACGCGGGTGTCAGTGCAAAAAGGAATAGAGAAAGTGCTGCCAGAAAAGGCAGTCGGGGATAACGCAATGCCTTAATGGACCTCCAGTTTCCGGCTGCGAACGCCGGGCGCGCACGCGCCGCGGAGGAGCGCGCGACGGATTGCACGATCCGTGCCAGACAGGAGGATGAGCTTCTTCAGCAGGTTGCTTGGCCGCTTCGGCCCAAAATGTAAGCGGCCTTTACATGTCTTCCTAGGGGAAGCGGCGGCGGCCCGCTCCGGGGGACCCGCGGGGAATGAACGGCAGGCCCCTTAAACGGGCTGGCCGCGACAACCGAATCGACACCTTGGTGTCAAACGGCTGCCGCGGCCTTTGCCTTCGTCATCGGTTTCTCCCGACAGGAGCAACCGTGAACGCCGCGCTCGTCGCGCGGCGGAAGTCTGAAAGGCTATTTCTTCGCCTTCTTCTTCGACTTCTTCACCTTCTTCTTCGCGACTTTCTTGGCCTTCTTCTTGGCAACTTTTGGCATGAGAAGTGACTCCTCTTACGTATCGTCCGGGTCGGGCGACTCATGCCGCCCCCCAAAACGACAATAATATGAGTGGGTTGCCGCGAAGAATGCAATACTACCCCCTCGACGGCCAAACTGACCATCTTGGCGAAATTCATAAAAGCTCTATTTTTCCGATATTAAATGCGTTTCATCCGCGCACGGATGAAATTTGCCGCAGCAGCGGCTTTTTGGCCCCGACTCCTTGCAAATGCGCGAATCACCCCTCAGTCGGGGATTCCGAGTCGCGCTTTGACGAGCGCGTTGACGGTCGCCGGATTGGCCTTGCCGCCGGTCGCCTTCATCACCTGACCGACGAACCAGCCGGCCATCGTCGGC
>Ga0335069_10010428_pt1 | contig 13163 bp, 10 predicted proteins | sample Lox_Sample_11_FD_206714 | JGI IMG/M metagenome (GOLD analysis project Ga0335069, IMG submission 206714) | Soil microbial communities from Loxahatchee National Wildlife Refuge, Florida, United States - Lox_Sample_1.1 | ecosystem: Environmental > Terrestrial > Soil > Wetlands | place: USA... | reverse complement strand
CGGCACGGGCACCGGCTACCGTGTGTCCGATGGTGACTATGGCCTGCCGACAGTTTCCTATGCGGTTGGAGTTCGCTCGGTAACCTTCGGGAATCGCAGACTCGAGGCCCGCACCACGATGCGCGGCGTCATGAGTTTGGTCCCTGGTTTGAGCGGGTCCTTCTTTCGGGCGATTTTTACCGCGAGCTCTGCCGCATATTTTCCTATGTTCTCACTCGATTGATCCACCGAAGACAGCGGGACACGAAGGAAATCCGAATAGGAGAGATTGCCGCATCCAACGACAGCGACATCCTCTGGTATCCGCAGTCCCGCGTCGAGAATCGCGCGCATGGCGCCGAGAGCGGACGGATCATTAAAGCAAAAGATCCCGTCCGGCTTTGGCTCTGAAGCGAGCAGTTTCCTGGCTGCCTCGTAGCCCCCCTTTTCGCCCCGATGATCTCCAGATGTTCCCAGGGAGACTATGTGTCCTGGCAAGGGCGTCAGATTACAGGATGCGAGTGCTCGCTTGTAGCCTTCGAGCCGGCCAATGGCAGTGCTGACTTCAGGACCGCGGATATGGGCAATCCGTCTGCATCCCTGCTCAATGAGGTGTGACGTGGCGAGCGTGCCAACCGCCTCATCGTCGACGCCGACAAAATTCGCATTGAGCCCCTTAAAGCGCCGATCAATCAGGATATAAGGCGTCTTGTGCTCTTCGATCATGCGGAAGCAGTTGACGGACCGTTGTGAAGAAGCGACCAGAATGACGTCGACTCGGCGTGCCAGGAGTTGTTTGATCTCCTGCACCTCGAGTTCTGGATCTTCATCTGAAGACGAGATCAGGAGACTGTACCCATGCTTACGCGCCTCCACCGAGATGGCCTTGGCGACATCGGCGAAAAACGGATGTAACAAATCGGGAACCACGAGGCCAAGCGTCCAAGTGCGGCCTGTAACAAGCGAGCGAGCGGCAAAATTGGGCTGATAGTTCAGTTCCCGCATCCGCTTCAACACGCGCCGGCGCGTCTCCGCGCCGATATCCGGGTGATTTCGGAGGACCTTAGAAATGGTCATAACAGAAAGTCCGAGATCATCAGCAATGTCTTTCAACCGGATTGCCATGAATCGAATTTACTCCATGCCAGAGACGAGAGTTGGATCGAACTATTGAATCCTGATCTCAAGCGCGACTCGTTGACAACTCGATGTCGAGTCTGTACTATTTTTAACGTTTAAGTTATCGTTGACGTTGGGGTATTTGGAGGCGTGAATGCAATCCCCGTCTCAAACACTTCCCGTTGATTTCATAGCCCCGGAACGGGTCCCTTCCCGAATCCTGAGCACGGGTGCCCGGATGCCCGCGATTGGCCTGGGAACCTTTGGTTCGGATCATGTTTCGCACCAGGCCGTCGCTGATGCTTTGAAGTATGCCGCGTCAATCGGCTATCGGCACTTTGACTGCGCGTCTGTGTATGGCAACGAAGACCGCATCGGGTACGTCTTCAGAGAACTCTTTCAGAGCAGACTTCGCCGCGACGAAGTCTGGATTACGTCGAAGCTGTGGAACGACAAGCATGGCGAGAACGATGTGATTCCGTCGTGCGAGAAGTCGCTGAAGGATTTGCAACTCGACTATCTCGATCTCTACCTGGTTCACTGGCCGTTTCCCAATCATCATCCGCCGGGGTGCGACGTCACGGCACGCAATCCGCATGCCCTGCCCTACATCCACGAGAACTACATGCGCACGTGGCGCAAGATGGAAGAGCTTGTGGATCGCGGCTTAGCTCGCCACATCGGCACGTCGAACATGACGATCCCGAAGATGAAGCTGCTGCTGCGCGATGCTCGGATCAAGCCGGTCGCCAACGAAGCGGAACTCCATCCGCACTTTCAGCAGCCCGAGTTTTTCCGCTACCTGATGGACAACGGGATTCAGCCCATCGGCTACTCGCCGATTGGGTCGCCGGGACGCCCAGAGCGCGATCGCACGCCGGACGACACTTCTCCGACAGAAGATCCTGCGATTCGCGAGATCGGGCAGAGGCTGGGAATTCATCCTGCCGTCGTCTGCATCAAGTGGGCGGTTCAACGCGGGCAGGTCCCTATCCCCTTCTCAGCGAACCCGAAAAACATCCTGAACAACCTGCTGGGCGTGGTCGGAGAACCGCTCAGTCCGCGAGACATGCAGACGATCGAGAGACTGGACCGGAACTGCCGATTGATCAAAGGGCAGGTCTTCCTTTGGAAAGACAACCAGTCTTGGGAAGACCTGTGGGATGCCAACGGCATTGTTACTCCCGCATAGCCCCGAGGTCGGTAAGGAGAAGGGAATCCACAAAATGCCAAAGACCATGAAGGCGGCGTTTCTTCCAGGGAACAGCACCGTCGAGATGAGCCGCGTTCCTGTTCCGGAACCCGGGCACGGCGAAGTGCTTATTGCAGTGAAGGCGTCGACGATTTGCGGATCGGATATCCGTGCCATCTATCACGAGCATCTTGGCAAGGGGCCGGAAGGATATCAGGGCGTGGTGGCCGGCCACGAACCATGCGGCCAGATCGTTCAAACCGGTCCCGGTTGCCGCCGGTTCAAGACTGGCGACCGGGTAATCGTCTATCACATCTCGGGTTGCGGTGTGTGCAACGATTGCCGGCGCGGCTACATGATCTCGTGTACCAGCGCGGAGTATCGCCGCGCCTACGGGTGGCAGCGCGATGGCGGCATGGCCGAGTATCTGCTCGCAGAAGAAAAGGATCTGATCCTTCTTCCCGACCAGCTCACCTATCTCGACGGCGCACAGGTCGCCTGCGGTTTCGGCACTGTGTACGAGGCTCTTCAGAAGGTGGGAATCAGCGGCAACGATGCGGTCCTCATCACGGGCCTCGGGCCTGTGGGCCTGGCAGCCGGTGCATTGTGCCGCAAACTGGGCGCGGAGAAGATCATCGGCATCGACATCTCGTCCGAACGCCGCGACCTCGCCCTGCAATTGGGCCTCTGCGATTCTGTGCTCACGGCGGGACCAGACAACGTCAACGAGATACGCGAGTTGACCAGCGGAAACGGCGTGGAGCGCGCCATCGATTGCTCGGCCAGCGCCGAAGCGCGTGCCACGGCCATTCGTGCCACCCGCAAGTGGGGGAAGATGGTGATGGTTGGTGAAGGTGGAACGGTGACATTCAATCCGTCCCCTGACATTATTCACGATCAGAAGACCATTTACGGCTCCTGGGTGACCTCTACCTGGCTGATGGAGGAATTGGTGGAGCGCCTCGTGCGTTGGAATTTGCACCCGGAGGACATCGTCACGCACAGGTTCTCTCTCGATCAGGCAGATGAGGCCTACCGCTTGATGGCTTCGGGGCGCTGCGGCAAAGTCGCGGTTTGTCCCACGGAGTAGTCATTCAATGCACATTGCCCAGCCGCGTGCCGATGTCGCCGGTTTTGCATTCTGGGGATTGCACACCGCGCCCCTTACCACCCGCTCCGGGCGGCTGATCAACGAGGTTCCGAGTGAATACGAATCCTGATCGCGAGTCCGAAACGTGGGAATCCCGATTTGAGCGCCTGCTGCCGCTGTTTGGGCACCGGAATTGGATCGTCATTGCCGATGCCGCTTACCCTGCCCAGTCCAACCCAGGCATTGAAACCATTTTCACAGGCGCCGATCACATCCAGGTGCTCGCGAAGGTTCTCGATGCGATCGGCGCTTCCAGCCATGTTCGCGCCAATGTGTATCTGGATGCCGAATTGAAGCTGCTGGGGGAAGGGGGTGCGCCGGGGGTAACCACGCTCCGGAACAAGGTTGCCGGGATGCTGGCAGGCAACAATACGCGCCAGATTGCGCATGAAGAGATCATTGCCAGGCTGGACCAGGCCGGCAAGCTCTTTCGCATTCTGATTCTCAAGTCGACGCTTGCGATCCCGTACAGCTCAGTGTTCCTGGAACTGGACTGCGGGTATTGGAGCGCGGAAGCAGAGGAGCGTTTGAGAGGTATTCAGGCAACGGAAACATCCGGGGCATTGCCATCCCGGTAACCGCACCGCCGGCCTTCCCGCCCCCGTCTCAGCGACAGAAAGGAAAGACGCAAGATGGAAAGAAGAGAGTTTTGCAAGCTGATCGCGGCTGCCGCAGCGGCCGGGGCCATTCCTGCGAGAGGGCAGTCGGCGGCGGGCGCGCCCGCCGGGTTTAACCAGCTCCGTCAGACGTACGAAGAGTTCTGCGCCACGCCGGAGAGCCAGCGCATCTTTTACGCCTTGGTGGATGGCAAAATCGTGGAGAAAAAGCTGAATAATGCTGAATGGTCGCCAACCGAATGGGGTGAAGCACCCGAGTTGCCCGGGGGTTCCTGGGATGGCGTTCCGATGCAGGCGCCGGTGGAGGGGCTCAACGGCGAGGGGCCCTACAAGGCCAACTGGGATTCTCTGCTCGAATACGACGCTCCCGATTGGTATCGCGACGCCAAGTTCGGCATTTGGGCGCACTGGAGCCCACAGTGCGTGCCCGAATACGGCGACTGGTACGCGCGCAACATGTACGAGGAGGGTTCTCCCGATTACCGCTTCCAGAACTCGCACTACGGCCATCCCTCCACGTTCGGCTACAAGGATCTGTGCGCGCAATGGACGCTCCTCAACTGGGAGCCGGAAGCGCTGATCGAGCGCTACAAGAATGCCGGAGCGCGCCTGTTTATCGCGCTGGCCAATCACCATGACGGGTTTGACACCTGGGGCTCGAAGCATCAGCCCTGGAACGCTGTGAATCACGGGCCGCATCGCGACGTAGTGGGCGAGTGGGCGTCGGCGGCCAAGCGCCAGGGGCTGCGATTTGGCGTGACAGTGCACCAGGGGCGCAACTGGTGGTGGTTCCAGACCGCACATGGCGCCGACAAGAGCGGCCCCCTTGCGGGCGTAGCCTATGACGGACGCATGACTCGGGCCGAAGGAAGAGGACAGTGGTGGGACGGGCTCGATCCGCAGATGCTCTATGGTGTGAAACATCCGAAGGACGCGCTGCCGGATGCTTCCTGCGTTAAGAATTTCTACGACCGCACGCGGGACCTGATCGATCAGCACGATCCCGACTTGCTTTATTTCGATAATGCGCTGCTCCCGCTGGGATGGGGCGGCATGAACGTGGGCGCATACTTTTACAACCACAACCTGAAGACGCGCGGCAAGATGGAAGCGGTGCTGAACGTCAAGAACGTGCCTGAAAAACTGGCAAAGGCGGTCGTGGCCGATTACGAGCGCGGTTTGACGAGCGGCATCATGCCCTACGCGTGGCAGTCGGAGACCTGCATCGGGGAATGGCACTACCGGCGCAGCCTTTTCGAGGGTCCCGGAGCATTCGGAGGCTACCTGCCCCCGCGCGACGCGATTCACTGGCTCGTCGACACGGTAAGCAAGAACGGCACGTTCATTCTCAATGTCCCCGGCAAACCGGACGGAACCATCGACAGCAAAGAGATGGCTGTCCTCGATGAAATCGCAGCCTGGCTGAAGGTAAACGGCGAAGCCATCTTCGAGACGCGTCCGTGGATCGTCTACGGAGAAGGGCCGAATACGGTCACAGGCGGACCTTTCCAGGGCGGCAGTATCAGTGCGATGGGAAGCAAAGACATCCGCTTTACGCGCAACAAGGCCAACACGGTGATCTATGCAATCTTCATGGGATTGCCGGAGGAGAAGGCCCGGATTGCGTCGCTTGGGTTATCGAGCAAGAGCAATCCGGGGAAAATTCAGAATGTCACCGTGCTCGGCACGGATGCCAAGCTTAAGTGGACGCAGGAGGCGGACGGGTTGCATCTGGAATTCTCTTATGACTTACTGCCGGTTGCGAATAGCTACGGGGCAGCAGTCAAAATCGCGCTGAGCTGAGATCGCGGTCTCGCCTGTGGGGGCGAGGCTAACTCGGTAGAAAGAGTGCATCAGAATCCGGCCGTTTCTAAACCTGTCCTGAAAGAAACGGGCCTTTGCAAGTTGCCAACCCGCAACCACCCAAGACCTGTCCTGAGGTTGATTTTCGGATAGGGTGTGCGATGGTATTCAGCAATTGACCTCTGACCGGGCATGGGCTTCAGATCCGACAGACTGGGGTCACTCAGTGTCTTATACTGGCTGCGCTTCGTTGCGGAGGTTTCCGTGCCTGACAGATCCAATGCACCGCCCGCGAGTGGAGACCTATCACGGTCGAGCGCCTTTCCTCCCTCCGTTGAGGAGAGTCTTTACCGGGAATTGCGGAGAATTGCCGCTGCCAAGATGCGCTTCGAGCGCGGTAATCACACCTTGCAGCCAACGGCGCTGGTCCACGAGGCATATGTGCGCCTGGTCGATGAACATTCGGCGGTCTGGCGCGATCGCTCGCGAATCCTCGCGCTGGCCGCGCACATCATGCGCAACATACTCGTCGATCATGCGCGCGCCCACAGGGCTGACAAGCGAGGAGCCGGCGCTGTGCAGGTGACTCTCGATGAAGGCTTGGCCGTTAGTGATGGAAGCCTGGCCGACGTTCTCGCCATGGATGAGGCGCTGAAGCGGTTGGCGGAGTTTGATCCAAGGCAAGCAAAGGTGCTCGAATTGCACTTCTTTGCAGGCCTCACCTTCGAAGAGATCGCCGAACAGCTAGGCGTCTCCAGCCGCACCATCAAGAGTGACTGGAACATGGCCCGGGCGTGGCTACACAGAGAATTGGCTGCGAAAGAATGATCGCCTGACTGAGCCGCGTTGAAGAATGGCCAGCACTTTCGAGACTCTTCGGCGATCAGCTCGATCGAGGATGTATCCTCAGGTGCCACCAGCTTACGCGGTCGCACTAAAACGGGCGGTCAGCGCAGCCGTGCGTACTCTAGTTTGGCTTGCCTCAGAATGGGCAGATCGGGGTCCGCGTTCTTCCACAGCAGGAGAAAACTCGCATACTCCCGCCGGGCGCCTGCCTCGTCGCCGCCTGTCATTTCAGCCCGAGCCAGTTGCAGGTGCGCGAGCGCGCCCAATATGGAATTTTGCACGACCCCGCGCTGCTCCAGCACTTTCCGGAATTCCGCGCCGGCCGCGGCAGCTTGTTTGGCCTCCAGGTAAGCCAAACCGCGCACGTAGGCTGGATAGAGTGAAGAGAAAGAAAATCCGCTGCGCTCGTAAGGTGTAGTTATCTTGAGTATCTGAATGGCTTTCTCGTGTTGCTTACCATCCAACGCGATTGCCGCCTGGATGGTTGGAAGGACAAAACGCTGCAGATACGTATCGTGCGGCGACGCTCGGCTTAGTTTGTCAGCGAGCCTCGCCGCACCACGTACATCTCCGGCCCGCGCGAGCGCCAGCGCTGCGATGGGCTCAACCTCCCGTGCGGAATTCAGGGCCAGCGCATCCTTGGCCATTTTTCTTGCGCGAGACGCGTTTCCTGCTTCGGCTTCTCGGAGCCCTTCAACGGCTTTATGCTCTGCCGCTCTTTCCGAAGCACTCGCGTGAGCCGCTGAGTCCACCGCCCGATCCGAAAACTCGCGGGCAGACACGAACCGACCGTAGTACGCCTCTGTATCAGACTGGGCCTGCAAAAACTTGTCTTCAAATCCCGGCTTGCCCATGGCCGCTTCGAACTGCTCTTTCATACCCGGGGCATCATTCTGAAGGAAGGCCACGATGTATCGGTTGGTGCGCAAATCCTGACTGTCCACTCTTCGACTGTGTGCTTCGTCATAAGCCGATTTCGCCTCGTCAAGCCGGTTCAGACCAAGGTAGCACTCCATCAGATCCGCGTAGACGTTGGCATTGTCCACTGCAAGTGCATGAGCCTCCTGCATTTGCTCCAAAGCGTCGCCATACTCTCCCAGACGTATGTAGTTCACCGCCAGATTTACGTGAGCGCTGGTATCTCGGGGATAGGTCTGAGTCCATTCAGTGTAAGTCGCGTTAGCCTGTTCCAGGTCACCGGTCACGAAGCTGTAATAGGCGGCCTCGATAAAAAAACGCTCTCGCTGCGTCGCGCGATCTCTCCGGGCGTAAGCCTGCTGCAGACTCTCATCAGCCAGCGCCCGCTCACCAAGGTTCCTGTAGAGAAGGGCCAGCGACGCATATCCCTGCGCGAAGTTGGGATCGAGTTGAAGGGCGCGTTTGGCATAGGGAATACCGGCAGCGTCACCCTTTTCATGCTGGACGTTGCGAACCATGGTGTAAGCCTGCAGCGCCTCCAGCGAAGATGTTGTCGCCTCCGCGAGTGGTTTGTTGAATTTCGCCACCGATGCCAGCGACTCGCCCAACCTCTTTCGAATCTCGCTGCCTAAGTCCCCTAAAGCCTTCACCACCTCATTTCGGTTCCGGGCTTCAACATTGCTGCTCGCCAGGGTTTGATCCGTCTCACACTGTATTGCCCGCATGCCAAGCAGGTAATGGTCTCCAAGCTTCGCAATGGAAAACGTCAAATATGCTGTGCTGTTTGTCCGCACACATATTTCGCGGGTAACCTCCTCCGTAAAACGGGTGTTCGCAGGACGGCTCATCTGGTTGAGAATGGCCAGCATCCTGCGATCCGGAAGAACGTTCAGGTAAGGCGACTGTTCCAATTCGATGGTCAAAGCCTGGCGCAGAGTGCCATCGAATACCGGATCTCCCGTACTGTTGGTAAGGTCGCCAACGACGATGGCGTCTTTACCGGTCAGGAGTGTTGCTCGATGCGGATGGAGAAGGCGAAGCAGCGGGATAACCGCAAGCGCGATGAGGACAAGGGATGCGAACCCTATGGCGAATCGCCGCGACACCTTCTTTCGATCTCGTGTGCCTGCGGCGGGCGTAACGTGTATCGTTCCAATTCGAGCAGTCCTTCGGCGGAGGAAGTGCTCATGGCACAGATCCTTCTTCAGATCGGCCGTTGATTGATACCGTCGTCGCGGGTCGAACTCCAGGCACCCTGCGATCACCCGGTCCACGTGCCTCGGCAGTCCCGGACGAAGGGTCGACGGCGGCGCTGCAGGACTCGCTCTCAGGATGGCAGCCTTTACGGCGTCTGAGGCCGCGAAGGGTTCGCGGCCCGTAAGCATTTCGTACAGCACCACCCCCATCGCATAGATATCGGTTGCGGGACTCAGCGCTCCCCCTGCAAACTGCTCCGGCGCCATGGTTTCGGGCGTGCCGAGCAGCTCTCCGGCCATGGTGAGCGCTGTCGTGCCCTCCAAACGCGGTTCGACTTCCCGGGCCAGCCCGAAATCCATCAGGACCACCTGGGTTGTCCCATGGCGCTTGGCCAGCATCACGTTGCGCGTCTTCACGTCCCGATGGATCATCCCTGCAGAGTGCATCAACTCCAGCGCCCCGCATAGTTCCAGCGCGATCTCGCGTGCCCGCTCCCAGCTCATTGGCCCGTTTCGAGCGATCTCTTCGCTGAGCGTCACGCCCTCCAGCAGTTCCATGGTGAGAAACGGGCCGCAACCCAGGGGCTCATCGGGGGGCGGGACAAACAGTTCGTGAATACGGCAGAGATTTGGCCCGGTCAGCCGCCGGGCGAGGTGGACTTCCTTCTTGAAACGCGCAAGGATCTCGGGGCGGCCGGCAATCGAGGCGTGAATCGTTTTCAGAGCTACGGGTTCGGAGAGTTGAAGGTCCTCGGCCTCGTACACGTCTCCCATTCCACCGCGGCCAAGCCAACGCACTATCCGGAATCGCCCCGCCAGCACATCCCCGGGCAGCAAAGCCGAAACAACCGCCGGAACCAGCCTCTGGAATTGCTCCGCCAGCGACTCGCCATTCGATTCGCTCGCCTCGAATGCCCGTACCAGCTCCTGCAACTCATGGCGCACCTCTTCCTCTGCATCGATGGTCGCGAGGAATGCCTGACGATCCGCGGGCGCCTTCTCCACCGCGGCCTCAAAAAGCGGCTTCAGACGATCCCAAAGTTCGGGTGTCATGCTGAACTCCGCGTGAACGTGAACCTCCATCAAGACCCGATGAATGGGTCATTGACCTCCATTTTGGCCACGAAGAACGGTTTGACCCTCAGAAGAGCCACTAAGAGCTAGGGAATAGAGGAAGTCGCTGGCGCTGTTCAGTATAGCCCATTCTCGAACGCAGTTCGAACGGATTTTGCTGGTTGGCGGGGAGTCCGTTTAAGGATTGGCGCGTACATCCCGAGCGGCTCGAGAAGCTCCCTCTGCCACCCAGAACATGAGGGCGCGGCACTGGAGGAGCTGCGGGTTAGAAACGACTCCCGCCGCACCGTGATTTCCGATCAGCCAAAATCCTGTTTCACCAAACCGTCTCGCTTTGCGCCTTCCTGGATGAAAGGCTCCGAAGGCCTTACCCGAAAGGAGAAACCCCAATGCTGAACAGAATCCGCCATTTCGCTTCAACCCTCGCCGGGGAAGGCGCGAAGAGCTTGACCTCCACACTTACAGCAGCCGTCCTTCTTGCCGCGCCCCTGGCCGGCGTCGCCCAGAACACTCCCCACAGGCTTCAGCCCAACGAGCATGCACTGAACCTGCCCGGCGCGACCACGATCGAGGCCCCGCCAGCCGGTTTCGATGCTCTCACGGCCTCCGACGAGGAACTCGCGTATCACGGCTTCCCGCCGCGGCCCAACCAGAACACCGAGCCCAAGGCGTATGCCACGTGGGCGAAAGCGATGCAGCACTCGTTGAAGCGCATCGTTCCGAAACTGGAACAGACTGCCATCTTCCACGGCCCGGCAAAACAGGCCAAGGCCGCGAATGCTGCTTCCCTGGCGAACGATTTGTCGCTGGCCAACCAGCCAAGCAACACCTCTTACTCCTACAACTGGAGCGGCTATGTCGACTTCAGCGGAGCAACGAGCTACGGATCGAGATCCTACTACTTCGTGGTGAACGACCTCACGGTACCGGTTGCCGAGCAGGCGTTCGGTGCCTGCACCAACGGCTGGGATTACGGTTCGGCCTGGAATGGCATCGACGGCTGGGGATCGCCTGACGTGCTGCAGGCCGGCATCGAGTTCGATGCATACTGCGCGTTGGGCGGAGCCGTCAGGTCGACCTACTACTCCGCCTGGTACGAGTGGTATCCCTACAGCGAAGTCCGCATCGGCGGCTTTCCTATCGTTCCCGGCGATGACCTGTTTGTGGAAGTGTGGCACACCTCTGCTACCCAGGGCTATGCCTACCTGGTGAACTACAACAACAACCAGTCTGTGGTAGTCGGCTTCACCGCACCTGCCGGAACGAGGCTGGTGGGCAACTCGGCGGAGTGGGTTGTGGAACGTCCCAGCGTGGGCGGCAGCCTGACCAACCTCACCAACTACATCATGGACCCGTTCTGGGATGCCTATGCCTACACGGCGGGATACGCGGTCTTCTATGACATCGACGAAGCGACTCCCGTGGACATGATGGACAACTACGGCAAGGTGATCTCCTATCCGGAATACCTCGGCCTCGAAACGTTCGTGATGCACGATACGGGGTCCGCCTGGTAATTCGCACCTCTGCTAACCTGACCAAAAACCAGAGACAGGAAAATGGCGACGGCTAACCGGCCGTCGCCATTCTGTGTGTGCCCAGCAGGTTCGGCAGCGGCTAAGGTCGAACATCTGGTGACCCTTTTCGACGCGCGCGCCGGACCCACTTTCAGTTGAACCATCCTCGCAAACTGCTAAACTCTGGGGATGCCGGAATTTGTGATTGAACGCGACGTTCCCGGTGCGGGCCGGCTGTCCGAGGAAGAGATCCGGGAAATGTCGCTGCGTTCCCTGCATGCGCTCGCGGAGATCGGCTCGAAAATTCAGTGGCTTCACAGCTATGTCACCGAGGACAAGGTGTATTGCATTTACATTGCACCGGATGAGCAGACAATTCGCGATCATGCCCGGCGAGCCAGCATTCCCGCAGACCGCGTATCCGCTGTCCGGCGCCTGATCGATCCTGCGAAGTATACCGTCTAGTATTCCTGCCGCGCTGCGTACGCGATCGCTTCTTCAAGCGACATGGCGGTTCCTTCTGTCCACGCCTCTTCCGATTGATTCACACGCAAAATGGCTTTCGCAGACTTCACAGTTTCCTCCAGACAGGCTTGTTCGTCCGGCGGCAAAAGCACATCAATCTGCTTGCGGATCCGCGAAGCGGCGGCAGCCAATCTCAGAGCTCCGGCGGCTTCTCCTGCTGCCAAAGCGAGCGTTGCATACCCCTCCAGAACTCGCGCAACTCCTCGGCGATACTGCAGCCCTCCGAAGATTCCCAGCGATTCGCGAAACGCGGCGCGCGCTTCGTTCAGGCGGCCTTCTGCAAGCTCTACGTAGCCGAGATCGGCGAGTGATCGCGCGCTGCCCCAGGGATCATGAGCGTTCCGGAACGCGGCCAGCGCGCGCTCATAGCATTGGCGGGCCTTGGCCATTTCTCCGGAGGCGCGCTCCACGTCACCCAGCTGATTGATCGACCAGGCTGCACCGCTGCGCTCTCCCGTCCTTTCGAAGATGTCCGAAGCTTCCTTGAGCGCCCAGATGGCACGCGCGTAATCGCCGCGGACCTTGACCACGCTGGCAAGATTATGGAGGCAACGAGCAATCGCAATCTGGTCCGACAAGAGCCGCCAGCAGGCGAGGCTCCGTTCAAAGCGAGCCTGCGCCAAGGCGTAGTCGCCCCGGTCGCGAGCCGAAATCGCCAGGGCATTCAGCGCCGCAGCAATGCCGGGCTCGTGCCCTAGCTGTTCATAAAGTTCCAGGCCCATGGAGAGAAATTGTTCTGCGTCCGGGTTATCACCCTGCGCACTGGCGAGTGCGCCCGCGAAGAGTGCCACCCGGGCGCGCTCCATGGCGAAGTCCGAACCCGCGAGACGAAGAATCGTTTCCAGCCTGGCGCGTCCCTCGCTCAGGTGTTCCCGCATATCCCAGAAGCGGAAAAGCGCAACGCCGAGGCGCAGGCTCCACTCCCTTTCGCCGGACTCAATCAGCCAATCGAGAGCGAGACGGAAATTGTCGATTTCCAGGTCGCAGCGGCAGAGCCATTCATTTCTTTCTTCCTGACTCAGGTCCGAATTGCCTTCCTCGGCGATTACCATGCAATACGCCGCGTGCGCGCGCCGTGTCAGGGCTGCTTCTCCGCTCTCGTTGAGCTTTTCCGTCCCGAATTCCCGAATGGTCTGCAACATCGCAAAACGTGGTTCCACCATCCCCCGATCGGTCCGTTGGATGAGATTCTTGTCCACCAGCGATGACAATCCATCGACCACGTCG
>Ga0335069_10010427_pt1 | contig 13163 bp, 13 predicted proteins | sample Lox_Sample_11_FD_206714 | JGI IMG/M metagenome (GOLD analysis project Ga0335069, IMG submission 206714) | Soil microbial communities from Loxahatchee National Wildlife Refuge, Florida, United States - Lox_Sample_1.1 | ecosystem: Environmental > Terrestrial > Soil > Wetlands | place: USA... | reverse complement strand
GAGGATGCGTCCCCAGCCGCGCTCGATCATGGCGTCGATCACGTGGCGCGTCACGTTGAAGACGCTGTCCAGGTTGGTCGACAGGACCGCGCGCCACTGGTCGGGGGTCATCTTGCGGAAGGTGGAGTCGCGGGTGATGCCCGCGCAGTTCACGAGGATCTCGACGGGGCCGTGGTCGTGGGCGATCTTCTTCACCATGTCGCCCATGGCCTCGAAGTCGGTGACGTCGCCGAACGCGAGGCCGGTGCTCGCGCCGTTCAGGCCCGCGGCCGCCATCTGCTGCTGCCAGCGCGCCTCCGTGCCGGGGATGGCGTAGTTGGCCACCACGAAGTGGCCGTCGCGCGCGAGGCGCTTGCAGATCGCGGTGCCGATGCCGCCCACACCGCCGGTTACCAGAGCTACCCGTCTCATCGTTGTCTTTCCACCAAAAAAAACCCCGGGTTTGATCCCGGGGTTCGAACCTTTATCCGAAATGCGATAAAGGAGGAGGAGCCTTGAATTCGATCCCGAAGGGCCGTCTTATTTCTTCCGCGGCTTGGCCGGCGTGCTGCGCATCCCCGCGTCGGCGAGGGTCGCCGCGCGCTTGGCGGCCTTGTTGAAGCTGTCGAAGGCGGCGCTCGTCGCGGCGAGCGAGGACTTGATCGCGGCCAGCGCCACGTCGCTGCCCGCGGGGGCGGACTTGGAGGCCTGGTCCACGGTGTCGGTCACCGACTGCTGGAACGAGGACATGCGCTCCTCGGCGAGCTTGCCGAGCTCCGACTGCGTCTCGGCAGCGATTTCGTAGAGGCTGCGCGAGAAGCCCATCATGCTCTCGAGGGTGCTCTCGGCGATGCGCGTGCGCACCGCGAGCAGCTCCTGCATGTCACGGGCTTGCGTGAGGGCGCGGGCGTCCTGGGTGACCTTGTCGAGGGCGCCCTTGGCGTACTCGAGGTTCACCGCGATCGCGCGCTCGGCGCTGTCCATCGAGATGCGGGTGAGGCGCGCGGCTGAATCGACGGCGACGGTGGTGATCTGGGAGAGCGGGTTCGCGGCGGTGTTCATGATCGTTTCCTGGTCTGGCGGCGCCGTTCATGGTGCGCCGCAACAATTCCATTTTAGGAAGGGGGGCGGGGGCTGTCAAGCGAATTTTGGTGCATTGCACCAGCGTGGCTTGCAAGCCGCTTGCGGCGCCGCCCGGCATGGCGCAAAATGTAATAAAATTAACCACTTGAGCCTGCGCCGCCGCGGTGGTCCTCAACCCCCGGCCGAGCGCGGATTTGATGTAGCGCAACATCACCGGACAAGCCCACATGGCCGCGCCCCGCGTCATCAAGAAATATCCCAACCGCCGTCTCTACGACACGGAGACCTCGAGCTACATCACGCTCGCGGAGGTGAAGGACCTGGTGCTGGGCTACAAGGAGTTCCAGGTCCAGGACGCCAAGACGGGCGAGGACCTCACGCGCGCGATCCTGCTGCAGATCATCCTCGAGGAGGAATCGGGCGGCGTGCCCATGTTCTCGACGGCGATGCTCGCCAACATCATCCGCTACTACGGGCACGCGATGCAGGGGCTCATGGGCTCCTACCTCGAGCGCTCCATCGCCACCTTCCACGAGGCGCAGAAGCGCTTCCAGGAGCAGGCGCAATCGCTCTACGGCGAGCTGCCCAAGGTGCCCTCGGAAGCGTGGGCGCAGCTCATGGCCCCCGGGCAGCAGGTGGGCGGCTACCTGGAGAAGGGCGCCAAGGCGGTGATCGACATGCAGGAAGAGCTGCGCAACCAGGCGCTCAAGCTCTTCTCCGGGTTTCCCTATTCGGCCGGCCAGGGCGGGGCGCCGGCGCCCGCTGCCGAGCCCAAGGCCCGCGCGAAGGCCGCGCGGCCCGCGCGCAAGCCGCGCACCCGCAAGTAACCGCATGGCCCGATCGACCCGGCGGCCGCGCCCGGCGCCTGCGCCGCGCGTGGGATTCGTCTCGCTGGGCTGCCCCAAGGCCCTGGTGGACAGCGAATCGATCCTCACGCAGCTGCGCGCCGAGGGCTACGACATCGCGCCCACCTACGAGGGCTCGGACCTGGTGGTGGTGAACACCTGCGGCTTCATCGACGCGGCGGTGCGCGAATCGCTCGATGCCATCGGCGAGGCGCTCTCGGCCAACGGCAAGGTGATCGTCACCGGGTGCCTCGGCGCCAAGGGCGACGTCGTCCGCGAGGCCCATCCCCGCGTGCTCGCAGTGACCGGCCCGCACGCGACGGCGCAAGTGATGGACGCGGTGCACGCGCACCTGCCCAAGCCGCACGACCCGTTCACGGACCTGGTGCCTGCGCAGGGCATCCGCCTCACGCCGCGCCACTACGCCTACCTCAAGATCTCGGAAGGCTGCAACCACCGGTGCACCTTCTGCATCATCCCGTCGATGCGCGGCGACCTCGTGAGCCGCCCGGTGGGCGACGTGATGAAGGAAGCCGAATCGCTGGTGAAGGCCGGCGTGAAGGAGCTGCTGGTCATCTCGCAGGACACCAGCGCCTATGGCGTGGACGTGAAGTACCGCACCGGTTTCTGGGGCGGGAAGCCCTTGCGCACGCGGATGCTCGACCTCGCGCGCGCCCTGGGCGAGCTGGGCGTATGGGTGCGGCTGCACTACGTCTACCCGTATCCGCACGTGGACGACGTGATCCCGCTCATGGCCGAGGGGCGCATCCTTCCGTACCTCGATGTTCCCTTCCAGCACGCGAGCCCCCGCATCCTGAAGCTCATGAAGCGGCCGGCCTCGAGCGAGAAGAACCTCGAGCGCATCCGCGCCTGGCGCGCCGAATGCCCCGGCATTACCGTGCGCTCCACGTTCATCGTGGGCTTCCCGGGGGAGACCGAGGCCGAGTTCGAGGAGCTGCTCGCGTTCCTGGGCGAGGCCGAGCTCGACCGCGTGGGCTGCTTCGCCTATTCACCCGTCGACGGAGCGAAGGCGAACGACCTGCCGGATGCGCTGCCCGAGGAGGTGAAGGAAGAACGCCGCGCGCGATTCATGCAGGCGCAGGCCGCCATCAGCGCGCGCAAGCTTGCCGCCAAGGTGGGCCGCACGCTCCAGGTGCTGGTGGACGAGGTCTCGAACGGCACGGCGATCGCGCGCAGCGCCTCGGACGCGCCGGAAATCGACGGAGTCGTCAGGATTGCCCGCGCTGCCGGCGCAAGGCCCGGCGATTTCATGAGCGTGAGAGTGACCGCCGCCACGGAGCATGACCTGGAAGCTCGCGCCTAGGCTGCCGCCCCGCGCGGGGGCGGCGCTCAACCACCTCGCGCTGTCCGCGGCCATCGCGCTCGCGGTCTTCCTGCCCATCTACTTCTTCTGGTATCCCGACGTGCTGTACGAGTCGGCGGGCGGCAAGGACATCTTCCTCATCATCGTGGGCGTGGACGTGGCCCTCGGCCCCCTCATCACGCTCATCATCTTCCGGCCCGGCAAGCGCGGCCTCGCCTTCGACCTCGTCGTGATCGTATTGCTGCAGACCCTCGCGCTGGCCTACGGCGTGTGGGTGCTCTTCGAGGCACGCCCCGCCTACATCGCCTTCGTGAAGGACCGCTACGAGATCGTGCGCGCCAACGGCTTCCCGGAGGGTGAGCTGGAGAAGGCGCACGCGAAGGGATACGACGACCTGCCCGTCACGGGCCCGAAGCTCGTGGGCGTGCGGCTGCCCAAGGACCCCGACGAGCTGTTCAGGCTGATGATCTCCGGCTTCGCGGGCGTGGACGCCGAGTACTACCCGCGCTACTACGTCCCGTACGACCAGGTGCGCGACGAGGTGCGGATGCAGGCGATGCCGTTGGAGACGCTGCGCAAGCGCAACCCGCATCGCAAGGCCGAGGTCGACGCGGCGGTGGCGGCTACGGGCCGGGCCGAAGACCAGGTGCGCTTCCTGCCCATGCGCTCGGGGAAGGCGGACCTCTCCGTCCTCGTGGACCGCAAGACGGGCGACGTCCTGCGCATCACCTCGCTCCAGCCGTGGCCGCAGGAGTAGCGCGCTATTGCGCGTGCACCAGCTTCTTGTCGACGATCTTGACCTTGTCGCCTACCTTGTAGCTCGTCTCGTTCGAGAAGTTGAAGGTGCGCTGGTTGCCGTCCTCCATCTTCACCGAGACGACGTAGGTGGTGGTCGCGTTCTTGTTCTTCTCGATCTGGTGCCCGGCGTAGGCACCGCCCGCGGCGCCCGCGACCGTGGCGACCGTGTTGCCGCGGCCGCTGCCGATCTGGTGCCCGACCACGCCGCCCACGATGCCGCCCAGCACGGCGCCCGTGCCCGTGCCTTCGCCTTCCTTCTTGACGGTGCGCACGTCGGTGACGGTGCCGCACTCGTTGCAGACCGCGAACGCGCTAGTGGCGAACACCGCCACGCCGGCCGCGACCGCTGCACGCAGGATGCTGGTTCGCATGCTACCTCCTGGTATGTGGATTCTAGGTGCAGGGAAAGAATATCACGCGGGTACTACGTTTCCGCCGACTTGAGCTGCGGGAAGAGGATCACGTCGCGGATCGAAGGGCTGTCGGTGAAGAGCATCGCGAGCCGGTCGATGCCTATGCCTTCTCCCGCGGTGGGAGGCAGCCCGTACTCCAGCGCACGCACGTAGTCGGCGTCGTAGTACATCGCTTCCTCGTCGCCCGCTTCCTTGGCCTTGGCCTGCGCGAGGAAGCGCGCGGCCTGGTCCTCGGGGTCGTTCAGCTCCGAGAAGCCGTTGGCGAACTCGCGCCCGGTGATGAAGAGCTCGAAGCGGTCGGTGACCTTCGGGTTCGCGTCGTTGGCGCGCGCGAGCGGCGAGACGTCCACCGGGTGCGCCACGATGAACGTGGGCTCGATGAGCTTGTCCTCCGTGGTCGCCTCGAAGAGCTTCAGCTGCAGCAGGCCCACGCCGTCGGTGGCGAAGACTTCCACGTCGAAGGGCGCGAGCGCGACCTTGAGGTATTCCGGCTTCTCCAGCTCGGCGAGGGGGAAGTGCGGGTTGTACTTGGCGATCGCCTGCGCCATCGTGAGCCGGTCGAACTTTTTCCCGAGGTCGATGGCCGCACCCTGGTAGGTGAGGGTGGTGGTGCCGAGCACCTTCTGCGCCGCCTCGCGCAGCAGCGCCTCCGTGAGGTCCATCAGGTAGTTGTAGTCCTGGTAGGCCTCGTAGAACTCGAGCATCGTGAACTCGGGGTTGTGGCGCGTGGAGATGCCCTCGTTGCGGAAGTTGCGGTTGATCTCGAATACCTTCTCGATGCCGCCCACCACGAGGCGCTTCAGGTAGAGCTCCGGCGCGATGCGCAGGAAGAGCTCCATGTCGAGCGCATTGTGGTGCGTCCTGAAGGGGCGCGCGGCCGCGCCCCCCGGGATCGGCTGCATCATCGGCGTCTCGACCTCGAGGTAGCCGCGCGCCACGAAGAACTCGCGGATCGCCTGCACGAGCCGGGAGCGGATCTCGAACACGCGCCGTGACTCCGGGTTGGTGATGAGGTCGACATAGCGCATGCGGTAGCGCGCTTCCATGTCGGTGAGGCCGTGGAATTTCTCGGGCAGCGGGCGAAGCGACTTGGAGAGGAGCCGGATCTTCGAGACGTTCAGCGTGAGCTCGCCGGTCTTCGTCTTGAAGAGGGTGCCTTCGGCGCCGAGGATGTCGCCCAGGTCCCAGTGCTTGAAGGTATCGTGCGCCCCGGCACCCACGCCGTCGTTGTTGACGTAGAGCTGGATGCGCCCGCCCATGTCCTGCAGCGTGGCGAACGAGGCCTTGCCCATCACGCGCTTCAACATCATGCGGCCGGCGACGACGAAGGGGCCGGGCTTTTCCGCCTCGAGCTCCTCCTTGGTCTTCGCGCCGTACCGCGCGTGCAGCTCCGACGACAGGTGCTCGCGCCGGAAGTCGTTCGGGAAGGCCTGGCCGGCCTCGCGCAGCTTCGCGAGCTTGGCGCGCCGCTCCGCGATGATCTGGTTCTCGTCCTGGGGAAGTTCGTTATTGGACATTGGGGACCTTGCAGGCAGGGCGTAATTCAGCCGGGAGATTGGACCGCAGAGGCGCGCAGAGGGCACGCAGAGGGGCGCAGAGGAATCAGGGGGTAAGAACTCGCCGACGAATTCCGTCGCGCAAGTGAGCAACGTTGAAATTGATGAGGAGCCCAAGGGAGATGCCCGCAAGCTTGAGGTAGGTGAGAAGCTGCGCATCGTGGATGGCCAACAGGCGGTCCACCGATTTGATTTCGACGATGACGCGGGACTCCACCACCAGGTCCGCCCGGAAGCCGCAATCCAGGCGAAGGCCGTCGTAGATCACCGGCTCCGCGACTTGGCGTTCGAAACGAACGCCGGCCTTCGAAAGCGCCCGGCACAGGCATGTTTCGTATGCGCTCTCCAGGAGCCCCGGCCCGAGCGCCGAATGCACGTGCATCGCGCACTGGATGATGCGCCCCGATATCTCCGGCCCTGGATCCTCTGCGTATCCTCTGCGTGCCCTCTGCGTGCCTCTGCGGTCCAATTCCAATTCCGGCCCATCCCCGTATTTCGATATGAGCTCGTCTAACGTTGGATGGTCTCATGCGCTGACGGCTCACCCTACACGCCCTGCTTGAGGCTCGCGGTGATGAAATCGTCCAGGTCGCCGTCGAGGACGGCCTGCGTGTTGCCGACCTCGACGTTGGTGCGAAGGTCCTTGATGCGCGACTGGTCGAGTACGTACGAGCGGATCTGGTGGCCCCAGCCGATGTCGGTCTTGGCGTCCTCCATCTTCTGCTTCTGCTCGGTCTGCTTGCGGAGCTCCAGCTCGTAGAGCTTGCTCTTGAGCATCGCCATCGCTTCCGCGCGGTTGCGGTGCTGCGAGCGGTCGTTCTGTGAGGAGACCACGATGTTGGTCGGAAGGTGCGTGATGCGCACGGCCGAATCCGTCTTGTTCACGTGCTGCCCGCCGGCGCCCGAGGCGCGGTAGGTGTCGATGCGCAGGTCCGCCGGGTTGATCTCCACCTCGATCGTCTCGTCCACCTCGGGATAGACGAACACGCTCGCGAACGAGGTGTGGCGCCGTGCGTTCGAGTCGAAGGGCGACTTGCGAACCAGCCGGTGGATGCCGTTCTCGGTGCGCAGATGGCCGTACGCGTACGGGCCCGTCACCTTGATGGAGGCGCTCTTCAGTCCCGCGACTTCCCCGGCGCTTTCCTCCAGCAGCTCCGCCTTGAAGCCCTTCTTGTCGCAATACTTGAGGTACATCCGCAGCAGCATGGAGACCCAGTCCTGCGCCTCGGTGCCGCCCTGGCCCGCGTTCAGGTCCACGAAGCAGTTGTTCGGGTCCATCGGGTCGTCGAACATGCGGCGGAACTCGAGGTCCTCCACGAGCCTCGCGACGCCCCGCACGTCGGAGGCCACCGATTCGAGCGTCTCGTCGTCGCCCTCGCCGCGCGCGAGCGCGAAGAGGTCGCTCGAGTCCTTCAGGCCCGACTCGATCTTCTCGACGGTATCGACGGTGCCTTCGAGCGTGCGCCGCTCGCGCCCCAGGTCCTGGGCGCGCTTGGCGTCATCCCAGATCTTCGGATCCTCGAGGGTGCGGACGACCTCTACGAGCCGCGACTTCTTCGCGTCGTAGTCAAAGATACCTCCGCAGCTCCGCGGTGCGTGCCGCGAGGTCCTGGAGGGAATTCTGGATGGCGTTGAGGCGATCGGCTTCCATGGCGTGGATTATAAGGCACGAGGCACGAGGCGCGAGAGAGCTAGCGCGCGTATTCGAGGACGAGCTGGACGTTGAAGGCGCCCTGGAAGTCGTCCACGTCGAGGCGGTAGACGGCCTCGATCGAAGCCGGAAGCACTTGCGGATTGCCGAAGCGGATCGCCGGGAATCGTTGGCGGCCGAGGACCAACATGGCTTTCACGTGCTTCCCGGCCACCACGCGCTGCGACTCGACCGCGAAGCGGCCGGTGAAGCGCGGCTCGGGAAATCCCTGGCCCCAGACCTGTTCGCGCAAGGCCTGGGCGAACTCGGCGGTCATCTCGGCGGGCTCGAGGGCCCCGTCGGTCTCGATGCGCTCCTCCAGGTCGGAGGGCGTGAGCCACTCGCGCGCCACCGCCTCGAACGACTCGCGAAACGCCGCGAGCGCCTCGAGGGCGATCGTGGCGCCCGCCGCGCCGGCGTGGCCCCCGAAGCGCTCGAGCAGGCCGGGCCTGCGCTTTTCCACCAGGTCGAGCGCGTCACGCAGGTGGAAGCCCGCGATCGATCGCCCGGATCCCTTCAACCGGCCGTTGGCTTCCGCGGCGAACGCGAAGACTGGCCGGTGGAAGCGATCCTTCAGGCGCGAAGCGAGCAGGCCCACCACGCCCGCGTGCCATTCGGGCCGGTGCAGCGAGAGCGTGTACCCGCCGCTCGCCTCGATTCCCTCCAGCATCGCGAGCGCCGAGTCCTGCATGTTCGCCTCGATGTCGCGCCGCTCGCGATTCAACCGGTCGAGCTTGCCCGCGAGATCCAGCGCGCGGGCCGGGTCGCTCGCGAGCAGGCATTCGATGCCGAGCGACATGTCCTGCAGTCGGCCGGCGGCATTGAGCCTCGGCCCCACGGAGAACGCGAGGTCGTAGGCGCGTGCCTGCCGTGCCTTGCGCCCGGCCACGTCGAGCAGGGCGGCGATGCCGGGCGAGGCGTGCCCCGAGCGGATGCGCGCAAGCCCCTGCGCCACGAGGATGCGGTTGTTCGCGTCGAGCTTCACGACGTCGGCCACGGTGCCGAGCGCGACCAGGTCGAGGAGCTCGGCGAGATTCGGCTCGGGATGCGCGGGCGTGAACGCGCCGCGCCTGCGCAGCTCCGCGCGCAGGGCGAGCATCGTGTAGAAGATCACGCCCACGCCCGCGAGGTTCTTGCTCGGGAATCCGCATCCGGCCTGGTTGGGATTCACGATGCAGGCGGCGGCCGGAAGCGCGGCGCCGGGCAGGTGATGGTCCGTGACGAGCACGCGCATTCCCAAGCGGTTCGCTTCCGCGATGCCTTCCACCGCCGCGATGCCGTTGTCCACGGTGATGAGCACCTGGGGGGCGCGTGCGGCGGCCTCGCGCACGATCTCCGGCGTGAGCCCGTAGCCGTGCTCGAAGCGGTTCGGGACCAGGTAGTCCACCGTCGCGCCGAAGGCGCGCAGGGCCTTCACGCCGACGGCGCATGCCGTCGCGCCATCCGCGTCGTAGTCGGCGACGATGAGCAGCCGCTCGCGGCGCGCGATCGCATCGGCGAGCAGGCGCGCGGCGTCGTCGACGCTCTGCAGGCGCCCGGGGGGCAGCAGCGAGCGCAGCGACCGGTCGAGCTCGCCGGCATCGGCCAGGCCGCGCGCGGCGTAGAGCCGCGCAAGGCGCCGGTCGCAGCCGGCGGCGGCGAGCCGTTCGACGGCTTCGGCGTCGTAGGTCCGGTGGACGATCTCAGGCATGGGCCGAGAGGGGCTTGCGCGCGCGCAGCAGCCGCCAGCGCGCGCGGCGCCCGAGCGTGGCCACGCGCGTTCGACGGTCGCCGGGCAGCACGATGCGAACCGCGTCATGCGCCGCGAGGGCCCGCGGGATCGCCTCGAACCACGCGCGATCGATCGCGGCCGCGGCCGAGAGCCAGCGCGACGTGTCGCCGCTTCGCAGCGCGGGCGTGAGGCCGTCGAGGACCACGAGGGTGGCTTGCCCCGGGGACGCGAGCACGGCGTCCATCGATTCGGGCAACGCGCGAGCCTCCGCGCCCGAGAGGCGCCCGAGGCCGCGAGCGAAGACGTCGTCGGCGAGCACGCGGTGGTAGGCGCCCGGCAGCGACGCCGGCAGCGTTCCCTCGCCCCAGAACCACACGCTGTTCACGGCAGGGCGCGCCGGCTCGCGCCGCGCATTCACCTCGTGGGCCGCCATCACCATCTGCGCCTCGGTGAGGGCCGCACGCCAGCGGATCCGGGCCCCTCCCTCGGGCAGCATGCCGAAGACGTTGCGTCCGACGGCCGCGTCGAGCGCAACCGTGCGCGGAAGCTCGCCGGCGGGAACGCGCGCATACCACCGGCCCGGCGAAGGCGCGCGCATCTCGAGGCCGTCCTGCGCGAAGTGCGCCTGCAGGCTTGCGACCAGCGCGTCGGCCTCGGCGCGATCCAGGCCGAGCGCCGAGGCGTCGTGCAGCACGGTCGCGTCGCGCTCGATGCGCAGGTGCACAGGGTCGGCGCAAATCCAATCGCCCCCGGCCTCTTCGCCCTCGCCCGCGAGCGCGATGGGCGCCACGGGCACGGGCGCGGCGAGGCCGTAGCGGGCCGCGATCCACGCCCGGGGCCCGCCCGCCTCGAAGTCCTCGAAATCCGCCCGCGCGAGCCACCGCTCGGCGTGCGCCAACCGGGCCTCGCGCAGGCTCGCGGGCGCATCGGGCGGCAGCAGCAGGTCGGGGATGACGAGATCGAGGGGCAAGAAAGGATTATGCGGGAGACCGCGAGCTCCGAACTACGCCATAATCGCGGCTCGCATTCTTCCAGCCCGCTTCCTTGCGACCTTACGAGCTTTACGTCGGACTGCGCTACACCCGCGCCAAGCGCCGCACGCATTTCATCTCGTTCATCTCGTTCATCTCGATCGTCGGCATCGCGCTCGGCATCTGGGCGCTGATCAGCGTGATGTCGGTGATGAACGGCTTCGAGAAGGAGATCCGCTCCCGCATCCTGGGTGCCGCGGCGCACATCCAGCTGCTGGGCCCGGACGGGCGCCTGGCCGACTGGCAAAAGCTCTCCGACGAGGTGAAGCGCAACCCCGAGGTGGTCGCCACCGCGCCCTTCGTGAACGCGCAGGGGCTGCTCTCCACGGGCGACGCCGTGCGTGGCGTATTCGTGCGCGGCATCGTGCCGGAGCTGGAGGACACCGTGGCGGACTTCGGCTCGCACCTGCGCCGCGGGAAGCTCTCCGACCTGCGGCCCGGCGAGTTCGGCATCGCGCTCGGCATCGGTGTCGCGCAGGCCCTGCACCTGGGCGTGGGCGACCGCGTGACGCTGATCTCCCCGCAGGGGCAGGTCACGCCCGCGGGCCTCATGCCGCGCCTCAAGCAGTTCAGGGTGGTGGCCATCTTCGCCATGGACCACAACGAGATCGACTCGGCGCTCGCGCTCGTGAACCTGCGCGATGCGCAGGTGCTCTACCGCTTCGAGGACGCGGTGAGCGGTGTGCGCGTGAAGGTGAAGGAGGTGGACCGCGCGCCCGCCGTGGCCCGGGACCTCGCCCGGCACGTCACGAGCGACGTGCTGATCTCCGACTGGACCCAGCAGAACGTGAACTACTTCCGCGCCATCCAGATCGAGAAGCGCATGATGTTCATCATCCTCACGCTCATCATCGCGGTGGCGGCCTTCAACCTGGTCTCCACGCTCGTGATGGTCGTGACCGACAAGCATCCCGACATCGCGATCCTGCGCACGCTGGGCGCGACGCCCGGCAGCATCATGAAGGTCTTCATGGTGCAGGGCGTGGTGATCGGCACGGTCGGGACCGTGCTGGGCGTGATCGCCGGCATCGTGACCGCGCTCAACATCGACGTCGTGGTGCCCGCCGTCGAGCACGCCTTCCACTTCCAGATCCTCTCGCGCGAGGTGTACTACATCAGCGAGCTGCCCTCGGACCTGCACGCGTTCGACGTCGTGTGGACCGCCGCGCTCTCGCTCATCCTCTCCTTCCTCGCTACGCTCTACCCCAGCTGGCGCGCCGCGCGCGTGAATCCGGCCGAGGCGCTGCGCTATGAATGACTCTCCGGCGGTCCTTTCTTGCACTGGATTGACCAAGACTTTCGGCATCGGCCCGGTGGCCGTCCCCGTCCTGCGCGGCATCGACATGGAGGTGCGCCGTGGCGAGTCCGTGGCGATCGTCGGCGCATCGGGCTCGGGCAAGAGCACGCTCCTGCACCTGCTCGGGGGCCTCGACCGGCCCAGCTCGGGCTCGGTGACGCTCCTGGGCGAGGACTTCCTTGCGCTCTCGCCCGCGGGCCAGGGCGCGCTGCGCAACCGCGCGCTCGGGTTCGTCTACCAGTTCCACCACCTGCTGCCGGAATTCTCCGCGCTCGAGAACGTGGCGATGCCGCTCACCATCCGCCGCATGCCGGACGGGCAGGCGCATGGGAAGGCCCGCGCGATGCTGGAGGAAGTGGGGCTCGGCCATCGCCTCGCGCACCGGCCGGGCGAGCTCTCGGGCGGCGAGCGCCAGCGCGTGGCGGTGGCGCGCGCGCTCGTCACCGGTCCGGCGTGCGTGCTGGCCGACGAGCCCACGGGCAACCTGGACAGCGAGAACGCGGCGAAGGTGTTCGACCTGGTGGTGGAGTTGAATCGCCGCCACGACGCGGCGTTCGTCATGGTGACGCACGATCCGAAGCTCGCGGCCCGCATGGACCGCCGCCTCACGCTCAGCGACGGCCGGCTGGCCTGAAAGGCCGCCACTCGTTGCCCCGGCAGGCAATGCTGCTAGCATGGCCGCGCCGGATCGAACCGGCCCCCCACGACAAGCTGCCACCCCAGGAGGATTTCCATGAACTTTCGTCCGCTGCTCGCATTCGCCGCCACGGCCCTGGCCATCGGCGCGGCGCAGGCCCAGGCACCCGCCTATCCGCCCTACGGCGCCAACATCACCCTCGAGCAGGCGCGCAAGGCCGCCGCCGGCGCGAGCGCCGAGGCGCACAAGCGCGGCTGGCCCATGGCCATCGCGGTCGTCGACACCGCGGGACAGCTCGTCTACTTCGAGAAGAACGACCAGACGCAGACCGCGAGCATTGCCATCGCCCAGGACAAGGCGGTCACCGCCGCGACCCTGCGCCGTTCCACGAAAGTGATCCAGGACGTGATCGCAGGCGGCGGGGCCGGCATCCGCTTCATGACGCTGCGCGGGGTCACCGCCGTGGAGGGGGGCGTTCCGCTCACCATCGACGGGAAGATCGTCGGCGCCCTCGGCGTCTCGGGCATGTCTTCCGACCAGGACGGCGAGATCGCCAAGGCCGGCGTCGAAGCCTTCAAGTAGCCTCGAGCCAGGGCCGCAGGGCGTCGGCCACGTCCTGCGGCTCCCTCACCCACACGCTTTGCAGTCCCGCGGCGCGCGCGCCCTCGACGTTCGTGCGCGTGTCGTCGAAGAAGAGGATGCGCGGGGGCGCGACGCCGATGCGCCGCGCGACTTCCTCGAAGGCGGCGCGCTCGGGCTTGCGCGCGCCCAGCTCGTGGGAGACGAATACCTCGCGGAA
>Ga0335069_10010426_pt1 | contig 13164 bp, 10 predicted proteins | sample Lox_Sample_11_FD_206714 | JGI IMG/M metagenome (GOLD analysis project Ga0335069, IMG submission 206714) | Soil microbial communities from Loxahatchee National Wildlife Refuge, Florida, United States - Lox_Sample_1.1 | ecosystem: Environmental > Terrestrial > Soil > Wetlands | place: USA... | reverse complement strand
GTCTCCATCACTTGGCGATTGGTCGCCGCAGTTGCAGTGATCGTGTTTTTTGGTGTCCTGCACTCATCAGGGCTGACCGGAGGAAAGATCACTCAAACTGCACTCGCGATGGGCGTACTTGGAATGATCTCGGCATTCATCGTCACAGGGTTTGCATTTGGCTCAGGATCATGGGACCACATGTCTTTACATGCTGAGCGCTACCGGGGCATAAATCTTCTCCTGGCACTGGTGCCGATCATGTTCGCGTATAGCGGCTGGAATGCTGCTGCGTATGTTTCCGAAGAGATGCGCAATGAGCGCAAAACTGGCAGGGCATTACTGATTGGAACCGTGGTGGTTATGGTCGTCTATTCAGCCCTGAACGTCCTGTTCATCTATGCGCTCCCGATTCGGGATCTCAAGGCAAATATCAACGTCGGGGATGTCGCCGCTCGCGCACTGTTTGGAGCAGCAGGCAGTTTCCTTACCGCTGTAATGGTTCTTGCCCTTTTGGGGGCAATCAGCGCCATGACATTCTCCGGTCCTCGAGTTTATTTCGCTATGGCTAGAGACGGAGTCTTCATTCCCAGCTTAGCTAGAACGAGCAAAAAAACTGGCGTGCCTCTCTTAGCGATTGCGCTGCAAACCTTGTGGAGTATCGCTCTCGTTGTTCTTGGCAGTTTCGAGCAAATTCTTATGTATACCGGGTTTGCAATCGTTCTGTCCTCCGCTGTAGCCGTACTCGGACTGTTCGTCATTCGCGGTAGTGTTTACAAAAGAGGGGCCTTCTTTTCGGGCACTGTGGCACCTCTCCTGTTCGTTCTTGTGAGTGCCGCGATTACGATCAGCGTTGTTCTGAAGGCGCCGACAACCGCGCTCGCCGGCGTTGGGTTGATCGCAGCAGGAATTCCGGTTTTCGGGTGGTCTCGTCGTAATAGCACCGCCAGCAAAGAAATGCGTCTGTACCCTGCAGAATCACCGGAATTGATGGAGTGTGAGTAATGGCCTGTGCCTTGTCGAGATTCCGAGCCTCAATCTTTGCAGCGACGGCCGGATTAGTTCTGGCCTCGACCCCGGCGGTTTGCCAGACCCCAGCTTTCATGTCGAGTGAAGAGGTTCGCCCGATCTTCACGGCCATGCACGAAAGCTTGCCGGCAGAGTTGAAGATTCGTTCCGGCGTGACCTCTCAACAATGGTTGGCATGGGCAAGAGAAAGCGATGCACAGGTCCGTGCTCGCTTGGAACGAGGAGAAGAAGATACTCTGACCAATCTGCTTCGGTTTGGAGTCACTTTCACGAAGGAACCTCCGATTGACCGGGACAGCCTTTCTTCCTATGGCTCAAACGTTGCTGTCAACACAATCGCTCAACGTAGGGCGAGCGACCTGGTACGAGCACTAACCTCACCGGGTTCTAACGAAGGCATTCTGCAGATGCGGGTTTTCTTGGAGCAGAAGGGATTTAACTTTCGGACGCCAGAGCAGCGAGGAAAGGTGAAAGCGTTTCTGCTGCAGAATCTCGAACGCATGCGAGATGAGTTCGATGAGTATCGCTCCAAAATCAAAACCGCCAATTTCAAAGAACTGTCACAGCTGTATGCTGACCGCGGCATCTCTCTCGATACTGACTTGTGGCCAGACTTCGCCTTGGATAAGCAGCTCGCTGAATTGAAAGCAAAAGGGCTACTCAAGCCCGGTTATGTGAAGCGGATTGCAATCGTCGGCCCGGGACTCGATTTCGCAAATAAACACAACGGTTACGATTTCTATCCACCGCAGACGATACAGCCCTTTGCGGTCATCGACTCCCTCTTACGCCTGGGACTAGCGGGGCCGAAACTACAGCTGGTGACCCTTGACATAAGTCCAAGCGTTAATATTCACGTGAAGCGGATCACGGAAAAAGCAGTTCTTGGAGGAACGTACACAGTTCAACTGCCATGGAGCAGTAACGTCCCTTGGAGCTCCGAGTACCTCACTGCATTCACTCAATATTGGAAAGAGTTAGGCACTCAGATTGGTACTCCGGTCCAGCCGGTCGCCGTGCCCTCAGCACTAAACAACGCCGCGCTACATTTGCGAGCAGTGAGAATTCGCTCGGAGATCGTGGCTAGGGTAAAACCAGTAAACATGAATATTGTCTTTCAGCGGCTGCCGCTAGCAGAGCCAGACAAATTTGATTTGATCATTGGAACTAATATTTTCATATACTACGGTCCCTTCGAACAGGCTCTTGCGCGAGCGAATGTCTCATCGATGTTAAAAACCAATGGTCTTCTTTTGACCAATGAACTTCTTGAAGACAAAGTGTCGTCTGGAATTGTGGAAGCCGCCAGAACCGAAATCATAGCGTCGACCAACCCGTTGATTAGCGAGCACATGATCTGTTATCGCAAAGATAATAGTCGGAGTGTCCGGTAGCTGCGAACTATCTCCCCAAAGCCAAAAAAAACGGCCCTGCAGCGAGAATCTGACGAAGTGTGCATTTTAAGCGGCTTGTTGTAGAACGAAGAATTGGGTCTTGGTGACGGCCCAGCGTTGCGCTTTGAACAGCAGATAATTCAGATCGGCAGTAGCCGCGGCCACGCCGCAGCAGGGCTTTGATGTTCCCATTGACCGCCTCCAGACCCGTACTCAGAGCCAAAAACCTAAGGCAGAAGGCCGTACAGCATTCGTGATTTTTTCGGCAAAACGGTGCGTCCCATTGTGGCTTCACTGTTCTGTACCTCTAGGAGCGGCGTTGGCGAGCAGAATGTGTTGATACCCGCCAAGGGATCTCAGAACCGGCTTGCAATAACGCTTGTCACTCAATCAATAAGATCCCCCGAAGGCACCGAGAGACCGTACTGTAAAGTCCAACATCGCGACCTCGCGGAACGGTGCATAGCTTCTAGTCCCTGGGGAAATCCTTTGTCTGCTGAGTCTCAGAGACAGGATGAGCTGGTGGACCAGTGCCGATGAACCTTCTCGAGTTGACTTGGCTGAGTCACTCACAGCGAGGTGTGCGACTCATCACCGCATCAAGGTTATCGATTGCTTTAGCGTTGGTCGCCGAGCGGTGCTTTTCATCTTGCTAATTAAAACGAAAGTAACCTGAGAGCAGTTACTCAGTCGGACGGGGGTTTGCGTGGATACGAAGTCTCCACTGTCGTGGGCTGTTGTAACGTCGTTCCTTGCATTCACACTGTTGTGCCCATTCATCGCCGTCGCCCAATGCAATCTGAGCCAGGGGTGCGACCCGTTGGATTACTACAACTATATAAACAGTCCGACCGGTCAGGTTTTTCATGGCGATGGCGCGACGAACAACGGAAGTGGCGGGTGGTCGACAAGCAATGCCGCTGACAATCAATGTCTGTCGTGCCACTATGAGAAAACCACTTACCTGATGACAGGCCACAAGAACACTCTCAGAAAAACTCCGACAGGAATTTACTGGAATGGCCCGGATAACGCCGCATACTCACTTGTAGACAGCCATTATGGCTCAGGAAGCACTTTCAATTGGAACACAGCGCAAGTGACGTTGGGGTGGTGCGATCCTACCTCAGTTCGCCTGCAACAGGGACTTGGACTGCTCGACTCGACTTGTAGTTTCCCGTATTACACGCTGCCCAATGCTCAGGCCCCAGCTCCTTACACACCGGTTGCTCAGACGACCCAAGCTGGAGGCGTTCAACCACTCTTCTATATGCTGGGAGGTTGGGAGTTTTATGGAGGCACAAACAATCCTTCCGCCACTCAGCTGGATACCGTATTTAGTCACGGATTCACAGGACAGGATTATCCGAATGGCAACTTCGACTGCGCGCGCTGCCATGCCACCGGCTATCAGTTCAATGCCTGGGGACCGGAACCAACCCAAGTCGTTGGCACCAAGATGACCGGTATTCCGGATGCTCAGCTTAAACGTATTCCGAGTGATGGATACATCGCTCCAGGAACGAATGGCACTTCTTCGTGGTATGAGACAGGGGTGCAGTGCGAGCGGTGTCACGTAGCTGCCTGGGGATATGGCTCCCATCCCTATGGACCGCCGGCCACCCAGCCTTTAGCAGAGGCTGCTACAGCGCTATGCCTGGAGTGTCATCGCGAAGAAACTATCAACAAAAACACGAATACCATTAACCCCGGGAATGGTCAGACGGGAAGCTCATGTTCTTATATGCTTGTTTCTGACCACGGTTACTGTTCCGACTTGTCGAGTCTTAACTACTCCGCCTGTTCGCAAAATCCAACAAACACCTGGTCTTATAAGCCGAGCTTCGATCACGAGGCCGGCCCTACATTTTTGAACAGCCCGCACTCTCGATTCAGTGGAACAGTCACGCAAAATGCGCAGAACTCGCCCGACCTCTCCGTAAATTTGAATGGGACATATCAAAGTCTTTTCACCGAAAGTCCGACGGACGCATCGAAAAACGATGGTTGCATAGGATGCCATAACCCACACCAGAGCACTGTGAGCGCTGTTGGGTCCGAAAATGCGCCCAACCCCATGATGGCAAAATGCAACGACTGTCACAACTTGGGCGCGAACCCGACGGACTTTATGAAATCGCAGTTGCATCCGGTCGGGCCCGGGACACCATTTCCAACTGGTACCCCAGACGATATTCCAGGAGCCTGTGTTACCTGCCATATGGTAGCTGCAGCCGGAACACCGCTAAGTCATCTTTTCCGGATCAATACAGCATCGAACTACAATACCTTTCCCACCGCAAGCCAGTTTTATACCCAGGGGATGACAACGCCGAACACCTCTGCGGATGGTACTTTCGTTAGCGCCGCCTGGAATGACGTGGATTTGGCATGCGGACAGTGCCACGGCGGTGGTACCGGCAATGGCAATCCCTACGGGCTGACTTCAGCTTCACCCGGGGCTCCTGTCATCAACCGCATCGATCTCGCCTACTATGCGACAGGTATGCATCCGACCGATCCGCAGGTTCCGACACCACAATTCTCGCCTGCTCCCGGAATCTATAATACCTATCCAGTAGTAACAATTTCGGACTCATTGCAAGGCACGACGATCTACTACAACACCGATGGTTCCACGCCTCCCAACAGTAGGTCGCAACTTTACGAAGGCGCGAGTTTCACAATAACCTCGGATACTAGCTTTACTGTCAGAGCGTTAATGCAAGGTTACGCTGCAAGCGTCATCGCGTCGGGTACGTACACCTTAGTAGCTGCTCCACCGACCTTTTCCCTGGCATCCGGGACTTACGCCACACCCCAGTCGGTCGCGCTAAGCGACATAAGTCCGGGTGTGACAATCTATTACACTATCGACGGCTCAGTCCCGACGACCTCTTCGCCCGTTTACTCCGGTCCGATCGCTTTGCCGATCGGTTCTTCGAAAACGACAACGATTGCAGCTTTTGCCGTCGGCGGAGGTTTTTCCGCCAGTACCATGGCGAGCGCGACCTACGCATTCAATCTGCCGATCGCGGCCGCTCCCACACTGTCGCCTCTAGGTACGGGTACCTTCAGTAGTTTTCCTACAATCACGATGTCGGACAGCACGCCCGGAGCAACGATTTACTACACAACTGATGGCTCAACCCCGACGGCGTCGTCGACGGTCTACCAGACGCCAATAACTTTGACTTCGTCGACTACGATCAAGGCAATTGCAGTCGCCTATGGCTACTCGTCAAGCGCAGTCGTCACTCAAGCCTACAATTTGGTAGCCGCGACGCCCACTTTGTCTCCTGCTCCCGTGGGCAGCTTTTCCTCGCCGCAAACGGTGAGAATCTCGGATACCACGGCGGGAGTGACTATTTACTACACGACAGACAATTCCACACCCACTACGAGCTCAAACCCGTATACCGGACCGATCACCCTCACTACGAGTGCTACGGTAAAGGCAATTGCAGCGGGAGGAGGGTTTACCGCAAGCCCCGTAGTTAGTGGGACCTACAATTTGTATGCGGCAACGCCGATCCTTTCCCCATTGCCCATAGGAACATTCAATACTCGGCCCACAGTCACGATGTCCTGTGCCACACCGGGAGCCTCCATTTACTACACCACCAACGGTTCAACCCCTAACACGTCCTCAACTCTTTACAACGGGCCGTTCCCAGTAACAACAACAGAGACGGTGTACGCGATTGCTGTCGCGCCTGGTCTGAACACCAGCTCAGTGGCCGGAGGGACTTACAACCTTGTGGCTGCCCAGCCTAGTTTTTCGCCATTGCCGATCGGCACTTTCAGCGCGCCGGTTTCCGTGACCCTGAAGGATACGACTCCTGGCGTAAGTGTCTACTACACAACCGACGGATCAATGCCGACTACCTCTTCTACGCTGTACAACGGCCCGATTCAGCTCTCCGCGACAACGACTATAAAGACGATTGCGTCGGGAGGAGGCTTTTCCACAAGCACAGTGGCTACCGGGACCTACACGTTTACAACAGCGGCAGATATAACGCCTTCTCTGGCAGAATCTTCCGTTGCAGCTAATTTCATTTTAAGCAGTTCCGTGCCGTTGATCACAACTACTTCGAAGGGTGGAACGGCTACTTTCAACATAATCGCCCAACCTCTTAACGGTTTTGATCAAACTCTCAATTTCACGTGTACTAGTCCAGCCGGGACAACTTGTGCCATTTCTCCAACTTCTCTGAAGATGGATGGGTCCTCAATATCTTCGGTAGAGATCGCGGTCGCAATGAAACGCCCGGGCAATGAATCTCGCCGCTACTCCGAGAAGAGTGCAAGTCTACGCCTGGGGGGATTCCTCGCCTCAATCCTTCCGTTTGGATTAGTCGGAATGTCCCTTGTCGGAGACAACCGGCGCCTTAAGATTGCCCTTGTGAGTGTGCTGATCGGCTGTGTGCTTCTCATGCTCAGTTGCGGGGGAGGGAGTGACAGCCTTGCCAGCGTGAGCTCGCCCTCGCTGTCTCCGGGTTCCTATCAAGTGAGCGTCTCTGCTGCCAGCACCGGGACGGGAGTGACAAAGTATACTGTCACTATTCCTATGATCGTGAAGTGACACCACAAGGTGGCATAGAAGGCCCATGATGCCTTTAACCACCTCAGTGCTGTGTGACGGTAAAATTGTGAAGGGTATTACTCCTCACTACGTGCAGCTATGCTTGTCAACTTCAGAAGAGCACCATCATCGCATCTGACGCGATTACCAACTACGCTTGTAGACTACGAATGTCTCCATCCTCCAAATGCCCTGTTTGAAGAAAATTGAACCGGGCGATACATGAACGGGGTAGTAACCAACCTCCGACAGTTCCTGGCTAACAGAAGCGAGACTGCCGTCCTCAAAGCCAACAACGACAAAGTCGGGTGGTTCCGCGAAATCAAGCTGATTGATAGCCTTTGATCCAGCGAGAGATTGGTGAACATACGCCGTTGGCCAATTAACGAAAATGTTGTGGTCAAAATAAGCGTTGACGGCCACATTAGAGAAGAACAGGCCGACGGTCTGTAGCCGATCTGCGCCCACTTCGCGAAGATAAGTTGCGACGTCCTTCGAACCAGAATACGGCGCGGACAGGTCGTGGCGTATGGCGCTAACCGCCCATACGGTTTGAAGTCCAAAAACTCCGCAAAGTATAACGATGGAAACTGGCAGGAACCAGGCGGGAGTGTTTTGGTCTGCGTTGGGCCAACTCACCCAGAGGGCAACGACGATGGCAACGACAATCGCGCCCTCATGATGAGGGCCGCCGTAAATTCTGATGTGGAAAAATAACAATCCTCCAACTCCCAATACGTAAACCAACAGTTCTTCGCGCCAAACGGAAAACGCACCGAGAAGAACGAGTATCAAAATGCCAAAAAACCACGGACCGGGGAAAATGTCCGCTACTGTGGACATTAGATTTGTGTGACTGCGACTCGCATTCGCGTATGCATTTACGTCAGGCGCGGGGTAAGCGATTATCACAATCGCGATAATGGCCACCAAGTAGATACCAAGAGAGCACAGATAACGCCCTCTTTCCCCCTGATTTAGGGACGGCCATGTACTTAGCGCTCGTCCCGTCGCCCCGATAGCTAAAGCTGCGGCGAGAATCATCCCGTGTAGGCTTACGCTTGACAACAAGACCAGCGCAAAAACAAGGTAGACCGGATTGCGGCGCCGATAAAAAACGGCTGCCAGGCCCCCGAAGAGCATCAACATTACATATGGACGAGCGACGACCGCGTATTGATAGATGAGGAAGAACGACGACGCCATCGTGTATCGGATGATGCGCGGAAAAGGTGCAAGGAAGATGAGAATTGCGGCACCACATATGCCGAATCCAGCCCCGACCCAATTGAGTGCACCGTAGGGCGCATGAAATATATGTTGGGTGAACCACAACAGAACGTGCCAGAGCCCAGGAGAGACCTCGTAGTGCATTTCGCTGAAGATAAGCTTGGAAAGAGGCAGATCTCGCGCCAACAACCAGGCCTGCGCCTCATCTCCCCACGGCTCATGGTGCGCCACTGCAGTCAGGACGGCCGTCGCGTATGCGCAAAGGACCGTGATATCAAGCCAGCGTAGGTTCTTTTTGGCCATCATGAAACTAAGTTATTGAACGATGATCGCAGCCAATGTGACCTTGATCACATGCGCAAGTGAGAATACTGCTCGTCAGCAGCATCGATTCGCCTTGGCTTCGGGTCTGCGTTTGTCTGGCTATGACGTAACCGGAGCTGAGCGATCTTCCTAAACTGCATATCTGGTCTAATGCTGATCTAGAGAGGTTTCGAGACCTACGCCACAGCGAATCACCCGAACAAAGTCGTTGGCAGCGAGGGGCTGCCGACTCCATACCCAAGAGGATGGATCCTGCCATACGGGATCCTGATCTTCCACGACCACAGCACTAATTTCGTAGTCACGGCACACCGAATCCACATCTGCAGCTGGAAGGAAGAATATAGGCACAATAGATTGCACGCGCAGTTTACAAACGGCAGAATCGCCGCCAAAGTCACTCCAGCAGTCGAAGTTGCCGGCCGCCTCGTCATGACCAGAATACAGCATGTGTAAGATGATATTTCTGCTGGCAGGATTCCTTTGCAGAACTGCCGAAGGAGGAAGCTGGAGGCTTGTACTTTCATAAACAGACCGCAAAGCAAACGCACGTCGTCCAAAGTGTTGCCCAGATACCACCCAATGCGTTGCTGTAATCGAGCCCCTATCTGTAAGCATCGGCGCTGAGCGCAGCATAAACATTTGAAAGATGGTCGAAGCCGTTCCGATTGCGAGGCAAATTGCTAATATCTGGCGGCCCCAGAAACCGGGCGCGCGTCGCAGGCCCGCGGTGTCGAAGAACCATGCATAGATCATGTCGACCGCCCAAAGTAACAAGATGAGTTGTGCGGGGAGGAAGCAGCGCCAGCCTAGGTCGTTGTTGTTGATCGTGCTCGAACGCAGGAAAGTACCGATCAAGAAAGCAGTGGTAACGAGCGTCCAAGCGGCCTGTTCGTTGACGTCGAAATCGATTTCGCCGCGGCGAACCTGCCACAGTCGCAGAATAGCGACAGCGAAAAAGAAACCAAGTTCAAGCGCGTAGTTAAGAGGCAAGAATAACGCGTTGGCAAATACGAGTGAGACGGGCGATTGAAGTTCGATTCCAAGTCGCCGCACAGCCGCAACTCCCAGGGGAAACTGACGCAAAGCGAATTCAATAAAAGCGCCGCCCGTCGCGGCTCCGCGGAGGCTCAGGACAAAATGCAGTGCCCAAACTGCGGCCACAACTCCGGCGCAGACCAAGGATGCGACTTCTCGCCACTCTTTCCTGACGATCAAGCCGAGGAGCCAAAGAAGGCCGAACACCACAAACGTGAAGGCCACGTACACTGACATTCCAATGGCACTCGCAAACGCCATGCCAGAAATGACGACCGGGGCCGTTATCCAGCGCTGATTATGTTCCGCACCTTGACGTAACAATAAAAATGCGACGAAACAAGCGACCAAAGCCGCAACATTGTGAGGAACCCAAAGCAAGGAACCAACCCAGGAGGTGATCTGGTAGTTGCCGTTCCACGTCTCGGTATCAGCCAGCCATTCGTTGCTTTTAAGCCCCAAATAGAGCACAGGGAGGATGTCCAGCCCAGTAATCGACAGCAGCCCGATGCCAAGCAGGCACTTGCGTTCGATGTCTGATTGAATCCCCGATAGAAACTTCAGGCCAAGAGCAACGGCGCACATCAATGCTATGCCACACCAGATCACGCCGGCATACATCACGTGTCGTGCGGACAGGTGCAGAATCCTCATTGGAAGGCTACAAAACAACAGCCACAGATAGTGGTATCGCAACGGAGCTGAGGCATTCGCAAAGAGTGGGTTATCTGGCGGAATGTGACGCGCCAGCGCGGCGGTCATCTCGGCGCGGGCGGAATGGTCAAAGGCCTCAATTGGAGGATAGAGTTCGTTGCCAAGCTGCAAATCAGTCAACCACGCCAGACACACGATGATCCACAGCGTGACCAAACCAAGCGCTCCCCACTCGTATTTTGAAATTGTGCGCAATCTCAAGTACTTCAACTTTGGAAAGAGGAGCACAGTGCTGACGGTGATAGTAGCGAGATAAAAGCCCCAAAGTGCTAGAGGGAAGAATCGGCCTAGCATGTAGGAGAGCATGGGACAGATGCTGACCGAGAGCGGGACCGCTATAAGGAACTGCAGGATCAGCCGCCGATGACGGAAATCGAATAGATCCAGCATCCAGCCTATGGCGAAGCCCGGGGCCACCATGAATGGTGCGAGGGCAATGCCGGCCTTCAGCATACCCAGGCAATCGGCGATTGTGAAATTGTGCATCCAGTCAGCGCCCTGTCACTTATTGCCGAGCGGCAGGGGAACGAAAGGTACAACTTGGCCGTCGGGTGACTTTGTGAATTGCTGTCCGTTGAAATATCACGCCGATTACCGCCTTCAGTGTGACAAAGATCACTACCAGAGGTGCTTCCAGCCATACAGAATGCGAGCCGCTATTCCAGTCCTAACCCTCGCCATGCTGTTCGCGATGACATTTGAAGCAGAGAACCACCAGATTCCCGAGAACGTCGGGCCCGCTATGGGACCGGAACTGCTGATGATGAACTTGCAGGTTAAGCATGGAACCACAGTGCTGGCAGCGCCAGTTGTCCCGCTCCAGGACTTGCTGGCAGATCAGTTGGTACTCGTCTTGGTTACGCGTGGCCATCGGCCTGCTTTTCCCGCTTCACCGACGATCTCTGAAACTTAGGCCGCCTTGTTGTCCGGATCAGCTCCTACATTCACGCCCGCCAGGAAGTCGGCACAGATCATCTCCAGGCAGTAGCCGCGCGACTTGTCCGACCCGAGCATCCTAGCGGCTATTTCGAGCGCCTGTTCGATCACTGGCAATTGGCTGCGGTATACCTTGAAGTAAATCAATTCCGAGGGTTCGCTGTTTCCAGTGAGATATTTCTCCACCTCGTCCTCGAACTCCCGCCGCGGCATCGTCTGGGCTTTGTGCAGCCAGTCTGCACTTTTGAAGCGCTCGCCCTCCCTCCTGGCGACCTTGGCCAATCCTGCGGCTTTCCACCAGCCCACCTGCTTCAGTTCCTTCCTCGCCTGCTTGGGCAACTGCTCGTGGATCGACATCAGGTAGTAGGCCTTCCGCCGCGATTCTGGGAACTTCCGCGCCAAGTAATCATCGAACGAGCTCAGGTTCTGGCAACGCCAGTACTGCCCGGCCCGTACTTCGCACAGATATCGTCCGAGCTCGACGAACCGCGTATCGCGTTCGTGCTCGGTCTGCTTCTCCCAGTCCAGGATCTGGTCGATCTTGGTCAGGACGAACTGGGCACGTTTTTCATCCAGTTTCGGGGGCATCGGCCAGCTCCTAGGCAGCGAGTTCATCCAGCCAGTCAAGATCTTCTCCTCCCGGCGACCGTACCAGACGGTTTTGGATCAACTGCTGGTTGTCGAGACAGAGCCCGATATGGGAACACGAGGTGCAGGGGTTCTGCGGGAAGCGGATCCCGGAGTGCGGCAGAAACTGCGCCGCTTCGATCTGGGCAACGCTGTCTGCAACCAGTTCCTGAAACTCGCGCCGCTGGTCGTCGGTGATCCTGGCCCGCAGGTACTGAATCTCGGGCTGCCGCTTGCGAACGAAGACCACGAAAGCGACTTCGGGTTCACCCGTCAGCCACGAGTAGCAGACCAGCTGGGGGTCGAGGGCGAGAAGTCCTTCGGGTTCCTCCGGATAACGAGCCGAGGTGGTCTTCCAGTCAATCACCGTGCGAGTACCGTCGAGATACCCGTAAGCATCGATATAGCCGACAAACTGGCTGGTTGAAGATAACTTCTTCTCAACCCGGATCTGCAGGTTGCGTCGGGGATGACGAATCTCTACCCGATCTTCTCCAGCAAACAGCTCCAGTAGCTTTACACCCTGGTCGTACATGCTGCGCCAGCTATCCCCGCGGGTGTAGACGAGATCTCGGTCTTGATACTGCGACCACTCCCGAAAGAGCGTGGAGCTGGCATCTTCGCGGCGGAAAAGGGAAGCGAGGGCGTTCTCAAAGGCACGGCCGAAGAGCAGGCCGGCGCGAGTGTCTTTCTCCTGCCAGCCCTCGAGATAGCGAAAGCGGTAGCGACGGGGACAGCTGAGGAAGTTTGAAATCTGGCTATAACTGAAGATCATCAGGCCACCTCAGACTTCTTCCTCGCCGGACCATAGAAATCCGACCAGCGTTCGGCTGGGGCGAAGGCATCGAGATTCACCAGCATCCGCCCGTTGATGCATTTGTGGGAGATCTTGACCACCCCGATCGAGCCGACCAGTGCCTGTTCATCGAGTTCATCGCCACCGAGCAGTTCCGAGTCGTAGCCGAAGTCGTGCAGAAACCAGCTTAGCTTCCACAGGGCCTTGGCATGGCAGTAGAGGCGGCCGGTGAGCGCTCGACGCTAACGGGCTCGAGGACTTCGAACTGGAAAGAGTAATAGGGCTTGTTGCGGTCGAACCGGTAGTGGGCGTGGGCGACCCGGACAAGGTACTCGCCATCGGGGAGCTCTGGCTGCGACGGACCAACAGCGGACAGACCAGGGATGCGGCGGATCATGCGGCCTCCCTCTCGGCCACGGCCGTTTCCACCGGCTTTGGGTTTCGCTCCTCGGCCTTCCCGTCTTTCTGCTCCTGCTCACTCGCCAGCGGTTCCTCCTTCTGGCCATGCT
>Ga0335069_10010425_pt1 | contig 13165 bp, 15 predicted proteins | sample Lox_Sample_11_FD_206714 | JGI IMG/M metagenome (GOLD analysis project Ga0335069, IMG submission 206714) | Soil microbial communities from Loxahatchee National Wildlife Refuge, Florida, United States - Lox_Sample_1.1 | ecosystem: Environmental > Terrestrial > Soil > Wetlands | place: USA... | reverse complement strand
TACGCCGAGATCGCGCGGCTTGAGTTCAGCGGCAAGGACCGTGCCGCCGGCAAGCACTGGGAAGACTGGGTGAAGGCGTACAACGAGCGGAAGGCATCGGGCGAGAAGGGCATTGCGCTGCACCCCGAGGCGTTGGAGTAGGGTGATGATCCGGTCGTTTCGGGATACAACGACTCAGGAAATGCGTTAACCCAGCAACCTGGTTTTTTGTCCCAGTTTGTCCAGGAGCGCGACAGCCTTCTTGTCGAAGGAGACAAACGTCTCGGCACCCAGCCATGCGCCTTCGTAGGCAATGGCGCCATCGGCAAAGTCTCCGCCGGCTTTGAGCATGGTCAACCCAGCGTCGACCGCGGCTCGATCGATGACAACATTTGGCGCGTTGCAAAGCGTTTCTAAAACGTGGCAGATTGTCTCGCGATCAAACTCATACAACCGGTCCAAAACCCAGACAAGCTCGCAGAGGCAGGGCAAGGGAAATGCGACCAGCGTAGCCGTGCGCAGAACCTTTTCTGCCGCGCGAGCCTGTGCTGGATCGTCGCGGAGAATCGCGCGCAGCAAGACGTTCGTGTCGGCGGTGATCTTCATCGGTTGCTCAACGTTTGCCGGCCCAGGCCCGTTCGGTAGCTTCCTTGATCTGTTCGATGCTGAGCTTTTTGTCCGTCTTGCCCTCAAGCATTCCGAATAGATCTTCGATACGGCCTTTGGGCCGCGCTGCCCGGACCTTGAACTCACCGCCGGGAAGCAGCTCAAGCTCGATCTTGTCGCCGGGCCTGATTCCTAAATGCTTGAGCACTTCTTTGCGGAATGTGACTTGCCCGCGTGCGGTCACAGTCAGAGTCGCCATGCATTGCCTCCCCGCGTCTCTACCAGATGATTGTAATGCAGATTTACATTACTCGTTGGGCCCAATTGCGCCCCAGGCCTTGGCGGCTCCCGATTCGGTTTAGGATGGAGTTTCGCGGCTAGCCTTTATGAAAGTCTTCCTGACAGGTGCAACGGGGTTTGTGGGCCATCACGTGGCCAAGGCTTTGGCAGCCGAGGGCGCAGATCTTCGCCTTCTGGTGCGCAAATCGAGCAATCTGAAAAACCTTGAAGGCATTGCGGGTGACACGGTTGTCGGCGACCTGCTGCGGCCGGAGACTTTTGCACCGGCGTTGGCCGGTTGCGAAGCGGTGATGCATGTTGCCGCCGACTACCGTCTATGGATTCGCGATCCCGACGCGATGTACCGCGCCAACGTCGACGGCACGCGCGAACTGCTGCGCCTGGCGCGCGAGGCCAGTGTTCGCCGCGCTGTCTACACCTCCAGTGTGGCAACCATGCACTTCAGAGCCGACGGGATTGTGATCAACGAAGATACGCCCGTGTCGCTGGCGGACATGGTAGGTCACTACAAGCGGTCGAAATTCTTAGCGGAACAGCAGGCCATCGCAGCCGCCCAGGATGGCCAGCAGGTCATGATCCTCAACCCCACCAGCCCCATCGGCGCGAACGATCAGAAACCGACGCCCACGGGCCGAATCATCCTGGATTTTCTCAACGGCAAGTTTCCCGCTTACATGGACACGGGGTTGAACCTTGTCGATGTGGCCGAAGTGGCACGGACGCATGTTGCCGCGCTCCGCAAGGGGACGCCCGGCCGGCGCTACATTCTGGGTGGTGAGAACCTGACGCTGAAGCAAATTCTCGACAAGATGTCGGCGATCACCGGGATTCCATCGCCCACAGTGAAGATTCCGTTTGCCGTTGCTGCGACCTACGCCTTCTTCGAAGAGCTGATCACGGGCCGCGTGCGGGGCAAGGAACCGCGGGCCACGCTTGAAGAGGTGCGCATGGGCCGCAAGAAGATGTTTGCTTCGTCGGCGCGCGCACAGCAGGAACTGGGGTTTCGCATTGTGCCCGTCTATCCGGCGATGCGGGCGGCCATTGAGTGGTTTCGGGCGAATGGGTATGCGCCGCAGTGAAGAGTGCAGCTTTGGTTGCCTGGTATATAACTCAGTGCTATAGTTCTAAGTGCGAGTCAAGGGCCTCATGCGCGTCTTCCTGACGAAATGGATGGCGCGGTTTGTTCGACGCGAGGGGATTGGATCCTCAAGCCTGTGCGAGGCGATCGCACGAGCCGAACGCGGGTTGATCGATGCCGACCTGGGTGGCGGACTGATCAAGCAGAGGGTTGCCCGTGCAGGCAAGGGCAGGTCGGGCGGCTATCGAACGTTGATGGCCTATCGGCGAGGTGACCGCGCGTTTTTCATCCTCGGATTCGCCAAGAACGAACGCGCCAACATCGGTCCGGACGAATTGCGTACGGCACGCGAGATTGGCGCGATCCTTATGGCAACGCCGGGGGCGGTGCTTGCCGATAGAGTGGCGGACGGAGACCTGGAGGAGATCCTCTATGGCAGTGAAGAAGCCTAGTGCGATTGCGAAAGCTCTGCTGGAGACGGCTGGAGACCTGCGCCACGCAGGATTGATGAGCGATGCGGAGTATCGCAAGATCACGGTACGCCATCTTGGAGACAAGGCGCGCGCGATGTCGGCTCCGATCAGCGCCAAAGAGATTCGGGCGATTCGGGAGCGGGCTCACCTGAGCCAGGCGGCTCTAGCGAGCATGCTGAATCTGACGGTTGGCTATGTTTCGCAGCTGGAGCGTGGTGTGAAGAAGCCCAAAGGACCGTCGCTTGCGCTTCTCAATGTTATTCGGCGCAAGGGAATTGAGGCGATTCTGTGAGTTTGGTCGTGCTTGCTGTAGATTGGCGTCGCTCGAACGGCTGCGCTCCGTCTTTGAGGAGTCCGCGATGAGCAAGCTGCAGCTTTCAACCTTCCAGATCGGTACGCCGGCCAAGCTCGAGCAAGGACTGCGGATTGGGGTGACACGGCATCCACCGCGCGGTGTCCCGAAAGACCGCTGGGTTGCGGACGGGTACTTTGATGTGTGGCTGCCGACGATCGCGCCAGAGTCGAAGCTTGTGACCCAGATTCGCGCGCTGGGTCCGGACAAGCCCGCGCAGCGCGAGAAGCTCTTCGACCGCTATGAACGTGAGTTGCTCTCGGATGCGGCAGGCCGTCAGACCGTCGAACTGCTGGCCCAGATCGCGATGCGCACGCCAATCAGCATTGGGTGCTTTTGCGAGGACGAGGCAGGCTGCCATCGGTCCAGGCTCTACAAGATCATCCAACAGCATGCGGAGAACGGACGCAAATGACCCGCACCGCGCTGATCGCCGCCATGCCCGGCGAGCTCAAGAACATCGTTGTCGGCTGGAAGCACAGCCGGCGCAAGGGCGTCGATCTGTGGGCGCACCGCGACGAGAACCTCTATGTGGCTGCCTGTGCCGGAGCAGGGCAGGCAGCGGCGACACGCGCTTTTGCCGCCGTCGAAGAAGATGCTCCGATCGATCTGGTTTTTTCGGTGGGCTGGGTGGGTGCTCTTACCGCTGATCTCGCCGTGGGCTTTGCGCACAACTGTGCCGGTGTGATCGATGTTCAAACCGGGGAGCGGTTCCAGTGCGATGCCGGAGCCGGGCCGCTTTGGCTGGCTACCAGCCCGAAGGTTGCCGACGCCGCCGAAAAGCGTCGCCTGGCTTCAGCCTACCCGGCGATGTCGCTGGTTGACATGGAGGCGGCGGCCGTTGCCCGGCTTGCGGCGATGCGTGGAATCCCGTTTTACGCCATCAAGGGCATTAGCGACGCGTTGGATGCGAAGCTGCCGGACTTTAACCGCTTCATCGCCCCAGATGGACGCTTTCAGACCTCCAGATTCGTGGTTTCTTCGCTCTTTCGGCCTGCGTACTGGCCGTCTCTCGTCAGGATGGGCGAAAATAGTAGAAAGGCTTCCCAAAGCATCGCGGAGACGCTGCAGGCGTTCCTGCAATAAAAGCGAGGTCACGGCAACGACGAATGGCTACCCAACTCTCAAACGCTGAACGCCTGGTCGAAACCGGAATTCCCTCTACCATGCGCGCGGTGGTGTACCGCGGCGTGAATGATATGCGTGTCGAAACTGTACCGGTACCCCGCATAGGTCCGGGCGAGCTGCTGGTAAAGATCGCCACCTGCGGGGTATGCGGAACCGACCTGAAGAAGATTCACACCGGGTCGCATTCGGCTCCCCGGATCTTCGGCCACGAGATGTCGGGCACGATTGTCGCTGCGGGCGAGGGGGTTTCCGGCTACCAGATCGGCGAACGCGTGGTTGTACACCACCATGTTCCCTGCAACAAGTGCTATTACTGCCGGAAGGGCACCCCGGCGCAATGCCCACTCTATAAGAAGACCGGCGTGACAGCGGGATTTGAGCCCTCAGGCGGCGGTTTTGCCGAGTACATCCGGGTGATGGATTTTGTGGTTTCAAACGGCGGGGTGGTCCGGATTCCCGATGGTGTGCCGTTCGAGCAGGCTGCTTTTGTTGAGCCGGTGAACACGGTCCTGAAGGGGGTCAAGCTGCTGAATCTAGCCCCGGACGACTCGGTTCTGGTGATCGGCCAGGGACCCATCGGGCTGATGCATGCTGTACTGGCTTCGAAGCTGGCCGGCAAGGTCATTACCTCAGACCTTTACCCCGAGCGCCATGCGATTGCAGCGAAATACGGGCTGAAGCATCCAATTTATGCAGGCTCAGAAAATGTAGTGGAAAGGGTCCTGGCTGAGACCGACGGTCGAGGCGCGGACGCGGTTGTTCTCGCGGTGGGAGGTACTGCATTGATCCGTACGGCCATGGATGCGGCCCGCCCCGGTGGTAAAGTGATGCTATTCGCGCAGACTCAGCACGGCGAGGTGAACATTGATCCCGCAGCCGTTTGCGTGGATGAGAAGACGCTGCTTGGGTCGTACTCTTCGTCCTTCGACATTCTGAACGAAGTGACCGATCTGGTGTTCAAGGGCTACCGCAATGGGTTTGATCTGACTCAGTTGATTTCGCACCGTTTTCCGATGCAGGAGGCGGTCGCAGCGATTGAGGTGGCCTCTCATCCCAAAGCCGATTCGATGAAGATCATGATCGAGCCGGTGCTGGGCATGGGGGCAGAGTAACGGCAGACCATGGAACTCCGGTTTTTCGAGCATCACCCATATCCGCATGGCACGGCTGGCATCGCATCCGCACCACTGTTTCTCCATGGTCGTGTGGGAGGAGGCGCCGGATGCCGGGTTCGGTAAAAGGCGTAATTAAGCGCAGCCGTTCGACGGTAGAAACCGCGATCGAGCATGGCCGTGCCACAGTAGAAACCGCAATCGAACATGGCCGGGCGACGGTGGAAGACGCACTCCACCACGGGCGTGCGACGGTTGAGAGCGCGATTCAGCACGGTCGTGCGACGGTGGAGACTGCGATCTATCACGGTCGCGCCACCATGCAAGCCGCGGTACTTCATGGCCGCGAGGACATTCGCATCGAGAGTGTGCCTGTTCCGCAGGCCGGACCAGGTGAGTTGATTCTGCAGGTGGGAGCGGCTCTTACTTGTGGAACCGATCTGAAGGTCTTTCGCCGTGGCTATCATGCGCGGATGATCGTGCCGCCGGCGCTGTTTGGGCATGAACTGGCGGGCACTGTTGTTGATGCGGGTGAGGGCGTCGCCGAATTCGGGGCTGGCGACCGCGTGGTCGCGCTCAACTCCGCCCCGTGCGGTACCTGCTATTTCTGCGAGCGCGGGCAGGAGAATCTCTGCGACGATCTGCTGTTCAACAATGGCGCGTATGCGGAGTACATTCGCATCCCGGCACGGATTGTGGCCAAGAACACGCTGCGTGTGCCCGAGCACGTGCCGCTGGAGCATGCCGCGTTGACCGAGCCGCTGGCCTGCGCCGTGCACGGCTTTGAAGATTCGCACCCTCATCCCGGCGATCTTGTTGCGGTGATCGGGGGCGGCCCACTGGGTTTGATGATGCTGCATGTGGCGTCGCTTGCGGGATGCGAGACCATTGCGGTTGTCAAACACGACGGGCAGGTGGAGGCGGCGAAACAACTGGGTGCGGCTCACGTGGTGCAGGCGACCTCGATTCGCAAGGCGATTCGCGAGACCCGTGCGATTACACCGAAGGATAGAGGCGTCGATATCGCGATCGAAGCCGTCGGTGTTCCCGATGCATGGGAAGAGGCGGTGGAGATGGTGCGCAAGGGCGGCACGGTGAACTTTTTTGGCGGCTGTGCGCTGGGGACGCTGGTCAAGCTCGACACCAACCGCATTCACTATAGCGATATCACTCTGCGGGCGACGTTCCATCACACCCCAGCCATCTGCCGCAAGGCGCTGGATCTGATTGCCGGCGGGCGGTTCCAGGCCGGAGCTTTCATCACGGGGCGGGCCCATTTGTACGAGTTGAATCGTGTTTTCGAGAAGCTGATGAATCGCAGCAGCGAGATCAAGACTGCGATCGTACCTTAAAAATTATGACTACTGCTGTGCTGCACTCGGATCAGGAATCGCTACTCGACCGTGGCTGGGCCGCGCTGCCGGCGTCGTATCGGATGCCGGCGGTTGTTCCGACGCTTGAAGAAGCGCGTGCCTGGTGCAAGCGGCTGGCCGAGTCGCACTATGAGAACTTTCATGTGGCGACGTGGTTCTTGCCCAAGGCGCTTCAACCACATTTCCACGCCATCTATGCCTACTGCCGGATGTCGGACGATCTGGGCGACGAGGTAGGCGATACCTCGGCCGCGTTGGCACTGCTGGATTGGTGGGGCAGGGAACTGGATGCATGCTATGAGGGCCAGGCGCGGCATCCGGTATTTGTCGCACTGGCGGAGACGATTCGCGCCTGCTCGATTCCCAAGGAGCCTTTCGCCGACCTTTTGAAGGCTTTTCGCCAGGATCAGACCGTGACGCGGTATCGCACGATGGCGGATGTGCTCGAGTACTGCCGCTACTCGGCGAACCCGGTTGGGCGTCTGGTGCTCTATACCTGCGGATATGCCGACGAAGAGCGGTTCAAGCTTTCCGACGCCACATGTTCGGCGCTGCAGTTGGCCAACTTCTGGCAGGATGTGCGCGTGGATTGGCAGAAGGATCGTGTGTACTTGCCGCAGGAAGACATGCAGCGTTTTGGGGTCGCCGAAGAAACAATCGCACAGGGCAAGGCAACGCCGGCGTTTCGAGCGCTGCTCGACTATGAAGTTGATTTCGCGCGCCGTCTGTTTGAAGAGGGGCTGCCGCTGATCGGCATGGTGGGCCGCGAACTGGCGGTCGATCTCGATCTCTTCAGCCGAGGCGGGCTGGAGATTCTGCGGGCGATTGAGCGCTGCGACTACGATGTGCTCTCGGCGCGCCCTTCCATCGCCAAACGTACCAAGATCGCTCTCGCACTGCGCGCTGTCGGCGGCAAGGTTTTGCCCTTCATGCGCCTGGGCCCGCGTTGAACAGGAAGGCAGCTGGGTGCAGGCACCGACGCTCGACGAATCCTACGCAATCTGTAAGGCCATCGCCAAACGGGAAGCGAAGAACTTCTATTACGCCTTCGTTGCCCTGCCTGCAGCACGCCGAAACGCCATCTGCGCGATCTATGCGTTCATGCGCAAGGCCGACGATCTGAGCGACGACGAATCTCTGTCGCACGCGGAGCGGCGCCGCAATCTGGATGCGTGGCTGGCGGCGTGGCATGCGGCGAGCGCGACCGGCGAGACAGCCGATCCGGTGTTTCTGGCGGTTCGTGACGCAACCCAACGCTTCAATATTCCATTGAGCCTGCTCGATGAGCTTGTCGCGGGAACAACGATGGATCTGCGCGCCGCGGCGAGCGACACGGCCGATACGTACGCGACGTTCGAGGATCTCTATCGCTACTGCTATCTCGTCGCGTCGGTCGTGGGGCTGGTGTGCATTCGGATCTTTGGCTATTCGGATCCGCGTGCAGAGAAGCTGGCCGAAGAGACGGGCGTTGCCTTCCAGCTCACCAATATCTTGCGCGATGTGGAAGAAGATGCTTCCCGCAGCCGTGTGTATCTTCCGTTGGATGACCTTGGAGCGCATGGCATCTCTCTGGAAGCGCTTGTTCAGCGCCGACCTGGAACGCCTCCCACGACGAGCGAACGCGTGCTTTTTGCTGCGATCGCACGGCGCGCCGAAGGCTACTACAAATCCGCGGATGCTTTGTTGCCTCTGATCGATCGAGAGAGCCGGCCGGCGCTGTGGGTTCTTGTATCGATCTACCATGCTCTGCTGAAGCGGATCGAACGCGCCGATTACGATGTGTTTTCGCGGCGTGCCAGTGTGCCTCTGGTGCAGAAGCTCGCCATTCTGGGGTGGGGCCTGACGCGGGTTGCTCTTGCCAGATTGATCAAATAACGTCCAACAAAGCGAAGGTTCAAAGTCATTGGCGCAAGCCCTTAAACAATCCGTGACCGTGGTCGGTGGAGGTGTTGCCGGCATGAGCGCGGCGTGCGCGCTTGCCGAGGCAGGTTTTCGCGTCCAGATCGTCGAGCAGCGCGGCTACCTGGGAGGCCGTGCTTCCTCGTACCTGCATCCCGGCGTCAACGAGGTCATCGACAACTGCCAGCATGTGCTGTTTGGCTGTTGCACGAACCTGAGTGGTTTCTACAAGCGCATTGGCGTCTTCGACAAGATTCACTGGACGCACGAGATGACCATGATCGAGCCCAGTGGACGCCGCTCAGTGCTCGGTCCGTCCTTTCTTCCCGCGCCGCTTCACGGACTGCCCAAGCTGCTGGCAGCGGAAGCTTTTACTCGTGCCGATAAGATCGCTCTGGCGCGGGCGTTTCGTGCACTTATGCGGCCGATACCGCCCGACTCGACGGAAACGCTGAGCACGTGGCTGCAGCGGAATGGTCAGACGCAGGGCGCGATTGATCGCTTCTGGCGTCTGGTGATCGCGAGCGCATTGAATGCCGATCTCGATTGCATCGCATTGCCTTATGCCGCCAAGGTGATTCGTGAGCTCTTCATGTACTCTGCCAAAGCCGGCAGCATGGGCATGAGCTCTGTGCCATTGAGTGAGTTGTACGAGGGAGCGGGGAGCTTTCTTGCAACGCAGGGAAGCGCTGTCGTCTTCAATGCAAATGTCGATAAGGCGATTTGGGATGCCGAAGCTTGTCGATGGACGATCGGTAGCCGTGCGGGGACGATCCACTCGGATTTTCTCGTGCTGGCTTTGCCGTTCGAAGCGATGGCCAAACTGCTTCCCGCGATGCCGCCTGCTCCCGGAGTTTCTGCCCTCTCTGCGCAGTTGAGCCGTCACAGACATTGGCCGATCTGCAGCGTTCATCTCTGGTTCGATCGCGAGATTACAGACTTGCCGCATGCGGTTCTTCTCGATCGCGAGATCCACTGGATGTACAACAAGACGCGGCTGCAGCCGGGCCGGCCGCAACGGAGCTGCTACCTGGAGCTGGTGGTCAGCGCGTCGCGTTCGTTTGCAGCGTTGAGCCGCCAGGAGGCGCTCGAGCGGGCTCTGCTTGAGCTCACGGAGTTCTTTCCCAAGGTGGCGGCGGCAACGCTCGTCAAAGCCGCTCTGACCAAAGAGGTGCGTGCGACTTTCGGCGTGCCTCCGGGTATTGACGAAGCGCGCCCGCCGGCGGTATCGCCATGGCGCAACTGCTTCCTTGCTGGGGACTGGATCGCGACAGGTTGGCCTTCGACGATGGAGAGTGCCGCGCGCTCGGGACATCTGGCAGCCGAAGCTCTGACGCGAGCAGCCGGAGAGCCACGGTCGTTTCTGGTTCCGGACCTGAAGCCGAAAGGGTTGATGCGCCTGCTGAAGTAATGCGCGCGAGGTTTCATCGCTCGACGATGCATTCGGTTTAGTTTTTTGCTGACCCCTGACCCCTGACCCCTGATCGGGCCGTCAGTGCGCGAGCAGGTAGACGCCCACACAGACCAGCACGGCGGATGTCCAGCGGCGGCGGTCGACATTTTCTTTCAGGAAGATCTTCCCGGCGATGGCATTGGTCACGAGCGTAAGCGATGCCGAGGCCGGCGCGACCAGACTCAAATCGAGATGGTTCAGCGCAAACAGGAGCGCGAAGAACGCCAGCGCCAGAAAACCCACTCCCGCAAAGAAGAGCGGGCACGTGACGACTGCGCGAATCGCGCCCTTCATCCCCGAGTGGGCTCGAATCTCATCGAGATCGCCGATGGATTTCATCGCGGCTGCGGTCAGCACTTCGCCCGCAGTGGAACTGAGAACCACGGCGGCAATCATACCGGCAGCCGACCACAAACCGGAGGTGAAAGAGGGAGCCGTCATCGAACTTGTTCCTCCTCGGCGGCGGGAAGAGTGGCCGTCGGGATGTTTTTGGCGGGCTGCTCGGTCAATGATGGTCCGTTGGCGACAAACCCCACGCCCACGGTGATGAGGATGATTCCGGCCCAGCGCTGTATCGAGATGGGCTCATGCAGCCAGAAACGTGCCAGCAATGCCACGATCACGTTGCCGAAGGCTGTGGTCGGCAGGACGAAGGTGAGGTCGGCCCAGGAAAGAGCGGTCAGATAGCTGGCGAAGAATCCGATGAGAAGGGCAATGCCCGAAGCGATCCAGGGCGTGAAGACCGCGGCAATCAATGCTCCCGGATGGTTGAGTGAGATGGAGCCCAGTTGGGTCATGCCGCGCGACAGGCAGGTGTCGCCGAGCGGCGCGCACAGGCCCACCAATCCGAGGATTGCGTACTGCCGAGCGTTGAGTGTGTGGTGTGCCATGCGATGAAATTGCGATGCAAGAAAAACAAGGGCGGACTCATTTTGAGCGCCGCCCCTGCCTGGATTTGCGAAGTTGTCCTAGGCGCCTGCACCCACCACCGGCGTGGAAGGCTCCGCCTGCCGGTTGCGCGCTTCCTTCACCATCCTGTTGCGCTGCGCCCGTAGCTTGAGGAATGATTTGGCTTCGACGTAAAGCCGCGGCACGTCGCGATTCACAATCGCCTTCCAGATCACGCGTGCTGCAGCCTTGGGACGGAAGTAGTACTCGTCGTAGAAGCGATGCACCATCTCCATGACGTAGTCGGTGGGCAGGCCGGGATACTCGATGTGGGCCATCTGGTGGCCGCCAGTATCCTGCATCTTCTCGTTGGTGATGAAGCCGCCTGCTTTGGCGAACTCGTAGAACTCAGTCCCCGGATAGGCGTGTGCAATCGAGACCTGAATGGTCTCGACATCGAGTGACTTGGCGAACTTGATGGTGTTGTTGATCGACTCCTTGGTCTCGCCGGGCAACCCGAGGATGAAGTCACCGTGGATCACGAGGCCAAGGTCGTGGCAGTCTTTGGCGAAGGCGCGTGCACGTTCGACGGTGGCGCCTTTCTTGATGTTCTTGAGGATCTGCGGGTCACCGGATTCGAAGCCGACGATCAGGAGCCGGCAGCCGGCTTCCTTCATTGCCTTCAATGTCTCGCGATCGGTGGTGACGCGCGATGTGCAGCTCCAGGTCAGGCCCAGAGGCTTCAGCTTGGCGCAGAGTTCGATGGTGCGCTGCTTCTGAATGTTGAAGGTGTCGTCGTCGAAGAAGAACTCCTTCACATGCGGGAAGTTCTGTTTGGCCCAGGCCATTTCGGCGGCGACGTCGTCGGACGAACGCTTGCGCCACGCATGTCCGCTCAGGGTCTGTGGCCAGAGACAGAACGTGCACTGTGCCGGACATCCGCGTGTGGAGTACAGCGCAATGAAGGGATGCAGCAGGAACGGCACGTTGTACTTGGTGACATCGAGGTCGCGCTTGTAGACCTTGGTGGCCCACGGCATTGCGTCCAGGTCTTCCACCTGCGGGCGGTCGGGATTGTGCAGAATCTTGCCGTCGCGCTTGTAGCTGATGCCGAGAATCTCGTTCAGAGATTTGCCGTTGGCGAACTCCACGACGGAGTGGTCGAATTCGCGCCGGCAGATGAAGTCCAGCACCTCGCACTCGTTCAGGGCGCGATCGGGATCGGTGGTCACCGGGGGGCCTACAAACGCAATGCGGATGGAGGGGTTCGCGTTCTTGATGGCGCGGGCCAGCCGCTGATCGCCTTCCCATCCCACCGTTGAGGTGAACAGCACCAGGAACTCGTAGTCCTTGGCGATCTTGATCGTCTCTTCAGCGGAGACATGGTGCGGCGGCGCATCGAGCAGCCGCGAGCCCTCCAGCATGCCGGCAGGATAGGTGAGCCAAACCGGGTACCAGTAGGACTCGATCTCGCGGGTCGCGGGCCAGCGGGATCCAGCACCGCCGTCGAATCCTTCAAAGGATGGAGGGTTGAGGAAGAGTGTTTTCAGTGGCATAGACATCCCTTCAATCTTACCATTGGCCCAATTTTTGCCGCGCCTAAAGGGGTTACGCGGTCACTTGGGGTGCAACTCATGCAACCAGTCGTCCATGTGGCCTAAGGCGCGCAGCAGGTTCAGCCGCGCCTTGGCAAGATCGAAGCCCGCATCCATCGATTCGGTCAACTTCTGGCTGGCGTCGATCCTGGCCAGCTGTTCCGCCTTGGGGGAGAGCTGAGGCACTGCACCCGATCCGCTCGTTCCGTTCCCGAGGTCGAGCTGTGTGAGCACCGTCTTCAACTGCTCGGAGGCAATCTGCTGCTTGAGATCGGCGATTTCGGCCAGGGTGTCGAGTTCGCGCAGGCTGCCAGTCAGCTCGGCGATCTGGACATCGTTCTGCCGCTCGGCCTGCTCGGCTTCTACCGTGGCGCGCAGTGCTTCAGCAGCCGACTCCCTGGCCTTGGCGCGATTCCCCAGGTTGAATATCGGAATCTGCACGGAGATTCCGGATGAGAAGTTGTTGGCTGGGAGCGGCTTGACGAAGTACGAGTTGACGCTATTCAGGATCGTCGTGTTTCTGTTGTATTGCGCCGCAAAAATAAACTGCGGCCAAAAGTTGATCTCATCGTCGCCTTTGGCTGCCTGTTGTTTAGCTTTCCCTTCCAGACGCGCCGCCTCGATCCCATGCAGAACCGACGCGGGGAGATCGCCATTCACTTGCGGAATCTCCGGAATACTCGCGTGATCCGGGGTAATCGAACCCAAGGGAAGACCAGTCAGCGTGGCAAGCTGCTTCGACAGAGTGCCGGCTCGAGTTTCCAGGTGTTCGCGCTTCAGCTTGATCTGGGCGGCGGTCAGGCGCGCTTCGAGCAGCTCGTTCAGTGGATCGACACCGGCTTCGGTACGGTCCTGTTCGATGGCGACCAGCCTGGCAGCGAATGCCTCCTGCTGCTTTGCGGTCTCCAGTTCGCGGTTTACCGTGTCCA
>Ga0335069_10010422_pt1 | contig 13167 bp, 10 predicted proteins | sample Lox_Sample_11_FD_206714 | JGI IMG/M metagenome (GOLD analysis project Ga0335069, IMG submission 206714) | Soil microbial communities from Loxahatchee National Wildlife Refuge, Florida, United States - Lox_Sample_1.1 | ecosystem: Environmental > Terrestrial > Soil > Wetlands | place: USA... | reverse complement strand
GCTCTGAGATCGGGATTCCGGATGCCAAGCCTTCCGGATGCCGCAAGGGGCTGAGAGCTGCAGCCTGAATGCCAACTACCCGTTGGCAATCAGCAGCCGTAAGTCTCGCAAATTGTGGCCGGTCGGCCCGGTTACCACCGAGTCGCCCAGCGCCGTGAACAGGGGGCAGGCATTGAAGTCCTCCAGCGACTTCTCCGGGTCATACCCGAACGCCCGCGCCCGCGCCACCGTGGTGGGATCAGCGAGCGCCCCCGCCGCGCGCGTATTCCCGTCGATTCCATCCGTCCCCGCACTCAGGACGGTCAACTGCTCTCGAGGATGCCGGGCCAGTTCCAGCGCACAGGCCAGCACGAACTGCTGGTTGCGTCCCCCGGCTCCCGGCGCCCGGTCCATGGTCACCGTTACCTCGCCGCCGGAAATGAGACAGAACCGCGGATGCGCCTCCCGGAGCGAGTGGAACCGCTCCAGGAGATAGCGTGCGGCGTCGGCATAATCCCAGTCGTCGCAACTGTTGTCCACCGCCACGTAATACCCGGCGTTCTGGGCGAGTGCGCGAGCGTTTTCCACCATGTCGTGACTCGAGAGCAGGATTTCGAAGACCGAATCCCGGAAGGCGCGATCTTCCCCCGACATCGTGGCCGCGGCGGTCACTCTCCGCGCCAGCACCACGTCCGCCACTCTCTTGGGGATGAATGGCGGCCGCCAGCTCTTGTTTCCGGGTGACTCGGGCAAGTCCTCGCGCTCGAAGAACGCCCGTACCTTCTCCGGCAGCTTTGTTCCCAGGTTGTACTTTTCGATGATGCTGCGCACGTCCTCGACCGTGGAGTTGTCGGGCGAGGTCGGGCCGGACGACAGCGCGTCCAGCGACCGCAGCGGCACATCCGGCAGCAGAAGAGAAACCTTCATCGATTCCGGCGCGGCCATGGCCAGCCGTCCGCCCTTTACGGCGGAGAAGTGCTTGCGGAGGGTGTTGATCTCGCCGATGGGTGCGCCCGATGCGATTAGCGCCTGGTGGAATACGATGGTCTCTTCCAGGGTGATGGTCGGGTCCAGAGGCAGGTCAAACATGGCCGAGCCACCGCCCGAAATCAGGAAGAAAATGAGCGTGTCTTTCTTCGCCTTCTTCAGCAGCGCCAGCGTGGCTTTGGCCGCGGCAAGCGATTCCTCGTTCGGCAGCGGATGTCCGGCCTCGAAATAGCGGATGCGCCAGTTACGCTTTTTCGGCTGATGGTTGGTACAACAGATGCCGCGCAGTCCCTTGCGCCGCTTCATCTTGCTCAGCAGGACAGCAAGCATGGGCTCGGCCGCCTTGCCCAGGGCAATCACAAACACGCGCTTGTACGTCGCAAGATCGATGGTTTCCGGGCCGCTGCCGTCCGGCAGGAGGCGCTGCAGCACGTTGCCCTCAAACCGCACGCGCCGATCGAATGCCGACTCGATGTTGCAGGCCGCCAGGGCTCCGGTAAAAATCTCCGTGGCTGTTGAGTGCAGAGTATCAAATACGAGATCGCTGACCGGGGTCATGAACTTGCTCCTTCAGCCACCCGGCGAGTGCCGACTGCATTCGCTGGAGGCGACCGGTGAAAAAATGATCGGCGCCCGGAACCAGCGCCACTTGCTTTGGCTCGGCCGCCGCGGCGGCTGCCTGTATGAGTTCCGTTTCGGTGGCGAACTGGTCACGATCGCCACTGAGGAAAAGCTTGGGAATCCGGCACTGCGCCAGAAATGAATAATCGTAAGCAGGCGCCTTCTGCCGGGCGGCCCCGGAGCGGATAGGCAGGCCGATCGCGACCAGGGATCGCACGTTCATTGTTGCCGGTGCGGCTGCGCCGTTTCCGCAGCAGGCCGCTAATGTCATCGCCGCGCCGAAACTGAATCCCGCTGCCACCAGCGGCAACTTGTATTCGTTTTCCATCCATGCCAGGGCTGCCAGCACATCGCCGGTTTCGGCTGTGCCGTCGTGGCTGCCCCCGCTGCGTCCCGTGCCGCGGAAATTGAACCGCAACACCGGCCAGCCAAGGCCGAACTCCGGCGCATTCATCACCTTCATGGCGTGGTACACAACTCTATTGTGCATGGAGCCGCCGCCGCGTGGATGCGGATGAGCAATCACCGCGGCGAATGCGGCATGGGGAGAGCCTTCGTTAACCACCGCTTCGAGCCAGCCTGCGGGGCCGCGCAGTTCGATGCTTCGAACCCGGCGCGCGCCTGCACTCCATACCTGTGAAGGGGAAGACCTGGATGTGGCGGTGATCATTCCACTCTTTATTCTACCCCTGCGCACAGGATTCACCCATAAGACGTGACCAGTCCGCGGGGCAGGGCATCGAGAAACCGGCAGGCGAACCCCATACGTTATGCTGGCACTGTATGCCCGATCTCCCGGCCCTTGATCCCGTTCAATTTACCCGTGAGCTGGTGAACATCGAATCGACCACCTACCAGGAGGGGCTGGCGGGCGATTTCCTCGCCGGATTTCTCGCTTCGCGGGGCTGGGAGGTGGAGAAAACACCCGTTTCACAGCCGCCGGAAAGCGCCAACGGCGGGGATCGCTGGAACGTCTACGCAGGGACCGCCGGCCAGAAGCCCGACCTGGTCTTTTCGACGCACATGGACACGGTGCCCCCGCACATTCCGTTCAGCGAAGACGGCGAGTTCATGTACGGGCGCGGCGTGTCGGACGCGAAAGGCATCATCGCCGCCCAGTGCGCGGCTGCCGAGGTGCTGCGCGCGGAGGGATTCCGGATCGGATTGTTGTTTGTATCGGGCGAAGAGCGGGATTCGGCCGGAGCGATTCTCGCCAATGAAACGCCCCGGGGCAGCCGGTTTCTGGTGAATGGCGAGCCGACCGACAACCGTCTCGCGCTGGCATCCAAAGGGGCTCTGCGGGCCGTGTTTCGCGCGACGGGGAAGATGGCGCACTCGGCCTACCCCGAGCTTGGCGACAGCGCCATTCACAAGCTGGTTCGGGTGATGGCGCGGCTGCTCGAGATGGAACTTCCGGTTACGGAAGACGTCGGCCCGTCCACGCTGAACATCGGGCTCATCCACGGAGGCCGCGCGCCCAACGTGATCGCCGATATGGCCGAAGCGCAGGTCCTGGTCCGTCTTGTGGGGGACTCCGCTCCCATCCGCGCGTCGATTCTCAAGGCAGCGGAGGGCCTGGCCGACGTCGACTTTACGCTGGAGATCCCTTTTGTCCGCCTGCGCGCCGTCGAAGGCCTGCCTACCATGGTCGCCAAATTCACTACCGACATCCCCAAGCTCAGCAACTGGGGCGAGCCGCTGCTGCTTGGTCCTGGCAACATCCACGTGGCCCACACGCCGCACGAAAAACTCGCCAAGAAGGAACTCTTCGAAGCCATCGATCTGTACATCAAGATCGCGAAGCAGTTGCTGGCCCCCGCTTGAGATCGCAACATCTGGGCTTCCACGATACGTTATGCAGTTTTAGACCCTGCTGAATTCCAAACCTTTTAACTCACCAACGCGCAAAGCGCAGCCAACTGACGTAACTGCCCCCCGTTTTTCTAGCCCATCACAAGAATCGAGGAGAACCAATGTCTACCGCATCCATTTACGAAATCCCGGTTCGCAAGATCACCGGCGCACCTGCTTCGCTCGCCGAGCACAAGGGAAAGGTCGTCCTAGTCGTTAACGTGGCTTCGAAGTGCGGCCTCACCCCGCAATACGAAGGCCTGGAAGCGCAGTACCGCAAATACCGCGACCAGGGATTCGTGATCGCCGGATTCCCGGCCAATGATTTCGCCGGCCAGGAGCCCGGCACCAATGAAGAGATCCGGACGTTCTGCACCACCAACTTCGGCGTGGACTTCCCCATGTACGACAAGATCACGGTGGTGGGCGCGGACAAGCATCCGCTTTATTCATTGCTGATCAAAGCGCAGCCCAAGGCCGTCAGCACCGGTCCGGTTCCCTTTGCCGAGGACCTGAAGAAGTACGGGATCTCGCCGAACAGCGAACCGGAATTGCTGTGGAATTTCGAGAAGTTCCTGGTGAGCCGGAGCGGGGAAGTGGTGGCGCGGTTTGCGCCGGACACGAAGCCGGCGGACCCGGCGTTAGTCGCGGCAATCGAGGCGGAGCTGGCTAAGAGTTGAATGCCGCTCGGCAGACGAAACTCAACTTCGCACACATCGGTGGCCACGCGGCATTCGGAAAAGTCAACCGAATGCGAGTTTCGGTAAATACTCGAATGACCATACAATTGCAATGCACGCATCCAATATCTGGAGGGTGGAACCATGCCCGGTAGTCTGGAAGCCCGATCGGCGCCTGCCTCAGCGAAAGAAACGATCTCACCCCTGGCCGGCAAACCGGCTCCCAAGGAACTGTTGGTTGATCTGTCCCGCCTCGAAGCTGCTTATTACGAGTGCCAACCCAACCTCGAGGATCCGAATCAATTGGTGAGTTTCGGCACCAGCGGGCACCGCGGCACTCCTCTGCGCGGCACCTTCACAGAATCGCATATTCTGGCGATTACCCAGGCGATCTGCGACTATCGCCGGCAGCATGGTACGGATGGCCCGCTCTGCATGGGAAAAGATACCCACGCCTTATCGGGGCCGGCGCAGCGGACCGCACTCGAGGTGCTTGCCGCGAATGAAGTTGAGACCATCATTCAGCAGAACGACGGAGTAGCTCCGACACCGGTTATTTCGCGGGCGATTCTGGTGTACAACCAGGACCGCAAGGAGCATCAGGCGGACGGCATCGTCATCACTCCGTCGCATAATCCGCCGGAGGACGGAGGCTTCAAATACAACCCAACGGACGGCGGTCCCGCTGACACGGTGGTGACCCGTTGGGTCGAGAATCGTGCCAACGAACTCCTGCGTGGCGGGAACGCAGGTGTGAAGCGAGTCTCATTCGCTAAGGCACTCCGCGCCGCGAGCACGCACCAGGAAGACTTCGTCCTGCCTTATGTTCACGACCTGAAGAACGTTGTTGAAATGGATACCATTCGGGGCGCCGGGCTGAAGATCGGCGTGGATCCACTGGGAGGAGCCGCACTGCCCTATTGGGAACCGATTAACGCCGTCTACGGATTGGACATTTCCGTTGTCAATCCCAGACTCGATCCGACTTTTTCCTTCATGAGCGTGGATCACGACGGCAAAATTCGAATGGATTGCTCGAGCCAATACGCCATGGCGAGCCTGGTCGAACTAAAGGATCGGTTCCAGGTGGCTTTCGCCAACGATCCCGACTCCGACCGTCACGGGATTGTCACTCCTTCCGCGGGGCTCATGAATCCGAATCATTATCTTGCGGTGGCCATTCGATATCTGCTCGCCCATCGCCCACAGTGGCCGCAGGACGCCGCGGTAGGAAAGACGCTGGTGAGCAGCAGCATGATCGACAGGGTCGTACACAAGCTCGGTCGCAAGCTTTGCGAGGTTCCCGTCGGTTTCAAATGGTTCGTCTCCGGCCTGATCGACAGTTCCTTCTGCTTTGGGGGAGAGGAGAGCGCCGGCGCGAGCTATCTCCGCCGGGATGGCACCGTGTGGACAACCGACAAGGACGGCCTCATCATGAACCTGCTGGCTGCCGAGATTACGGCGAGAACGGGCAGGGATCCCGGCGAGCATTACTCTGATTTGACGAAAGAGTTCGGCGTCTCATACTACACACGCATCGACGCGCCCACTTCGCCGGAGAAGAAGGCAAAGTTACAGAAGCTTTCACCTGACCAGGTGAAAGAGTCGAACCTGGCGGGCGAGCCGATTCTCGCGAAACTGACCGCCGCTCCGGGCAACGGCGCACCCATTGGCGGATTGAAGGTTGTCGCTGAAAATGGCTGGTTCGCCGCCCGGCCCTCGGGCACGGAGAACATCTACAAAATCTACGCGGAGAGTTTCAAGAGCAAAGCGCACCTCGATGCCATCCTTGGCGAGGCCCGGGCGATCGTTGACAGCGCTCTCGATGCAACAGGCGCGCTACGATGAGCGATTGCGGAGACCCGGTTCGTTCCGGATGATGCATTCGCTAGGCTGGGACAAGCTGCAGTAAAGGACGTTGAAGGCGAAGAGCGCGTTCCGCCGCCGTGAACTCGCGCACGTCAGCAGTGCTCGTGGATTGGAAATTGCCGGAGATGTGTCGGGGTCCGAAGGGGGAAGAAACTCTTACAGCCGAATCTGATTCCCGCTCAATTGGTAACTGCCCTGCGGGTATCGGAGCGACTGGCCGCGGTGGGCCGACTAGCGGCTACCGTAGCGCACGAAATCAACAACCCACTCGAAGCAGTGACGAATCTCCTATAAGGATGGGTAAAGTGCTTGTCCGCCCCGAAGAACTCCCACCGTCCAGGTCCATTTCTCCCTTTACTTTGATGTGCACCTGGGCCGCGCCTTCTCTGCGCCGCCCAGGTGCACGCGGACACCGAGGCTTACTACGGCCCCATGTCACGCAAGCCCGTAAGTTGCTGCAGCAAGCCACGGCGGCCGCGGCGAGAGATGGAGCGAAAGATCGGGTGGCTTACTACGACGCATCCGCCGCTTGGCGTGAGGCCGAACTCGAGGATAAGCAAATGGCGCGTCAACTTGCCACGGCGGCTCTGTCGGCAAGCGACGGACTCGACGTAAAGGAACTGGCCGCACTGGCTTTCGCGAGGATTGGTGACAATGGAGCCGCCAGGAAATAGCCGGCGAACTGGATCATGATTACCCCCAGGCTACACTGGTTCAGTCCTATGCGCTGCCGACAATTCGGGCGCTGATCGACATCAACGCTGGCCAACCTGCTGCCGCAATTGAGAAACTGAAATCCGTCTTGCCGTATGAGCTGGGTTATGCGGATTTTGGTAATTTGGAGCCTGCATATGTTCGCGGGCTTGCCTATCTGAAAGTCGGGGATGGCAACGCAGCAGCGGCGGAGTTTCAAAGCTTGTCGATCATCCTGGCGCAATAAATAATTTTGTGACGGGTGCGTTGGTCTGGCTGCAATTGGCGCGAGCTGAGAAGATGAGCGGCAAGACTGAGGCTGCCAGGGGACATTACCAGGACTTTCTTGCACTCTGGAAGGATGCCGATCCCGACGTTCCAGTCATTAGAGCGGCCAGGAAGGAGTACGCGGTGCTGAATCACGCCTGAAAGACGCCGGGGGCGAAGCCAGATACTGGCAAAACGTTTAGTCCCAGAAGCTTGTTGAAAGAGTTACGGTTATTCGAGGAGGAGTTACTATCGTTCGCTTTATAAGCTGGTTGAGCAGATCGATTACAACCTGCCGTACCGTGGCTCTTTACGAATGCTGGCCGGGACTGTGACGTTTCGACCTTAGCTGCGAGTGCCATGTTGATCCTTCTCCTGCCGGTCTGCAATGGTCGTCGCGGAATGGCGGCGGCGAATCATCCAAGTCCAAATGATCATTACCGCAGAGACGGAAACGATCATCTCGGCCCAGATGAAAGAAACATAGTCGCCAAGAACGCCGAGACTCGGAACGGCGGGTTGCGCGTTTCGCAACGCGGGCAGGCCGAAGAGAAGAGAGATACAGAGCGACAAAGGCAATAGTTCGATCTCTCTATGTGAGGTCACGGCGCTGAAACTCATCAGTAGAACACTCAGGGCCAAGCTCATCATCAATGCCATGATCAGGACCGAGACCACGATGACATTGTCTGCCCGCCGAACGGTCAGGTTGAACCCTTCGATTCCCTGATTGATCCGTTCCACTCGTTCTCCTTCAAACTTGAGACCGGGAATCGAGGCCGTGATTGAAGAAGCAATTGGCAGCGGCTCTCCTTCCTGGGCACCTAGGAAAGATTCGCCCTGCTCATCGTGAAACGGCGCGTTCGATGTCTCTTTGCCGGCAGGTACCGGAGAACCGCGTGAAGGAACTCTTTTGGTAACCATAATTCGAATCGACGAGATGTATCGATCAAATGGATAGTGATTCGAATTTCCATCCACGGCGAATACCTCCATGACGGAGTTCATCCGCTTTCCGCGCGGAAATATGAACTCCTGCTGTCCGCGGATTCCATTCAGGATGAGTTTCAGGTCCGTGGCCGGGGTGATCGGATCTTTCGCCAGAGACCCGGTCACGAGAAAGCTTACCCGCGCCGTCATCTCCGAAGTCGCCGGGTTTATGGAGACGATTCGAAAGGAGATGCCAAACTGGTTACCCGCTACCGGTGCCTCCTTCAACTGGAGAGACCGCAACTCACTTTCTCTTAAGTTTCGAAATAGCGTTCCGAAGAATATGACCGATACGACCAAAACGATGAGTGCAATCAGCGCATTGGTTTTCCGAACAGCCATCTCCGTCGTCTATCTCCGCGGTTCCGGTGATTCCCCGGTAGAGTCCGAACTTTGTTCCGTCTTCTTGTCCGGACCGGGCATTCTGGCGAACTTGCCCGGTTCCACATGCAAAGCAGGCGCATGCGGTCTGAATTGAGGAAGGTGACCGGGTTAAGGCAATCTGGCGGCCAAAGGGAGCGGTGAGCCGTTACGTTATATAACTCCTTAAATTAGTGCGAGTTGCGACAATTTTAAGAATGGCACTTCCAGGGTTGATGAGCTGAAACGACGCCGCGTTGGAGAATCTCCAATCCGATTGGAGTGTTTCGCTCGTCCGCATGGGGTCTCGGAAGAAATCCGAAATAGCGCTAGCAGAACTGTCAGATGTGAGAGCGGGTCGCGGGCTGCTATTTTATGGCGGAACATCGCCGCCTGCCTCGCCCGACATCGAGCCGGCTCGGCTACTGCCGCCAGCTGCCATGGAAGATGGCGCGGGTTGTTTTGCCGCGTTGTGTTCCCCGAGTCAGCGGCACGATGAACGATGACGGAGTGTGGGCAGTGTCAATCACACCCTCAATGAGACTCGTGAACCTCGCGAAAACGCCTCGGGCAACGGAAAGATTGCGCCAATTGGGCTTTACGCCGGAGAACTTCTCGAGGCTCTTTGACGACGCGCCCGACGCGATGGTGATCTGCAAAACAGACGGCGCGATCGTCGCGGTGAACGGTCAAGTCGCTCAACTGCTCGGATGCAGTCAAAGCGAGTTGGATGGCGAAAACATACAAGAGTTCATCGCGGATTTCTTCCGGGATCGACCTGGGGCTTCGCCCGACGACGATTTAGCAGCTCATCGCGGCGCCCTGGTGGCAATCCGGAAAGACAGAACAGAGATTCCGATCGAGATCAGCGTAGGCAGCCCGGAAGGAACAGAAGACGAACTGATTCTCGGTATTATTCATCGGCGGGACGAGCCCCCCTGCACAAGGCCATGCCAGATCCCAGCCGATTTTGAGCATGTTCTGTCGAAGCTTTCCGCGAAGTTTATCAACCTCGCGCCCGATCTCGTCGACGCTGAGATCATCATTGGATTGGGCTCGTTAGCTGAAGCCATCGGGCTGGATCGCGTTTCGATCGCCGTGCTCGACGACGAGTCGGATGATCTGATCGTCACTCATTCCTGGGCTCAATCGGGGACCCGGGAGTTCCCCGCCCAAAGCCTGAAGCTGGTGCTGCCCTGGCTTGCGAGTCGAGTAATAAGAGGAGAGCCCGTAGTTGCAGCCGCACCCGAGGATTTGCCACAAGAAGCGCAGGCCGAAAAGCAGCACATGGCTGCTTTCGGGCTCAAGTCAACGATGGTCATTCCATTGCGGGTCGGGGGGAAAGTGACTGGGGGAATAGCATGCAGCCGCGTGCGCACGCAACGGTCGTGGAGCCCCGTGACGATTTCACGGTTCGAGACGGCGGCCAACGTCTTTGCGAGCGCCCTGGCACGCAAAAAAGCGGACGAAAAGCTGCAGCGAGCTTATATTGAGATCCGGGAACTGAAAGAGAAGCTTGAGCTGGAGAACAGTTATCTCAGGCAGGAGATCAAGCTCGAGCAAAGCCACAATGCTGTCATTGGCGAAAGCAATGCGATGCGCGGGGTTCTGAAAAAGGCAGAGCAGGTTGCGAGAACCGATTCGACAGTCCTCATTCTCGGTGAAACCGGAACGGGCAAGGAACTCATCGCCAGGACGATTCACGAGATGAGCGGACGCAGCAAGCGTTCGATGGTAAAGGCCAACTGTGCGGCTCTTCCGTCGACCCTTATTGAAAGTGAGCTATTTGGACGGGAGCGCGGCGCGTACACGGGCGCCCTGACCAAGGAGATCGGAAGATTCGAACTTGCAGATCAATCAACCCTCTTTCTCGATGAAATCGGAGAACTCCCGGCGGACGTTCAATCGAAGCTTCTGCGTTTTCTGCAGGAGGGTGAATTCGAACGTCTTGGTTGCGCCAAGACGATCAAGGTGAACGTCCGGGTGATTGCGGCAACGAACAGGGACCTGAAGTCAATGGTAAAGGAAGGTAAATTTCGGGAAGATCTGTTCTATCGACTTAACGTCTTTCCCATAGTCGTGCCTCCGCTCAGGGAGCGCTTCGAAGACATGCCAGCCCTTGTATGGCACATTCTGGAGGAAATGGGGCTTCGAATGGGGCGGAAGATTGAAGGCGTTCACGCCGGTACGATGGTGGCATTCCAAAAATACTCGTGGCCCGGGAACGTGCGCGAGCTTCGCAATGTCATCGAGCGTAACCTGATCCTGAACACCGGCCCTATCTTCCGCGCGGAGTTGCTGGAATTGGAGAAGACCGATCGCACTTTGCGCCATCTTGATCAAATCGAATCGGACCACTTTCGCAGCGTACTTCAGGCAAAGGGCTGGCGGATTCGAGGCAAAGGCGGCGCGGCCGAGACGCTGGGTCTGAAGCCCACCACGCTCGAAGCGAGAATCAAGAGGCTCGGCATTCACCGGCCCTGCTAGCGCCTCCAAAGCCATTGGAGATTCTCCACTAACTGTCGCGCCTGATGCGGCCCCATGCCGCTACTCCAACTGGCCATCCTCACGATCTCCTTCTGATCAAAACAGTTAACGGCACCGCCGGGACCAATCTGATTTGGTCATCGTATTGCATTCACTTCATTAAACATTCTGAGTTGCAAACCGCGTGCGCTGACCGGACTCCTCGTCGAAGCCCGTCCGGCGAAATGAGGCGCTTGATCCTTGGGTATTTGGAGCCCAGCGAGAACTAGGCTTTGATTGCCCTGGAATCTGCCGCACGCGGGATCGATTTTGAAGGTAATGGAAAAAACACGGTTATCACGAAGGAGAAACTTTTGAGAATCCAACGAACATTGAAAACTGGTTTGTGCATTGCGATCATCAGCGGCTGTTTCGCTGCAGCTCAGACGCAGACTGCGAAACCGGCTCAAACGGCAACCACTGCCCCGGGATCTCCGGCTGCTAAGCTCGGTTTGTTTGTTTATCCGCAAAAGCAACAAACGCCGGAACAACAAGCCAAAGATGAGAATGCATGCTATTCGTCAGTTCAGCAACAGACCGGAATCGATCCGAGTGCTCCGCCTCCCCCTCCGCCGCAAGCCCCGCAGCAGAAGGGCGGAGCCGTGAAGGGCGCGGCGAAGGGAGCTGCCGGTGGTGCCGCCATCGGAGCGATCGCAGATGACGCAGGAACAGGTGCCGCAGTTGGAGCAACAGTAGGTGCAGTCCACGGACGCCGCAAACAGAAGAAAGCGAATAAGCAGGCAGAACAGCAAGCACAACAACAATCACAAGCAGAGCAGCAACAGAGGATGGACACATTTCGCAGGGGTTTCTCAGCCTGCATCGATTCCAAGGGATATTCCGTTAAATAGGCGAATGCGCTCTGCTTTGGATTTCGCTCCTGCTGAGCTTTCGTGTTCCGTAAGGCCAATAACGAACGGATCAACTGGCACGATCAACCTTTATTAAGCTGCAAGACGAATTCCGTTGCATTACCTGTCGTACACCTTGGGCCAGATCCGCGCAACTTCCACCGGATTGGAGACACATGATTATCGCGCAGTTGGGCATCTTGGCGCCTCATGGGCAGAGGCAAGAGCTTGGGAAAGCATTCGTTTCGCTTGTCGGTCCAACCCAGGTGCAGCCCGGCTGCCTGGGTTGTCGCTTGTTTCAGAACTGGCAGGAGTCCGACGAGCTTGTGATCCAGACGAACTGGGCAACAGAGGAAAACCTGGTCCGCCATTTGCAATCAGACATCTACAAGCGGCTGCTGATGCTGCTGGAGTTAGGCCGCACGCCGCCCGTGCTGCAGTTTTACATGGTGGAGCAGGTGAGTGGATTGGAGTTAGTGGAAAAAGCTCGAAATTGCGCTGCCATCAGCGAGGACTGCTGATGGCGATGTGAACGAAAAGCGCTGTGAAAGCGGCGATCAAAACACGAGGCAACGATCGCTGTCATGCGATGCGAAGCCGGGGAGATCTTATGAAAGTCATCATCGTTGGCGGAGTTGCAGGCGGCGCATCGTGTGCAGCGCGTTTGCGCAGGTTGGATGAGAACGCGGAAATCATCATGGTGGAACGTGGGCCGTACGTTTCATACGCGAATTGCGGACTGCCCTACCATGTAGGAGGCGTCATCCCGAAGCAATCAAGCCTCATCGTTGCCAGCGAGCCCTTTTTTAAGGCTGCTTTCAACATCGATGTGCGGACTAATTGCGAAGCAATCGCCATCGAGCCAAAGCTCAGATTAGTGACACTTCGCAACGTTAAGACAGGCGAGGAAATTGTCGAGACCTATGACAAGCTGGTGCTCTCTCCCGGCGCGCCGTCAGTTCATCCGCCTCTCCCGGGTATCGATCTACCGGGTATCTTTCATGTCCGGACAGTGCCCGACGTGATGGCCATGCGGGAATGGATCGAAGGCGGAACCTCGTTCCTCGCGGGGATGTACAACTACTCCGGTATCCAGATGGTGAAGCCCACGCGGCGCGCGGTCGTGGTAGGCGGCGGATTCATCGGCCTCGAGATGGCAGAGAATCTCATCCATATTGGGTTCGAAGTCACCCTCATTCAAAAACAACCTCAGTTGCTCGGTCCGATTGACCCCGAGATCGCTGCCCTCGCGGAAGGCCATGTTGCCCGCCATGGAGTGCGCCTGGTGCTGAACGACGGTGTGACTGGCTTCGCGCAACAAACTGGCGGCGCGCTCGAGGTGCAGACCATCTCGGGTAAATCCTTCCCGGCCGATATCGTGATTCTGGCAATCGGGGTGCGGCCGGACACGAAGCTTGCCAGGACAGCCGGCCTGGAAATCGGCGAGCGTGGCGGAATCCGCGTTGATGAGCACATGCAGACCAGCGATCCGG
>Ga0335069_10010421_pt1 | contig 13167 bp, 7 predicted proteins | sample Lox_Sample_11_FD_206714 | JGI IMG/M metagenome (GOLD analysis project Ga0335069, IMG submission 206714) | Soil microbial communities from Loxahatchee National Wildlife Refuge, Florida, United States - Lox_Sample_1.1 | ecosystem: Environmental > Terrestrial > Soil > Wetlands | place: USA: Florida... | reverse complement strand
GAAGGTGGGAGAGGTCGACGGCAAGCTCCAGGGAAAGCGCTCCGAGCGCGAGGCGGCCGTCAAGGCGCTGCCCCCGCAGCTCTACCGGCGCTACGACATGATCCGGTCCAAGCGCGGGACGGGCATCGCCCAGACGACCGACGGCACCTGCAAGGCCTGCCACATGTCGCTACCGCCGCAGGTCTTCCACCGCCTGCGCCGCGAGCCGCTCCTCGAGCAGTGTCCCTCCTGCAACCGCATCATCTACTTCGCCCCGGCCGACCAGGCTGCCGTCGGCGAAGGGCATGCGGGCTAGTCAACCGACCGGCCGGAGCGATACGCTGGGCGAGGCTCCGGCCTCCGCCCCATGAAGAGCTGCCCGGTCTGTCAGCGCTCGTTTCCCAACGACGCCGGTTTCTGTCCTGCTGACGGCACGCCGCTGACGCAGGCGAGCCTCGCGCCCGTCGCTCCCTCGGCGGAAGACCCCCGCATCGGCGCGCGTCTCTGCGGCCGGTACGAGATCCGCCGCGTCGTCGCCGACGGCGGCATGGGGCGCGTCTACGAGGGCATCGACAAGCAGACCGACACGAGCATCGCCGTGAAGGTGCTGCACGAGGACGTCGCGCGGGACGAGGTGTCGCTCGAGCGCTTCAAGCGCGAGTACGAGATCAGCGCGCTGCTGCCGCACGAGCACATCGTGAAGGTGCTCGACTTCCAGCGCGACATGGTCTCGGCCACCTGGATGCTTGCGATGGAGTTCCTCGACGGCGAGGAGCTCCGCTACGTGCTCAAGCGCGAGAAGGTGCTGCCGCCCGAGCGGCTGGTGCGCATGATCTCGCAGGTGGCGATCGGCCTCGACGGCGCGCACGGGCGCAACCTGATTCACCGCGACCTCAAGCCGGACAACATCTTCCTCTGCGGCACGCGCGAGGGGGACATCGTCAAGCTGCTCGACTTCGGGTCGGTGAAGGACCAGCGCGGCAACAGCAAGAAGCTCACCGTGCTCGGCACGACGATCGGCAGCCCGTACTACATGGCGCCAGAGCAGGCGCAGGGGCTCGAGACGATCGACAAGCGCGCCGACGTCTTCGCGCTCGCCGCGCTGACCTACGAATGCCTCACCGGCGAGGTGCCCTTCGCGGGAAACAACGGGCCGTCGATCCTGCTCGCGATTCTGACGAAGGACCCGGTCCCGCCGACGACCAAGAAGCCGAAGTATCCCATCCCGCCGGCGATGGACGACGTCATCGAGGTGGGGCTCGCGAAGAACCCGAACATCCGCACCAAGAGCGTCGGCGAGCTCGCCGATGCCGTGGGACGCGCATACGGGCTGGCCGGCGATCACCTGCAGTGGGCCAAGACGCCGCAGGCCGAGCTGGCGCGTCAGATCGCCGAGGCCGCGCCGCGTGCGATGGCGCCGAAAGTGGCCCCGCTCGACGTGGCGGCCGATCCGTTCGCAGCGCCGCCGCCTGGAGGCGCCATGCCGCCGATGGGCACGCAGCCGATACCGCAGCAGTACGCGATGCAGATGCAGGGGCAGCAGGGAATGGATATGGCGTTCCAGGCGACGCGCGAAGCGGGTCTGCAGGTCGCCGGTCTGCCGGCGGGCAAGCCCGGCTGGCTGCTCCCCGTCGTCGTGGGACTCCTCGCGCTCGTCGTCGGCGGTGCCGTCACGCTCGCCGTGATGATGCGCTGACGCTCCCGAGGACGTCGGTCGCGCACCGCTAGCAAACGGCCCGTTTTCGCGAGCGGGGTCCCGTTTTCGAGAGCCGGGGCCCGTTTTCGCGAGCAGAGGTCCTTCCTCCAGACCCGAGGTCCTAGCGGCGTTCGCGCCGCTTGAGCGCGAGGCGTTCGGCGGCCGTGAGCGGGCGCTCGGCCGGGGGCGAGACGGGAGGAGCTGCTCCGGCACCGAGCGTCGGCGCGGGAGCGACGGGCGCCGGCGGCGGCTCGCGCGACAAGCTCGCGAGCTTCACCGGCGGCGGCAGGTCGGAGGCCACCGGCACAGCCTCGCGGCGGCGCTTCGCGAGGATCACGTCGCGCAGTCGCTCCTGCTCGGCGATGGCGAGCGCCTGATCGCGGGCGGCCTGCTGGGCGCGTTCCTGACGCTTGCGGGAGGCGTCGTCTCTCCAGCCGCGCACGCGCTGACCAACTGCGGCGACGACGTCGGGGACGCCGATGCGGCGGGCGGCCACCGCGAGGAGCATCGCGATCGCCGCGAGGATGACGAGGGCCGGGGTGACGGGTCGGTACGCGAAGCGGCGGCCGGCGCGATCGTCGAAGAGGCCCGCGAGCGTGTCGCGCACCTTGCCACCGGTCATCGAGGCGATGCGCCCGAGCAGGATGCGATCGGTGCCCGTCGGACGAAGCTCCTCGCCGGCGCCGAGCACCGCGCCCATGGTGCCCACGGCCTCGCCGGTCACCTCGTCCTTCGCCGCGACCATGTACGTGCCCGGTCGCGACAGCGGTACGGTCGCGCCGTACCGCCCCGCGCCGACCGCGTCGAGCGCGATGTCGCGCTCGAAGCCATCGGGCCCGGCGACATGCGCCGTGAGGCGGCGGAACGTCTGCGCGCGTCCGTCGTCGCCCACGACGTCCGCCCGCACGTGGAGCTCGCCGCCGCTCGCGTCGGTCTCGAGGCGCACGCGCGGGTCCTCGCTCTTGCGCGCGACGTCGCGCCCCAGCTGACCGAAGAGCTTCGCGGCGTCCGGCCACGCGACCCACTTCTGGCCCCAGCGGTCCTTGTAGTCGCTCGTGAAGGCGGCGGCGCGGCCGATGCCGACGCTCCACGTGGCGAGCACCGGGTCGTCCTCGGGCCCGCCGAGAAGCAGGGTCGCGCGCGGCTTGGGCATGGCGACGACGTACCCCTCGAGCAGCGGCTGCTTGTCGAAGTCGATGCCCTTGGTGGGCGCGCCCGGCATGCCGAGGGACACCTTGAAGGGGATCTCGTGGATCGAGCTCCGCGCCGCGAGGATCGTCTCCTGCGTGAACACCGAGGGCAGCTTGGTCGCATCCTCGATGAGGTAGAAGCGGCCGCCCCCGATCTTCGAGAGCACCTCGAGCTCGGGCGAGTCGCTACCGCGCCCGAGGGAGATCACGCTCGTCGTCATGCCGTGGTCGTACGCGTTGCGCACGATGTCGCGGCAGCCGGCGATCTGCTCGGCGTCCGATCCGTCGGCGAAGAGGAGAAGGTGCTTCAGGTTGACGCTCTCGTTCGCGAGCGACTCGTAGCCGGCGCGCAGCGCGAGGTCGGTGTAGATGCCGCCGCCGCCCACGCCGACCGAGCGGATCGCCTCACCGATCGACTTGGCGTCGTTCACGGGCGCCATCGGCACGGTCCAGCGCACCACCGTGTCGACGTGCTCGACGCCGAGGCGGTCGCCGGGGCCGAGCAGCGACGCCGAGCGCGCCGCCGCCTCGTTCGCGAGCTCGAGCTTGGTGTGCCCGCTCACGGTGGCGCCCATCGAACCGCTGTAGTCGATGGCGATCACCTCGGCGAGCGACGCGCGCCGCTTCTCCTGCTTCAGATCGAACGCGAGCGGAGACACCTCCTCGATGGACGTGCGCGCGTAGCCGCCCGGGCCCATCGAGCGGTCGCCGCCCATCAGGAGCAGGCCGCCGCCGAGGTCGCGCGCGTACGAGGCGATCGCGTCGACCTGCGACTTGGCGAGATCGGTCGCACGCACGTCGCTGAGGACCACCAGATCGTACGGCGCCAGGCCGCCGATGTCGTCGGGCACGCCCGCCGTGTTGCGCTCGACCGTACGGAAGCCGCTCGACTCGAGCGCCTTGCGCATCGGCCCGCCGTGCCCCGAGTCGCCCTCGAGGACGAGGGCGAGGGCCTCGCCGCGCACGCGCACGAAGGCACTGCCGGCGTTGTCGTCCGGCGCCTGATCGGCGTTCGGGTCCACCGCGGTGAGCGCCACGTCGTAGCGGTGCAGGCCCGGTTGCTCGACCGTCTCGCGCAAGCGCAGCACGTCCTCTCCGGCGGACACGTGGCCTCGAACGATGCGCACGTCACCGTCGTCGCGCCGGACGCGCAGGTCGACGTCGGTCTCCACGGGGCTCGACGTCACGACGCGCAGCTCGAAGGGCTCGCTCTCGTCGACGCGCGGGGGCGCACGCACGCTCACGACGCGTACGTCGGGAACGCGCTTCTGATCGAGCGGCACGACGTCGATGGTCACGTCGGCGGCGACCGCGGCGGACGCGGCGGCGATGGCGTCGCCGCGCGTCTGCACGCCGTCGCTCACGAGGACGATGCGGCCGACGGCATCGGCCGGAAGCTCGGCGAGGGACCGCCGGATTGCCGCCTCGAGGTCGGTCGCGTCGCGGCCCACCTCGACGCGCTGGGGTAGCGACGTCTCTCCGCGCGGGCGGGGTGGGTCCTCGACGGCAGCGCCGGCGCCGAAGACGATGGTGCCGATGCGGTCGTCGTCGTGCATCGACTTCTCGGCGACCTGGAGCTCGGCCTTCACGCGCGCGTCTGCGCCGGGCACGAGGTCCATCGAGCGGGAGCGATCGACCGCGACGACGACGGCGATCCGGTCGAGCGGCTTGCCTATCTCGGGCTCGGTCACGACGAGCGCCGCCGCCAGCGCTGCGAGCGCCGACATCGCGGTCACCGTCGCGCGACGGCCGCGTCCCATGCGCGCGGGCAAGCGGGAGAGTCGCAACGCGACGACCACGGCGACGCCGGCGACGAAGACGAGCGCGAGCGGGTAGCGGAAGCGCAGGTACGTCTCGCGCGCGATTCCGGCGACGGCGAGGCCCTCGTACACGAGGAGAGCGGCAGCACCCAGGATGATCGCCACGCCAGCCGGTCGGAGCGTGCCGCGCCGGCGCGTCGCGACGGCGAAGACGACGGTGACCAGGGCGAGTGCCACGCCGGCTGCGAGCATCCACGTGCGTGCGAGCGTCGGGGTCATCGCAACCTCGCGAGGCGGCTGCGCGGCTGCCTCGTGACCCACCAGACGTCGAGCACGAGCGCGAGGGCCGCGATGGCCGCGAGCCAGCCGAGCCACTCGGTGTGCACCGCGATGGCGTGCGTCACGGTCTCGCTCGTGCCCCCGGCAGCGCCGTCGATCTTGATGGGCCGTGGCGCGATTTCGCTCTCTTCGGCGCTCGTGAGGTTCGCCGGGACGACCGCAGCGCCGACGTGCGGCTCGTTCCAGCGCACGTGATAGAGGCCCGCCCGCCAGAGCGGTGGCAGCACGGCAAAGCCGTCGCGCGCGGTGATCTCGCGCTCGGGCACGCCGGGGCCGTCCATCGTGACCTTCGCCGTCCCGGCCGGCAGCTTGACCCTCGCCGGGTCACCGGTGCGCGTCGCGCCTGCGACCCCCTGCGCGCGATGAGCGCGCGAGAGCTCCACGACGTTGCGCACGAAGAGGACGAAGGACGCCTTGAGCGGCCAATCGGTGTCGCCGACGTCGAAGCCGAGCACCGTCACCGACCGCCCTGGCGACGACGCGTCGGCCACGAGCGTCGTGGCCGAGGACCGCACCAGCGCCGCCGAGCTGCCGGGGGCGTCGAGAGCCAGCGCGTGAGCCACGTGGACGCCGTCGAGCGTGAGGAAGCGCAGGCGCGCGTCTCCCGTGTCCCACGACGTGATGGGCGGATCGTCCACCTTGCGACCAACGCCCACGCCGAAGCACGCACCGGCCGGGGCGCCGACGACGAGCACGTCGCTCCCGGGCACCGAGGTGGGACAGGCGCCCTCGATGACGACGAGCGCGTCGGGGTCGACGTTCACGGTGGCGAGCTGGGCGATCGTGAGACGCTGCAGATCGACCGACGGATCGGCCTCCAGTGCGCGCGTCGTCCACGAGTACGCCGCGTCGGACGCGACGACGACGGGCATGCGCGGCCCCGCCGGCACGCGCGCGTACGCGGCGTCGTCGGCCGGCTCGGCATCGCCGGGCGCGAGCTGCACCACGAGCCCGGCCCCGTGGTCCTCCGGGCGGGGCTCGAACGTGAGCACCACCGGCTGCTTGTCTCCCGGCTGCAGAAGCAAGCGCCGCGAGGCGACCGGATCGGGACGTCCCTCGATCGAGAGCGTCACGTACGCCTCGCGCGGGTGCGGCGTCCAGCTCTGGATCATCGCGAACGTCTGCACCTGTTCGCGCAGCGACGTCGGGTCGATGCCCGAGCGCACGTCCACGCGCACGATGCCCGCGTTGTCTTCGGCGTCACCCACCTGGAGCACGTCGGTCGGGATCCCCCCGGCCGACAGGGGCTCGTCGCCCGCGAGGGCGCCGTCGGTCACGATGATGAGCCTCTGGCGGCCTCCGAGCGAGCGCAGGCGGTCCGCCGCGAGGGCGACGGCGGCAGTGAGGTCACCCTGGACGTCACGCGCCTCGATGCCGTCGATCGCGTTCTGGAGCCGCTGCACGTCACGCTCGGGCGGCGACACGAGCACCGCGTCGCGCGCAGCCTCGATGACGATCGCGTCGGCACCCGGGCCGAGCCGCGTGACCGCGCCGCGCGCGGCTGCCTTGGCGTCGTCGATGCGCGTCCTCGGCCCGGACGGGCCGCCGATCCGCGTCGCCATCGACGCGCTCGTGTCGACCACGATGGCCACGTGGTCGCCGTCGATCGCCCCGCCCCGCGAGGTGGGCCGTGCGAGAGCGAGCGCCAGCAACGCGAGCGCCAGGATCTCGAGCAGCAGCGGCAGCTCCGGCACGAGCCGCCGGAAGGGGTGCTTCGCCACGAGGTCGCGCTGCGCAGCCATCCAGAGCCACGTGGACGACACGCGCTGGCGCCGGCGGCGGATCTTGAGGATGTAGAAGACGACGAGCGGCACCAGCCCGGCCAGGAGGATCAGCCCCTTCGGATCGAGGAGGTGGAGCCCGCTCATGCAGACGCGCCCCCCATGGCCTCAGTCCACCGCGCGCGACACGAAGCGCCGGACCGCGTCGAGCAGCGGCTCGTCGGTCTTCACCCGTACGTACGGCGCGCGCAGCCGCTTGGCCGTCGCGCGGAGCATCGCGAAGAGCCCCTCGAGCCTTTCGCGGTAGGCCTCGGCCGCCCGATCGTCGAGCGTGACGTCGAGCGTCGTCCCCGACTCGGCATCTTCGAGGGCCAGGTCACCGTCCCAGGGCGGCTCGATCTCCTCCGGAGCGAGCACCTGCACCAGCGCCACGTCGTGCCCGGCGGCGGCGGCGCGCCCGAGCGCCTCGTCGAAGCGGCCTGGGTCGAAGAAGTCGCTCGTCACGACGAGCATGCCGGGACGCTCGGCGCGGAGCAGGGCGCCATCGATCGCGCGCGCCAGGTCCGTCCCGCGCGACGCGGTCACCTCGTCGAGCTCGCGCAGCAGGGCCGCCAGCGCCCCGCGACCGCGCACGGGCTCTCGGACGCGGACGAGCCCTTCGCCGGCAGTCAGCACCTGCGCGCGCTCGCTCGAGGCGAGCGCCATGTAGCCGATGGCCGCAGCGAGACGCTTGGCCACGAGGAGCTTCGGAGGATCACCGAAGTCGAGCGACCCGCTCGCGTCCACGACGAGGCGCACGACGACGTCCTCCTCGGCGCGGAAGAGCTTGAGCACCGGCGCGCCCGTTCGCGCGAAGGCGAGCCAGTCCATGCGCCGCAGGTCGTCGCCGGCCGCGTAGGGGCGGTGCTCGAGGAACTCGGCGCTGCTGCCGCGGCGCGAGGCGACGCGCTCTCCTCCGGAGCCGGACCTCGCGCGCACCGAGAGCCTGCGCCGGAGCGCTTCGAGCTCGCGCGCGAAGCCGGGATCGAGGAGTGTGCTCACGCAGCCGCACCCTTCTCTTCGGCCTGCAGCGCGAGCTCGGCGGCATTCACGGCGGCGTCGTGCTCGCGCACGATGCGATGGCAACGCTGGGTCGCCGCCCCGAGCAGGAAGATCCCAAGGAGCCCCCATCCGAGCGAGACGGCCGCGCCGATCTCGATCACGGGCATCTGCCCCGACGGGTGCGACGAGTCGAGCCACGAGGTCATGTAGAAGGCGTAGAAGGGGCTCGGTGCGGCGATGACGAGCCAGTCGTCCCCGTGCCGCTGCGCGAGCGCGCCGCCGATGGCGGCGACGACCCAGGGCGCCGCCGCGATGAGAAAGAGGAGCGCCGCTGCCACCATGCGCGCGATCCACGGCGACTGGCCGCGTGCACGCAGCCACGCCGTCAGCCCGGCGACGAACACGAAGAAGCCCGAGGCGTACAGCCCGAAGAAGAAGAGCTCCTCCATCTGCTTCGTGGCGTTCGCGCGGGACGCGAAGATCTGCACCAGTGCCATGTCGCCGAAGGTGACGATCCAGACGCACGCGAAGCCCAGGCCAGCGACGAGCATCGCGGTCTTCGGCATCCCGGGTCCGAAGAAGCGCCGGACGAAACCCGCACGCTCGCGAAGCCAGTGGATGCGCACTCTGCGCGACGGCCCCGGCGGCTCGGCGGTGAAGAGGAACGCGCAGAACGCCAGGTAGCCGGCGAAGAGGGAGAGCCCCACCAGAGCGAGCATCACTCGCGCGTCGTCCTCGTCGGCGATGGCCGCCGGGATGGCCGACGCGACTGCGACGAGCGGCGTGCAGAAGAAGTACCAGCGCTTCAGCCCCGTCGATCGGTCATCGGCCTCGCCGCTCAGGTTGGCGATCGTGACCTCGTAGAGGAACCACGCAGGCACCGTGACGACGAGCAGCGGCAGCGCCGCGAGCAGCAGCATGTACTCCAGGCCGAAGTGCCCGCGCGAGTAGGCGAGCGGCAGCCACACCGGGAACGCTTCCGGAACCTCGCTCCAGACCTTGTGCACCGCGAACGACGCGCCGAAGCCGGCGAAGAAGTAGAGGATGGGCCCGATGACGATCGCGAGCATGAGCGTCACGACGATCGCGCCGCGCAGGCTCGACATGAGCGAGCTCACGGCCAGCCCGAACGCGACGGCCAGCGCCGCGAAGAGGAAGAGGAAGGCGAATGCGACGACGACCTCCGTCGCCGTCACGCCGCCGAAGAGGAAGCAGAGCGCGCCGACCGGAGCGAGCACGACGATGTACAGCGCGATCGTCGTGTAGGCCGCCATGAACTTGCCGCGTGCGACGTCCTGCGCCCGCAGCCCCGTGAGCAGCACCGCCTCCCACGTTCGCCCCTCGCGCTCGGACGCGACGCCGTTGGCCGCCACGGCCGGACCGACGACGACGACGACGAGGTAGGCGAGCGAGAAGAAAACCTGGAACAGGACGCCGCCGATGGAGGCCGGCGTCGTCTCGCTCGCGGCCGCGAGTCCGCCGATCGAGCACATCAGGAGCGACAGCGTCATCGTGAGCCCGAAGAGCACCCACGGCGTGCGCGCCAGGCGTGCCGACTGGCGCATCTCGCGCATCCATATGGCGTTCGGGTCGCCGAGCAGTCGCTCGAGCAACCCTGCCGGCGTCTGCGTCGTCATTGGACCTCCCCCTTGGTCACCTCGAGGAAGATGCGCTCGAGCTCGTTGCGCTCTGGCTCCACGCCGACGACCGGCACGTTCGCGACGACGAGCGCGCGCACGATGGCCGCTACGGTCGCGTCGTCGCCGAAGTAAGCGACGACCGCGCAGCCACCAGGCCCCGACGACACGCTCTGCACGCCGGGCACCGACACGACTGCCGCGTAGACGGCATCGGTCGGCGCCAGCGCCCGCACGCGCACGCTGCGCGTCGGCGGGGCAACTGCGGCCTGGTTCGTGGTCGCGGTCGCGGTCGGGGGCGCGGTCGGGGTCGTGGTCGTGGTCGCGGTCGCGGTCGCGTTCGCGGTCGCCATCGCGGTCGCATGCGCCGCCTCCAGCCGTCGAGCGATCTCCGAGATGGGCCCCGACGCCACGAGCCGCCCTTGCTCGAGGATCGCCACCGACGTGCAGATGTCCGCCAGCTCCGTGAGAATGTGCGAGCTGAGGAAGATCGTCTTCCCCATCGATCGCAGCTCCACGAGAAGATCCCGGATCTCGATGCGCGCCCGCGGGTCCAGATCGCTCGCCGGCTCGTCGAGCACGAGGACCTTCGGATCGTGCAGCAGCGTGCGCGCGAGCTGCAGCCGCTGCTTCATGCCCTTGCTCATCGTCGCCACGAGCTTGTCGCGCAGCTTCGCCAGGTCGGTCAGCTCCATGACCGCGTCGACCACCGCGTACGTCGTGCCGGCCGTCGGCACCTTGTACGCGTCAGCGAAGAACTCGAGGTACTCGCGCACGGTGAGCCGTTCGTACACGCCCGCGTGATCCGGCATGTATCCGATGACCCGCCGCACCTGCTGGGGGTCCACGGTGACGTCGAACCCGTCGATCTCCACCTTGCCCGCGATCGGCTCGAGCAGCGTCGCCATGATTCGTATCGTCGTCGTCTTGCCGGCGCCGTTCGGGCCGATGAAGCCGAAGATCTCGCCCTCGGCGACGTCGAAGCTGACGTCGCGGAGCACCTCGTTCTTGCCGAACCGGTGCCAGAGGTGGCGTACCCGGATCGCCGGCTTCGGCGCCTCGGGCACGAGTGCCGCGGGCGGGATGGGCGCGGGTACGGTCGGGTTCACGTCGCACCTCCTTCGCCCACGATCCGGAAGAAGAGGCGGTCGCTCTCGATGCGCAGTCCCGCGTCGCTCGTCGCGCCCTCGCCACCGGCGATCTCGCCGATGACGACCGGGACGTCGTCCGGCCAGAAGTCGACGGAGGGGCCGCCCCCGCCGACGAGCGCGTTCCAGGGCGCCATGTCATCGGCGACCTTCGAGGCGAGCACGTTGCGCAAGCGCCCCGAGTCCCATGGGTGCACCGTGCGCGTCCCTGCGACGTGCTCTTCTCGCGCCGTCGGCACGAAGAGCGTGCGCCCGCCCGTCGAGATGACCGTCGCGCCATCGTCGATCGATGCGAACCAGCTCGCGTCCGTCTGCGGCGCCCACACCACCACGTTGCGAAGCGCGTGACCCGTGTGGTTCGCGACGACCACGCTGCCGTCGGATTTCTCCCGAACTGCGATCCCCCCGCCGAGCTGCGTCGCCCCGTCCTCGCTGACGACCACGGTCTGCCAGGGGAGGCTCGTCAGGTTCTCGAGCGACGCGCCGTCCTTGTCGAGACGCAGCACTGCCTGCCCCGTGTCCTGCGAATCGGTCGAGAGGACATCGAGCACCGATCCGTCCTCGGACGCGCGCACCTTCATGGTGCGCGTCTGGCTGGAGAAGAAGCCGCGGAACCTGTGCACCGAGCCGCGCGTCATGCCTGCGCCCGCCTCCACGAGGCTCAGGTGGCGCGCGCGGCCGCTCCATCCCTTCCCGGCGAGGCCCACGAGGACGACCGCGGCGAAGCACGTGGCGCTCGCGACCGGTGCCCACACGAGCGGGTCGAGCGGGCGCCCGCGCTTGCGGGCGCGGAGGAAGACGAGCGGGCCCGAGACAACCGAGTAGAGGACGAGCAGGATCGCCGCGAACCCGAGCGCGGCGCGGAAGTTCTCGTTCGGATCGAGGGCGCGGTGGACCTCGTAGTTGTTGCTCGCGCGCTCGTTGCCCACCCCCGGGGGAAAGAGCGTGAGCGCGTGACGGTCCCACGCGTCCGAGAGCATCTCGAGCACGCGCGCGTGCGACCACCCGTCCTCGAGCGCGGGCGGCCGGGTAGGGTCGAAGGCGAGGACGTGCACCTGCCCGAGGCCGTACGGCGCGGTGGCCCCGTAGGCGCTCGGGCGCAGGTTGCCGCCCGTGTATCCCACGAGCTTCGAGCGCAGGGCCGGTGAAGGCCCGACCCCCGTCGAGGGCCCGAGCGGCGTCGTTCGCGCCGGAACATAGTAGCCGATCGGCGTGGCGCCGCTGCCGGCGTCGTCCTCGTCCTCCTCTTCTTCAGGCGTCTCTGGTGCCGGGGTCGGAGCGGCGCCCCACCCTGGCGGAACCGGCGGAACGGGCACGCCGGGTCCGAGCGATGGAGGCACGGCGCCCCGTTTGATCGAAGGGAGGAGCAGCAGCGCCGGCGGCGGCGAGGTCGTCGTGATGGGGCCGCCGACGAGCGTCGTCAGGATGCCTGTACGCAGGTCCTCGGGGCGCATCGGAACGACGGCGAGAGTGCCCCCGGAGAGCACCCAGCCGACCAGCGCGTCGAGCGCCGGTCCGTGAAGATGAGCCAGCGCGTCCGAAGGCATCACGACCAGCGTCGCCGCCGCGTACGCCGCCGTGTGCTCGGGCAGCAGCACGTCCCCCGTGGTCGGATCCACCGAGGGCACGCCCATCGTCAGTGCCGTCGACGGCGACGACCCGTACGCGTGCCCGGGGTTCCACGTCGGCGCCATGGGCCACCCGCGCATGACGACCGAGAGCCGCGAGGGGTGCGACACGTCCACGAGCAGCGGCGAGGTGGAGGCCGCGAAGGACACGGTCGTCTCGGCGGTCTTCGCCCCCGTCGAGTCGGTCGCGGTCACCGTGACCGTGGGCATGTACCGGCCGACGGGCACCGGCACGTGGATCAGTGCCGACGAGTGGCCCTCGACGTGGAACGGCGCCTGCGCGACGAACTTCTGCTCGCTCGAGTAGTAGAGCGCCGGGTGCGCGGTCGAGACCTCGAGCGTGCCTTTCTCCGCCGTCGTCCCGGCGTTGTCGACGCGCGCCACGATCTCGGCCCAGCCGTCGCCCGCCGCCGCTTCCGGGCCGAAGACCGGGCCCGCGTCGATCGACAGGTGCGTCGCGGCGGCGACGAGCAGGCCGGGAATCATGCGCGGTTCGCCTCGGCGCGCGGCCGCTCGGCCTCGACGGCCGCGGGGCGCGTCGGTACCGCAGCGAGCAGCGCGTCGACGAGCGTATCGGTCGTCGTGCCGTCCGCCTCGCCCTCGAAGGACCGGATGAGCCGGTGGCGAAGCGCCGGCTTGGCCACGCGGCGCAGGTCGTCGAAGGACACGTTTGCGCGCCCCTCGCAGAGGGCCACCGCCTTGCCCGCGAGCACCAGCGACTGCGCCCCGCGCACACCAGCGCCGTAACGCACGGCACGCTTCACGAGCTCCGGCGCCTCTCTGGCCGTCGGATCGCTCGCTCGCACGAGGCGCGCGGCGTACCGGAGCACCGGTTCGGCGACGGCGACGTCGCGGCACATCTCGCGCAGCGCGAGCACCGCCTCGCGGTCGATGACGCGTGGTGCCGCCGCGGGCGCTCGGCCCGTCGTGCGCACGAGAACCTCGCACAGATCGTCCTCGCTCGGGTTCGGCACGACCACCTTGAGCAGGAAGCGATCGAGCTGCGCCTCGGGCAGCGGGTAGGTGCC
>Ga0335069_10010420_pt1 | contig 13168 bp, 10 predicted proteins | sample Lox_Sample_11_FD_206714 | JGI IMG/M metagenome (GOLD analysis project Ga0335069, IMG submission 206714) | Soil microbial communities from Loxahatchee National Wildlife Refuge, Florida, United States - Lox_Sample_1.1 | ecosystem: Environmental > Terrestrial > Soil > Wetlands | place: USA... | reverse complement strand
CCCGGATTGCTCCTAGCCATCCAGACGGCAGATTGCATGCCGATTCTAATCCTCGATCCAAAGGGTGGTACTGTAGCGGCGGTTCACGCCGGTTGGCGCGGGACTCTGAAGCGGATTGTGGAGAAGACGATACGTAGAATGCAGAACCGATTTGGAAGTGATCCTGAACAATGCATCGCCGTGGTAGGGCCGTCAATCCGAAACTGCTGTTATTTGGTTGGCGCCGAGGTATTCTCGGCATACGAAGGCGAGTTCTCTCATGCTTCCAGTTTGTTTACACCTTTTTCGGAAGCGGTATCGAACCTCCAGAAACCCATCGCTCAGAAGAAGTGGTTCTTAGACCTCCCTTCGGCCTGTAAGCAGCAATTACTGGAGTGCGGACTTGAAGGAGCGAAGATCTTCGCCGATCCACCTTGCACGGCTTGCGACACTCAACGTTTTTTTTCTCACCGAGCCGACGCCGGGCAGTGTGGAAGAATGATGGCTGTGATTGGCGTATTGCCAGCCTCTTCCTGAAAGAAGAAAACTCTGAAAAAATTCCTTCAACCCTATTCTTCCAGCTTGATCGTTGTGGTCAAATAATCGAGGGTAACCTTGTAACGGCTGAAGAAATCGCCTCCCAGGATACCGGAGACCTCAGTATCCAGTTCCTTGGAAATCTCAGCAAGATCGACTGCCAGAATCTGCTTTAACCTCAAAACTTGTCCAAAAGAGCTGAGACTCACCCCACTTACAGAAAGTACCGATTTGGTGATCCCGCAGGCACCGGCAAATTGAATATCCACCTGAGAATCGGGAGTGTCCTCATTCACTCCGAACAAACTGGCTTGCCGCTTGGACAGAGTGCTAGTGACAGCACCGGAATCAAAAAGGAAATTCTTGGGAGCTTGACCATTTACCGAAACGGGTAACAGAAGGAGATTGCCAAAGACTCGGAACTCACTTTGTAGAGGAGTTGACGATATGGAAGATTTCTGAGTAGAAGACGAGGAAGTTGACCTGGGAGTAAGGAGAATCTTTCGGTCCCCATAATCCAGGGTTATTATGAAATCAGACAAGGTCGAAGTACTCAGAACCCCGTCGATCAATTCGGCAAAGATAGCGTTGTCAAAGGATGAAACTGGCAAATTCCGTATCTTAAGATCTCCTATTTCCAGACTGGAGAGCTTGCACAGTTGACTGCCGATCCTGCCCTCGCCCCCGACACATCGCGTCACTGAAGTCGCAATTGGCGTGATCTTCAATTTGCTCAGCAGGATGTTGGAGATTACTGTGGAAGTCGCCCCGGTATCGACAAGGAAGCGGAAGGGGCCTTCTCCGTTAATACGGACTTCAATGAGCAGCAATCCATAAAAAGGCTGGACATCGAACGCGTAAGGGCGGGTTTTGTCGCTGAATTCACTAACCGGCTCCTTCTCCAGGGTCTGAAAAAACTGCAGTAGAGCCTTGGCGTTCTGCAGACGCTCCGGACGCCTTTGTGACCCAAGAGATACATATTTCTCGAGGGATCCGACTTGCCTACTCAAGTCCCGATCATTCCCGTAAGCTTCGCTGGCATAAAAATAGGCCTCTTCCATGTCGGGAGCGAGACGGATGGCTTCCTGCAGTGACAGGAGAGCTTCAGCAGATTTTAGTCGGCTCAAGTAGATCCTGCCCAATCCCAAATGGGCACTTGCCTGAGTCGGATCTATCTTCAGGCTCTTGCGGAATTGCGTTTCTGCCTGGGATAGGTTTCCTTCACGAAAAAGACAATGTCCGTAAGTAGCGACAGTCTGCGCATTGAGTGGATTGGATTTCAACCCTCCCCGTATGGTCTGGAGGGCTTTTTCATAATGATCATCAGAGAGGTAGGCCTGAGCCAGTAGATTCGTTGCTTGAGATGATCCCGGTTGACTTTTGAGGAATGTCTCCAGCTTGGCCTGCGCTTCGGTCACCTTCCCTTGATTCAATAACTGCCGTGCTTCTTGGACTGGCACCGGATCTGGCTTTTGAGCGCGAGCGGGAACGCTAGTTAGGAAGAACGTCAGGGTCAATGTTGGGGCCACCCTCAATGAGCACAGCGCCAGAAACCGGGCGGAGGCTACCAGGATTGTTGTCTTTCTTTTCCTAATCCGCTCCGTGGATGACAAGTAATCGGGATGATTGTCGAACGCCCGCGTTCGAGTAACGGGATCGGGAAAATCTTTTGCAATCAAACTATCTCCTCTGAAAGTTTCGTTATTGATTTTCATACGCGTTGGATTAGAATGGAAACCCTGATGACTGGAGAGGGTCCTGAATAAGAAGAATTGCGAGACCCTGCTCAGCCTTCCAATCGACCTATGGATCCCAAACATATTCTTGTCGTCGATGATGACCCCAACATTTTGACCCTGATCCGCACTATCCTGAGTCAAAAGGATTATCGCGTGACGACCGCATTGAGCGGAGAACAAGCGATGAATTCTCTGACCCAAGAAAAGTTTGACGCCATCATTACAGATGCTCTGATGCCTCATATGGATGGCACCACACTCGCAAAGACAGTAAAAAATGATCCCCATCTGCGAGATTTGCCTATCATTATGGTAACGGCAAGCAAAGAAGTCGATATTGTCAAGAAGAGTTTTGCTTCCGGTTGTGTCTTGTTCCTTCCCAAGCCTTTTACGGCCTCCAGCCTGCTCTCTCTAATCCAACTAGTTCTAAAGTAACTTCAGTGGGAATGCGATCTTGATGTCCAAGCTTGCTTCCGGAAGGTGATCTTTCTGATAGAACCAATCATCGCCGGAATCTGGCAATGGTGGTCGGTTCTCCGTCCATATGTAACGAAGGGCGTTTGCGTCGGGACCCGTGAGCGGAGGCAAGGCCATATGACTCTTTTGTGTAAACGGCTTAAAGGGCCAGGAATTGGTCTTAAGAGAATATGCTTGTGCTCGCAGGGAAGCGAAATCGCGCGAAAATTCACTTAATGTCGAGCCGCTTTATCTTGTTGAGGAGTGTCTTGTAACTGATGTTCAACATGATAGCGGCTTGTTTGCGATTCCACTGGGTTTGCTGTAAGGCTCGAAGAATGACTTCTCGTTCTGCCGTCGAGGTGAGGGTCTTGCTCATGTCCTTTAAGCTGACCCCTGCAGAATCATCACGGGAGATTTCAGTGACGTGAGTCTGTTGAGCAACCTTCTGTGTCAGTCTCTGCGAATCAATCTTGCTCTTTAACTCCTCGATGATCTGGTCTTCATTGCTCAGAATCACCAGCCGCTTCATGACGTTTTCGAGTTCGCGAATATTTCCCGGCCAGTCATAGTCCAGGAAATAAGGCATGACCTTCTGGCTCATAGTAGTGGTCGTACTGCTATACTTGCGATTGTACTTGCGCAGGAAATGATCACAGAGGAGCGGAATCTCTTCCTTACGTTCCCGCAAAGGAGGGATATTGACATTGACCACGTTTAGGCGGTAGTACAAATCCTCTCTGAACCTCCCTTCTCTCATCGCTTCTTCCAAGTTTTGGTTGGTCGCGGCGATGATCCGTACGTCTACCACAATGTTCTTCTTCCCGCCCAATCTCGAGTATTCATTATCCTGCAGAACATGGAGCAGCTTGGCTTGAAGGGTAGGCGCCATATCTCCGATTTCATCCAGAAAAAGGGTGCCGTAATTGGCCAGTTCGAACTTCCCTTGTTTCAACCGGAAGGCCCCGGTAAAAGCCCCTCGCTCGTAACCGAACAATTCGCTTTCCAGCAACTCTGAAGGAAGGGCGGCACAGTTGACCTTAACAAACGGTTTTTCTCGACGTGGCGATCCTTGGTGAATCTCGCGAGCTACAATCTCCTTTCCAACACCACTCTCCCCTTCAATAAAAACCGTGACATCGGTGTTAGCGATTTGCACAATCAGTTCCTTGATGCGAATCATTTTCGGATTCGAGGCAATGAACCGGTAACCCTCAGAAAGCTCCTGGTTCTGAGCTCGAAGGAGCTTGTTCTCTTCCACGAGTCTTTTTCGATCCAGCGCTTTTAAAATGGCGACTTCAAGCTCGGCTTCTTCGAATGGCTTATTCAAATAGTCGGTGGCTCCAGACCTCATTGCTTCTACTATTGTTCGAGTCTCTCCGATGCACGAAAGCATGATGACGGGAATTTCCCGCTCCACCTTGCGGAGGCGTTTCAAGGTCTCCAGTCCGTCCGTCTCGGGCATCAAAATATCCAGCAAAATCAAGGATGGCGGAGGATTGGCACTAAAATACTCCAGGGCATCGATTCCGCTGGCAACGGCTTGGACCTCATATCCTTTGAGCTTGAGAAGGGTTTTCAGGTAATTCCTGATTCCCTCTTCATCATCAACGATCAGGAATTCCTTCATAGTTGACTCTAGTATCGACCCGACGCCTTGGAATTATAATCGGAATTGCGCGGTTTTCTCTAGGCCGAGGTTCTCGGGCGAAATGCCTCCTCAAGAGTTATAGACTCTGGCACCACAAACTCATATGGCGGCTTCCATTGGGCTAAACGGGAGCAGAAATACAAATCTGCTACCGGTATTCACCTGGCTTTCCACCCAGATCTTCCCCCCATGTGCCTCAATGATTCGCTTGGAAATAGCCAGACCCAAACCCAAACCAGACTTGTTTGATTGTCCCGCAGCGACCTGAGTGAACTCCTCAAAAATCTCCTGTCGATGCTGGGGGGAAACACCAATACCGGTGTCGCTGACCTCCACTCGGACCGCGTTGAACGGGACCTGGGAACCCAACGAAGAAGCTGACCGGCCAGATCGCTTGTTGTCAGCCACCCCAGGATTGTTGGGATTTCTCCTTTCCCAGAAATAGGGTTCGGCCGAAAGGTAAATTCTTCCTTTCTGCGGTGTGTATTTGATGGAGTTTTCCAACAAGCTTGTCAAGACCTGGGTGACCTTCTCACGATCATACTTGAACTTCGGAATTCTTATCTCCAAGTTCAGGACCGTCGACAGTTGCTTTCGGTCTATGCTCTCCTTTAAGTCTTGCACCACCTCGCGCGCATTTTCCGAAAAGTCATTTTCTTGGTACACAAGTTCCAGCCTTCCGGTCTCAATACGGGATAGATTGAGGAGCGAATTAATAATCTTGATCAGGCGGTTGCAATTCTCTTCTGACTCCATTAGGACCTTGCGTTGTTCTGGAAGCAGCTTTCCCAAACGGTCATCCAGAAGGATTCGGTGATACCCTTTGATCACGGTTACCGGAGTTCGCAACTCATGGGTTGCCATAGAAAGAAAATTGTTTTTCTTCTGGTTGACGTCCTGGAGACGGGAATAGGCTAATAGCAGTTCCCGATAGGTCAAGTCCTTCTCTGTTGTCGCCTCCTTCCGCAGTTCGATGGATTGCAACAATTCGCTTCGACAGCGGCGAGCTTCTTTGGAGGCCTCCTCCAATTGTCTTTCCAGGGCTATCCTTTGGCCGATCTGGCCCAGAGTGAGACGAAAAATCTCCGGCTGTATCGGCTTGACCAGACAGAAGTCTGTTCGGGGGTCAAGCAGCGGAAAAAAGCTATTTTGCGACGGATCGCATAGAACCAACAGCATCACCTGAACGAAACGCCCGCGAAGCTCCTGGAGCGCAGAGAACTCGCTCTGGGAGAATCCTTGGGTCTCTAACACGACCAGATCAAAGTTGGCGCTCTCCAAACTGGACTGGATCTGGCCCATTTCGTATGAGTTTTCCAGTTGCAGTAACGAGGGTCCGGCAAAATCCCGGATGACTGAACCGAAGGGCTGCCCGCAGTTAATGGAGAGGACTCTCAGCGAAGTCTCGACGGTTGGGATATTCTCATAGGTCGTGGCCATAAGTGAGGATTCGACTGCACTCCAAATCGAAGGATTTCCCACCAGCGTAGGCAGTAGGGCAGACAATACAACCTTCTAACGACCTGCTTACTATAGCACATCTCCTCCAACTGAAACCTGTTCTATGAAGGGGAAGGAATTATTTGTTTGATCTTACCCCCGAAATCCAATAGACTTAACTGGAAACAATCATGGATCCTGCATAGCAGGTCCGGAGGGCAGTATGTTTGGAAAACTCGGTCTCCCAGAACTCTTGGTAATTCTTGTTATTATCTTCTTCCTTTTTGGCGCAAAGCGCTTGCCGGAAATCGGCAAAGGCATTGGGGAAGGGATCCGTAACTTCAAAGGGGCGATGAAGAAGGACGAGAAGGACTCTTAATTCTCACGCGTTGACCTTCAGGACCAGGATTGTCTGGTCATCAAACTTGCGACTGTCCACACAGAACTTTTCCAACTGGTCAAATATCTTCTCAATTAGTTTTCCCGGTTCCAAGTGGGAATTGTCTTCAAGGACTTCCTTTAGCCGGTGAGCCCCGAACTCTTCGCCACGCATGTTGCGGGCCTCTGTCAAGCCGTCCGTGTAAAACAGGACCGTGCTCCCCGGCTGGAGGATCACCTCCTCTTCCTGATATTCGGAGTTGTCAAACATCCCCAGTGGAAATCCTTCCACATGAAGAATTTCACCTTTACCATCTTTGCAGTGTATAGGGGCTGGCGCACCCGAGTTTGAGTATTTCAGACAGTGAGATTTCGCCTCGTAAATGGCGTAGCAGAGGGTCATGAATCTACCTTCTATCACGCGCTGTCGCAAGGACTGGTTGACCAACCGGAGCATTTCGGCAGGAGCATATTTCCTACCCGCCCGGGTCCGCAGGATACCGCTGGTCAAAGCTCCCAGCAGGGCAGCTGGCGCACCCTTGCCGGAGACGTCTCCAATAGCCATGGCCACGGCGTTCTCGTCGTACCAGTAGAAATCATAAAGATCACCTCCCAAGATTCTGGCAGGCCGATATTCGGCCGCGAACGTTGCACCTTGGATTTCCGGAAACTTGTCCGGAATCAAACTATATTGAATCTCCCTGGCAATCTTGAGTTCCCGATCCAGCATGGCTTCCGCAGCGACCACCCTTTCGTATAGACGCGCATTTTCGATGGCCACGGCGACATGGCTGGCCAGCGTTACCAGGGCTTGTTCATGAAAGGGAGTGAAATAGTTCAACTCTGGGCTCTGCAAGTCAAAGGCCCCGATCGCTTTATCTTTGTATACAAGTGGAACCACCATTTCGGAAAGGGTATCCGGAATCATCCGGATATAGCGCGGATCTTTGCTGACATCGTTAATGCGCAGTGGTTTCATCCTGGAGACAGCAGTTCCCACTAAACCCTTGCCTAGTGGGACCCGTGCTTTTTCTATCGCCTTCCGGTTGAACTTGATAGAGAGGCGAGCTTTGAGGACTTGCTCTTCTTCATCAACCAAGAAAATCGAAAAGACATGATAATGGAAAACACGACGAAGCAGCTCGGCAACCCTTTTCAGCAGCTGCTCCAGATCGAGAATAGAGGTGAGTTCCTTGCCGATGTCGTGCAGAATCTCCAGCATCTCACTCCGGGTCGCTAGTGACTCGTAAAGATTGGCATTGTCGACCGCTACCGCCAGCTGGGAGGCCAACAGGGTCAGAATGTCCTGGTGATAGGCCTTGAAGTAGTTGGGCTGCAGGCTCTCGATATCCAGAACCCCTACTACCCGGTTCCTGGAGATGAGCGGAATGGCCAGTTCCGACCTCACGCCTTTAACAACATCGATATAGCGCGTGTCCTTGCTGACATCAGTCACCAATACAGGTTGCCGGCGACTTGCAGCCTCCCCGACCAAGCCCTCTCCAAAAGGGATTCGATTCCCCACGGTTCCCTCCGGATATCCCTGGGTGAATCGGAAATAGAGCTCCTGAGAATTTTCATCCGCAAGCAGAATTGCGAAAATCTGATAGTCGATAAACTCCCGAGTGCGTTCTGCGATCTTTTCCAGGAGTTCATCCAGGGAGAGGATGGCCGCAGCCTCACGACCAATCTCGATCATCGCAGTCAGCAACTGGCCTGGATCATAACGTTCAGCAGAGGAAATGCTGTCCTTGTTCTTCACTGGGCTCGATTCCATCATTCGACTCTTCCAAATTCCGTGGTTTTTCCGGCACTGCACAGGGGCATATAGCATCGGGCGTCAGGCCCGGGTGGCCAATCAGGGATGTAATATCCGGCTGGTTGGTAACCTGCCAGAGCAAGCTTCCACGAGGATGTTCCTTAAACCATGCAACAATCAAGACGGTGAGAACTTGGAACAATTCTTATGTCGACATGCGGTGTTGGCAGGAGCTGGTAATCGAGAACTCTCTAACCTTCCGATTGGATTACTGAAACTGTTGGAAGATTCCGGTATTTTTCATCAAAATCCAAACCATAACCTACAACGAATTGGTTCGGAATCTCAAACCCGACGTAGGCTACATCTACAAATTTGATCCGCCGAGCAGGCTTGCTGAGAAACGCGGCAATCCTCAACGAGTTGGGACATCGTGCCGAAAGGTTGCGGGTAAGGTAATCGAGCGTCAGCCCTGTATCCAGAATGTCTTCCACTACCAGAACATTACGACCCTGTATGCTGCAATCAAGATCTTTGATGATCTTAACTTCACCGGAAGTGTGCAAACTGTTAGCGTAACTGGAGACCGCTATGAAATCCATCGAAATTTCAAGAGGCAGGTGTCGGATCAGGTCGGCCAGAAATACGCAAGCCCCCTTAAGGATACAGATCAGGTGCAATTGCTTGCCCTCATAGTCCTGGCTAATCTGCTGGCCCAGTTCCTTGACTCTCTGTTGAATCTGAGCCTCGGTAATTAGAACCTTAAATAGGGGATGATACACGGTCTGAATGCCCTTGTGACTGTGAAGTTTAGGAACTTCACTAATCTATCCTAACTCGGGAACGAAGGCAAAATGACAGAAGGGTAGCAATTCTCCTAAAGAGTGCCGCATGATCCTGTCAAGCTCACTACCGCGGATGAAAATGGCGGTCTTGGGTTTAGCGTGGGAGCCGATCTCCGAGCGGCGATCAGTTTGAACCGGACTACCGCCGCGACGGAGCGCGGCGGCCACCTTGATGCTCGCATTTTCATAAAAGTCAAACCCAATCATTGAGGCTATTAAGGCCCTGCTTAGCTTCCTGGGTAGAGAAGGAACTTTTGGCGTTTCTGTTCGAAGTCCTTCAAACGATGCTGCCACTCCAAAATGATCTCTTGTGTACCCTGTCCCTGGTCGATTGCCAGGCGGAGCTGGCTTGAGCCAGCAAGCCGGTCAAAATGGTCACGGTTCCATTGGAAATGCTCGGAATACTTGGAGCGCACGGCTTTCAAGAGTTCAATCGTCCCTGGCAGGGGACGGAAACGGGTCCGATCCATGATTTGAATCTCAACTCCCCGGCATGTTTGTCCAGTGAACTTTGACTGGGTGGGAATGAAACTGGCCGCCAGGAATTTCGTCCCTGGCAATTGCCGCTCGTTCAAGCTCCGTGCAAGCCAGTCCCCGTCAATCCAGGGAGCTCCGACGATCCGGAAAGGCTTGGCTGTCCCTCGGCCTTCGGAAAGGTTTGTCCCTTCCACCAGACACGTCCCCGGATAAACCAGAGCGCTCTCCAGATCGGGGATGTTTGGCGAAGGGGCCACCCAGGGCAGTCCGGTCTGGTCATACCAGTCTCCGCGGCCCCAGCCTTTCATCTTGACGACCTCTAAATGCAGGTGAAGATCGTTTTCCTCGCAATAGTACCGAGCCAATTCGCCCGGGGTCATCCCGTAACGGATAGGGATCTCATAGGCCCCAACGAATGACTTGAACTGGGGATCCAATAGCCCACCCTCGATTATTTCTCCCCCCAATGGATCCGGCCGGTCCAAGACAATAAACGGTATCCCTTTGCTGGCCGCTGCTTCCATACACTCCCGCATCGTTGAAATGTAGGTGTAGAATCGAACGCCAAGATCCTGAATGTCATATAAGAGCACCTCGACGCCACTGAGCATCTCTGCTGTCGGGCGCGTGACCTGACCGTAGAGACTATAGATGGGCAAGCCGCTGGCAGCATCTTTTGTGTTTGAGACTGTCTCTCCGGCTTGCGCCTGACCGCGAATCCCGTGCTCTGGAGATAAGAGGGCGACCAGCTTCACCCCCTGCAAGGCCCGCAATAGATCAATGTCGTGACGTCCTCGCCGATCGATCCCGGTATGGTTTGTGACTAGGCCGATTCGCTTGCCGCGGACCAGATCGAGCCGCTCGTTGAGCAGCACTTCGATTCCGGGAATGACGGCATTGCGGGCGATCTGAGGGACGCACCACGTGGCAGCAGAGAAGAGGGTGACGAGTGTGATTAAGAAAGACACCTTCGGACTCATTTGGGATCAGAGTCTACACCAGGTTCCGGGCTTCAAACCATGGAATACATCGGACGGGCATTTATCTGCGAATCTCACCACCAAGGCACAAAGGCACAAAGAATGAGCCCGAGAACCTTGCCTCTCAGGGATTGTGGAGGACCTATCCTGAGGTTAATCACCCTGAGTGAAAGAGAGTGACAGGGGTCAGAGTGCTAATGGGACTCGATGGATTTACCCACGGCCTTTGCCTTGGCGTCTTGGTGCCTTAGTGGTGAGTAAGCCTGTCCGGTAGGGGCGACTGGCCGGTCGCCCCTACGCAATCCACGACCGTGACCCGGAATAAGACCGCGACTAATCCACCACCCTGGCAGTCAGGACCAGGAACAGGGCGTTGTTGGAATTGTCTACCGTGGCTTTGCCCACAACCACTTTTTGGCCCTCCCTAACATCGAGGTCGGTGTTGATTCCCGTGTCGATGTATGTGCAATTGTCGGGGCTTGTTCGAACAGGCATCTTTGTGCCTTATCTGAGAGTTTTTCCCCGGCATGTTAAGATACTAATCGATGAAGGACTTAGAGGAAAAGTTAATCGCAGTCCCACCAGGCCCCGGGGTCTACCTGCACAAGGATGCAAAGGGGAAGGTCATTTATGTCGGCAAAGCCAAGTCACTGAGAAATCGGGTCCGCTCATATTTTCAGGAATCCCGATCTGACTTCAAACTGGACTACTTGCGGGCAGAAATTGCGGATGTGGATTTCATCGTTGTTGATAATGAAATGGAAGCCCTGGCGCTGGAGAACAACCTCATCAAGCGCCACAAGCCCAAGTACAACATCCTGCTGCGCGATGACAAGACTTACCCCTACATCAAGCTGACCTTGAACGAGGAATACCCGCGAATATTGATCACCCGGAGAATCAAAAAGGATGGAGCCGCTTACTTTGGACCTTATTTCCCCGCTAATCTGGCTTCTCGAACCTTCAAGCTGATTAGCCGGCACTTCCAGATCCGGGCCTGCTCCATCGAGGTCGACGGGAACCGACCCAGGGTGTGTCTGGACTACCACATCGGCCGCTGCATGGGTCCCTGTGTTCAGTCCGTCTGCACCAAAGAAGAATACATAAGTCGCATTCAGGATCTCAGGCTCTTCATGGAAGGGAAGCGTTCGAACCTGGTCAGCCGGCTCACGACAAAGATGGAACAGGCAGCCGAACAGCAGCAATTTGAAATGGCGGCTCATTATCGTGACACCCTGAGAACTATTGAACAATTGTCCGAAACTCAAAAAATGGCTTCGTCCCAAACAGGCAATCGAGATGTCTTCGGGTTCTATCGGGAGGTAGAACGTGCCGCTATCCAAATGTTCCACATCCGCGAAGGGCGGGTTGTGGATCGGCGAGAGTTCTTTTGGGAAGACCTGGTCGAGGGAATCGAGGTTTCGGAGATCCTTTCTTCGTTCTTGAAGCAATACTATTTCAATTCTGAATTCACGCCGGACGAGATTTACGTACCCGAGGACTTCGAAGATCGCCAACTCCTCGAGAAGTTCCTTTCCCTCCGCCGCCGACGCAAGGTAGAGATCCGAATTCCCCAGCGCGGTCAGAAACGAGATTTCGTAGAACTGGTTGAGAGGAACGCCCGCCTGGCTTTTGATCAGCGTTTCCGCACTCCGGCCGCCGATGCCAAGGCGATTGCAGAGAACTTGGCTTCTGTCCTGGGGCTGGAGTCTCCTCCTAATCGGATCGAATGTTTCGATATCTCGAACATCCAGGGCACAGATTCGGTGGCTTCCATGGTCGTTTGGGAAGCCGGGCACATGAAAAAGAGCGATTACCGAAAGTTCATCATCAAGACCGTGCAAGGTCCGGACGATTTCAAGAGCATCCATGAGGTCGTCAGACGCCGTTACAAGCGGCTTCTGGAGGAGAATCTTCCTCTCCCCGACCTGGTGCTGATCGACGGCGGCTTAGGTCAGCTCCATGCTGCAGCCCAAGCCCTGGATGAACTGGATCTGCCCACCTTGCCTCTTGCAAGTATCGCCAAGAAGGAAGAAATCCTGTACATCCGAGGAGGAGAAGAGGACCCGGTGGTTCTCGACAGGACGTCTCCGGTTCTACATCTGGTTCAAAGGATTCGCGACGAGACTCACCGCTTCGCTGTTGCATTTCATCGACAGAGGCGTGGGAAGCGGACTCTCACCAGCGAACTTCTCTCTATCCCGGGAGTCGGGGAAAAAACCGCCAAGCGCCTCTTGACTCGGTTCGGGAGTGCCCCGAATGTTGCACAGTGCTCCTTGGAGGAACTCGCCAGCGAGATCTCGCCTCACCTGGCACGACGGGTCTACCAGTATTTCCATCCTGCCAATTCAAGGATGGGTCCTGACCTGCGCTAAGGTCAGTTTGCTCTTTATTCCTCCGACTTTCTTGCAGGGTCTCCTTAATCTACAAAAAGGGGGCTCCCGACGGAGCCCTCCCGAGGACTGGGCCACTATTCCCAGTCTGGTTTTTTCCTAGCATGATGATACAATTGTTGCTAGAGTGAAGGTTCTGAGGAGGTGCAGGATTATGAACGACCAAAACAGTCCGATTTCGAAGCTAGCTTACTTTTTAGTGGGAGGAGGCATTGGCGCAATTATTGCCTTATTATTTGCGCCTCGTTCAGGACGTGAAACCCGGGATTTGATAGCACAGAAGGCCTCAGAAAGTAAGGACCGTCTATCGAACGCCAGCCGTGATGTGTCGGAAAAGGTCACCACTTATATCGACAAGGGAAAGGAATTGGTGAACACCCAAAAGGAGCAGATTTCTGCTGCAATCGAAGCCGGGAAACAGGCATATCGCGAAGAGAAGGCCAAGGGTTCGACCGCTTCTGAATAGTTGGTAAGAATGATGCCTCGGGAGCCGTTGACCGAATAGGGACGTAGAAGGGTTGCCGGGGGGGGGCC